>Ga0179593_1485523_pt1 | contig 26095 bp, 23 predicted proteins | sample CZODoug2_1_08_16_FD_185931 | JGI IMG/M metagenome (GOLD analysis project Ga0179593, IMG submission 185931) | Vadose zone soil fungal communities from Angelo Coast Range Reserve, California, USA - CZODoug2_1_08_16fungal (PacBio error correction) | ecosystem: Environmental > Terrestrial > Soil >...
AGGGTACCGATCTCCGCAGGTGCGGAGGGAAAAGAAAAACACCTGGGGTACGGGTAGATCAAAGGCCCGACGGGCGGGAAGGACTACACTATCAGTCTTCATTTCAAAGGAACGGAATCCCCAGAAGACGCACGAAAGAGAAGAATGGACGACAGCTTAGAAGGGAGCCGCAGCCGCACTCACCGGAAAAAATCTATATGAATCGCCTAGGAGGGGAACTCCTAAGTGGGAAAAACCGCAGGGGGTAAGTTGGGGTCTGAATCTTGAGCGAGATAGCAAAGGGACAATGGAATACGGCAATCTGAGAGGGAAGGAAATCCTGTCTCATTCGGGGCAATTTCTATAAACACTCAGAGAAAATCTCTAAAAACCGGCGGGGAGGGCAAATCGTCCGGTTGGGGAAAAAAGTTAGACCCATTACCGGCTCCGGAAAAATCAGGTTACTCCTCCATTGCATTGCTAAAGAGGCTTAGTCGGTCAAGGAAAGTGAAGGACGAGACTGGAGCTAGAGTAAGACCTTCTAGGAGGGCTGCCTTGAGCCGTGAAAGCGGGGTCAATTTGAAAAGGCAAGGAAAGTTCACGGGAGCACTCTAAAAGCGAGGGGGCTCAACCACAAACTGGAGGGGGGAAAGAGGAGATGAAGGGAAGGGGGATCCTCTGCCCCGGTCCAGACATTAAAACGCCGGTGGAAAGGAAAGACCATACGAAAAGATCTTTGTCTGACGCTCAAAGACTCCTGGTCAAAGGACTGTGACCGACTCCGCCCGGGGGGGAGTGTCGCGGACTCTTGCAGAGCAGGGGAGGGGGTTCATACGTTCCTCCGTGCGTCACTCTTTGTGGGGGGGGAAAAGAATCGTCATGTTGCAATATTTTGGAATGGTCGAAGAACTGGAGAACCTCTGTGGAGATCGGCTAAAAGAAATGCCCAGATTGGAGCCCCTCATTTCCTGCTGCGTCCTGACTATGAAGAAGGGACGACTCCCCTACCACTTTGACGGCAAGGGAAAAAAAAAGTCATGGCCGCGTAGGAGATATATGATGGGGGACCGTTAGAGCTGTCAAGGACATGCTTTCCGGCAGACGGAAAGTGCGGGATTGGCCGGAGTCTGGTGGAGGCCTTGAGGGAAAAAAGCCGGATAAGGGCAACACTTAGAGAGGGAGGGGAAAACTGAAAGGGGTGACCATAACCGAGTCGGACTCGCGGCTGAGAAGGAGGAGTAATAGAAGGAAAGGTGAAGAAAGTTCATGGGAGACCCGAAAAAGTGCGTAGAAGCCGAAAAAACGGCTCACCACACGATACGCGCCTGGAACCTGGTCATGCCTCGTTGCGGGGCCTAAGTACGCCCGTGGACGGAGAAAAAAAAGCGGTGAAAAAAAAACCCCGCCGCTTGTTCGGAGAGAGATTTTTAAGCCTTGGCAAAAGAAAAAGGGAAGGTGCCCTTAAAGGAAATTGAGCTTCGGAGCGGGGGTCGGCGCGAAGAAGGAAACGCAGATCCTACCGCTGTTTAAAAAAGGGCGAAAAAATTGAAAACGAAAGGGGGGGGATTCTGGCGAGAGCGCTGACTTCCACAGGAGGAGAGCAGGCTTCGCTCAAAAAAAATGACAGATCGCTGGGTAAAGCTTTGGAGAGGTGGGAGCACTAAAAAGGGAGGGGCGGTTTCCGAGAAGAAGGGGGGGACCCCCAGAGTCGTTTGAGATTCAGGGGTCAGGGCGGGGACTTAAGGCGCCACCGAAGGGGGACTTAGGCCGAACGTTATGGACCGAAAGGTGGATCTGGAAAGTGGTCCGTTCCTGGGACTCTGATGGCAGTTCATCGTCCAACGAGGCTGTGACTCTTTGTGCCGTAAAAGTTGTATTCGGGGGGGAGGGATGGGAGTTTCAGTCGGTGAAGTAAAATGCCGAGATAAAAAAAGGGTAATTTAGAACTACGTGGGAATAGGCCACCGCCTAACACGGAAATGAACGACCGACAAAAAATCACCTTACCAGACCACCCCCCGGGAAAAGAGGCAGGTGATCTACAGGCGGTAAAAACATGCACAAAGGGTGCCCGCCAGCCGTAGAAAGGAGAATCTCTTTTATGAAAAGGGACCATCGGGAGGAAAGATCAGTGCCCATCGTCCGAGGTGGGAGGAGGGCGAAGGCACATTCCGCTGGAGAAAGCAAAGTAGCCCTTAGAGAGACGCTGATGAAGGACGCTCCTTCGGGGGAAAACAACCGCCGTGGTCGACTCTCCTTTTACGGAACCAAAAGGGGACGGAGGGAAGCACTAACCATGGTTTTTCAAGGTAGGGACGACCTAATCTTAAAATGTGAAGACTCAACCCACGGTCTTGATCTCGAAAAATTGGAGAGAAACAACAAAAACAGGTGAGGAGAAAATAAGAATTTAAGTGTTGGTCCGAAAGAGTGAATTGACGAATCACGTACGAAGAAGAGGACGACAAAAACGGGTCTTGAGGCAACAGCGGCACGTTCACCGGCGTCTCTTCACAACGGGTGGACGCGCAGATCGAAAGGGAAAGGGGTTCTGGCCCTGTAGGAAGTAAAGGGACGGTGAGGTAGCCATCGGAGTGGAGGAATTCCCTCAGGCTAGCACGCCGCTTACTCTGGGTCGGGAAATGACGGTCACAAAAAGGAAGGCGCAGTCGATAAGGGATCCGCCGGGCATTTGCTTGCAACCAGTCGGGGTCAGCTTCTGGAGAACTGGATATCAAGGTAGCGAGTTGGCGGGGACTCCGTGGGAGTCCGTAGTGTCGGAGTTGAGAAGGTGAAACGATATAGGGGAAGGCGTCCACAGAGCGACACGAAGGAAGGCAAGACCAGAAAAAAACATAACAGCGACAAAAAGCGAAACACATCTTCAGAGACTTGGACCTAAGTAAAACAGGGAAAGACAAAAGAGCACTTGTAGCGATTGAAAAAGAACACTGCGGTTGCTCCAATGAGCAGGGAAGACCATTACACTAAGCCAGTACACATATGGTCCAGTAGGACCGAGAAAGGTGAACCCTGTTTTGGAACCAAGCAGGGAAAAAAGGGACGAAGTGTTTGGGGATTTTTCAAACAACTGCGGGAGTTGTGGTAATAGTGAAGGATCAACGGGTGGGGGGGGTTGACGTCGGACCGAGCTCTTCAAGCCAGATCGAGGGGAAAAGCGAGAAAGATACGAGAGCAAGGAAAGGTAAGGGAGTACTTGGTCCAAATTCATTGGTGGACGATAAAACGAGGCGGCGGGGGGAACTCATAGTCCGAAATTAAGGTGAATGTGACTTCCGACACCGAAAAAAGGGGTCATCACCTTGTAGTAAGGAAGAACGGATTTCCTTGGGACTGTTCGACCCACCGGGATGTAGAATAAGAACAAAAAGTTATACTTCCGGCGCAGGATCGACCCAACGCCGATATGCTATCGAAGGGAGTGATGGGGGTTAACACAGTTCTCAGAAGATAGTCCCTAACTGAAATTAAATACGAGGGATTTCAAATAAACTAACCTCTGAACCGAAGATACCTGGGCATATCCCCAGAATCCTTGTAAGGGAGAAGTCTGTAATTCAGCGAGAAGCCAGACGCACTCAAGGCAAAATCCTCGGAAAAAAGGAAGCGAAATCTTAAGTTACCGTGAAGAAGGGTCAACACTAGGAGGGTCTTCTCTTCCCTCTATCTTCGAGGCAGAGAGAATTTCCGGTACTCAATACTTTTCCGATGGGAAGAAAAATCCTCGTCTAATTTCTTCAAGGCTGAAGAAATCAAGGACACATGCTAGGTTCGGGAAAACCTACCCTATCGTAAAAAAGGGGGAGCACGAATGAAGTAAAAAGATGCTAAAAAGAAAGAACCACTGAAATGTCAGGAGATCGTATCTGTCAGCCGGTGAGGACACTTGCTGGGGAAGAAGTCAAATCGACTCTGCGAGCTGCTGGACGGAGGACGGACAAGGCTGGTTTCATAAGGGGACAAGGGGAACGAAAAAACGGCCAGCTAGACTCAACACCACAACGGGCGGAAAAAAAAGATAGTGGCCGCGGGATCGAGGACAATTCGGACCAGCACCAGGGACCAGGATGTCATCAGGCCAGGAAATCGAAGCGCCGCTCGGTTGATCCAAGTAGAACCCGGGTTGACTAAGACCCTCGTAGATGCGGGCAGGAAAGGGGAGAAGAGCCGGTAATGGGGGCAAGGACAAGGAGGTGACTGAGGAAAAGAAGGGTCAGTGGGAGAAACCGACGGGGAATGGTTTCGGAGTTGGGAAGGTAGAAGCCCGGGCCGAAAAATGGAGGAATCGCGATCCTGCGAAGGACAACTTTGCCGGGCAAAAAAAACGACCTTCTCTCAGAGGGAAGAGTAACGCAATCCCATTAGCCCCAAAGGGGTCGTGTGACGCGGACAGGACCCGTGACAGAAGAGGCGATCTCGCGATGCAGGGGTAGCTTCGGCGATTCTGGCGAACTGAGTCCAATCGGGTGGAGAATAAAGTGGGGGGGGGTTCTTTGACGAGGAGGGGGGTAATGTTCCGTGAGGTGAAAAAAAGCGCCGGGGTAAAAAGGACGAAGTCGTAAGTGGATTCTGAACACAAAAGGGTCCCATCCCGCCAGATTAGGGGGGGTCGGGGAGCTCTTTTCGGAAGGAGAAGATAGGCATAAGGACGTCGGGGGACGGGGGAAATGGTTGGAAAAATCGCCACAGCCGTGGGTGAGGGAGGGAAAGCCGCGAGGAGTCAGTCCGAGGAATCGAGGTTTGAGCTGACCCCTGTTGTCGAAGGGCTGGTAGTGCGAAAGGGGAATCCCATTGGTTGAGGAAGAAAGAGGGACCCCGCAGAGTGGGGTCTGAAGAGGGTTCCAACAAGGGGAAAACTTACTTTAAGGCAAAGGAAAAAACTGGGAGCTTAGTCAGAGGAAGGTTAATATAAGAAGAATCCGACCTAAGGGGGTTTCGGCTACAACCGTGAAAAGAAAATGGGGTGGGGATAGCAGATCCGCTGGTACAAGGAATTATCTAGGGCGGAAAAAAATGTTAAGGAGGGAAAAGGTAAGCTTTTGACGCTAACATGGAGGCGTTTCACGGGAAAAAAATTGTGGGGGGGAAGAAAATCGGGTCAAGCGTCGAAACATTGGGCAAAGACCAAAAGGGGGGGAAGAGTCAGGAGGGAAAAAGGGATGCAAAAAGTCCCTTTATCGTCCTGTGAAAGAATGACGGGAGCGTCTTGATTGCCACGGTGTTAGACGGCGCTAAGCTGTGACGAAGTTTGTCAAGGGGGGGGGCTGGGATCGGGAGGAAAAAAAAAAAAAAAAATGCCGAGGACGTGACTGTTCCAAGTACTTTGCGAAAGGGAAAGCCCGACGGGACAGGTGAACTCCACCCGAAAGAAAAACCCAAAGGGAAAAGGCCATTTTCTCTACATCAGGGAAAAGAGGCCATTTGAACAAAACGCCGGCTAGTGCAAGAGGAAGAGAGAGGAAATACGTCTCTCCGGCAAGAAGGGAAAGGGGACACTTGTGAGGGAAGGGGGAGCACGCTTACTTTTTAACCTGGCGGAGCCTGACAAGTGAAAACGCTCTTTAAACCGTCCCTTATAGCCCTATACAAAAGGGGGAAGGGGAACGTCAATCCGTGACCGGGACGACTAAACACGCCGTTGGGAGGAGACGCGGTGACTGTGAAAGACGCGAACAAGGGGGTTCTAAGCCGGGCGAAGAGCCTCACGTTGAACTGACTGCGGAAAAAAAAGGAGAGAATCGGAAACACTATCTCACGAGAACGAATAAAGAGAAAGAGGGGGGGTCCACCGGACCCTATACCTGTGGGACAAGTGAAAATGAAAGGGATCGTCTCGCCCGCGCTGGAAACCCGGGAGGGGGATAAAAAAGAAGCGGTGCTACAGGAAAGAAAAATTCTCGTCCGAGACAGGGGTTCGCTCAGCGCGGCGGAGGATTCGACGGCGGAAAGGGGAGGGGGGGGGGATACGTGAGTGCGCTTCTAAAGACAAAACTTCCGCTACAAGGAAAGAGGAGCGCGTCACACGTGCGTCGGAGAAGGGCTTCCTAAAACGAGAAGCGAAAAGATCTAGTCTGCCAAAGGTCATAGCCCGGAAGAAAAGGGGTACCTGGCTATCTTGAAAAGTTAAGGTTTCTTTGTTGTCACTATAAGGGTCTGGAAAGTCTGCAAGTCAAAACCTTCTATAGTCCGGGTTGCCGGGAAAAAACCGACAGATCCATAATTAGGCCCAAAGAGACTAAAAAAGGAAAGAAAAGAAAACTGGCTACACAGCTTTCATCGTGAACATGCCATCCTCGCAAGCGGGAAAGAACTGAGGGAAGATATCAACTTGGAGGCCTAGAAAAGTTATAACTTATCGTGCAAACAATGACATAAGCTAAAGGAGAACAACTGTTTTTCCAGGAAGGAGCAACAGGGAGGGAGAAAGGGGTGCGTCAACAAAAAGAAGGAGCGAAAAGATGCCACATGGGAGAAATCACTATTCAAGGGGGGATCTGTTTATCCAGGAAGTCACTTTTGGTGTCAGCAGAAAAAAGGAGTAAGAAAGAAGAAGGATTCATAGTTGAAGAACGAAACGCGAAGAAAAGAGGGGGAAATTGATGGCTTACGTACGTTGACCAAGGGAGGGGTTGGGGACGAAGAACAACCGGCGGGGGAAAGGAGAGTCCAAAGGGGAGGGGAGCAAAAAAAGAGCGAGTCAATAACATGAAAAAACAATTATTCAGAGGGGGACAGGGAGAGGATTAAAGACAGACACAGAGGGCAGGAGAGAGAAAAATGGACGACCGTTCACGATGTTCCCTAGCAAAGAAGCAAAGGAATACCATCCGGAGTATTTCGGAATGGAAAGGAGTGTCATAATCAACTCGACTAGTTAAATTCTATAAAGGTTAAAATATACAAAGAAGAAAGCCGAAAGCCACCCCGTCGCAGGAAAGAGAAAATAGGGGAAAAGGAAGGTAGCTCCTCTACTCACTCTACGAGAAAGAATATCCTCTCGTGAAAGGAGAAGGAGTAAAAAACGGAATGGCGGGGGAGTCTGTCCGAATAACTTCTAAGAGGGAGTATTTCCAAGAGGCGAGGTCCGGGGAATAGACGCTCCAAAAAGATTCTGAGTTAAGGAAAAAAAATTTGCCAAGCACAATTCTTGTCTCAAAAGGAGAGGCGTGACGCAGAGTCAGAATTGGTAAATGGAACAGACAGGCGCCTGCTCCTCGGAGGAAAACGCCCCGCAGGAGATCAGGCGGAAGTCGGCAAAGGCGACAACTCTATCTGAAGAACTGCTCAGGAGGGAGGATGGAAAAGTGGGAGGGGGAATGGAGTGGCAAGGGAACGCGCCAAAATCTCACAACACAGGGGATGAAAAAGATATGAGGGATGGCCTAGGGGAGCGTGCCCCGGGAGAGAAAGAATGTCAGGAGACAAGGCAGCCGCTAGGAAGAAGGTGAGAGGAAGCTCCATCGGGGAAGGAAAAAAAAGGGCAAATCCGCCTCGTAGAAAGGCTTTCAAGGAAAAAAAGGAAAGACGTTAAATGTCATGCCAATTCAGGGAAGTGCGTGGAAAAGTTGCGGAAAGATGCAGTGGAAGGGTAGGAAGCGGACGAACTCCGCCGGGAAGAGAGCCTCCATTACCACGAAAAGGCCCTCTGTGACAAGAAACTGCACCTCGACTAAAGGAGGAAGGCATACGAAAAGAAAAAGGGGGGTTGACCACTAAAAAAGCGCCTCTGGAGTGAGAGCCGGGATTTGCGAAAAGATGGAGGGCTCACGGCGGCTGAAGTTATCGGAGAAGGGATAGACAGCAGGCGGCTTCTGGAAGGGAATGGCCATGAATCCTGGGAGGCCCGCCGGCCGGAAAAGTACTCCATGAGGTCGCATCGCCCGGGGAAAGAAGCGTAGCGAAGGTGCAGGGGCTTAGAATGGGAAAGGAGGGATAGGTCCCTTTTTGATCTAGAGGGTGTCGACGGAAAGAAGGCATCGTCGGTGAGGACTCGGGACGGGGAGCTGGGGTCTGCCTCGTCTGAGAAAAGAACACTGTGTTCACTATGAGTTAACCGCCGCGGGGTCAGCCGGGGTCCCAACAAGAGGGAACATCATACGGTAAGACTTCACCTTACGCAGCGTGTCATTAAAGATGAGATATGCTCGCCGGGAGTGTTGGGTGAGAAACAAGTGACAGAGGGGGATGAAAGGAGTGTACCCGGGGGGGGGAGGACCCGCCCGGGAAAGAAAAAGCTGGCCGAGCAAAATGTAAAAGACCGCGACAGTTGTAAAGGAAGAAAAAGTTTATCCCTAAAGGATTCTGGAAGAGCCTACTGCAAACGAGGTGGGACTGGCGATTCGTTCGGCAAGACAGTTAAAGAACACCGGGGAGGGTCCTTCATGGAAAAGTAGCGACAGTGAGCGGTCAGTGTGGGTCGGGACTTGACCGTGGTCCACTTGGCAAAGCTGAAGCGGGAAGAAGTTGGCATCGGATGAAGTGTAGTGGAGCTCATGAACGTGGGAAAGAGTGAAGGGACCCTGAAAAAAAAAAAGGGCTACTTCGAGGCTCCACCGCCAGACACCTGACGGTGAGCCACCGCACTCAAGAAAAAGAGGAACAGGGATCGAAAACCACAGAGGTGACCCGACTGGGTGCCCGCACCCAAACCTCTGCTTTAGTGCAAATCTGAGAGTGACCGATGTGGGAACGGACCGAAGTCCGCGGATCTGAGGGTAGGACTGCGAGGAAGGAAGGTCAAGGAGGGAGAACTCAACTCCACGGCGCCGAAAGGTGCCACTGGAAATTGGAAAAAGGGGATGAACTCCTCGGCGAACCCCGCCTGGTAGCCGACGCGAAAAAGTGATAGTCCGCCGCCGCCGGCAGTAAGGGGGGGAGTTACGCGGCGACGCTCTGGGTGATCGACTGCGTCACTGGAAAGAGAGGAAAACCACGGGTCATAAGAAAAACACAAACACGGGAGAAAACGAGAGAGATTGGGTGTGGTCCCGAGAAGCTAGGCCTTGTGGCAGTCGAAACCGTGAGAGGGAAGGCTAAAAAGACACCCTGGAGGAGTCAGTCACAGGCTTCAAAGTTCACAAAAAAAAGGGACGCGACCCAGGTAATCTCAGAAAGTCGTCACTCGCGACGCGTTCGCAACGGGAGGAAGCGGCGATACCAGCCGGGACTTTGAAAGCTACAATTCATAGCCCGAAGGGAGGGGGGCACATAGGTTCTCGGTCACAAACCGACCTCTCAGTGGATAAAGACGGCAATTCGCTAGAAACCTCTGATCCGGGGTCACCCGGGCCGGCAAGAAACCATCGTTGCGGCAGGTGAGGCGGAGTGCGTGTTCGTTCCCAAGGATTCAGTTTACCGACAACGTCGTCACGGGGGGCGGCAAGGTGAAACAAAAGGGACTAGGGGCCAAGAGGAGGGTCGAAACCCTCCTAAAAGGAAAAAAGCGAAACATTCTTTAAAAGATTGAGAGGGACCCTGGTGCCATCCAGAACGCTCAATGGGAGCCTACAAAATCAAACGGAGCGTGAAAGACTCACAGGGCGAGGTGGAGGCACTGGCCTCCCTTAAAAATAAAAGAATAACCTGAAAGGAGTAGGGGAAAAGAATCCAGGGGGTTGGGCTCAAATCACAGCGGCAAAGGTCGCGATATGCCCGGTTAGCGAGCCTCACAGGTCCTGTGGGGTCATATCGGGGAGGCAAGCCCCAGACGGGTATTTTTCGAAAAACACGTCGGACTATCAAGATTCCATCTATAAAGGAGGAAAAAAGACGCTCCGAAGCTTCAATGTAAGGTTGAATTTCTAAAAGGTTAACACTGATTTTAACCGAAGCGCAACCGCGTCTGGAAAAGCTAGTCGAAAATGGTCAAATTGCTCCCGACCAAAAAGCGAGGAAGACATTGGGTCGCCTCACGGCGCGTCATCCGGGGGACTACCCTTAGGGTGTCTTCGAAAAAAAAAGAAGAGCTCCCCGGACCGAAACCAAAAAAGGACTCTAAGCAGATCCTCTAACTGAACCCATCTCCGGCGAAAGATTCTAAGCGGATGGGACAAGGTTGGGGCAGAATCAATCGAAAAAAAGTCGGTGGCCATGACTATAAAAAGGAAAAAGGAAAACCGTTCCAAGAATCCGAAAAAACAAAGCCCCCAAAATTTAGAGACAATAGACCGGGACGCGAACCTCGACGCCTCAAAAAACGCGAGAAAAAAAAAAAGCCCGAGGGACCGGGCCTGGCAGGCGGGACAAACTAAAATGGTTAAATGGCGTACTGGATAATAAAAATCGACTTACGGGAAAGCAAGCAGGGAAAGAGGGGGGTATACTAAATAGTCCTGGAAGGACTCCAAGGAAAGAAAGGAAGGGAGTTCGCAAGGGCTGAGGAAAACAGCCAAAAAAAAACTGCGTCAAAAAAAAGTTCAGACGCCGGAGTCACTGAAACCTGCCGGAAGAATGACCCCAACAGGAGGCCTCAAAGAGGTGGGGATAGGTGGAGGGGAGGGGCGCCCCTTTTGTCCCTTCTAGAGTGTATCGGAGAACTCTAGCTCTTGGAGAGTAGGGTCCTTGGTTTACAGAGAAAGGTGGACATTGGACGCAATTTAACTAAAAATCAGTCCCGAAACAACACACAGTAGGAGTATTGGATATATTGCTCTAAGAAGATCAAAAACCCGTGGGCCAGGAGACCATACACGAATTCGCTCACGGCGGGCGGATAAATCGAGGGGGGGAGGCATAAGGAAGCGCGGTCTACCACCGGCTCTTGGAAAAGAAAACTCGAGAATTCCCTGAAAAAAGGCTCGGAGGATTTCATTATCAGTTAATGGGACAGACAATTCAACAGACTGCAAGGCGTCACTAATCGGGAAAGACTAAGAACGGAGAGATGGCCTTTGTACTGTTAGAAAACCCCCCCTTTCCGAGCCGCGGCGAGGGGCGAGTACCAGACCCGATGACCGCCCATGTCCCTGATTGCTCGTCGGAAAAAGCGGCCGAGCAAGTACAAAGAAATTTTGGTAAAAAAAAGGACAGGCCAGGACCTCAGGGCGGATATAGCGCGTTGGCAGAAGCAGGGGGCGAAAGGGGGGAGCCGCTGTGTCGACACCCACCAGAAAAAAACCAACAACCAAAGGAGCGCCTTGCCGAGTGTAGTTCCGTTTTCACTGGGGGAACTGCCGCCGGTATATCAGTTGGAAAAAAGTCGGGCTAGTGGAGGGGCAACTGCGGGAACATGCAATTTATAGACGGCCTCGGTGCGCGGGTACGGCGGAGTAAAGGCGGGAGGTACGGCCTTGGTTCGCGGTTAAGGGGATCGAGAAAAGGGAAAAGGAAGGTGTCGTCTCAAAAAGAGCACCGTCGTTCAAAAAGTAAGGGCTGAAAAATTTTTCTGCCTCATGGAAAGCCGCCCCTTTTCCGGTGTTCCCCAAGCAGAGGTGTCAGCGCTATAGGTTTAAAAAAAAAATCCTTGTAACAGACTCCAAGAAGAAAAACTTTCCCAGGGGCCTTCGAAGGGGGGGCTCGTGAGATTTCCTTGGGAACGAAATGAATCAAAGGAGAAGACGTGTTTTGAAAACACTTGAAAAAAAGGGGGGACTGGCTAGGAGTATAAAACCAATGCGCCGCGAGGTCACGGCAAAAACTGGGCATAGAAGTTGTTTGACGAAAAGGGGGGCCATTGCTTTCTGTGCCTGAAGGAAAACACTTCTTTTTATACGGCGGGCGCCCTCAGGGGAAACACCTAAGGGAGCCGCCACTGAGCTCCCGCTTCAAAGTGATCGTAAAAAAGGGAGGGGGGGAACGTTACCGTGAGCGTACTGGATGGCCACTTTGGGGTCGCGTCACGCTGCAGCGGGGTCGAAGGAGAGACTGCGCGTTAGAGGAAACATGCAAGACGTCCCAAATTACTGCCGCTATAGAGGGAACGACGGTCCCGCTCACGGCCGACACGTTGACGGTTGAGGAAAAAAAAGAAAACCGCCCTCAAAGGCGAAAGAGTGATCTAAAAGCCAGCGGGGATGACCCGAAATGGGTGCCACAATCAAAGAAGGGGGGGGGAAAGCGTCGCGACGAAAAAAAAAATCGACTGCGCTCAAAAAGAGGAAAGTTGCAAAGTGAATGGCCGCGTCCGCGGAAACTGAAGGTGTGCGCAGGGACGCCACGTCCGGCTGGAAAAGGGGGGGAACCTACCACTAGAAACGTACCGGAAAAAATGCCGGACCGTTCACAGGCCCCCTAAAGGGTCGCCGGAACTAGCACTGAAGCCGCCTGTGCCGGCTCACAAAACAAAAGTTGAGGGATCGGGGGGGCGACTACGCGTCAAAGGAAGCGACAGGAACCACGGTCTCGATAAGACTGAAAAAAGGAAAGACTCGCAACACCCAAAAACGAGAGAAATGGTAGTGGTTTTAACCGAGAAGAGGGTTACGCAGTAGAAGAAGTGGAAACGTCGTCCGCCGCTGCCTACCAAGAAAAGGAAAGAGGGGTCACGGGAAAAAAGCGGCGAAAGGAAGTCACCGAGCGTCGGCAACGGCTGGGTGTCGCGAGCGTCACGAAAGGGGTACATTCGAACGAGTTCGCAAAAGGGGCGAGGGCTATAAACCGGGGACGGTTCAGTCAGAAGCTGTCCTTTCCTGAAAAAACAAGACAAACATCGGAACCGAAGCGGAGTTCACAAGGAATCTGTCCATACTCAAGACGGCCAAAAAAGCGCTCAAACCGAAGCGACGCGGACAGCAGGGCCGGCGAATTGCGGGGGGGGTCACAACCTAGAGGGGCATCGTGTCACCGGCGGGCGTAATCACGGGCGACGGACGGTGAGGAGGAGGGGGGTCGTGACTCGTAAAGGGTCGGGGTGGGGGAAGCCTTTCGGCAACGTTTAGGAAAATCAACCTAGGGATCGGCAAGTCAACCTCAGAAGCCACGATGCCAAGCACGACCCCCTCAGACATCGAGTAAAGAAAGTCACTCGGACTGAAAGAACATCCCGCTAGGGCACCCAAAAGAGAAAAGGATCATAGACGGTTCAGGCTCAGACCATGCGGGGTAGCGCCGCCCGGGGAAAGGCGGGTCAAAATCACAACGCGAGTGAAAAAAAAAGGAAAAAAAGGGCCATGTTGGATCAAAACCTGTGAGGCTTGGGACAAGGGCAAGATATGCCCCCTTGGGGAGAATAACTCGCGGCATGCCCTGTTAATAAGCCGTTATGCACCCAGGTCCGGGAGGGGCGGCGCCGAAAACACTGGGGGAGGCATGACGAGCAGCGAGTCATAAGAGGGGTCAAAGACCAATCTCCTAAGCGCAGAAATTTGAAGGGGGAAATTCGGGACGTTTCTGGGGTAGGGTTGGAACAAAAGAAATAGGGTACTAAAGAAAGAAAGGCGGGTCTAAGAGGGAGAGGAAGAAGTCGTAATGTTCGGGGCCCTACAAGAATGGCAGAACAGGGTCCAGGCGAGTCAGAGAACGGATGCTCGGTCAGAAAAGGAGGGAGAGCGGCGGTCGGGCCCATGGACTCGACTCATCAGGGACTCCCGCCTAAAAACACAAACGCCGGGGGGGCAGCCTCTCATGAAGGGGGGGGAACCCTGCCGATATCACTCTCCCGAGGGCGTGGACATCTAGAAACCAAAAAGACGGAACCTGCCAAAAAAGGTCAAGCCCCCGATTCCTTGAAACCAGACAACAGGGGGGGGCGGAAGGCCTCCAAATAAAAGCCCTCACACGGGGGTTACAAGAATCCTCTCCGAAAGAACGGGTCCTGTTCCGCTTTTCGAAAGGGGCGGGGCGAAGGGAATGAGCCGTCAAAAGGAGGAGGAAAAATGAGGGAAAGAAGAGGGAAGGAGACGGCAGATTTTAAAGACGTCGCCTCTCTAATCCGGGAGTTCAGGCAGCCTCGAATCAACCAAAAGTCGGAGAAAGGATTCGTGACGCAATCAAAAGGCTCACTCCTTGTCAGGAAAATTACCGCTCCACGGAACACCACCCAAGATCAACGGAGTCAGCACCGCCCGGGGGGAAGACCAGGGGACTTTCCATGAGATAACGCTGCTAACTTCGGAGCGGCCTTTATAGGACAAGGCGGGGGGAGGAATGGCCCGCTGGAAAAAAAATATCACTTAAGAACTATCCCCCCACCCCCGGAGAGGGGGGAACAAGAAAGAATGGTTGCGCGTCCCTTGCGGCCAAAACCGCCTTGTCCACGCCAAGGAAACTCGAAAAAAGGGGGGGGCAAGCGCCCTCTACGGGTAAACACCGGGGAAGTTGACCGCCCGCTAGACTGCCCCAGCGGCGGGGGGAGCGACGAGATCTATAAGTAAGTGTCCAGGACCAAGAGATGCGTCAAAAGAGGTGGATGAGAAGAACGAATTTGGGAGGTTGAATGAAGAAAATAACCTTGGAAGGCTCCGCTTGTCAGATCGCGAGGCGGTCCATACCATTGGGACGCCGGTCACCTCATGAGAGGTTCGTCCTGCATGACGCGAAAAAGACCCATGCCCCGAAAAGGGGGTCTGGGGTGTCCCTCCTTCAACAGTCCATGACGCGGGCTAGGATAAGAGTCTGATGGTGCCAAGGGGAGTGCGTCTGAGCCAACTTCTAAATTCCCTGTGTCTCCTCAGTGATGCTAGAGTGGGAGGGGGGACGGGGAAGGGAATTGTCCTTTTGACGGGGACTTTGGGCCAGGAAGTGGCATGGGGGGGGAACGCCTTCGGCAATTGGGGTCTGCCAGATTGGTAACCATCAAGCCCCAACTAAGGTGACCTGCCATGGTCGGCCGGAGTAGCGCGGACAGTCTGGAATTTGGGGAGGGGGGCGACTCTTCGTCCCGTGGCTTAGGAAAAAACCGCGGTCTTCCGTAAAGAAATCTACTGTTCTGACCTCAGGAAGGGGGGAGGGCCGAAAAACATCCTGCATGTTCGGACTGCGACCCGCAGGGAGGTTGAGGGAGCGTTGTAACCCCATCCAGGAAAAAGATAGGGGGCCAATGAAAAACCGGGGATCGTAGAGCGGGGGGCGGCGCGTTGCTTTGTAACGTAGGCAAGAGACGACAAGGGTTTGGCGTCGAAAACACTTCAGGAGGAAGGGGCTTTCCTGAAGAATAAACAGGAAATCCGTACCGGAGGCTTCAAGCAAGGGATCAACACTTGTAAAAAAGGAGTGGAAACATGGTGGGGAAAGAAGGTCTTTGGCCTATCAGACCCGATTTGGGAGACTGGGGGCGATTCTCATGGGCGTGGGAAAAAATGGCATACCAGAACGATGGGGCTTAGCCGAAGGGAAATACGCTTCCCGTATCGGGCTTGGGGGCGAGAGGAAGGGGAAAAAGTAAGAGCTGGGAAGTACCAAGTGGTTCATCGGAACTACTTTCTGTGACGAGATGCTGAGAATTTTATCGGAGGGGGCCCGTAAAGCCGTGGTTAAGGTCCCCGGGGCCGCGAAAGGAAACGGAGAACGTTGCAGAAGGGCAAAGGGCCACAAACTTACGTGAAAAAACCAAACACCCCCAAAAACCCAACCCAACGCCCCACACACCCCCCCCAAAAATAACCAGGTGACTAAAAGAATCCGGCGGTGAAACACAAAAAGGGGGAAGAGGGGGGGGAAAACTAGAGGGGAAGGCGGACCGCGTCGCTCGAGGGGGCGACTGAAGTCCGCTGGGAGGTGACAGGGGGAAACGTGGGAGCAAAAAAATGAAAGTGTAGCCTCGAGTCATGGCCTGCAAACGAGCTGAAAAAGGGAAATATACCCTTAGCCCTTGCCTCGAAGCGTGCCGTTAAAAAGGAACGCCAACCGGTCGCCGACGCCGGGACGGATACCCTGTGAGGGAGGGAATCCACGTCGGAGGGGGGGAGGGAAAATTTCGACCAGGCTGAGGCAAGACGGAAGAAGAGAGTCGGAAAAACCATAGCAACAACAACAAAGGAAGGAAAGATGAGGGGGTAATGGTTTTTCCTCTAGAGAGAGAAAATTTACGCAAAGTCGAACCGGAGCGAAAAGTCTTCTCCCAAACCCGTCGTGGCCACGCCGAAAATAAAGGGGTTAACAGTCAAAAGGGTCGGTCGGCGACCAATTCTTTTTGAAAAAAAGGAAAAGTCAGTCACTTCAGGAGGGAAAAAGGCGGCAACGTGGATAAGGGATGCGCTTCAGAAAAAGGCATGCCGGGAATCAAGACTACCCTTAGCTCCGGAAAAATAGAACACGCACGGATAGTTCACTCTCAGAATAGAGCTCATCGTCCCTCTAGCGCGCGAACGGCGCGATTCGGCAAAAAAAATCTGGGGCACCGCCGCGGTTCACCTGGCAGTTGGAAGGAAGGTCCGGCGGTGGACCTTGAACGGGTCGGGAGGGGGGGCGACGGCGACGCCGGACTTCCGGCAAAGGGAACTGTCAAAAGCCACGATGAAGCATCCAAGAAAGAAAGGGAAAATCAAGCATCGACAACGGCACAAAAAAAAAAGGATTGGGGGGGTGACATCCATAAGCTCTACAAGTAACAAGACAAAGGGAAGACACGTAAGCTTATAATCAACGTGGGGCGGCTAGACACGAAAGGAAAAACAGACTGGGGGCCGAACCTGACCTAATCTAAGGCTGAAACGAAGACTTTTTTTAAAATGCGGACAAAAGCCAGGGGGGGGCAACAACCTGTTTCCACAATAGGAAAAAAAAAAATGCATTTTTTGTGCTGAAAAGAAGAGCCGGCGATTCCTGGGTAAAAGGAGGGGCAGGGTACAAAGAATGCAACCAAGGTTGATCAGCCAAAACACCGTCGGACGGAAAGATTAAATATTCAGAGGGACAAGGGAGCGACGAAAAACAAAACTAGAAAGTCAGGGGACAGGGGGAGGGGCTTACCGGTTCCAGATTGTGATCACGTCAAACAACAAGGCTTGGAAATCAAGAACATGGGCGGGTCCCCGACACAGAAGAGAAAAGGGGAAACAGCCTCAAAGGGGAGGACAATGTAACGACGGAAGGATGATTCGCCTCAACGGGGGAGGAATCCCCAGGGGAAAAAGAGAAAAAAAGAGACGGGCCTAAGACAACGGCTAAAAAAAAACTATGCTTGAGAAAGAATCGGGGTACAAATCGGGGCAACCCCAGACGGGCGTGGAAATGTCTATACTAGCATGGGCAAATGGGAGGAAAAATAACCATCTTTCAACCGCCCGGGGGAAAACACACAATCGGAAGGCCGGCTACGAATCGACTAAAACACCAGGAAGCCAGTAACCAGGAACTTACTGTCGGGGAAGAGCAGTGGAGGGATAGGGAGAAGTGTTTACAGAGGGCAATCTGTAGAACAAGCCTGGGCACGAGGGGCCGGCTAGTCAGGAAAATGGATCGCCTATAGCCTCGGGCGGCGTGGACGGCAGCTCGAAAGTCAAAACCAAGGAACAGCGTGATCGACCCGCCCTAGAGAACCTGCAAGACTGAATTACCTCGGGGAAAATCGTGACGATGAACCAACCGAGCCCCCAGTGAAACGAAGTCGGGTCAACGCGGGACGGGAGAGAATCAACTCAGCATCATCGAGGGAGCTGATAGTAAGGGTCGGCCGGGGGGAAACAAAAGAATCACGCGTCCACTAGAGAACACAAAGGAGGAGGTCAAAGGGAGAAGAAAAAAGGGATCTAGTTCCAAAGGGAGGGCCAGCAGGACCCCAATTGGAACTAATGAGGGGGGACAAAGAGAAAAAGGTCATCTAGTGGATCTTCTACTCAAGCTCGGGTCGCCCTGCTTGGACACTAACTACGCCGAGAAGCAAACCGGAGGGCATCGAACTCGGCGGAGGGTAATGGTTCCATACCTGGAGGGACGAGTGCGTTCAAACGAAAGAAGGGGAGGGTTCGAAGAAAACGGTTGAAGGGACGTCAAGCAATTGCCACTGGAGCTCTGCGATTCAACCAGTACCTAGAAGTCCTGAAAAGTCTGAACAGGCGGGGGCCGGCGACGAGAGCGGCCGACACACATGAAAGTGTCGTGTTGCGGAGAAGGCACGGCCCGGGCCGAGGGGGAGAAAGAGGGAGAGCGTATGGACCGTGATGAAGGGAGTCTAAGGTAGAAGGAGGAATAATTTGGCCATCTGGCTTGGCAGTTGACTGATGGAAAAAAAAAGGAGGGCAAAAAAAAAAAATGGTTCCATTCCAGGGCCGCCGAAATAGAAAGGCAACTTAAAGTAGTCTGCCCTTACGTTTTGATCCCTCAAGGTGATGAGATAGTCCCGAGCGAAAAGGATGGGCGTTCTTGAGTCATTAGAGAGGGGTAGAGGTAAAGGGGGGTGACCTCCACCGCAAGTTGGCGCGAAAGATCGGCCGTCGTTAAAGGGAGCGCTGTTGGGGAAAACTTAAGCTAACTAGGGGGACGGAAGCCTGAAGACCAGTTCTTACTATGGCGCCAGTTGTCGCTAGCTGGGGCTGAAGACAAGTACGGTGATCAAAATGTAAACCCTTGAAGCTAATTTCGCTTTAATGGGAAAGAGATAGGGCTCGGAAGGAACGAAGGTGGGAAAAAAGTGCTAACATGAGCGGAAGGGGAAATTGAATTTTAAAACCGACTTAGCGGAGCAAAATGGTATAGAGGGGAAAAGTAAGAGTTTGGAAAAAAGTGGAACACCTAACATGCGGAATGAGAAGCGCAAAACAAGGGGGGGGGGATAAGCGAGTCGGGCCAAGGGGCGCTCCAGGGGCTCAAAAAGAGGGGATAAACTCCACTTTTAGGGCGAAAGAGGAAAAAGTTGGGTGTCGTGGTATCCAGGGCGGTAGCCTGTTGGTTCATCGTACATGAAGCCTGTGGGGCGCCGTTGGGATGAAGGGGGTATGCTGATGGGAAACCGGGTTCTTGGGCCGTGAGGGGGAAGGGCAATTTCCTTCGGATATCCTTGTGGGACTAACTAAGGAGGACCCTCCCCATTTACTTGGAAAACTAAAAACGCAAACAACGCAAAAGCAGAAGGGAAAGAAAATTTCTACATCCCTGATGGAAACGGGAAAAAAACTGGGTTCCCGCGATAGGCCATCGGAACCTCGGCTGAAACTTTCGTTCTTAGAGGGGTGACCGAGAAAAAGGTGAAAGCCCTCGTAGGGTAGAATAGTGGCATCCGTCCTTCAATAAGAGTGGAAAGACGAACCTCCCCGTATATTAAAGGTAGCCACTTTTTCGAAAAAACTCTTCGAATTGAAGGGGACTTTGGGCTGGCGCGAACCCCAGGGGGGGGCTCTACGCGACTGTGGGGCTGGAACGACCGCCTGGAGGGACGCCAACGGGGATCAAGAAAAGGGGAGTACACTCGGGGAGAAAAGGGGATGAATGTCGAGGACCCACTTTCGAGTAATTAGGAAAAACACTGTATCTCGAAAAAAACGGAGTAGTAATAAGATTGAAGTGGGGTTCACTAGAACTAAAAACGCAGGCTCACAGGGAGCCGACTCGAGGTCGCCACTCTTGAAAAAAAAAAAGCGGCGTGAAGGAAAAGGGCACAGGAAAAGTAACGTACAACCCGAGGCGGCGGACACGGAGGGGGGGTCGAGAAGTTAAGGCATTCGATTTAGAAGGAAATAAGGGCTATCTTGTAAGGAAAGTTCTCATCGGGACTGGAAGGAAGGGAATTGACCAACGCACACAAAAGGAACCGCCAGGTTATTCAATTCAATATAACGGGGCAAGGAATAACCCGAGCCGCAAGCCGAGATTGCGGGCACAAAGAAAAAGATAGGTGAGAGAAAAGGCAGTCGTTTGCTCCAGGGGGGAGGGAGGGTGGCGGGAAAAACGAGTTGTCGGCGGGGGGAAAACCGGAAAACGACGTCAAAGGAGTAGAGCGTGGAAAGAAAAACCGAATCTATCACGGAAGAAAGACTAAAGGGCATCACGACAGCACAAGGAAAGCGTGACGAATTAACACATCAAGAAACTCAAAGTAACAAGACTAAGACGTGATATAAACAACGTGCGGGATAAGACACAACGGCGGACACGGAAAGGCGGGAGACGAATAGCATAGAAAGCGGGGGGTGCCTATTATCGGGAAAGAAATGGGAAGGGATAGAACCTGTTTCGTCAAATTACATGGAGCAAGAGACCTTGCGCAGGAACCTCGCGGGATTAAGGTGGTAAGTTATCGAAGGGGAGAGAGGTGTCAAGGGTTTCGAAAAAAAAGTAGGTTATTACGACATAGAATGAATAGTTATCAGGAAAAAAAAAGAAGATTCAATGTACAGTGAAGGGAATAAAGCTTGAGGGGGGGGGAAAATGGTTGTGGAAAAAGGAGCGCAAAGGGGGAACGAGAGTTAGGGAGTAAAATGTTCGGTACGACCCCGGCAGAACATGGAACTCAAACTGAGGGAAAGGATAGGGAAAAGAAAAATGAGGCGCAGCGATTAGAAGAAAGTTTTTGCTAAGACCAAATGGACACGCAAAGACGTCACTAATACTGGTCAGATAAGACCGAGAGAGAAGGAGAAGAAGATAGAGAAAGGAGATGAACAAAGGGTACAACTCCTGGGCGACGGCTGAAAGGTCTAAAACTTCTGCTCAAGAAACGGAAAATTCACCCCGACTGGCCAAAAAAAACTCGAGCGGGGAAAAGCGGGAAGGCAGCCTTTCGTCGAAGAAAAAAAAATAGACGAATAAAACGAGAAGCCAATAAAGAAGAAAAAGAAGATCCGACGTTCAAGGGAAAGGGACGGGTCAGGAGGTACACTACGTAATGTGCTGGTCTGTGATTAGGAAAAATCTGAAAAGTAGAGGTACGAAGAATCATTTAGTAATTTCCGGAACTAATTGACCACTTTGAAAAGGAAAAAAAAAAACTTTGAGGAACATCTCCATTCTGAGAAAAGGCTGGAATTTAGGGGGCATAGACATGCAAAACTCAAAACATTCTATAAAGTAAAGGGGAGAAACACAGATGAAGGGGGGAAGACTTGCAGAACTTGTAAAAAATTAAAGGATAGACTTTGGTAGGAAACCGAGATCAGTCTACGATAAGGAGGAGGCAAAGAGGCAGAAACGCTATCGCATATAAAAGAGGAGGATAGTCGAAGCGAGGAAGAAGGGAAACGGGGTGACTGGGCGTTTCTACAATGGCAAAGAGACCGAAAAAAAAAGAAAAATCAAAAAAAAAGGATGAGAGGGGGAAAAAAAGACGAGATGTCCGCTTCTCGGGAAAGGAAAAAAAAATTAGCCCAGGAACAAAGGTTGTCGCGAAGGTCAGAAGAGAGAAGAAAATTTTACTGAGCACAGCGAAGGGGTAGAAAAAAGGGCGTTGGAAGAAATTAAGACCCGGGAGTCAGGGTCAATTCGGAGGAAGGAGACGGTAGGTTAAATGAAAAGGGCTAAAAGTGGGACTTGAAAAGAAGGGGGTAGAAAGACAATGTTCGGGGGGTAGAAAAAGGTCAGAAAGAAATTGAGTGGCGCTCAGGGGAGAGTTACAGACCCTCGGAGGTAGACGGCAATCCAGGGAAGGCTGGATAGTGAGAGAAAATAAGTCCGTTCGAACCCCTCCCCTGTTGAACGCAGACAATCCAAGACTGGCCGCTCGGGGAGAGAGAAAGGGGATAAGAAAGGGAGAAGACTGGAGAAAAAAGCTTAAATGGCTCCTCTTAAAGGAGATCTGCTTGTCACGTCGGGGTTTAAAAAGGGTTGACCTGGGTGGGGAAATGCTAGACGAACGAACCTCGGTGAAGGATGAATTTGTCAGTTTGATAATCAGGCATAGGGAGTCTGTTACGGAATTCAGTGAAAAAGGAAAGAAGCTGTGGAGAGGGGATGCGCATCCGAAACATCCTTTGGGAGAACGAAGGCAAAAAGAGACTGGACCTATTACGAGATTGATGAAAAATGTTTCGAGAGGGAGGGCAACAAGGAAAGTTTGGAGTTCAAACTCCGGGGAGGCTCAGGGTTCACCACAATGAAGGGGAAAAAGAAACGTACGGGAAAGAAATTTTCCCTTGAGCTGCGTAGGAAAAAGAGGGGGGGAGACGTGGAAGGGAGACATGCTAAGACGAACGTGTTTGAGAAAACCTTTAAGGACTAGAAAAAAGCAGATTCCACAAAAGGCTAGAGGATGAAGAAAAAATGTGCAGAAAGAGAGAAAAAAAGGTGGAAGAAAGGGGGGAAAAGAACCAGAAATTTAGGCTTCCTGCCTACTGGGAACTTGGGAGACATGGAGGAAAATTAGAGGCGGCTCAAGGGGAGAAAAAAAAGATGGCTTAAAAGAAAAGGGGGGAAGAAACGCGGCGTGAGAGACTGTTGTGGAGCCTAAAGGACTTGAAACACGTTTAGAGTGAAAGGAAGCTGGTTCTAAGGGGGCTGGATGAGGCAGGAGTCAGGAGGGAGGAGGAGGGGGAGACGGTGAGCACGTTACCGCGATAGAGTGACGGAGGTTAACACACCGCCTACACCGTAAAAAAAAGACAAGTAAAGCCGGAAGAGAAGATCAACAGAGAAAGAGCCAGCGCTAGGAACCACGACTTGGGCCCTAATCGAAGAGAGGCCCGGGAGAAGAGTAGAGGGTCTCGTTAGATTGAGTGACACGAGAGGGTTCGACCCTCAGAAAAAAAACGATAGAAGGGTGACTCTTTCATTAGTCAGTCAAATGAGAAGAAAGCAAACGTATCCAGCCGAGGTTCCTCAACTCGAGAGTGATAAAAGTGACAGCCTGAGAGAAAAAAAAAAAAAGTTTGGAAGACTACTAGAAGGGTGAAAAGGTGACTCCAAAAAAAAAATTTGAAGGAGGGAAGCACTGAAAAAAGAAACGGAAATATGCAGACGACCGGTCTTCAAGGCAACACAAACTGGATCTATATTCAAGGAAAAATTAATATATCCACAAAAAGGAAAGAGTAAGTGTTTGAAGGGAAGAGACATGAAGGAGGGGTAAAGTGATAACTCTCTTCCTCAATAGTTGGTCTTTGAGGGAAAATTCCGAATTAAGGAACGGAGTTCTAAACTTGACGGGGGGGGGAGGAGAGAGTACGGTAAAGGATACTCGGGATAAAGGAGAGAAGGGATCTTCGAAAAAGACTTGAGGAGGCCAGGAAAGAAACTACAACAGGAAGACGAGGTTCGGTTCAAGTCGGGGGAAGAGAAAAAGAAGTGACTAGGCAGTCTATCAACGAGAGAAGACAGAGGAGATGTGAGGGAAACATGAGGAAAAGTGGTACCCGAAGGGATAAAATTTCAGATCTTTTCTCGGGGTGAAAGTTCGGGCTGTCGGGTCTTTGAAAGGAATGTTCGGCGGGAACGAAAGTTGGAAATCAACGGTATAAGAAAAAGGGGGAAAGGAAAATACTAAGGAAAAGGGAACAACCCGAAAGAAAAGGAACAGCCTAACCACGGGGTGACCAAATGAAGAGTGCGATTAACACAACAAACGCTCGAAAGAAAAAAAAAAGACAAACTAGCAAGAAAGGAACAGGGCTTCGAGAAAAAGGGGGGGGGGGAAAAAATATATCAAGTTAACGAATAGAGTCTCAAACGTAAGGACGGAGGATGGAACAAGAAAATGGTAGGGGGCACGAGGACAAGATGGAAATCTCGATAGGGGGTGCTCAGGACATAGAGGAGTTCACGTGTATAGCGGAATCCAAGGGAAGGGAAGGTTGTCGCCTAAAAAAAAAGAGGTCGGAAGTGATCGTTATCAAAAAAACGCGAAATCCCTCTCCGAATCAGGAAATTCATTGAAGGGTTACAATTACAAGATTGTAAGAGAAAAAAAGCTCAGGGGAAGATATAGAACATGTTCGAAATGTAGAAAGGCAAAACACAGAAGCGGACAGAAAACATCAAACCTGTCTCTATGGGAACGAAAAAAGGATATTAGAAGAGAGCCCAAGGCTTTGAAAGGAGGAGAAAAATGGAAAATCTACTAAGCATTCCCTCTAAGATACTTCCCTACGAGAGAGCCTTAGTGACTCTGAGGCAGATCAAATTTTCGGGAATGGGAAAATAATTGCATAATCCTCCAAAGGGGCGTTTTGAGATGATAAGAAGGAGTAGAGGAAAACTTCAAATAGGAGGAAAGCAACCGACAGAAGCCGGGAAGCATGTGGAGAAGGCCGAGGAAAAATAGCCGAAAGAAGAGAAATCAGAGGGGGGGACAAGGACCAGGCGGAAGAAAAGACTGTTGTCGTACTGGAAGGAGGGGAGGTCATCTCTAGTACGATCAATCAAAGGAGGGAAGGAGACGCAATCAGGAACTCAGAGACTAAGAAAGGAGTAGGAAAGGGAGAAATAAACCTAAGCTATATTAAGAGATTGTGAACAAGAAGAACGAAAGTTGGTCCTGGACAAAGTAACGGGAGAAGGCCGAGGTCGGTCCCCAACGTAAGACCGGAGAGGAGTAGGTACAACCCCGGGGGGGAAGACATCTGGAGGGTAGGCAGAAAGAACATCCTGTCTCTTAGAAGTACTGTAGACGTGAAAATTCTTTTTGGATCCGGAATAAAGGGGTAAGGGACGGGAAAGATACTATCAAAAACAAAACAACTTATTATTATGAATTTTGGAAGAGTATCTTTGGGCTTGAAATAGGAAAAATTAAAAATTGTCACGTATGTCAGCAGAGAAAGTTCTTTAGTGAAGAGAAAGATGGTTCTAAACGGCTTGGAAAGACTAAAACAGGTCGTCGTGGAAAAATCGACTGTCTAGAGCCAAGGGGTTGCAGGCAAGCGTGGGCTAAATCAGGGTAGGGGAAAAAAGACGCATGTGTCGTACGGGAGGGGTCCGCAAACCTGGCAAGGGGGAAAAGAAAAGGGGAAACTCGGCGAGGCAGTCAAAAAGTGCACGAGGAAGCCCTATCTTTTCCGGACGCGTCAAGAGAAGAGGAAGATAACTGAAAGGAAAAAAAAGGGTCGTGTGGAACAGCACTTCATGCCGGTAAATGGAAGAGGCAAAAAAGAGTGGCGGGAAAGAAGTGGAGGAGCGAGTCGGGGGAGGGGACTCGAGGCTCAGGAGGGGTGGAGGGGCAGAGGCTTCTTTTCATCGATTGAAGGCAGTAAGAAGGAAGCACTAGGAGAGTGATTCGGATGAAAGGGGGGACTCCGAATGAGGAAAAGAATACCCCCAACCCTCAGAGGCTGTGGAAAAAAATAGGCGAAGGAAATCTTAGTGGGGAGGTGGGAAGAGAGAAGAAACAGTGGCCGTCTAATCTATAATCCGTAGTTCAACGGGGGGGATTACAAAGGGGATATACAGATGAGGGTGTCTTAAGAACGAATGGGAAAGGGGAGGACCCACTCGTTTGTTAGAGACGATCTGGTCAAAACCACAAAGTACGTTTGGTGAACTTGACCGGAGGAGGGACTTCTTTTAATAACGAGAAGAAAAGGGGGAAGTGGTGGGTTCGTATGACTTTGATTCTGGCGAAAAGCGCCAAAAAAAAAAAAAAAAAAAAGAAAAAGGTAGCCGCGAGGCTCGAGCAAAAAAAAAGAAAGGAACGAGGTAAGCGGGTGAAGAAAAAAAAGAAAAGGGCGGTTCCTGCTACTGAATAGGAGTGGTGAGAAAAATGCATTAGGAGGGCTAAGGAAGACAGGTATTCGGCTGCTTTGAAAGATAAACTCTCAGATACGCGAGGGTTAATACTTTACAATGATAGGCGTGATGTAATGTGGGAAGAGGAAAAGAAGACTGTGGACTACGTTTAAGATTCGCGGAAGGGGTAGTCCTTGTGCGAAAGGTGAAAGGACAATTGCACGAAAGAAGAGTCTTACCCAACAGAAAAATGTGCAGAAAAACCTCACCGCAGAAACGGGGTCGCAAAACGGCAAAGGGAGAAAGAAAGTTACCACTATGTGAAAAGAAAGGTGCCGAAAAAGCAGTCGCTCGCTGGAGATTCGAAGGAGAATGGTTAAATATAAACGTGTGAAAGAAGAGTAAAAGGAGACTGAATTTGGTATCCTGGCGGAAGTAGAAAGATAGTCACCTTCAAGGATAGCAGTAGAAAAGGGTGAAGAAGTGAGGCCGTGGGGTACTAAGACTTCTCGCCAGGAATCCTACAATCATTTGAGGTGAAAAATTGAAAAAATGTTGAAGGGAGTAGGGGGAGTCGATAGTTCTAACTCGCCTCTCAAGATCTACTTCATTAACCCACGTCAGAGAGAAGCTC
>Ga0179593_1487040_pt1 | contig 26094 bp, 26 predicted proteins | sample CZODoug2_1_08_16_FD_185931 | JGI IMG/M metagenome (GOLD analysis project Ga0179593, IMG submission 185931) | Vadose zone soil fungal communities from Angelo Coast Range Reserve, California, USA - CZODoug2_1_08_16fungal (PacBio error correction) | ecosystem: Environmental > Terrestrial > Soil >...
GTTTATCTCCTACTTTCAAAAAATCAGGAAAAAGGGAAAACAGGAGGAGCGCAGGTAGCGAAAAAATGGATGAAGGAGACTTCTATGAGAAATATTCAACTTCCTGCAACTTGCTGATGGATCTGCTGGTTGCATTCGGTGGTTAGAAAAGGCCACCGTACAAATGCGAAGTAAAAACCCAAACCGAGACTGACCGAAAACCCCAAAAAAGGAAAAACAAGGAGAAAAAGTCTGACCGAAGCCGGCCCAGAATCCAGGAAGCATACCTCCAACACGACCGGAGGAAACGGCCGGGGCGACCATACCGAGATAAATACACGACGCAAAAAAATAACATAGAGCTAAACAAACGGTAGGAAAAGAAAAGGGGGGTGAAGGAAAGTAGAATGCAGGGACTGTGGATGGGGGTCCCAGGTAATAATTGAAGTGCGAGTAGGGGGGCGAGGGCCAGAATAAATAAGGGTGAGTGGGTACACGGAGGCGCAGAGGAAAAGAAGGACAGAACAAGCTCAGGTCGGGCAAGACGAAGCATAGAGCGATGTGAATTGCCGAAACAAAAAAATACTGCGCTTCTACCAGGCCGTGAAGCGCGCAAGAACAGCAAAGAGAGGGGCGGTTGGAAGACAAAAAAAACCTATCTGAACGGGCAGCAGGCGGGAGACATCGCCTAGCGGCCGGAACCATTACAAAAAACGCTCAAGCCGTGCTACCACCTAGCCAACAAACACAGCAGCAAAATCCTCTCAGAAACCACTGCTCGGAAAAAAACAGGGAACCACAAGCAGGCGGATGAAATTGGAGATAGGCCGCCAAAAATTAGGGGCGCAGTTTCTGTTCGAGAAAAAACAACGTAAAAGGGGGCGGCAGAAAAATCTCTTCTGCGGGCATCAGGACTATATGAATAATTAAATCAGAGTGGAAAAAACCGGAGAGTCTCTTCGGAAGACTCCTCTTTTACGGAATGTATTGATCATTCTTCTAAAAGGCCACCGGGGGAAGGGTTGGGGGGAACCTAGATTTGTGTAAGAGTGTAGTGTTATTCACACATTTCTTTAGGGAATGGGAAGGAGAGGCGGGAGCCTTACTTTGAAGAACCTCCGCATGACCTCAAAGGGGCTTTCTTTAGTAAGAAAGTCTGAGTCTGCATTCCTTTTGATCTCACCGGAAAACCAACAGACGTCAATAAGCTAAGAGGGCTTGAAAACTCATGGGGTTGCGGGGGGTTAAGACCGGCTTTTGCGGCAGCCCTAAAATGTGTGATCGCTTCGAGCCTGGCCAGTAGCAGCGAAAAAGGCAAGCCGGCGCAGTGCAACACCAAGAGGAGGGGGTCGGAGAGGGGGAAGTCCGGTTCTAGTGTGCCAGGTCCAAGTAAGCACCATCTTGAAATTGGAGATCACAGGAACACACAAGGAGGATTGAGTCGGGCAATAAAATAGTTGCAGAGGAAAGCAGAAAAACCAATCAAGTAGGAGCAAGAGGAAGGGCAACCTGCATCTCGGCTCCGACGCTTTGAGGTGCCTGAAACGCTTAAAGAACAGGGGAAAGGGCACCTGAAAGTAGCTTGAGGGAGCAAGGCAAAAACCTCATCAGGCAAGGGGGTGAATGAAGAAAAACATACACAAGAGCCTAAGAGGAGGGCAGGAACGGTATAAGCAAAACTCCCTCACGTTGAATGCACAGACTGAAAAAGAGGCAGGAGAACACTGGGAAAAAAAAAGGAAGAAAATAGTAACTCCTCCTAAATTGGGGCCTGACCGGGCTTAACATAAAGATGCAAACAAGAAGAAGGAAGGCCCGGAGCACGGGTAAAGCTTCAACGGGCTTTCGGACTTAAATGGGCACCCGTCCAAGCAACAACCCAAACGGGGGGAGAATGCGGGCACCCTGAAAAGAAAAAAGACAACGATTCAGTAACGACAGGGGAATGAAGGAGGAACAAGGGATGCGATTGGATATAGAGGGAAGGGGGCCGGTACATAATTTCGTCAGACTTTTCTTAACACAAATCAACCTACGGAAACAAAGAACAGGACCGGGAAGACCATGCGTGAAACGAGGAGGAATGCGACGAGCGGGGTACAAAAGAGAAGGGGGGAAGAAAAGCACTGAATCAACGAAACCCAAGACCCGGAAGGCGTACATTGGCCCAGCATATAAAAGCACGCGGACAAAGGAACAAAATCAGAGGGTGAATAAGGAGACAAAAGAAAAAAATTCAACGGTCGCGGAAGGGGCAGTCGAGGTAAGGGGAACAAATGAAGGAAGGGCAGGAGAAAAGGTCGCACACCAACAACAATTGGAAGATAGAGGTACCTTAAGAAATGCCAGGAGAATAAAAAAGTGTACTACAAAACCTTGCCTCAATGTACGGGGAAAGTCAAAATGGTCCGCCGTTTCGAGCCGAGGCAACAAAGATGGAGGGGGGGGGGGGGGGGGGGAAATCATTAGTAGAGGGGTTGGCGGTGATATTTTGTTGATATTCCGGCTTGAAGGCGTAGAGGAGCCGCTGATCGAAAGAACATGAGCTAGAAACACACTATCGGGCAGAAAAAGGAACGTTTCACCATGGAAAGAGGAAGGAGGTCCTCAGCCTGTTGGTTCTAAAGGATAAGAAACTAACAGGGCGGAAGAGGAAAAAAAAACGCAAATCATTCAAACTAATATGAGCCCAGTGAAATAAAGGAGGGGAGGAATAAGAGAGTATGTCCCGGAAATTGGCGGACAATTTGCTTGTGTTGACGGAAAAAAGAAGGTGCAACGGTTCTAAGTAAAACGCAATGGAAAAGCGAACATCGCACTACTGGGGCCAGTCCTCCATCGAGGGCAGCAGGGCTAAAAAACGGAGAAAATGGAAGGCAAAAAGGGGGGCCGAAAAGCTCAGCTACAGGGAGGCGACGTCGGAGACAGGATCCTCATGAACGTGGGGAGAGGGATCGAAGGGATAACTCTGCGCGAGTTATGACAGGCCCGATTGATTTCCATGAAGACTTTAAGACAAGCTGAATCAGGGAAAAAGGGAAAGGGAGGACAGTGCAACGACTATAAACGAAGAAAGAGAGAAGTTGTGATTAGAGAAAAGGAATAGTGGGCTCGTCGAATAGACTTTCACGTAACTCCCGCAATCTATCTCGCATCAGGGGCACCCGAAGCATGCCAGCAGGGGGTACAGTGAGAAGGAGCCAGCAACGCAAACGCACCGAAGAAAGGGGGGTGTGGTGTCCTAGGGACATTGAAGGCTCGCATAAGCCTCCCGTGGAAAGGAAAAATCGAGCACAACAGGTGCTGCCGCCAAACTAGGGAGAAGAAAAAAAAAAACGAGAAGCTGCCGATAATAGGGGGAAGTGGGAAAGGGGGGTTGGTATCGTAACGCGGCGACGTAAAATTCAGAAAGTCCGAAAAGAAAAAAGGATCCGTGCAAGGAGGAGGCTTAGAAAGGCCGAAAAAAGCAAAAAGGAGCCGAGGACGAAAGGGAGGGGTCAAACGTGACCTCAAAGCAAAAGACCCTGGGACAAAAAGAGCGGGACATGGGAAAAAGGGAAGAAAACCTAAAAAAAGCGAATCAGGGCCTCTCCGCTGGGGGGAAAAAACTCTAAGGGGGAAGGGAAATGAGAGGATTGATGATTAGGGAGTGGAACTACTCCTACATCCAATTGGGCGCTTTCCGACCTGGAAAAAATGTGGGTGTTTCGAAGAAAAGCAACAACCCTGCGTAAAGACATGGTTTGGAGGAAGAGAGAGTCATTTAAAATCCCCACAAACACAGACTGCGTTTTGAATTGGGGTGCGAACCACGCTGCCGCTGGTGAGCCCGAAAGCAAAAAGTCGTGGGTGGGCTTCTAGATGAGAAAATGCGCGACGCGTCATCTGGGGAAGGACGACCTAGTTAGAGGATCCGTCTGTACGCTAAAAAATCAACGGAAAGCAGGAAGGGGGAAAACATCTCCAATAAAAAGGCTTCGAATTATGGGAGGGGTGAGAAAAAGCACTGTAAGGGATGGGACTAGGGGCAGCTTCTGCGGAGAAGGAATAAAGAGAGAAGTAGAGGAAGGGGCAGTCCTACTTGAACGAGTTGACAGTGGGGTCCTTGCGGCGCCAGAAAAAGAAAGAAACAGGTAGAACATACTTATATTAAAGGGTCACTAGCAGGGAAATGGGACACACTTGCCACGACAAGGTTAAATCCGGCCTTCACCTTAGTCGCATCAAGACCGTGTGGGAAAAGCTACTGGCGACCCGTCGCGAGGACGTGTGCGGCAAACAGCTAAAATACATTGTAACCAGGGTGCTGGTGTAGAAAAGTCCTGAAGGATCGCGCGCAGGGGTGTCAGACTGGGGACAGGGTTGGGGGGGAAAAGCGAGGTTGAAGGGTGGAATTCGTATCTTACACTGCAAGGTGGGTCTCGCGTCAGAGAGGGAGCTCGGGGGAGAAAAAATGAACAACAGCAAAAGAAGCAAGGGGGGGGAAATAAATATTCTCATCACCACACGGGCACCAATGACCCTCATCAAGTCCAAGGAGGGTTCAATTAAAGGGGAAGCAAAGAGGGGTGGAACCACTTGTCATGTTTCTGCCCATAATGGAAGGAACAATCCTATAAAGGCCGAATCAGGGCGGGGCGCGCGGTCACCTGGCGAGTAAGAAGAAAGAGGGGCACATAAAGGAAAGAATGAGGAGAAGACAGACGCCATGGATCCGTCACTTGTACCAGCTCCTGGGGGAGGAGGAAAGCAAACTGACACAGAAAAAACGACATAGACAAGAGCGTGCCAAAGACGGGAAGAGCGCCATGAGAGAAAAAAAAAAGAAGAATGTCGAGAGCCACAGACAATCCCACAAATTTTCGTCGCTGCCCGACCTTTGCTTTGTGCCGCAATAAAGAGAAAGGCGCAAGAAAGAAACTCAAGGGAAGGGAACTGGGAAAAAGATAACCGAGGTAAAGGCACTCGTGGCAAAATCTGAGAAAAAAAAAAAAAGGAGGAGTCAAAAAGAAAGGGGGGAATTCAAGACGCCTCTGTGCAAACCGCTCGAACCGACAGTTTCAAGCAATCTTCGAGCGCCAGGTAGGAACGCTCGGGCATGTCAGATGGAGAAGGCAAACAGCGGACACTGACACGAACAGGTTGGGGGGGGGTGGGCTGATATTGGGAGGGCTTTCTGTCGCCGAGGAGAGACGCGCACGGGAATGAAATATAAAAGCTATAAGGTGGGAGCAGTTGCGTGAAGGGCAAGGGAGGGAGAATAAAGGCGAGGGCCAAAAGGTTCTTGGGCGACTCAAAAAAGGATCTTAAGTCATAAAGGCGTGATTGGAGGAGGGGAAGAAATAATATGAAGGATATCGCAGGAACCACCCGAAGGCCACGAGAGGCCTTGAAACAACCTCGGATTGGGGGAGAGACCTCAGGGAAAAGCGACTCAAAAAAAAATGAGGTCCAGCCGGTCGCGGAAAAAATGAAAGTATAATGAATAGGAGTCCGTAAAAACGGAGGAGGGAGAGAGGCTTGGTACACGGGGTTCGCCAAGAAAAAAAAAAGCCACACAATCGCAGGCGCGCCCAAGAGCGGATAAACCAGGCAACCGAAAAAAACCACAACCCGAGACATCCTACAACAGAAACAAGACTCGGGCAAAGGTACCAGGATTCGGGACAACGCCGCTGCCAGGAGAACAACGTAATCACCGACATGCTCTCAGCGGAATTAAAAAAGGGCAGAGACCAAACGATTGAAAGGGAGGAAGGACGGATACGATAGTGGCCAAAGTTAAACATGAAAAGACACGAAAGGGCAGGTACCATCTGGAACAAGGAAGCCAGTAGAAGGGGGGACAGTACGGAAGGCGCAGTCCCCTAAAAAACTTAATGTCTATCGACAAAAAGCGCAAGGTTGATAGGACAGAAAAACCTTGACGAAGTCTCCAGAGTATCAAAAGCAATCAAGCAAAAAAACAAGGGGCATGCCGGAAATGAAGAAGAGAGCACTGCGACGGCGAAAGGAGGACGCAGAAGGGCCGGACTGAGCCGAAAATGCCGGGGAAAAAAAAGGATAACACCACGCCCAAAAGGTACCGCACGAATGAAAAGAGCGCCTATCGTCGGGCGAGGCTCCAGACATAAACCGAAAAAAAAGAAGGGGGGGGGGGGGTGGTCAACTTGAGCGCGAGTGTACAAAATCTGTCGGGTGAATATGAGAAAAACAAAAAAGGGAGAAGCGGCAATGGCGGCCTGGGGCAGGAAATAAAGAATCAAGAAGAGCAATCAAATTAAGAGAAGCGTGGGAAAAAAGCCGGCGAGGCGCCGGATTAAGGACCGGGTGGTTGGTAGGACGGTTGGAGGAAAAGTACGGTTTGGCCAAGAAAGGCAAGGCAGGGGGGAGGGGTTGGGGGGGGAATGGACCAAGAAAGGTAGGGAAAGAGCAGGCATCTGCGTCTCGGAATTTCATCACCGCCCAGCTTGCAACAAGGCGTGCTGGGCAGGGAAAGGCGCAAAGCGACGATCGAAGCTGCGAGTCTAACGTAGAAAAACTAAAAACGTGGAAGGGGGGAGGGAAAGAACGGGCGGGCTCGAAAGGGGTTGTAAGCGCGTTGGGAGGCCGGAAACCGGGTGGGAGAGCTTCGGAAAGAACAAAGATAAGCCACGGCCGGCGAATTTCAAACATCAGTGAAAGCTTGGCGGTCTTGACGGTCCGGGGCGGTGCAGGCCGACGGAGACAACTTGTACCATTTGGGGAGTTCAATAAAAAAACGAGCGAGAATAGAGAGGACAAGGCAGGTGCAAAGATAGGAGCGGGAAACCAGAATGCGCGAATCGGTCTGTTGAACCCAACCGCTCCGACAGTTAATAAATTGCCTTCAGAGCGGAAGAAAAAAAGGAGGGGACGTCAAGATTCCGGGCGGAACAAGAAAAGACGGTGTTGGGCTCCAAAAGACCAGCGAGCTCTAAAAACTTGAAAAAGCCATCGCCACTCCCGTGCTAAATTCAAAGGAAGAGAAGACTGCGAAAAGGACAAAAGGGAAAGTAGCAAGGGTCATAAAGGGGAGGCATGCGATCAAGAGACACCAGGAGGACGGAGGACGCCCCTGGGAGGGAAGGGAAACGGAGGGGGGGGAGGAACGAATGGGGAAAACTATCAGCAAAACAACAACCTGGATTCGACCTTCTAATCTTAACGGATAAAAGAAGAAGGTCAACAAAGCGATTCTAGGGGAAGATTGTGAACAATAATCTTAAAAAGAAGGGTCATAAAGGAAAACCGGGGGGATTGCCAGAATCAACGCGACACAACAAAAAGGAACAGGACCAACTTCGAACGCATGTGGAGAAATCGAATTGAGGGGAACGACAGATAGGGGGGGCGACAAAGATTCAGCATACAGATAAAAAAAAATGAAGGAAAAAGCCAACCCGTCCAGGGGGCTGCGAACCATCAACAGTAAACATCAAACGAAAGGGACCACAATCCGCAAGGTGAACTGGGCCGGAGCCCTAGATGCCAAGAAGTGGCGGGCGGGGGGGCAGGAGGGCTGGAAAAAAAAAAAAACAGAGTGAACCTTGAAGGAGGAAGAAGAGAACGAGCAAAAAAACAACGGAGGAAGGAAGGGAAGAGATAAAAAGTCCTTGTACTGCCTGCCGATTTACATGAAAAGATTTTGCCGAAAAGCCGACTGCATCATTCCGCGAATCGTCGGAAACTCTCGCGGGCGCGCTCCTAACCTTCAACTGCAGATTTCCTCCTGAGGTTGGAGGGGGTGGTAGGGGGAGGGGGAAAAAGCTGCCGCAGTTCTTGGGGCGGTAATAGGAAGACTCTTAGGAAGGGGAAACCAAGGCGGACGAAACGAGAGGGGGGCACAATAAGTCATCGGTACTGTTCGGGGTTCGAGAGTTATGGGGGAGCGTCGGAAGTAGGGGAAAACAGGACCGGACGAAGTTACAAATCATTAGGCCATATTCGCATCCCATGAAATAACAAGTGATGATCGGTATTGTCAGGAATTTCAGGTCGAAAAGGTTGACCGTGGGGAGGATAGTTGAAATAGGTTCATCCAGTGGCAGAGAACTAAAGATGACAAAACTGAGGAAAGCTAAAAGAAAAGGAGAATGAAAAGGGAAACTGGAGGAGTGAAGAAGACTACAGTCTACGTCCTCCCTAGACTCAAGAAGTCCAATTAGCAAGAAAGGAGGAGAGGGATCAAGGGAACGCTGCGGATGCAACCTAGCGATTGTGGCTAAGGAAAACTTGAGAATAAGAGAGTCAAGTGTAGGCAGTTCTGAGCTTTTAAGTTCACGTAAGAGAAAGTTCGTTTCAAAACAGCCGCATTAAGCTCTCGGGGCGCGCGGCCGATTGCAAAGAGCCCTCGAAGTAGGGGAGCACGAAGAAGAACAAGAGTTGAAAAAGAGTGTAGACCGGAAAAAACAGGCCGCCAGAGAAAGACGAGCAAATCTCTGGGGTATTTGTCTAAGACAAGTTACGACACCAGAAATTGCCGACGCCGTAGGAAATAAAAGGCAGAAAAAGAACAGACAAATGTGAAGGCGCCGCCGCAAACGACAAGTTCCAACAAGCCATGTACACAGAGGCGAACCCATACTTTAGGTGTATTGGTGGTGGTTTAGGGAGAAGGAAGACAAGAGCATGGCCGCAATTGCGAACGCCGTTACCCAAAAACGACGGATCTCACATGATGGGGGCAGAAGGGGAGGAGGAAAGCGTAGAACGACCGCCCTTTTTGTTGCGCAGGCCAATTACCGAAAGGTCCTGGGGAAAATAAAAGAGAAAAAGGCATACCAACATGAACCAAAGGGACCAAAAGAAACGCGCGAAAAAAGCGAGCCTAAAACAAAGGAAAAAAGAGAGCGGCAAGGGGGAAGTAGAACGCGGTGTCCCCATACTCTTAATTGTATTGATCCTTATGTTACGTTTATACGGGATTGTGGAGAGCAAGAAGCAGCAGGCCAGAATTGAAAAACTTGAAGAGTAAAGGACCACCTCAAAAACCTGGAATGGGGGTAAGGGAATCGAGCTCCAAGGTTAGCCCCAAAAGTGAGTTTCAAGTGGATTCGGCGAGAAAAGAACCAAGGACAGGAAACGGGGGCGGAACAAATGTGGGCGCGTAAGACGGAAGCCAGGAAAGAGTCATTGGTCATTGACCGAACCGAGGCGGGTCCCGGAGGGGCTGACAGGCGCCGTCAGCACTTCGCTTGGAGCATGCGCACAAAGAACGACACGATTGACGATGCACGGAAGAACGAAAGGTACAGCGTGCGGGTGCCAAGGGGGAAGGAACAAGCAAAAGCTGAAGCGAGCGCGGGAGTTCCGACTCGAGATTGTTTCTGTCATTTAGGTCAGGGAAGAGCAAGAAGTTACGAATAGTGAAGGGTGGGGGCGACCGGTCAAGGAAACGGCCCACCTAGGCGACGAAGCCGAATGGGGAAAAAGGGAAAAAGAAAAGGTTCCAGGGCCCTTGCACCTGATTGAAAAGGTTTGGTTGAGCTCAAAAAGGGTAATGAACTCTGAACGCGGAAGAAGGCGAAGCCGAGGCCAGGCGCCCCTAGTCAAGACAACCTAGGTATGGTCCGGACGGAAGGAGCGGGGGCAAAGGATGTGGGCCATGGGAGTCGGTGGTTTGAGAGGCTGTTGAGATTGGAGGATTATGAAGCCAGGATTCTCAAGTCGTGGAGACGTCTACTACGTGAAGGGAGAGATGGCTAAAAACTAGGGACAATGCCCAAAAGACATGGGCTAAGAAAATCAGGGGAAGAACTCTTACGAAATGAGAAAAGAAAAGGATTTAAATGGAGAGGCCAAAAGAAAAAGGGGTTGGGGGAAGGGAAACTTCCTGAGGTAGGAAAAGAAGAGGGAAAGGACCTCGCTTTTAACGTCTAGACTAGCCAAAAAAACTAGTATGTCAAAAGAAACTCTAAAGAAAGGATAGGAATCGGAAAAGGACTGGCAAATAGAAGGGGCCTGGAACAATGAGGCAGGAGGGAGAACTTGCCCTGGAAATCCCGGCCACTTTACTAATCCTTATGCTTGGGTTAGCCAAAGAGAGGACATTCACTGGCAAAAGAATTCAAAGTGAAAGACACATAAATCCAAGGCGTGACCGCTGTGCGCCAGTTTCAAAAAAGAAGATCATTCAAAAAAGACAACGGGAGATCCGAAGAAAAAGTGAATTGGAGGGAGGAATAACAAGAGTAAAGATTCCACCTCTTTGGTCATCTACCAAACCCGTGTGTACAAAGAAGAGGATGCCGAAGGGTGGAAAGAGAGGAGAAAGCGGGGAAGGGGAGTCACGACAGCATGAAAAAAGACCAAGAGGAAAGGGGGGCAACGGGCATGGAGAGGAGTTGCAAAAGTGGCCACTAGGCTCAAAGGACTGCAGGACTTCCACTACTTGTTTTTATTGCTGTATTAACTGGGAAGGTAGGTCTGGAGCCGGACGCTAGGAATTGGATCGCACAAACTATGATAGAAATGGGCCGTGAAGGGAGGGACAATTGAAAATAAGAATAAAAGGGAAAGGGGCCGGCCGACCACGTGCTTGTATGAGAAAGTCGCCAAGAAGAGCAAAACGATCAGAAGGGAGGAGGAGGCGGAGAAGAAATAGTGGATATCGCAGGACCCAAGGACCAACGAGGGGATAAGGCACATCGGATAGAAGCTGGAAGAAAAAGGAAGAGAAAAAGGGCAAATTCTTACGCGCCTTCTCTAAATGAATGAAGTAGAACGGACTTCTGCAACTTGCTGTATTGTAGAGGGAGGAATGAAAGGGGTGGGCGCCCAGAAAGACAGAATCCCCTTATGACGAATGCGCAAAAACACCGCATCAAAAAGCGCAACAGGGAAAAACAAAAAAAGAGCCACAGTGAGGTCCCGCACCGGCCCAAGCTCCGACTAAAGCCAAACTTACCTTCTGCAAGGAGGCCGGGGCGCCGGCCAAAAAGAAAAAAACGGGAAAGCGAAAGGTACCGGGACAAACGGATGAGAAAAAGAGGGTGAAGTCCTCGAGACCGGGAGTTGTGCCATGGTCGCCACGCAGTAAAGGAAAGACTAAGAGTGGGGGGGAGAGAAAAAACCAATACCAGGTTATAAATCGTCTGACCAGAAGAAAGACCAAAAGGAAGAAAGGGGTGGATCGAATGCTACGCCCTATGTTTACAACATTAACGCTGAGGGGGGGGGGGGGGGGGGGGGTCGAAATAAAGCATCACGGACGGGATGGGAAATACTGGATGATCGGCCTCAAAAGACAACACTCTCTGCTTGATCAAAACCTGATACGGCAGAAGAAGAAAGATCGAGAAGCGGAAAAGGACATCTCCGCGAGGGGAAAGGAGAGAAACGCAAAAAACACCGGCAAAGAAGGAGTTCAATCTTCAGGGCTTTGGAGTCTCAAAAAAATCAACAAGAAGAATGTGTGGGGGGGAGTGGAAATTGAAAGAGGGAGCGGGCCAAAGTATTATTGGAAAGTTTGACCGGAAAAAAACAACGGTGAGTTGAAAGGAAATTCTTCTTAAATCCAGAATAGAGAGGAGACACATCAAGAAAGAGTGAAAAAAGGCTGCTCACTATAAGGGTACGTTGTGATTTTTAGGATGCTTCTAGGTCCAAGAATAATTGGCCCGTGCAGGGAGGGTGGTAGGGGGGAAGGGGGGAGTCCAAGACCGGGTGCGGGAATCAGTGGAGAAAGGAAGGAAGGGGAATAAGCAGAGTAAAACGCAAAGGGCGAGAAACGGTCGGGCTATTGCCTTCCGGATGTCGAGCGCAGTCGTGGGTAGTCCAGACGTATAAAACAAAACAATAACAAAGAGGTATGAGTAGGCTCGTGGAGTGGGGGGTGGAAGGGGTCGAAAGGGATTGGCGAGCCACATTATTTGGAGGTGCAGTCAGTCCACTGAGGAGCATGGGATATGGGGGTCTGAGACTGTCACGCGGACCTAAGGCAGCAACGTTCCCAGAGAAAAACCCCAAGAAGGGAGGCTAGGGTCCGGTTTGTTCAAATTCCGAGGGGAATGTAGGGTACTTGGGTGGGAGTCATGATCCGGTCTCAAAGCGCGATAGTGGGAAGGGAGGAAGTCGAGCCAAGAACAACATCGCAATCACTAGCCGAAGGGGTGGGAAAAAGGCAAAGAGAGTGAGAAGAAGAGTTAAGGGCTGTTGCCTAAAAGCGTATACTACGTCCCATGGAACAGAGATTGGGGAAAGGGAAAAAAAGGGCAGGCCGACCATCGACTTTTTGGGTAAAATGAGAAGACGCGTAGAGAAAACCGAAATCCAGCTCAACTACCGTAATTAGCATAGGAGAGATCGTGAGACTTGGGGAAGATGCAAAAAGGTAGAGAAAGAGAAGAAAAAGTTTGCAGGAACTTTTTTCCAGGAACGAACAAGGGATCCGGAACTTTTCCAAGGGAGCCGGGAAGGGGTACGAGGACGGGCAGGGGTTGGAGAAAGTGTCAAAAAAAAAAAACAAAGGACAGCGCACAGGCTGAAATGTCAAAAGTGAATCCCGAACAGAAGCGAGGAAGAGGGATGCAGAATGGGGGAAAGGAAATGGAGAAAGGCGGAAAAGGCCTGAATTCTCTAGCCCACACTCCGAATCAACACTCAAACGCGACGAACCAAAAAGAACAGGACGAAGGAAAAGGGAAGGAAAAACAAGGGGAGTTCGACTATCTCTGGGGGGGCGTCGTAGACAGAGATCAGGACTACGCAGAAAAGAAACCACGCAGAGCCAGATTCTCATCCAGACAAACAAAAACAAGGCAGTGAAAAAAGGAAAAGGGACGCCGCGATCCACAACACGTGTTGGAGAGGGAAGGGGTAGTTCATTGACGGCAAATCGAATCAGTCAGGAGGTAAAGGAAAAGCGAACAACAACAACAAATGATGGGGAGGGAAAACCAGAGAGAAAAAATTCACGTAAAACGGAAGTCTTTTGAAAGGGGAAACCGAAAGGGAAAGCCAAGAAAAAGGACGGTAAGAACGACGGGGGGGGGGATAAACGACGATTCCCCACCTTTTGGAATGCTGGGTATGGGTGGGGGGGAAAGCGGCAGACGTTGGTTCTGGAGTCGCCTGCTGCAGAAAATGACATGAGAGGAGGCGAACCCACGATAGGAGAAAAGAGTTTTGAAAAGGAAAAAAAGGGCGTCCAATTGCACGGTTCTTGGGGGGCATTCGCCTTCTGCACTGAATAACCGACGGAAGACAATTAAAAAACCGACATTTCAGCATGAAAGAGAAAGAGGCAGAACAGAAAAGGGGGCGATGAGGGAAAGTTTAGTCCCTTTTCATGTCAAAATGGGCTGGGTTTTGCGCTGTCCATACAGACGGGGGGAAACCCAAAAATCCCGGTTGCAGAGAAAAGGGAAAAGGACCGGGTGGGTGCACGGGACTGACAGCGAAGAAACGGAAGAAAAGTCAAACCAGAGTAAGACGCTAGATAATGAGGAGATCTCAACTCAATAGATCTAGTGGCTGGTGTGGGGGGGGGGGGGGCGGGGGGGGGGGGGGTTGGTTGTACTGGGGGGGGGGGGGGGGGGTGGTTGGGGGGGGGCGGGGGGGGGAGGGGGGGGGGGTCGTGGGGGGGGTGGTGGTAAGGTTGGGGGGTGGGTGGGGGGGAGGGGGGGGGGGGGTGGGGGGGGAGGCGGGCTGAGAAGGAGAAGGTACCAGAGTGGCGCTGGATAAAAAGGATACTACTCGGACTGGGAGACCTCAAACAGTAGATTGGGGTAGAGAAAAAAAGGAACTAAAAGAAGCCTTAACAGGTTCAGACTGGGGAAAAGTCAACCTGAACGAGGGACCTATTCAGGTGTTAAAAGAAGAGGTAGAGTAGAGTTACTCTGGTTCGATCCTAGACGTTGCGACGAACTGACAGCATCTAGAGAACGGGGAGAAAAAGAATAAATTAAAGAGGGGAAAATGACGAACAGTCACACAACAAAATAACCGAGCCCGACACGTCTGTGGTTTGTTCGCTGTAATTAACGAGCATTTTCTACGCACGGGGCATACTAAGAAGCGAAAATGGAGGGGGGGACACGAAAGACGCGCTCGACTAGGAAAAAGCCGAAAAGCCCTCAGAGGAGATGCCATACAGTGTTATTGTGTCTGGTGTGAGAGGGGGGAATGAAAAAGAATAAGAGACAATTGCAAGGAAACGACCCTTGGATAAAGAGGGGAGGAAGCTGTAACGAAAAAGAAGCTTAAAGCCAGGAAAGGACCGGATAGCTCTTGGAATCAAACTACTAAAAAACTTGGTGGCCAAGACCAAGCGGGAAGGTCACGGACGAAGCATAGATATAACGTCAACAGGGAACAATCTCAGCTGGGGTGGCCCTATAAGGAAGTGAGGAAAAGACTTAGTGATTATTCTTGGAAGTGGAATAACATACGAGCACTGTGGGGACCCTTGGAACCAAAACCTGTAAGGGGGGGTGTAAAGAGCTCCAACCTCTTGCTAAAGCAGGTAGGGGGGGGGGTCAGGAGAGGAGGCAGTGGTAAGAGAACAAATAAAAAACTAGGGGGCAAGTTATTGTCGACTAAAACAGACTGACATTTATCGTTGAGCTTCCTTCCGTGGTGGGACGCGTGGGGGAAGGACAAAAAGCCGCTTCTTACGGAACGTCGGATGTCAAGCGAAGGAAGGGACAAAGGGGTCGGATCGTCTGGTAATGGACACATGACATTCTATTGGTGGCTGGACGGAGCGAAAGACAAAGGGCCATAAAACTGAGGGAGCCTCCCGAAAAGAGAGGAACGAAGAGTTAAGTACCTGAAATGTTTCGGGGAGGTTTCGTTCACTGGTTCCCACGTGGATAAAAAAATGAACAGAAACGGGTATATTGGGGGGGAAAGAAAAGTATTCTGAACTGCAGGTCCTTTGCCCAGGGGCCAACGAACCGGTTATCAAGCCCTCAAACGGGTCTCCAATGCTGGGGGGGAGAGCTACTAGGACACCAAACAGCTCAGAGGAGGATGGAGTCCGAGATAACGGACCGCGAAACGGGTGTCGGAGGAAGGGGACGCCGCAGGGGAAGGAGGAGTGTGTAGACTGATCGGGGGTCGGGTTTTCGGGAATGTACGGCGGATAACGCCGCTGAGAGGCGCACAGGTGGTAGGCGGAGAGAGGAGAGAAGACTGAAGCGTCTCGCGACCCGCTGGCAAAAGCAGCGAAGAAGGTGAAGATGTTCTCATCTCGTCTAAGCGCATTTCAATGTCATGAAGGCTCAGGTGGGCAACAGGGGAGATGAAGGTAGTGCAAAAGGGGGAAAATAAAATATAGGTGACATAACTGCTTCAGGAGAGAAGCATAGTGAAAGAAGACCAGCAGAAAGCAAGAATGTATGGAGCGGCTGACTGTAACGATGTAAAAGAAAGGGCTTGCGGCCAGCCAGTTGATCTGGGGTGAAAAAGGGGGGGAAAAAGGAAAGAAAGCATACCGGAGGAAGGAAGGGCGACGACGTAACATTTCACCGTGAAGAGGGGGAAAAAACACTATCGACAAAGGGGGCGGGCACCGTGTCCTCTGGCGCATTTCAAGAAGACCTGGGAACCAACAAGTCGCTCGCAAGCGGGGGGGAGTACGGAACGAAGGAGGAAGAGAACAATGTTTTACCGAATTCCAACAGCAGGTGCACCGAGAGACAAAAAAAAAAAAAAAGGGTAGGAAAGAAGAGAGTGACAAAAATGGTGGAGGCGTAAGACCCAATTTGGGGGGACGACTAAGTTGCGAGGATGAGCTCAAATGGTAAGTCGCAGGAGGGTCGTGATTGAGAAAAAGTAAAGGCGCTGCCACGCAATTTGTGGGGGGGGGTGACAGGGGACAGGAGTTTGTGAATGACGGGCAAGGCTCATGAGATCTGCTCAAAAAAGTGTCGGCTACTACGTCCACGGCGGTGCTGGTTCAAGGGCAATCATCACATAAGTCAGAGGGGGGGCAACAATCTGTGAATCTTCAACAAGGGAGCAGAAAAGAGAGAAGCGTGATTGGGAAGGGAGAGGACGCTTGGATATCGGAGGACCTCGCCGAAGTCAAAGTAACTCGTTATACCAGGAAGGGAAAAAAGAGAGAGCACAATGGAAACAAATAAGGACGTCTCTAAATTGAAAGATTGGGTACGGCAGAAAGAAGGATTCCCTGCCAAAGGGCGGATTAGAAGGGGATGGGGGGAAGTTTCGCCCAGAGCGATGCAAAGATCGTTAAAAGGGAAAATGCAGAAGGGAAAATAGCTGCAGGGAAGAAGCAACCGGCAACTCATTCATGATCCCTAGCAGGCGACACAGAAGCCTGCCCAAGAGACCACATGCCAGCCGAGACCCAAAACAGAAGTCGGGACAAAGGTTAACGAAGGGGAAGAGAGGGGGTCCGCGGAAGGTACAATAAAGGAACGACCAAAAAACGAGGGATTAAAAGGGAGGCCGAGGAACCCGGGGGGAAGGGCAAACAGGGGTCTCTTGAAGGCGAAGGGGGGAAGTGGGAAGCCGGGCAAAAGATCCAAAGGTTGATCGGGACAGTCCGGAAACTAGCCCGAAGAGGGAGATAGTCATTGAGGAAAATCGAACAACGATCGCTCGATGTTTTAATGACAGCGAAGAGCAGCAATAAGGACGTCAGAAAAAGTACGAAAAAACAGCAAATTCGAGGCGGGGGCCATGATAAAAAAGAAGAGCCTAGACGGAGCGGAAGGCTCAAAACATCGCGCGGGGATGCCTACTGCAATAGGGAGAGGATGAAGAGGAGGAGCCTAAAGTGAAAAAAAAGCGCAGAAAGAGGCGCAGAAATCGTCAGGCGCGTCCGACCCTCAAAAGGAACCGACATTTTGTTTGTTTCAAAGTCCAGAGAGGGCCCGAACATTGCTGCAAGTGGGGAAAGGGGATGAAAACGAAAAACAACGAAATGTGCACAAGCAAAAAAGGATGTCTTCGAGGGCGAAATAATAAGACAAGAAGAGAGGGAAAAGTAAGAAGAACAGGCTGTGAAAACAAAGCAGCTAGAAAGTTGGACGGGGAGGGTAGCGTTTTGAGCTAATGAATCACGCCAATTTTTGGGAAAAGGCCAATGAAAAATTAGGAGGGGGGAGAGGGGGAAAAGTTTTTACAACCAGACTTGTCGGTAATAGCCCTTGAAGCCTTATCTGCCTCACACTAGTGGACATAATGCCGGGGCGCACCAGCAACTTCAAGGATGAAAGGTGGAGGGGAGTCTGACTTTGCTACGGGTCAAGGCTTGGAGGAATCCCGTGAAAACCAAAAAAAAAGAACAGAAGGAGGGGATAGAATCGGCTTCAGGGGAAGTGTTTTGGCTGTGCTATCGTCCGAAGTTGGCGTCGATCAAAAAGTGCAGACGGAGACGTCCGGGGAAGCACGGCGCGACCGAAGCGGAAGGAGAAAGGACCCACACGAAAAAAAACAAAAAAAGGCGGTCAGACTCGGGAGGGCCACTGAGTGAGGAAGTGCCTGGTCTGTAAGAAAGCACAAGAGAATAGGGAACCATGTGGGAGGGAAGGATCAGGTAGCCTATAGATCGGGCAAAGGGTGGGCAGGAGAGACTGCAGGCCGGAAATTCAGCAGCAAGCTGCAAAACCTAAGCGCTGGTTGAACTTACAAAACACGGCCTCGAGGAGAAGAACTAGAGTGGAACGAAATCAACGTAACGGGAAAAAAAAGGCCAGACAGGAGAGCTTGTCGGGAAAGCTGAAGGGGGAGCAAACTGGAAAGGGTGAAGAGGGGGACATACGACACGGTCACTATTATGAAAATCATCTTAGACAGCAGAAGAAATCCAGCGATAATGTGACAAGAAAGATATGGTACGATTGATAAAGAGAAGAACAAGTACATCTGAGCGAGAATCATATCAAGGGGTCGAAAACTACATTCGACATTCTCTCTCCTGAAAAGGGAACTTAAGCAGATGCCGGAGGGGGGAAGGGCTGGAACATCCATATGGAGGGGGGGTAGTGAATATGGACTAGTGTCAACACAACACAGGGGGTAAACCTGAAGGGAGGAAAAGAAAAAAGACCCGAAGCAGCACCCGAGGATGTCAAAAGGGGTTGCCTATATGAAGTGGCGATGAATTCAGTAAACGGGGGGAGGAAAAGTTGGGAGGCAAATATCCCAGCCAGGACCTTCAATGCCGCGACGAACTCAAGTGCGCGCGAAATGCAAAGAACCGATTGTGCATGGTTAAAAGAAAAAAGGGCAGTGAAGGGAGAAAGGGGGGGTCTCTAAGAGGGTGAGAGGCAGAAGGAGAAAGACAACGACAAGAACACCGCGCAAAGCGTCCCCTGAAGACAAATCACGCAACAGCGACGAGACCATAAGGAAAAACTAGGGAAAGAGGAAGCACACCAACGCGAGGAATCGCAGAAGTTTAAAGCGGAAGGGGGGGGAAGGTCAAGTACGGGGAGGCTTGACAATAGGACTAAAATCTCAGACAAACACCATAGAAGGGGGGGAAGTGAAAGAGGTGGAAAAAGCAAGCCCAAAGAACAGGAGTGTTGAACCAGAAGCGACGGACCGGTCACAGGCCCGAGAAAAGTCGAAGAATACCACGACGTTATGTCGCGCACTCTTCCCGGCTGAGGGGGGGGTCACAGGTAGGGTCACGGGGCTACTGGGGTTTTGGGGAATCGTGCAAGGGGCAGGTATGCTACGGGGAATTCACTGAAGTCGAGAGGGGATTCGAGCGGCAGCCAACCCAAGAGAGGGTCAACTCCATGGATACCGCGTTTTGAAAAATCAAATTAAGCATTTCGTGCGGGGTTCGTCCCGGAGATTTGCTGAAGACACGGAACAAAAAGGCGAGAAACGGCCGGCCGAAGATCATGGAAAATGCCAAAGAAAGGAAATTCGAGGTGCTGAAAAAGAGAGTTTTAGTGGACCGGGAAGTGAAGAAAGGGGGAGTTGTGTTGAGTAGGGGGCAAAGAAGGGAAGACAAACAAAATTTTATACAACTATCCGCAGGGAAGACCGAACGAAGCGGATGGGCCGGAAGAAGGAGGAGGCTGAGAGCAAATAGGCGAGAGCAAAGTCGCAAAAAAATACGAGGGACACGATTTATGACCGGAGCAGAGGGAGCTCAGTTGGAGAAGATGCTCTTGAGTCAAAAACAAGGCTATTTGGAGGGCGACGAGGGAAAAGGGAGACTAAAGAAGGGTAAAAACAGTTTAAGGCTTGGAAAGGAAACTAAAAGGGGCTCGAAGCCCAAGATGCAGTTAAAACTCCTATGCACCTAAGACCGTGGCTCGGCCGAGAGGCAACGAAGGAAGAAGATCTACGACAAAAGAGGGAAAAAAAGGGGGGGCTACGAGAACGGGGGAAAAAAACCGATCACCGAGCACCGAAAAAGAAAAGAGGGTTTGGTTCGCTTGTAATGTTCGAAAAGTTCGCGAAGCGTGGCAAGGAAGGAAGGGAAGGAACATTTCTGGAAGAACGAGCGACAAAGAAAAAAAAAGAGTAGAAAAAAAAGGTGTTTTTTTTTTGCGGTTGTATGTGTTTTTCGAGACGACAAGAACACTAATCAGCAGAGCAGAAAAAACAACGAAATGATCAAGGAATTGAGGGGGAGATGCGGGAAAAGGAAGGGCGCAAGGGGAGAAAGGGGCCCCGCAGATTACCTCAATTGCGGTTAATATTTCACAGCCTAAAAAAAGAAAGGGTGAACGAAGGGACAAAAAGGGACAATTAGACCGAAAATAAACAGAAAAACTTATCAAAGGCGAAATCCGGCGGTTCAAGGGGGGAAAAGGAATCAGGATCTATGTATATGGTGACGAATTAGGGGGGTTCTAAAAAGCATCAATGGTGAAACGAACAAACCTTTACGTTGTTTTTTCCGCCGGCCAATCAACGATGCTAAAAGCGTGTGGAAGGCCGCGATCTTCAACTTTGAACTCCCCCCCATCCCTTGGTTGCCCAAGGGGTGCGGACGCGAACCCAAGAAAAAAGGAAAGAAGGTAGGCTCTTGTGCAACGGGGCTCGGAAGGCGGAGAAGAGAAGGAGGAATGGGTTTCCGAATCCAGGCGGCTATGGGGTCGCCAAGCCAGTCGCGTAGAGGCTGGGAAAGAAGTTTGGGCCCAAAAAGACAATTCGAAAAAAATTTGTTACAGGGGGGGTTGGGGATATAGGGGGAATCAAAATGATGTCGTTGGGAAGGGGGTCGGCTTAAAAAGCAGTACAGCGATAGAAGATTCAGGGAATGAGACTGTGGTCGGGGGACACCTATTGGGAAGCCTCGTTACATGTCACAGCACCTGGGGGACGTGGGAGAGAAAGACCACTTGCGACAGAAGTCCGTGTGATAAACGTCCACTACCTGTTCTCCATGGAACGTCGCTACGCCCATCAGAGGGTTTGGGGGGTGGACAGATACTGGTAAAAAGAATCCCGGCTCGTCACTCAGTCAAGGGACTAACAAGAAAGTAAGTGTAACCGAGGAATGGGGTAGAATTCGAGGGGCTTGCATAGATCGTTTGTGGGGGGAGAGGAACTGTGGAGGGGGGGGAGAAGACTGATCGGCGGTAGAAAAGTTCCGAGGAAGGTCGACACGAGGAGATAGGGCGAACAACGAGGCACAAGCAGCAACCAAAAAACCGCAAAGGGGGTGGCAGAAGAACTAAGAAGACATACTTCCTTGCAAAATTTCGAGGATCGAAAAGGGGGTGGAAAGATTATATAGTTTACGTCCCAGTTGAAAGAAAATCCGATTTAAAAGAGTAAGGAGCGAGGTACGATAATACACTAGTATTTCGATGCCGACTCCAATAACCCTTCTGAGACGAGAGGGAACGAGGTAGCCGAAAAGGAAACAAGGAGGATCTCCCTTGGAGGTCGTGAACGGAGAACTTTACCAAACAATTAGGGCCGTAGGCTGATAAGTACCTGTTCGCATCGGACTTATACTATACACGGACAAACTTGATAGCCACATCAAAAAATGTGGTGAGGCACACATGCCGCTTCCTCACAGAAAGTGACAGCACAGGATAAGACACGGGAGCAAAGAAGAAAGTGGAAAACTTAAAACAGCGCGGACACCTATAGTACTAATGACTTGGCATCAAATATGGAATGAGATAAAAAGTTGCACGAGGGTGGGGCTCGTAACGCAAAGAAAGGGAGGTCTTTTCACCGGAATCTGAGAGACAAGAACTGGAGGGAGGAAGCAGAAGGTATTTCTGACGGCCAAATCTCAATTAGTCAGTCTGCAAGCACAGGTTGGTGATTGATGGGAGAACTTTAGGGTATGAGGGTCGAGGGCATGCGTCGAAAAGGAAAATGGGAGAAAAACCTCGGCTATGAATGTCATCCGTCGCGGGGTAAGAGGGCAATAAGAGAGAATCACGGAGAGGCAGGACACGAATTCTTATGGATCCGAGTCGAAGTCTAATGCGGTTAGGGTATGGCAGTGCGGAGCGGAAAGAAGAGGGAGGAGAAGGACAGGAACAAACAATCATGCCACTATTGCGTGGCCAGACGGAAGGGGCTACGAGAAAGGGAAGAGAACAGGCACAACCAATTCTTCGCGCCAGGGCTCTCAATGGAAAAAAGGTGGCTACTGTCTGAGGAATTACTGAAAAATGGCTGATGGGAAAGCTGCGAGGGGGAAGGGGGGGGGAAAAAGCCACCCGTACATTGACGACGACACGGGTAATAGCAGAAGAGAAACGCCAAAACGACCTCGCATTACCCAATCTCAGAAACAAAAGTAAAAAGACGACCAATCCGTAAAAAGAAAAGAAAAGCTCCTTCCAGATCTCCAAAGAACCAATTTATAGTTGGAAAAGGACGAGACGTTCTGTGCCTCGGCCGAAAAAATAATCTCGCCTCATAGGGATTACCTAAAAAGCTAAAAAAGTGAGCTAAGAGGGGGTGAAGGAAAACCCAGGATCACAAGGACTGAGTCTGAAAGAGGGGCATGGAAGAAAAAATAAAGGTGATGGGAAAGGTAACTGTTCGCATAACTAATCAACAAGAATCCTCATCAGAATCGCCTTCGCAAGAGGGAGATGGTGATCTAAAAGCAGCATGCGGTGAAATAGGGTATCGCGCAAAAAAGGACGAATAAAGGTGGGATGTCCCCGAAATTCCCGGTCACGAGACGCCGACGGGGAGGAAGGAAGCCAGTCCTCGTCTCCGCTTCTAAAGCAAAAACTGGAAAAAGGGAGCTCAACTTCTGAGTGCGGCAGACGTAAGAAACTAATTAAAAAGAATTTTTGGTGCGTTGGTCAAAAGCTCTAGTGCCGAAAAAGGAGGAGAGGTGAGGGGGAGGGGCTAGGAGGACAACGGAATAGGACAAGCTTCAGGGGAGAAATAATGAAGAAGAAAGGAGAAGAATCAAGAAGCATCGTAAAACAGCCTTATATTCGCTGGGAATCTCCGTTGGGTGCGGTTATGTTTAGATTCAGGCGAGGAAGTCCGCATTGGAGGGGGGGCCAACGATGCGTTGGGGTAAAAGGTGTGACTTTGGTGAGTCCGAACACTAGTCAGTAAAATAGTCCTGCACTGAAAATGAGTCATAAGGCCCGAGAAAACCAAAATGGCCAGGAGGGAATGGCGGAACGGAGGGACCATTAGGATGTAAGAGGGCATGATTGTAGTCTCGTATAAAACCCAACACCGGCGGCCGAACGGGGCGAGGTCAATGGTTTGGCAAGTGGGGAGAGAGCGGGCGGAGCGCATTCAAAGCGAGAGAGGGCGGCCACAAGAAACAGGCAAGACAGAAGAATTCGCAAGGTCCCCGACCAACATAAGGAGGGGAGGGCAGGCGGTAAGGGGGGTGTCGACCAGGGTATAGGATCCAATATTGGGGAAAATGGGGGGGGAGAGAAGCGCCGCTTCGAGAAGATGAGGGGACAGGGAGTGCAAGTCAGCGGGTTTTAAGCCCGCGCCAAGGAAAAGAGCGACAGAGGGTCACCGTGCAACCCAGGCTAAAAGATTTTAACATCAGGAGGTCGTTGGGACAAAATAGCGTAAGGAAACTGACAACAGGGACCCTAAGGGGAGGTCTCGGAGCGACTCAAATTGGTGGGGAAAGTGCGAAAGACCTCCGAGAACTTTACAAGAAACTCAGGGGGGCCTAAATTCGCCTCGATATCGGGTAGAAAGGGGACGAGAGCACTGGGAAGAGAGCGAAAGCCATCAAATCGAATGAAGACAGTGTGCGAGGACCTGCAAGAAACAAAGGGCAACGGAGAAGGGGGGCGGAAACTGTCTTTTGACTAAACGAAGAAAAAACAGAAAACGGTGCGAAGAATGAAGGCAAACAGGACATACTCAGAGCAAAACGAGGAGGGTTAAGGGGATAGAAGGAAAAGTAGGGATTTAAATGAAAGGACTTTTAATTCTTCACCGCTGGGGGAAAGAAAATCTACCAAAGACGACCAAGAAAGGACCAGAACTGAGAAAAAGTTTCATGTGAAAAAAACGGTATGTTAGACAGATCGTGGGGGGCAGAAGACGGAAAAACACAGGGGAGGAAGCATGGAATACACAGTGAAAGAAACACCAAGACCACATTCCCATCAAGCCCAACAAACAGCACCATCAGCGGGAAAGGGAGCGTCGATCCAACAACCTAGGCTGGAATAGCAAACGGGCGCGGAAAAGGGGAGGGCGTCCAGGGAAGGGGGGGGGACAAAAGTCCAAATGGAGGCAGGAAAGAATCCTCCGCTATCAACACAAACAACAAGAGGAAAAGAGCTTACGGTGAAAGGAGCCAACGTCAAAGTAAGAGAGATTACAGGCACATGTCGACGAAAGGTTTAGGGTGTGAGCGCAGAAAACGCTTCCTCTAAAAAGTCAAAAACAGAAGGCGGTGGGGACGAGAGAATAGTGGAAAAAAACTTAGGGGGGGGTGGGCATTCTGGGGTACTGGTGTTAAGGGTGGAATGGTGACCGCTTGCAGGGTGTAATGGCGGTGAATGATCCGGCGCGAGAAAATAGGTGCAACCACAAAAATCATTCGACGTGTTCAAAAAAAGAGGAGTCCTTCGGGAAAACCTGTTCGGGGGTTTCGGCGAGGGGGGATTTGCGCTTCAGAACCGGGTAAGATTAAAAGGACGCCGCATGGTACGCAGTACAGGGGGGAATATGACATCCATTAAAGAAATCGTGAGGGAAGAGGAAAGGAGTGGGAACCACGGGACGGGGAAGGTAGACAGTTGGGAGTTTGGCTGCTCTGTGCCAATAGGGGGCAGAAAAAAAACCGTGGGGAGGGAGAAACCGACCGTCTCAGCATGGAAACTGGTAAAGCATGCAAAAAGACATAGGGGAAGACGGGAGGAGGCAGATCAGATCTCAGGCTCGCCGCCGTTAAGCTAAGACAGACCTATCTGGGGAGAATTATATCCACGATAGGGGGGGGGGAGGAGGATCGTCCAGGAGACGACTCGTATTCGACGGAACATCAAACAATGATGGTATGAAAGGAACTTGTAAGAACAAGAAATAGACAGGTAAGGGAGGGGGTCTGCGGTGGTTCAACTCCTTAAAGAAACGGTGAAAGGAAGTTTACGAAAGTAGATGAGGTTACTGGGGTGGAGCCGCTACGGTAACTACTGGCCCGAAGTCAGCGAACATCCGCATTTAAAATGGCTAAACAAAGACGGGACAACTAATTTGCAAACATAAATCTAGACCCCGACGAAAAGAGGGGGGGGTGGGGTGACAGGGCAGGGATAATGCTCTCATCACGTAAGAAGACGGTACTGCACCGACACCGAATGGAAAAAGGGGGGGCTGGTCCATCATCGGAAAAAAACAATCCCGAGCACATCAAATGTCTATCCATCCTTGTGGGGACCCGTTGGGTGGGAAGCGTGAGTACACAAAAAGAAAAAAAACATGCAGGTTTCTAGATCGAATTGCAGAAGGCCGAAAAAAGAAGTGGCAAAATCATTTCGATAACTGACTGTTAAAAGAAAGTGAAGGTCGCGACAGCAGAACAAAATTACAAACGAAAGTTCTGGAGCTAAAACGATTAACCAACTAGCCAGGCCGGGGCACAAAAATAAAAAGAGGACACCGGAATATGAAAGAAGGAAATCCTAAAAACTTTTTTGGGGGGGTGGGGCGTGCGGGGGGGGGGGTGTGATGGGTGGGGGGGTGGGGGGGGGGTGGTGGTGGGGGTTTTAGGGTGGCTGAGGGGGCGGCGGGGGGGGGGGGTCGTGGGGGGGGGGTGGTTGGACCACTTGGTCAGGCAGGCGGGGGGGGGTGGAAAAGGGGGGTTGGGACAAGAGACTTAGCGTGTGTGGATATTCAATTAATGAATTCTAGTTTATTGATGTGGAAGGGAAGAGAGAAACAGCCATGTTACAATTCAAACGTTATCACAGGGTGGGGGGAATAAAACACCGAGCCCTAACGCAGAAATTTGTTGCTTCAGTGATACGCGGGGATCAAAACAACACCGCAAAGGTTGTGCCGGGGGGAGTACGGAAGAGAATCTTGATAAGCAGCTGGATGCCGAGGGCTTTATGGGGGCAGGAGAATAAGGCCAGGGCCGCAAGTGTCGGCATTTGAACGGGCAGCAGGAGGAGAGGGTAGCTCTCTTACAACAGGAGTGGCTGGAAGTCGTGCCCACTGACATGTAGCTAGTGTGGAATGGAGATGAAAAGCAGGACTGGAGGGAAACAGAGGGGGAAGGAGGTAGAACGTGTATAGAGAGACGAATTGGGCATGAAAAACGGGGAGGGGGTAATGGGACGGCCAGACTCCCCAGTACCATGGTAATAGGTGGGACAGATAACAGGCAAAATATTAGAGGAAGGTCGTTTTACCTTGCCTACGACCGGGGAGAAGGACTTCCCGGAAGAAGAGGAGGGTGTTGGGCAGGAAGTCTAAGTATAATGCCGACGATTATGTGAGTCGACAGAGGAGGCGCCCCCGACCGAGGAAGGGGTGCCCCAGAGTATGCCGGTTGTGGATGAACAGGAGCTTGGAAGGAATGCATACGGGCTAGGGGGTGGTTGAACGGGTTCTTTGGACATGACTGCGCGGTCGGATCTCCTGAGCATTGAGCGGACGTCGAAGGAAGAGGGGGGTAGAGGGGGGGAAACCCCTCTTCAAAGACTCTCAAACAGCAAAGGGAGA
>Ga0179593_1308197_pt1 | contig 26087 bp, 38 predicted proteins | sample CZODoug2_1_08_16_FD_185931 | JGI IMG/M metagenome (GOLD analysis project Ga0179593, IMG submission 185931) | Vadose zone soil fungal communities from Angelo Coast Range Reserve, California, USA - CZODoug2_1_08_16fungal (PacBio error correction) | ecosystem: Environmental > Terrestrial > Soil >...
AAGGGGTCCTAAGAATAAGTCGCAGGAAAAAGTGGACTTGAAAATACAGGGGTACTTTATCCCAAGTATTAAAAAGACATTTCGCGAAATAAATTATTAAAAAAGAAACAAGCCTCGGCCGTCACAAACGGGTTTATAATCAAAACTCGAGGAATCCCTCCTGGAGGGAAAAAGGGCAAGCAGTTTCACAACGGAAAAAGGGACGCGAACGCCCGGCCGCAGCTAGAAAGAAAGGCTTAAAACAAGGGAAGAAAAAGAAAAACGGGACCACAACAATCTCTCTGCGCGAAAGAGTAAAGTACGGAAAGGGGGAAACGAGATGGCCCTATCTCGTCTTGGTGGAGTCATTGGTTCACACATAAAGCCTGGGAGTAGGAGGGCTGGGACTCGGCAACGCAAAGAGGAGTCATCCGGTTCGTTGAAAAAAAAGAAGGGGGGGAAGAACGACTCAATCTCTATTTCATTGTGAAAGGTGAAAAGAAAAGAAGTTGGGGGGGGAGGTCAGGGGTGTGCGACATGACGGGCGGAGGCACATCACTCGTCAGGAGCGACTGGAAAGGAACAACATGGTAGGCCAAAAAGGCTGAGAGAATCAGATTAAGGGCTAGAACGGACAACCTGCAACTCGCCTGAAAAATCCCTAAATCAATGACGCATTCCGTGGGGAAATTGTGCGTCCAGCAAAAAGCACTGGGCTTGGCGTCCGAAAACCTCCCGAAAAAAAGAACGCAAGTAGGAAGAGCATGGGGGGGGTTTTTGTGGGGGGAGCCAGGCTCGGCACATGGGTGGAAAAAAATCGATGCCAGGTGTGGGCTTCCCCTGGTCCCGATGAAAAAGGGACACCCAGGGAAACATGTTTGAACAGGGAGGAAGGGTTCACAGGAGGGGAAGAAAAAGGCAATGGCCCCTCAAAAAAAATGCTCACTCCGACCCGGGGAAGGTCCTGGGGAAAGCCTTGCCGCAAACGGGCGAACTGTGAAGGGAAAATCTTTAGGGGTGAAATCCCGGGGAGGTTTGGAGGAGTAGAAGGAACAATTGAGCTAAGTAGGGGTGCACGCAAAATGTGTGGCACGAGGAAGTCAAAAGGAGAGGGTCCGGGAGAAAGTGAAGGGCTCTTCCATCAAACAAGGGACGCGTTCGCAACGAACGGACCGGAAAGGGGTCGCCGAGGGGTTGGCGCATGGAAAAAAAAGGCCACGTGTGCGGGAGAAACTGAAAAGAGGAGGGAATGGGCGGACCGGCAATTGTAGCATGGACGGACTAAAAACACGGGAGGTTGAGGAAAATACGCCTGAAGGGCCGAGAGCGAAGGAAAACGCGTAAAAAGATCATGGAGCGCCGGGGCGTTGGGAGGGGGAATAAAAAAGGCGGAGTGGCGATCGAGTTCGAGAGAGGAGGGGAGGGGTCCTTCCAGAAAAAGTTCCAAAAGGCAGTTGAAGGGATGGCACCTCATGCCCCGACGGCGGTACAGGGGAGGCGGAATCTGCCGTCCAGGACTCCGCGTGGGAAGTGACAAAAATACAGAGGGCGTGCTCAAATTTAAAAAAATTGTCGGATGACCTGGAAATGCTGGTCACGATTAAAGCAAATAAAACAGCAGACTTTGTCTTTGGGGCCTTGGGAAAGAACAGCGCCGGCATAGGCAAGACTCTGAAACCCTAATCAAAAAGATTCCCGGGCCCACGGATTGGGCGACTCGGGGGTCGAATTACTTGTCACGAGGGACGCGTGTTCAGACGTACTGACGGAAAAATCTTGTCGTCTCCGCCTGCGGGGGCATGCACAGGCCACAATGCAGTCAAAAAGTAAGATACGGGGGGGCACTGGTGAATACTTTTGTTTAACGTCCGAGAAGGAGTCGGGTAGTGCAACATAGGCGACCAAAAAAACTGGGTAAGGACACAGTGGGAAAAGAGGGACTTGGAGAAGCACGAAAAAAGCGGAAATGGGCTAAAGAAAGGAGGGAACGTTGGGAATTCGTCGGGGGGAGGGGGAGGGTTTGAAAAGAAAACACCTAAACGAGCAACAAAAGAAAGGGTCTCAAGGAGGGAGTGGGGGAGGAGGTAGTAAGAACTCAAGGTAAAGGCGCCCATCCAGGTCCGGGGCGTAGGAGGCCCGGGCCCAGAGACTGACGGACGAAGAGGACTGGGGAACGTGAAAGAAAACTTTTTGAGAACATATTGGAATTCCCGTTTGAAGTTTTTTTTACTGTGGCTGGATTTAGACAAAAATGGACAAAAAAACAAGAGCACCACAGTTTAGGAAGAACGAAAAAAAGAGCCGAAGAAAGAAAAAGGGAAAAAGAAAAAAATACATGTTTAAAATTGGGGAAAAAAGCATCGATGGAAAAAGCAAAAGAGAAGAAAAACGCCCAAGAGGGGGGGAAGGAAAAGGGGGGCACGTGGTATAAAGATGGCGGGGAGAGGGAATGGGTACAGTCGGAGATGAAATGAAGTTACCGGAAAAAGACATACCAAAAAGGCCTTATAAAAAATGTTCCAAAAATCGCATGGGACGCGGACAGGAGCTGGTCCGGCGGTAAGGGAAACAGAGTGAAGGGGGGAGTAACGGGGGCGCGGGAAAAACTAAACATCGAAAAAAAGGGGGGGGGGGGGGTTTGCTGTACCTTGGGAAAAGGGTTCAATAAGGGGGGGAGAACGGAAACGACAGAAAGGTTGGCAAGGGAAAGCGGCTTACATGAAAAAAAGGGGGTCGAACGGGGCAACTGGGTTGGGGGGAGGGGGCAAATCATCCGTGTTTCATTTCTGAAAACAAGGAGAAGGGGGAAAGAGATAAGTTTTTGCACCTGCACACTGCATAGAAAGCGGAAAGTGAGGGACTTAACAGTTTCTGCCGGGAGGGGGGGACGACAGCCGAATCCTACAGAAAAAAACCCCTCAAAGAAGATGGGAGGGGAAGTTGGGGCAAGGACAATCGGGCGTTGCAAAGGTCGCAAAAACGGGTCAATGCAAAAAGGCGTGGTGGTTCAGGAAAAAGCATGAAAACTAACACAAGAAAGAAAGAACGGGTATTCAGCACCCCGCAAACAGCTAACTTGAAAATTCCGGGGAGAAAGAAGAGGGAGGCCTCTGGGGGGAAAAGAGATACGAAAGGGTGCCGTAAAAGGACGGCGTTCGCCCCTAAAAAGTTGGAAGTAAAGAAAAGACGCAAAATGGCCGGCAAAACGGTCCTTAAAAAGACAAATGGGGGGGGGGGACCACAATAGGTAACAAGTTCAACAACGGGGGGCCAAAGAAAAGTTTCGTGATTGAGACTTACCAGGGAGGAGAAAATAGAAACCACCAAATAAAGGACCACCCGAAATAAGGGAAAGTTCACTTGACTCCGAAAGGGACCAAAAGAGAGCTCGGTTCAGATCACAAAATCCCGAAAACAGCAAGTGAAAACGGGACCAAAAATTGGAACGAATTCCATAAAAGAAAGCCAAGGGGGCAGGTCCGGTACAAGGGTGAATAACCAAAGAAAAGAAGGGAACAACGAAAGAAATATTCAAGGAAAAGAACAAATATCAAACGAGGGGACTGTGGCAAAGAGCAGGAACAAAAATAAGCTTGGTGGGGGTTTCAGACAAGAAAATAAAGGATGGGGAAAGCCACAGACCAAGGAAAGCGAAAAAAAGAACCTTTCCTGGGAGAAAAGAAAAGAGATCAAGCAAAACGGGGGTTGCTGACGCCTGACTAAAAAGTTGCAAAAACGGCCGGAAAAGGTCTGAGAAGGAAGCCGAGTTGGCCACCAAAACCAATCAAAGCAACAAAGCAAACTGAAGAGCTCCCAAGAGTGGGGACTATTGGGGATCACTGTCAAGGCGAAAGAAGAATTGACCTGCACAGTCGACGCCAACACAAACAAAGGACAGGTAAAGCAAACTTGAAAAGAATAGGGGGGGTAACAGGAACGCCAGCGAAAAACAACAAAGACAAAAAGGGGTAGAAAAAAGAGAAAAAACTGAGGTACGAGTCATTTTGGGAGAATTGGTGGAGGATCGATCACCTAAAAACAAAAAAAGGGGTTTGAAAAGAACGGTAACGACCCAAAAAAATAACCGTTCGTAGAGTCATGGTAACAGGCCTCCAATGCCATGTGAGACGCATGACTTGCAGGGAAGGAAAGGGGAACGTTATGCACCAAAGTGGGGGACTGGTCGCCGATTCAAAGCGCATAGGACGATCTGTCATGTCCCAAAAGGGACTGGCCAACAGTGAGAAAAAGCAGCAACGCTCCAATCTTCCAAACAAAAACGAAAAGAGAGAATGGACTCATCCGTGTCCAATCAAGAAAAATGGAGCGATTGTGAGGGCGGATTTATCTCGTAATTGAGGGACGACTTGGGTTGCGAGAAACCAGCAACACAAAAGTGTCAAAGCTTAGGAAGCCCACAGTTGGGGAGGAGGGGTCAAAAAATAAGAGCATATGGAAAAATCAGTGATGCAAAGGGGGAGTTTCATAAGAAAGGGGTTTTTGCCGGGTGTAATCTTACAGACGGCACTCACCACCCATAGGGGGGAAAAAAAGAAAAATTATTTGGATCTACCGGGGTACATATCCTGGACAAAAGAAATGAGCGCCCTAAGGAAAGGGGGGAGAAAGTTCTGCATCGGACGGGTTAAAATCGGGGATGAAAGCGGGTTCCCTGGGGGGTGTCTCAGCCTTGGTGGGAACGGGAGCGTGGTTTCATACCGAGTTGCCTCAATTCAGGATAACCTCCGAAAAGAGAACAAATGACAAGGGTCAGAGAGCACGACTTCGAAAAGATCGGTAGGGGGTGGTGAGAACGGGGGGGTTTATTTCGGGGGGAGAAGACAAGAAAGCTGTCTCCGCCACAGAGGGTGGGGTAACAAGCAGGCAAAGCCAGGAGAGAACGACGGCCTTTCTACAGGACAAAAGGGATGGTCAAACTCGGCAAACTTTGACAATAAGCTAATTCAAAAAAGCTGCCGGGGCGCCAGTCGGTGAAACAAACTGAGCGAGAGCACCGCCTGGCCAACGAACAGGGTAAGAAATGAGGTCTTTTCACGCCAAAACCAGCAGGCGTTAAGGGGCACCAGAGTTTTCTGGAAATACGTACCCGTGGAAGCAGTAATGTTCACGAAAGAAGCACGGGACAGGGGAAGTGTAGAATCGTCTGAAAAACAGGGTCCGGGATCGGAAGAGAAAAACGAAGCAACCGTCGGACGATGGAGAGTTGGTCAAAACCAAAAAGGAATTAAAAACGGTGGGGGGAAGGGCATCAGAAAGGTGAGAGCAACCATAGCACAAAAGTCCCCTCGCCGGCCCACTCGGGAAACTAGGTGAAAAACCAATCCCCGGGGTACGAGAAGAAAGGGAACAGGAGGGTACTGGAAATAAAAATGGCCAAGCTTTCAAGAAAAGGACGGGGGGGCCCCTACGGAAAATCATAAAAAAACGGCGCGGGGAAAATAAAACCGTTGAATGGAGGCGCAGGGGCCACAAAAATCGGCCGAGGGAGTTGGAAGCCAAAAAACGCACTTTTCCCATGAAGGAAAAAAAATGCCGGGGCCAATGGGGTCCCCACGGTGGAGTAAAGGAGTGGGGGGGGAGGACGAGAACTGTCTAGAAAAAAAGAAAAAAATCCATAACAACGGTTAAAAAAACTCACGAGGCGGGCGGGGGGGAGCGGACGGGAAAATCCCGTTTGGGAGACAAAAGTTCGTGTTCAAGGCGGGGAAAAAAACGGGCAAAGCAAAAAAAACACCATTGCAAAGGGACGAACCTGAAGAGCGTCATCAGACGGGCGCGTTTGGAAATTTGAGAGGGGACAGCCGAACCAAAAAAAATGGCGAGGATAGGTGAAAAAAAAAACCAAACCGTTACGGAAAGAGGGGGGAGTCCGGCGCCAAAAGACCGAAGGGGGGGGTCAGACACTAAAACTGCGAGGGCAGAGGAAAGAGGGGCGGATTGAACCTATGGCATAGAAGACAAAGTCCAAAACGGGGAGCTTCAGCATCTGTCAGGCGAGGTACCGGCGTGTTGGCGAGTGGGAGGGGGAAAAGTCGGGAGAGCGCAAAACAAAATAAAAAAAAGTGATTTTTGGAGATGGGAGCAGGGGACGTGCAAGTCTCAACGTGGTTCAAACATTGCGTACAACGGGGGGGGGAAAACTGAAAATAGAAAGACAAGACAAAAAGGGGGGGGGGGGATGTCCGCAACACTTGTGCAAGGGAGCCCGCACAGAGGAACGGGGGGATGAGCGGGCAGGACGGAATCCTCAAAAGGGGCTGTCTCCCGGTTCATGTCCGAACCAAACCGCCCCTTCCCTAGCGGCGAAAGAGGGCGAGCAAGGTGGTGGAAGAAGGAGATGTCCACCAGGTCTAAACTTTTCAAAAGAACAAAAGAAAGACTTTTCGGAAGGAGACACGGGGAGAACATGTGGGCAGCCGAATAACCCAAAAAAAGCCAAAAGGACACACATTAAGGGGCATTCGAAGTGACCAAGGAGGCACCAAAGGGAAAGGGGATAGAGAGTGGTGTAAAGCAAAATCCGCCTGACAGAGACAAGAACCTAGACCGGGGAGAAAAAACAAATCGTGCCAAAAAAGAGAAAATGGGACAACGTGTAAGGATCGCCGAAACGGGAAAGAGTCGACATGGTATGAGAAAAGGCCGAGACAAAAGCAGAAAGACACAAATCGGCCGCACGTCCAAGCCGCGGGGGGAAATTCGGCGGCCAGGACTCCGGAGGAAGGGTAGGCACAAGGAAGAGCTCAGAAAGAACCGACTAACTCGTCTGTACCTTTCGCAGGCGACCCAGTCCGAAGTCCTAAGACCCCCACTAAAAGAGACGACACGGACCCGGGGGGGGGGAGGCGGAATAAGTGCAAGGTTTTATCGCGAGAGGCCAGTACGCCTTACTACAGGGAAACCTTGCCATGACCAGGATAGCAAGTACGCGTCCGAGAAAGGAAGGGGAGCACCGTCAAAATGGGCCGTTTTCCATCGCAAGAGGGCAGGGACAGTATTAGAGGGGTCCAACTGAAGGGCCCCTTGAGGGTAAAGGCTCCCCCGGGCGACGAAAAACAACCAGCGTTGCAACGAAGTCATCAATCAAGGTAAAGGCACACCGAGTGAGCGAAAAGGGGGCAAAAGGGAGGAAAGAGCAGGGACAAATCGTTTAGGGGGGGAAAGAACACCAGAAGGAAGAGTAGGGAAGTCCTCGAGTAGGGGGGGATACGAAGAAGGGATGACTTAGGCAGGAGGGGGGCGGAAAGGTTGGGAACTGAGACGAAACGGTTACTTGGGGGACTGCGTCAGGCCAAATCAGGGAAACAGCTCCAAAAAATTGAGCCCGAAGGAGGTACCCGTAAATGAGGGAATGGGAAAGAGAACGCAAGGCAGGTTAAGGTTTCGTAAGCAATGAGGGGGTCAAAAAACACTCGGGGGTGAAAAATTACACATGCAGGAAAGAAAAACCGGACGAGGTGTCTTCTCAATGAAGGAAAGAAACAAACAAGAATAAATGCGTGCCAGGGGCGAAAGTGGCAAACGAAAAGTACCTAACTCAACAAACCCAGTTCCAAGAAGAGGAAAACCTGGCCGTAAAACAACGAAGTGAAGGGGTGTGAGAAAATTAAGCCATTGGGAAATGCAACGATTGTGAAAGAGGACTTGTAAAGGGACAAATACCCCTGTAAGAAAAGGCAATCATTGAAACTTTCGGGTTGGGGGGGGGGGGGGGGGGGGGTGGTGTGTGGAAGACGAGGGAATGGGGGGGGCACGCATACCACAGAGGGGGAAAGTGGGACTTAACAACGGTGACCCATGAAAAGAAGGGACGCAGCAACAACGGAAAAAAACCGGCAACCCTTCAGGAGGAAAAAAAAAGAAGGACGCGACGCTAACTAATAAGAAAAAAAGAAAAACGCGAAAGAAAAAAAAAAAGACAATGCCCCACTCATGATCAAACGTAGTATGAGGGCACTGGAGACGGGATGGTTGAAAAAAATAGAAGGGGGGGGGTCAAGCGGGCGTTAGCTGACTGGCCCGAAAAGGCGGTAGCGGGGGAAATTTTCCGTGTGACAAAGAAACGCTGTTCAATCAAAAAAAATGAAAAAAGGGGGGCAATAACTTCCAGGGCAGACTTTAGGGGGTAAGATCCAAAAGGGACGTCACTAGGAAAAAAGGCGCGAACTTAGAAGTAAAAAAAGGGGGGGGGGCCGACTCATGAAAACAAAACCCACACCTCGGAACTGATCCACGTATACATGCTGAGAATGCAACTCGAACAGGACGTAAGGTCCGAACAGGAAAAAAATGGAAAAAAAAGGAACGGAAACTGTTTGAAAACGGACGGGGGACCGACAAGGCCCTTCAGTTAAAACACGACCAAAATGCCAGATTTCAAAACTTGAAACGGATGGTGGGAGCAGACTCAACTGCCAATGGGGGAGAGCTTTCCTGTGACGGGTGGGGTGACATGGAAGAAAAAAGGGGTGCAACCCAGGTGTGTCAAAATGGGGGGAACAAGGGAGGGAAGGGGTAGTACCGGCAAGAAGTGGAAGCTTCAGGGGGAAATGAAATAGAAAAACCACTTGATGAGTAGAAACGCCGTCAACGAAAAATCGGCCGGAAACTGGGAAATTGCTCCCACTTGAAAAGGGGGTTTGGCAGCATGTCGGAAGAGGGGTGCCGCCCGAAAAAAGGGGGACTGCGAGTCTTGAAAACACGCAAGAGAAACCCAGAGGGATCTTTCCATCAAAAGTGGCAGGACGGACAAAAGACGAAAGGGAAACTGCTTGGGGGACCGCGTGAAGTAAAAAAAAACAAAACGTTTTGCGCAGCCTTCAGCAGAGACGTGGCAAAAAAAACAAAAATTAATTGGGGGACCAATTCCTTCAAAAAGCCAGCATGGGTGTGGGAGGAAGAAGGATTCTGTGGCATACTATACGGGACAGAAGTAAGACCCAGTGGCGTAGGTCCGAACGATGGGGACAGGTCCACAAAGCGAGGGGAGATAGGAGATTTGAAACTCGTTTCACAGGCTTTCAGGGAAAGTGCGCGCGAGGGCAGTTAGAAAACAAACAGGGAGAAGACAGTCGTCAGGAACAGCCGAATTTTGAAGGCAAATGGGAAAAAAAAAGCAAAGGGATCTGGTAAAAAAAATGGCTGGAAAGTGAGGGGAAAGATGCAAGGTCACGAACCAGAAGGGGTTCTTTTCCAAAATAAGAACGAAAAAGACGAGGGGGCCATATAAGAACCCATGAAAGAATGGGGTTCAGTGAACCCTTTGAGAGTCGAGAACTAGATTCGGCCAAGGGGGAACAGCGGAAAGTTAGGAAAAGGGGAGGGGGGAAGGACAACAGGCGGGGGTTCTATTACAAGAACAAGAAAACCAACGACGAACGTGTGGTGCCGGGCGGCTACTCCGGCGGGACATCGCAAAATGGCGCACGGTCTCGATCCGCAGAAGCGTTGGGAGAAGAACAGAAGGGGGACCGGGGGGGTGGAAGGCAAAAGTGACCGGGAAGACTGGTTCAAAACGTCGTTCACCAACTGCGAAAAAAGTCGGGAACGCAGAAAAAGCAAAGTGGGGTGAACCGGGGGCCATGGCGCCCGCAGGGACCTAAAGCAGTCCAGGACGGAGGGGGCACAAAAACGCCCAGGCCAAGGACTCTGATTCTTAGAAAAGACGTCCTAAGAAAAGAACAGTAGAGGTCAAAAATAATTAAGGTGTCCATGGGAAAAGGCGGGTTTAACTAAAAAAAGGAAAACTTTGACTGGGAAGGAAACATGTTAGTAAATCGACGGCCTCAACTAGTTTCCCTTCGACGAAAGGAAAAAAAAAATAAGGGAACGCAATTTAAAATGGAGTTGCCCCGCGCTAAACTTTCCAAATAAAGAGAGAAGGGGGGTACTGCCCAAGAAAAAAAAATTGGGCACGAGGTGTGAAGAAAAAAGGTGGAGGGAACGGAAAATGGGCCAAGAGATGGAAAATGGTTTATTAAAGGCCGAACTTTAAAAAAGCAATATAATCTTCCACGCAGGAACTGAATGAAGTAACGCGGTCATGGACGATCAAAAGCACTTTTCGTAGAGGGGCGGAAAACAAAAGATTAGCCAGGGGTGGGGTGTAATGGGACGAAAGATAAGGGAAACTAATCAAGTGGGTAAATGCAAGGCAGACGAGGAAAGGGATGAAGGCGTACGAGGGGGGTCCCGGGGAAAACGGTGTAAGGTACAAAAAACATACCGTGTGTTCGGCCCCAAGACACGCTTACGGGCGAAAGGAAAGGGCCAAAACATGCGGAGAGACAAGAGCAAATAGGGAGCCTTAACGGGGATCAGATCGAAGAGGGAAATGGTTTTAAGCACGCAGGAGAAGAAAAAAAACCAGAACCTCTCCCTCTGTAGGGAATGGTGCCAATGTGGAGCTTTCAAGTCAGGTTTTCAACAAAGGGGGGGGTTTTCAAATGAAAAAAAGCGTTTGGTGTTGAATGCAAGAAGTCAAGAGAAATGACGAATGCACCGACTCAAAAGAAGTAAATGCACGTCATGGCCTCAGAGTTAAAAAAGCATTCAGAATTGAAAATAGCGCATCCAGGAGTGTCCCTAAGGACGACCCTCCTAAAGGCACCCAAGGCACATCGCCAGAAAAGTACCGGAAAACGGGGCGGTGAACGGGCAGGAACACCATGTAACACAAAGGGAATGGAGTTCCCAGTTGGGAGGAGAAATGAAAGTTCGTGAGTCAAAAGACTGAAAGGGCAAATCAAATCATCACCAATGCCCACAAAAAAGGGTCAGTGGTGAAAAAGGCAAGCATCCATAAAAAAATGAGAAGAGGACTACTGGCAACACCAACCACATATGACCACTTTTGGCAGAAACATGGTACCACGAGGGGCGGGGGGACTCTTTTGGTTCAGAATGAAACAAGAGAAGAAAAAGCCAGAGGGGGGTTAACGACTAAGAATATAGCTAAAAGAAAGGGGGGGGGGGGGGAAAAAGAAATGAACAGAATATGCGAAAAAAAAAAACATGGGAAAAACGCAGTACTTCAACATCACTAGTGGGAAAAAAAGATTACAAGACAAAGAAATTTGAACTATGCTCAATTTGCCAAACCAAAAACAAAGGCACAGATCATACCAAGGGAAATACTAAAAAAAAAACATGTGACCGGGGGGTTACCTATCTCTGGACGGATCGAAAGTGGCTGGACTCAGGCTGACTAAAGTGTCCCAAAGAGCAGGAGAGGAGTAAGGCTGCTTTAAAAACCACGACCTCCATCAACAAAGAAAAAAGGGTTAAATAGAAACCTAACAACAAAAGATGCAAGAGCGTTCGGACCGCCACTTGGTTTCAAAAAGGTCGTAAAAGCCAGGAAGAAAGGCCGACGCTGAAACCCTCTCAGTCAAGGTAAAATCCACAGTAAGGGGGACCCAAAAAAAGGGCAATCATACAAAGGGGAGAAACACCAGCCTCAGTAGGCAAGCCGTTCACGGAAAACTGAAGGGGAAGGAAGGTATGTTGGTCCGACGGAGCCGGTACCAAGCAGTGAACTAACCAAAAGAGTGGGGGGGGTGAAAGAAAGGCGGAAAAAAGATAATTACCACCGCAAAAGAACGTCAACAAGTCACACGAAGTAGCCCCAAAGGCAGGAGGGGGCGAGGTCACAGTTAAAAAAAAAAAAGGAAGGATTAACTGTGGCGCCCTGGGATCGGGGGCGATTGTCTAAACGAACAAAAAAAAAATGAAAGCAAATCATGAAGCATGTAAAATCTGGATTGAGATGTTGCACAAAAAAAAAAAGGCTTTCAGGTAGAAAAACGAACCAAACAACGGAGGAAGGAAGGAAAAAATAAGGATGACATCTCCTGTAAACACATCGAAACTGTTACTGAGGATCTAGTCCCACATAAAAAAAGTTGATGTCGAAACCAAAAAGGACAGAGACCGCTCCGCCACAGTTATTGTCCCAGGGAAAAAAAGGATAATCAACTGAGCCGCGTGAAGAGAACGTTCTTTTATTCCGGAAAAAAGAACCAAAAAAAAAAGAGGGGGCACGTCTTGGGGGATCGAAGCAGGGGAAAGGAAGAACAGAAGGACTTCGGGCGAAGCGGGATTCAGGGAGAAAGTGGGAAAAAACCAGAAAGCGAGGTGGGTTAAATTATGTACCGTGTGCTAACCGGGGAAGGGGGGGGATTAGAAGGGGTCATCTGCCAACGGTGGAGAGCCCTTTACGAACGAAAGGACGGGCAACCCTAAGGAAAGGCGAGCATGCAAAAGGAAAGAAGTGGGGGGGAAGGTTGTTAGTTCGTGGGGCAGTTAAAATCAAAAGGAGGGAAAAAAAAAATACCTCCTTAACGCGCTGTAACAAAAAACACAAATGAGGAAAAGAGGGCATAACACAAAGAAAAGAAAGGAAAAAACAAGAGCAGGGGGGGAATGCCCAAGAACAAGAAAGTGCGGAAAAGGGTATTATCGACAGCCAGTAAAACCAAGGGGGACGCCTTCAGGGGGGGGGAAAAACAAGGGGAATTGCTCGAAACCGCTCAGAAAAACGAGACGGATGTAGTGGATTGGCATTGGCACTCAGGGAAAAAATTGGATGCACCAGCATGTGGTCAACTATCGTGGGGTACAAAAAAAAACCTAGGTGGCCAATTGTTCAACGAGATGAAAGAGTCCAAGGCAGGGGGACGAACCGGCAAAGGTCGGGACATCGGAAACTAAAACTAGGAAGCGAGGAATTTTGCCTAGCTGGGGCAAAACCTTATTGGGTGCAGGGAAGCCGGGTGTCGAAAAAAGTGATCAAAAAGGGCCCCATCAACGAAAGGACTTGAGGAAAACACAAACACAAGCACTTGAAGCTGTGTCAAAAGGTGACGAAACAACGGGAAGGGAGGGAGAAAACCGGGCATCCGCACCACGGAAAAAAAGCGCCGGGCCAGGGCGGCCCCAAATCACCTCTTACCCAGCAGAGAAGAAAAAAAGAACGAAACACCTTATGGGAACGAAAGGGAGCGGGTCACAGCAGGATGAGCACACGCTAAAAAAGAGTAGGGGAACAGGCTTTGGGGGAAAAGATGCAAAAAGTTTCCCCAGAAACTGAAAAAAAGTGAAAGAGGAAAAAGTGTCCACGCCAGAAGAGGTGGCAGGGGGGATGGTGGGGGGTTCTTCAGACAGGACAGAAGGAACCCAGAGAAGCCGAATAACAAGGGACGCTCAAAAAAAATCTTGGGGGAGGAGAAAGGGAACCAACTTACTCCTTTGACAAGAGAAGGGGGAAGGCTGGGTAAAGAAAACAACGGATAGTTGGGGGAAAAAGGGGACAAACAAACATAAAAAAAAAACAGGGTATCCTATTAAGCCGCCATAAAAAAAAAGAAAGGCGACAGGTGCAGTTACAAAGGCACAAATGGGGCAGAGGTAAAACGAAAAAAAAACTGGGTGTCGATCTGTAAATATTGGGAGAGAAAAGAAAACACGAAAAAGGGCTTCTATTCAGAAAAACCTGGGGACAAAGGGCAAGAAAAATTAGAGAAAGGAGAATGAAAAGTGCCTGTGATTTGGCAAAAAAAAGGGTCAGATCCAGAGCCACCAAGAACGCCACATTCAATATAAAAAAATGGCAAGCCAAGTACACGCGATTTTGGTCTATAAATGTGAGGGTGTCAGAGAGACGGCGACCTGGAAAGATGTTTTATGGAACGAGGGGCAAAAAGCGGCAGGAAAACAAGGACCCAACCTTCAAAGCAAAGAAAAAATAAGGGGGGGTAGGTACTTGGGAGAAAGAAAAATGAAAGGGGGCTAAAAAGTGTTGACTTCACACCGTTTGTTCGACCAGCGCTTCCTCTAGGAAAGGAACCAAACCCTCCAAAAAAACAGCCAGAGGGGCTACCCTTCGGCGCCATTACAACACGCCGCACACCAAGGACCTTTTAGAGGCACGACCGACCGCCATACAGGGGGGGAAACCCCGGAAAAAAGAGAACGATCAGGCCGCACCCGTAAGGGCAAAAGAAAATACCGGCACCTGTCAGGGAAGGATCCCGTTGCGGAAAGAAACATGTGGTCCAGCCGGACCCCCAAAAAAGAGAATCTGGCGAAAAAACAGTGAGGGAAAGAGCTACGCGGCATGGTAACCTGGCAACCCGACCCCTAAAGGAAGGCTACGACCAATTTGAATAAAAAACCGGAAATGTACGCGACGGAGCGACAATCTCCGCAGAAGGAAAATACGACGTAAGGTGGGTTCACTACCAGAGAAAAAAAAGGTGATGGGCGCGTAGGAATACTCCAAGGGAATACAGGAAAAGAAAACAAGTCGAATGGGAGTGGGGATTGGGGGAACTCAAAAAAGAATTCCCAGAGAAAGCCATGTCCGAATAAGCCACTGCCCAGAGGGGGTGACACTGCAAAAAAATGGGGAAAGGCCAGGAACGAGACGGCAGGGGGGAGAAGGCAATCCACTGAAGAAAGAGGACGCTCGAAAAAAAAGGGAAAGGGGGATGGCGCAACACCGGCGACCCGGAGGGAAAGGGAAGAAGAGGGACAGCCGACAATAAAGACAAGTGAAAGCAGACCCGCCAAAAGAAGGAGGCAAAGGTCAGTCGTAAAAAGGGCACTCGCGAATCGGGACATACTATTAAACCAACAGGAAGGACTATGGGAGACGAAGCGGGGAAAGACCGGTGAAGCATCGAGCCGAGAAAAGGCCAGGAAGGCCAACAGTTGGCCGGGGGTCCGAAAAACAACAAAAAAAGACAAACGGCAAAGGAGGGCTGTGGAAGAAACGCAGTGCACTGGGGGGAAGAGAAAGGGAATCCCGGGCAGCTTATAAATCAAGCCGGGAAAGAGGTCCAAACTCCGGAAAAAAGGGACCTCGACGGGACTTTAGCCACCGAAAAAGCTTTGGACAGCGAAGAAGCCCCAAAAAACGAAAAGAGGAAGGTGGGACCATAAGGTCAGCTACCAAAGGGGGGGGGGTTCCCCCAGGACTCTTTTCAAGTGGGTCAACAAAAAAAAAATTGAACCAGTCAGCAAGGGAAGGAAGTTCGTTTAAGAAAAAAGGATACGCCTATGGGAAAAAAACCACGGAAACGCAGAGAAAAAGGACGGGGGAAAGAAAAAAACCGAAGAAGATGGACTAATGGGGACTCACGTTTGACGGAAAGGAAAGAAACACCAAATTAAAAAAGGAAACAGAAAATCGTGCCGGGGTCCAGAGGGGGGGGAAACAGAAGACAGACCAAAGGGGGGTGGGGCAAGAACAAAAAATCCCGAACTATTAGTGGAGGGACCTGTCAAGGAGGTAAGTGCAGTTGGTTGAGAAGATTCAGGAGGAGAAAAATGGGGCGCATGATCCGGGAAATGGGTGATAAGAAAAGTGGGACTAGAACAGGCAGGCCTCATAAAAAAAAGAGTGACGGAAAGACCGGAAAAAAAGTTTAAGTCACAAAGAAGCGCAAGGTGAAATATCAACCAGGTCCATAAAAACTGAGAAGAAGGGGGGAAACTGAACCGGCTCAGGGACCGTCAAAAAAAAGGAGAAAAACGACCCGCCATTGGAAAAAAAAGGAGAAAACACCCGAAGCCCAATAATCAACAACAAGGGAGGAGGAGAGGGAGTGGCCGGAATCGGGGGGATACGAAGGGGTTGGGGTCAGACTGAGATAGAAGAACTCAAAGTCCGGTCGGACTAAGCAAGTTGGACAACCGGAAAACAAATAAAACCGCTGCGCCATGTTGTGAGAAGGGCAGGGGGGGAGGGGCAAAAGAGCAAAACCCCCAGAAAAACGAAAAAAGGCTTGTGGTTACGCAATTGGAAGGGACGCAATTGGAACAAAAGGAAAGAAGGGGGGGGGGAAGATACAAAAAAAGAGGGATCAGAAAACTCAAAAAAAAAAGTACCAAGCAGAAAGAATTGAAGAAACCCGAAGATCTGAAAAAGGGGGGCCGAACTCAGGACCGGGTTAGGGAAAAGGGTGGGCTCGGCACAGAACACGGATAATCAAAAACATAGAGCAAGGGAAAGAGGGGCCAGGACGGCATTGGTTGTGGGGGGAAAAGAAGGACTCCATGGTGTGAGAAGAAAAAAACTCGGGGTAGAGGCCGGTGGATTGGGAAGGTCAACTGAAAGACCGATTACGTCCCGGGGGGAGGAAAGGGGGGGGCCACTGTCGGCCCAAAGGAGGCACCAGTACCGGAGTCAAAAAAAAAAGGTCCCAGGGGGGAAACCAGATGCTAAAAGAGACATTTAAAAAAAAGGACGGGGTGAACATACTGGACGTCCCTACAAAGAGGAAAAAACTATGTGGAAAAGAGATTCCTCAAGGTGACCAAAGGGAAGAGCATGTGGGGGGGGGGTCTGTTGAAGAAAGGAAAAGAGGTTAGTAAGGGGAGGTAACAGCCGTACTCACAGGTTCAGGGGGGAAAAAGAAATCCGGTTTGAGACAGGGGCAACAAAGGGGTACAGGGGTTCGCCGAATAGCCGAGGAGTATGAAAAAGTGGGGTCAGAAAAGGGAAAAACAAAAACTGAAGAGTACGGGTGGGAGCCCCCGGTTGGGAGGAAAAAGGGACCATCCACTGCAAAAGGGAAAAACTCTGGGCAGAATGGGGAGAAAAAGGACACGGCAATGGTGAAGATTGAAACCAAATCTCATTGGAGTTGGACGTCCGAGAAAAATTTCAGGGCCTATAGCCTGGGAAACTGGGAAAAATCGGAAGGAAGCTGAAGCGGGGGAATCGCCCCGGGAGGTTGACGAGGTCCGAGCCTCTCTATCTTAAGGACGGGAGGTTAAATAGGGGAAAGAAGCGGGTGGGCGAGGATGAGAGAGGAAAGAAAGCTACAAAACGGCGTAAAGACAGCCCAAGTAAAATGGCAAAAAACGGGATGGAGGGGGGAAAAAGAATCTTAAACCTGAAAAGATGCGGGGGGAATAAAAGGTCAATCAAAGACGCACGAAATGGGACGGGGAAGGTAATCCAGCAGCCCGTATGCACCTAAAAAAAAAAGTCAAGAACTGATGTCGTCCCCAAGAAGGCCCGGACCGATCATTAGGATGACAGACGCGTCTAGTGGGCGAGGGAAAAAGTCAAGCAGACTGCGCACAAAGGGGGGAAACGGCGATGCGGGCCAGGGGGACTCGCAAGTATGGGCGCAACGAGCTGGGGGGTGAATTCAGCAGAGAGGAGGGGGGGGGAACTCGGGCCGAAACAAAAATGGGGGTGACGCGGCTACCGGAACGGGTCCCTTCAACAGAAAACGCGGTCAGGGGGCCCAGAAAGGACTGTGGGTAAGGATAGGCGGAATTGGCAACGAAAACCACCGCAGACAGAACAGGAATTTCGGGACTAGAATGGTGGAACGCGGAGCGGGCAAAATAAAGAACAAGCCCAGAACCATAAAAAAACGGAGTGGCCTGACGGGGAAAGGAATGCCACCGTGCTGGGACGTATACTGGAGGGGGAAACGCCAGAAAAATTTGTTCTGGAAAAAGACCTCCGGTTTCAGGGGGGGAAACAAAAATTGCTGTGAAGAGAGTGGTAACAACGCAAAAATTAAGAGGTGGAGCCCCAAAACTGAACAAGGGGTTCTGAGTCACCTCGAAGAGGAAACATGCCACATCTGAAAGGGAAAAATAAAAAAAAAAACTCCCCGTCCATAGGACCCTCCTCTCCATTTAAAAATGAAGAAAGAAAAGGGACAAAGAAAAAACCCGTTAAGTACAGTAGGGGTCCCTACGGGTGAAAAAGGGAAAAAACCGCATGTTGGCGGAAAGAAGGGCCTTGTACCTCTTATCAAGAAAAAAGAAAAATGTTCGTCAATACGGGAACAAGGTTGGGACACCTGAAAAAGAACTAAACCGGGGAAGTACTCAAAAGGTGGGGCAGTAGGAAACCTGCCGGGTCACGAAACGATGAAAGTGTGGACCCGTGACGGTGTGTGAAGGCGAAAAGTTAAGAGCGCACCCATGGGGGGGGGGGGTAGGTTACGCTTAGTGGGTTCAAATCCAACAAGGGGGTGGTCAGACACAGGGAGAACCGACAGAAGAAAAATGGAGAAAATCAAGAAGGTCAGGGAAGGGTAAAACGGGGGGTTCTGTTGACACATAAAGAAGGTTTTCTTTAAAAAACACAAAGAAACTGGCAAAAAGAAGTGGTAAACTCAGAAGCAGGGGGAAGGGCAGCTAGAGGTCCCCTGAAAAAGGGGTGGTTGACTCATATGATTGTTTACAGGAGGGAAAAACGAAAACAGACAACCAACAAACAAAGAAAGAAAAATGCAAAATCGTCGATTTGCGGACAGGAAGAGGGGTCCGGGTAATAGAAGGGAAACGGTGGGGTGGAAGCAGCTGACAAGACGGGAAGAAATTCTCAGAAAGAGCCCCCCACTCAAGACAAACGGTCCGCAACATGGAAGGGGACAGGACTGGTTCGAGCTGAATGGAACAGGGTATGGCCTGAGGGTGGTCCAAAACAAGAGATGAAAAGGGGGGAGAAAAGAAAACTCAAAGTTTACAATAAATTTGTAAAGTAGATCCTCAATAAAGGGGGAAATGGGGACCAACGAGGGAAAAAAGGTTCAAGGGGGGGGGTCATTATAGTAGTCAAGGGAAAGGCTGCATAGTAATCAGGAATCACCAACCAGAAAAAAAAACAGGGGGAAAAGTTACTTTACGTCCAACGCACCAAAAAGAAGGGATCTAAGAGATAGGTAGATTCACAACAAAAGATCACCTTAACAAGGGTTTGCAAGTACCTCTGAGTTAACAAAGCATTTACACCTGGCATCTTCGGGAACAAGAAGAGGGGGGGAACAAAGGCGTGTGTAAAAACTTGGGGGGAGTAGAGAACAAAATGGCTGGGGGGGAAAAAACAAACGCCCGAAGAGGGCAGGGGAACAAGACGCAATAATTACTCTTCGAGTGGGACAGCTGTCGGGCGGGCCAAAAAAATGCCGCGGTGACAAAAAAAAGGAAAAGGGCGCAAATTGGCCAAAAAATGCGAATAAACCTACTTCAAAAAGAAAGAAAAAAAAAAAAAAAAAAAAAGGTGGAAATGAAGTCACAAACCAGCCACATAGAGTTGTGCGGACTCGTTGGGGGACCATTGGTGACACCAAATCTGAGGTCGTAGAATAAAAAGCGCTGAAGCAAAACGAAAAAAAACAAAAAAAAGGGTAGCACGAGACTTCAAAGAAACTCGTAGGCCTTTCACGTAAAGGTGCAGAAAAAAAAAGGTCCGATGAGGGTGTCAATTCTTTCAGGGGGGGCGCAGCAGGAGAAGCCAATAGACAGTCAAGTTAAATCAACACTACAGGGGGTAAAACTTTGAAGAAAGGGAAGCAACAAATCCCGACTAAAAAAAAAAAAAAAAGTCGAAGAAAGGAAGAAGGGGTGCGAAAAAGTCATGAACTGTGGAGGTTTTAAACGGAACGAAGGATCCAACCTGTCTAAAAGAACAGTTGTTTGGGGGGGCTAAAGACCGATAAAAACCACCAAAAAACGAGGCCAAAAGGGACTTTTGAAAAGTATCGGCCAAAAAGATGGAAACGTCCCTGGCTTAAAGGGGGGGTCGTGAAAAAGGGAAGGCAAGTAATAAACTGGGGAGGGTAAGGGCCTGTAGAGACAACATGTAGGGGGTGGGAAGATTGGTAACCCATGAACGGAAAAGACAAAAGGATAAGAAGAGAGCGCAACCTAACAATGGCCACAAAGAGTGGAGAAAGGTTTCAAAAAAAAAAAAATTATAATCTCCGAAACAAAAACACCAACAGAGGAGGAAAAGTATAAAAAAAAAAGAAAAGAAAGCCCTGTGGCCAACTCAAAGAAAGGCGAGTTACTGGCCTGTGAAAAAGAGGTTCCTGGAAGCACTGTGAGGGAGGGGAAAAAAATCAACGCCCCAAAGCCGATCAGAGAAGACAAAAGAACCAGGTAAACAGGTGAAAAAGCAAAAAAGTAAGCCGTAGGAGGGGGAAGGGGGGGGACGATGAATAATTGGGGCACCCTGATCGCTCCCCAAAACGCAGGAGAAAAGCAAGAAAAACCAAAAGGGGAGAAAAAAAGGACGTTAATCGAAAAAGCAACGGGAAAAATACGTTCGAAAGCAAAAACGGGATGTTTGAGGGAGAATTTGCCGAGGGCCGGTCATTGCGTCTGTTTAGGAAAATATGATTTTTAAAAAAGGTTGTTGACCAGGGGGGGGGAGGGAACCGAAATGTCTAAAATCAAGGGGGGGGGACAGCAGCGAAGGGACCCTTAAGAAAGGGAGAACAAAAAAATGAGGCGGCATAGAGAAAAAAAAAACGGCGTCCGAAAAAACCTGGGAAAAGGGGGGAAGAGGTTAGGATACCGGGGTGCGGGGGGCAAAAGAACAAACCCTTTCTGTCAGGAAAGAAAGGCCGTGGGGGGGAAAAATTAAAAAAGAGTGAAGACACAAAACCGAGAGCAGAGACTTCAGGGGGGGACAAAAGACACAGCGTTAAACTCGCGTCCAGGGGGGGAGAAGTCAACAAAGAAAAACGCCGAGCTTTATCACCGGAAAAGGGGGAAAAAACAACTTTCGCAGGGATAAAAGAAAAACACTACGTCGAGAAGAAGGAGGGGGTTTTCAGGCCTTGGACCGCCGATTTAAAAAAAATGGGGGAATACAACTTTACTTGGGGGAGCATAAAGAAGGGAGCGACGGAAGGCAAGGGACGGCTCTTGGTCACAAGAGTATGAAAGCGGGGCCAGGCAAGGGAAACCCTAGTCAGGACCCAAAAGCTGTTTCAAAAAAAAAAGAAGGGAGGAACCGAGGAAAAAAAGGCCGAACGCATTCGTGGAAAGGGACAGGCCTAAGAAAAGAACCTAAGGCAGGGTGAAACTGGGCCAAGCTGGTTGGCTCCGGGAGGAAAGAGAAGGAGACATGAGAAAAGTCACGATACAGGGCCCCAAACCTGAAAAAGGTTAACGGGGGGGGCACCATGTGAGTTTGAATTCAGAAAAAAGGGAACAGGCTAAAAAAGGGGACAGGGTCGGAAGAAAAAAAATGGGAAAAACGGGTCAAAAGAAAAATTTAGGTCTACCAGGAGGAAAAAGAGGTCCTGTAATCAAGCTTACCAAGAAAAGAAAAAAAAGATGGGCCGACCGGGTTATATCTGGTGGGGGCCACTGAGGAAAGGTTAGTGGCACGGAAGGGAAGCCCCTGGAAAAACCACAAAAGAGGAAGGGCAACCATGGCCCGCAAAAAAAAGCCACGCCGTAAAATGGGGACACAAAGAGAAATAGTTCGGATTTGGGGGGGGGGGAGGACGAACAAGGGCTCTTGCCGGAAACAAAAAGAAAACACTTTTAGCCGAAACACGGAGGACCTTTTAAAAAAAAAAAGAAAAAAACCCGGGGAAAGGGAATTGACTTCCTGGCCAGGAATACGGTTTGGGGTTCAAAATCAAAAAAATGATTGGTCAAAGCAAAACCCAAGGGGGGGGCCCCAGCGAAAATAGAGCTCTTTCATCGGGCTTGAAGGTGTAGGTCCGCGGTTGAACTTGGGATAAAGGTTGAAGAAGCGAACAAAACAAAAAAGGGTGACGAGCAGTTATAGTAAAAAAAAAAAACAAAAAACTTAAAAAAAAGTAAAGCATGTTCTAGGAACCAGAAGATGAAAGGGGAGCAAAAAAGCGCGAAGGAAGATGGAAGTATAGGAATGGGGGGGACAAAAGGGGGCGAAAACAACGGATGGTCACATTAAGAAGGGCCAAAAATCCCTCCAGGAAGACACCTTCAAACATAGGGAATTTAAAATGAAACGCGTGTGGCTATTATGTTAAGTGGGTAAATTCGATGAGAAAGAGAAGGGATCGGGGATTTTGGGGGGAATTTCCTTACGAGGGCCGAAATCGGGAAAGATATGAAACGAAAAGAGCCGCCAAAAACCGTTGTCGAAACAACAGTGGGGGGGGGGGAAAAAGTATAGGTCATAGTCTCGGGAAAGGGGACAGAGGAGGTCCGAAAATGTTACGGAAAAAGTTTCTCCAAGGAAGCTTCCCCAAAGAAGAGGCCTCAGGAAAACGTCAAAAAAACAAAAAGAAAACGGCGTTGGACGGGGAATGAGGAGGAGCCAAGGAGAAAACAAAAATTCATAGGAGCGAAGTAAAAAGGGGAGTGAAGGGTGGTGACGAAAAAAAAAACAGGCGATCAACACAGAGTTCGCTTCCCCCCCGCGGGAAGGGGGGGTGGAAATCACAAGTCTTTAAAAAACCAAAAAAAGGAGGGGGGTCACGCCGATGGGAAGACTAGCGCGTGTACACAAAAGCGTTAACGGTCCCGGGGAGGATCGTCAGAAGGTGGGGGGAAAGTTACAAAGAAAAAACCGCCCTGTGAAGGAAGTACGCAGTACACTTCAGGGAATCAACACGAAGGGAAGCGAAAAGATGAATCGAAAGACGAAAGAAAAAATCCAAAGAAAAAGAGGGCGTAAAAAAAATGGTCCCTCTGTTGAAGGGGAAGAAAAAGGACTGAAGAAATCCGGAAAAAAACAAGGGGAAAAAAAATGTAGGGAGGAGGAACTCTCAAGAAAAGGCAACAGAACATGTGGGAAAAAAAAATCGTGCCAGTACACCTCGGGGTGTTGAAAAGATTCAGGACGTGCCCTAAAAAAACGAACTGGGGTCTAGGCAACAAGGAAGGTCATACGTAAAAAAGATACCCACTGTCAAGATGAAACAGCAGAAAAGCCAAAGATCGAAAAGAAAGAGAAACAAGACCAACTACGCGAAACTAAGAAAAAAAGCCAGCCGCGTAAGTGAAAGAAACAAAGGTGAATCTACAAGCAAAGAGAAAAAAGCTGAAACAAGAAGGACGAGGAAAAGAACACTCAGGGAGAGTGGAAGACGAATCTTGGAAATGGAAGGGTGGGGGGGAGCGGCCAGCAGACGATGAAAATTCACGTCTCAAAACAGTGGAAGGGGGGGGGTCCGCCACAACGTCAGTAACCCCAACGGGGGCAGGAAGTGGGGTCCCGTCAAGGGTTGAATGGAAAAGACGGTAAAAAGGGATGGTAAAAAAAAGAAGCCGCAACCCGCCAGAAAGACTTTGAAAAAAAGAAGGGGGGACTCGCCAGTTGGAGTCAAGGCCGGAAACCCACGGCCCAAGACGCGGGGGAAGGGCGAAGCGGAAGAAGGGGGGAGTGGAGGGCGGGAATGGAAGCGGGAGGAAACCAGGACGTGGGAGAAGAGGAGGAAATAGGGCTCGAGGGAAGGCGAGGGGGGAAGGGAAGGAGGGGGGTAAGCTGGACCAGACGAGATGGAGGTGTCTGGGGACAATAGGGGATGGGAGCGGGCACGGGGCGGAGAGGGAGAGAGAGGAAGTGAAAAAGTAGATGCTATGGTTCACGAGAGAACTTAAGAAGAGGTCGACAAAGTACGGGGAAAGGGAGGATGGGGTAAAGAAAGGGAGTGGGAGTGGAAAGGGGGCGGGGAGGGGGAGAAGGGGTGGGGGGGGTGGCGAAGGGTGGAACGGGGTAAGAGACGAAAGGGAAGGAGGAGTCCCGAAAGAGAGGAGGTAATGGGAAGGCAGTGGGGGGAAGGTGACCAGGCCCTAGTGAAGGAGGAGAGCGATTGGAAGAAGGGGGGGGGTGGCAGGGGGGGAAGAGGGGCTGGGAACAGAAGAGGTTGGGGAATGTGGAAGAAGAGGGAGGGATGGTGGGAGAGTAAGTGGTGTTGTGGAGCAGGAGGGGGAAGAGACGACAGGGGGTGGTGAAACAAGTGTTGGGGAGGGAAGGGACAGAAGATAGGGAACGGGATGGGGTTGAGGGTGCGATATCTTTGTGACGAACAAGAGTGGAAGGGAGGGGGGAGTGGGTGTGGCGGGGTAGGGGGAGGGGGCTTGGGAGGGGGATAGCGCATGTGTCGCAGGAGGGGTGGCAATCAGCATAGGGAGGGGAGGGGGCAGATTAAGGGTGAAGTAAAGAGCAGGAGGATGGGGGAGAAGTCGGGAGGGAGAGGGTCAGTGGGGGGCGGGGACAAAGGACTCAAGGGGAGGGGATGAGAAGGGTAAGCAAACGCAAACGGGAATAAGAGGAGCAACTCGTTGAAAAACGAAAGGTCACCATGAAAATATGGCAAAGTGGGCGGGATCCCAAGTTTAACTGGGAAAAACTGGAGGTTGGTTGTTACGAACGGGTGATAAAGCCCGTACATGGGTGATAAAAAGGGTGGGGTGGCACGTAAACGACATTCAAGAAAAAGGAAAAGGGGGAAAAAAAGGTGAGGGTCTCAACACATTGTTGCCAAAAAAGACCTAAAAAAAAAAATGCAGGCATGCAACAGAATGAGTGACACTTGGGGTCGAGAGGTACGATGAACCAAGGGAACCACCAAATTCCACATTCAAAGTAAACCGGACAAGGAAAAGGGAACTTACATGACCAAGAAAAAGGAGGTCAGGGGGGGAAGTCGGACAATGACATTTCTAAACAGAAAGGGAGCGGGATCGTTTGATGGATAAAAAAAAAAAAAAACTTGAACCCCAGTCTCTCCAAATGACGGTGACGGGAATTCTACCGAACTGACACAAGAAAAAACTAAAAACAATCGGGACAAAGAATTGCAAAGAAAAAGAACAGAAGGAAAAAGCTCATCTGGTGGTCAACGAAACCAAAGCGGGGCGAACACGAAAAAAAAACGCAGACGACCGCAGTGCGGAAAAAAAAAACTTGACTAAAAAAATCACAAAAGGAAGGACCAATGACGAATCGAAAAACAAAAGGTAGGAAGGAAAAAAAAAAGGAGAAAAGAAAAATGGCTTTGAGACGGAGATCACTCGGGGTATAGAGGGGGTTGGTCCCGAATTTGATCCGTTTATCAACACGGCTAAAGGCCGGGGACGCAAAAGGGGGGGTCCGGGGAAAAAGAACGCACTCTGGAAAGGGGGAATGGGAGATGGGCCGGTTTGTAGAAAGGCCGAAAGGCTTAGTTTATTGGCGAAATTCCCGGTCGACCGCCGTCAGGAAGGCAGAAACCACTTTTTGTTCAGGGAAGCTTCCAGAAAAGGTCAAAGGAAGAACACAAAAATAGAGGAAAAATGAAAAAAGAATGAGAAATACGAAAAACCGGAAAATATCGAAGGAATAAAACCAAAAACGGTGACGGACCTTTTGCCTGAAGTGAAAGAAACAATGGCTCAGCGACACGAGAAAAGACGAGGAGGAAAAGACGGATGGGGTGGGGAAGAGAGGACTCTGGGGGGGAAAAAAAAACTCCGTTCTTTTTCGTCCAGGGAGCGAATGACGGGCCAAAAAAAGTGGCGACATGTTGGGGCCAGGGAAGGCCGGGAGACCAGGAACGAAACCGCCAAGGAAAAAAAAAAACGCAGAAAAGCGTCCCTACCAGGAAAGAGTCAGGAAAAATCAGGCCGAAACGAAGAATTGGGGAAAAAAGTGCCGGAGGGGAAAGAAGGGTCGAGGCGTTTTGGAGGGATGTATCGCAATTTGAGAAGAAGGAGGGTGCAAACGCCTTAACTCAAAATGTGGGAGGGAGAGAATGTCGGGGTGTCAACTATAGAGGGGAAGGCGCCGCAGGGCGATGGTTTTTGTTGGAGAAACCAGGAAGTCCGGTGAACCGAACTTTAGGCGGACTTACGGAATGCCAAAGGTTTTCTGATAATGGGGGGCAATGAATGCCAAAATGAAGCCGGGAGGCTACCTAGCCCGCTGAAAACAAAAGCAAGTCTGACGGTCAAGAAAGCTATTGGGGAAAAAGTTTGTCGCATCAAGTCCGAGTGGGGGGAAAGAAGGAGGAAAAGGGGGCGAACGCGGAAAGAAAAATCAATCGCGCACCGTTCAGTTTCCTGGATCAAACGAAAAAGCGCGGCGGGAAGCTTTTGTCTTCGGGACTTTAGACGGAAGAAGTCGAATAGGTTTCAAAAAATCCGTCGAAATAAAAAAAATGAGCGGATGCAAGGAGACCACTTGGCGGCCCATTGCCCGGAAAATTGAAGAAAGAAACAAACTCCTGGAAAAAGGCGCAAGAATCATGGGTAGCATGGTATGCTGGGGGGAATCAGAGAAGGGAGTCAGAACAGGAGAATGGGGGTCCCCTGTGTCCAGGGGAATAGCAGCGGCTTAC
>Ga0179593_1319742_pt1 | contig 26077 bp, 20 predicted proteins | sample CZODoug2_1_08_16_FD_185931 | JGI IMG/M metagenome (GOLD analysis project Ga0179593, IMG submission 185931) | Vadose zone soil fungal communities from Angelo Coast Range Reserve, California, USA - CZODoug2_1_08_16fungal (PacBio error correction) | ecosystem: Environmental > Terrestrial > Soil >...
AGCAGTGTTTAATACAGGAGGAAATGAGCCCGTTCATACGGCTAGGAGCGGGTTCAGAAATAAAATCTCCGTTGAGAAAGATTCTTCAAACAGTACAAGGGGGAAAATGAAGAGGACACACGGGCGCAAAGGAACGGTCACTACCAGTCGGGGGGCAGGTTTAACGATGAAATCAAAGGGGGGACGACCAAGTAAAGGAATACACTCAAGCTGTGGTAAAGTTGGCACAAAGTGCCGGAAGTGTGATTGCCCAAAAGAAGCCGAATCCTGGGCCGATGGTTCATGTCAGGTCTCCAGACCCGCCGAAAGATTGGGGGAGTGTGTGAAGGAGAGAAGATCCCTAGACCGCATGCCAAGGTTATCGGTGACGGGGGAAATGGTGTAAAGGGGGGACGGGGGGAAGATGAAGATGTCGGGGCGTGACTGGTCGGCGCTGCGTCCAAACCACGAGCAAAATAAATGAAGGTGCAACAGGGGGAAGGGTCGGATCAATTCGGGGTTCTTCGACGGGATGCCAGGAGTTAACCATTAACGGGGCGTGTGTCCTTTTATTAGCGAAGATGAGAGGGGAAATTCTGGTCGGGAGACGAGGCGTGTTCCTGCTCTAATGAGGTAAACGATCTGAATTAAGAGCGCTGTTTTAGGTGCAAGTCCCATCCAGCAACGGAAAATTGAACAGTATCACACGATTCTATGGAAAAAGTTTCATCCCAGTAGGTTATTCGGGTACGGGGCAAAAGCACGACGTGGAATGTCTTGAAAGTCAAAGGAAAAAGAGACTCCGTGACGACGAGCGGGATGCGTTTGGGTGGGTGGAGGCACAGAGACAACTGTTTCTCTGGAGGGACGGGCGCGATCGGAAAGGGTAGGGGGAGCCCCTAAAAGGATGAAGACATTTTTGAACACAGTGGGGGCTTTGGAAATAAAGAAGACAGCAAAGACGTCATGGTGGACAGAGGACGAGATGCCGGGTTGAAGATGAACCGGAGTGCTCAACAAGAAATATGCGAGCAGCAAGATGAGAGGGTACATACCGCGACGATATCGTTTAACTGGAGGGGGGAGTTATGCGGATAACAAATTGACGCAACGGGGGGTGATATTGCAAGGAGAAAAGATTTCCGGAAAAGTCGAGACAAAGTTTTACAAGGTCAATTCATCGAAATCCTATGATCATATCACTATTCGTTCACGGAGCGCCATGGGGGAAAGATTACCGCCGTGGAAGATCATTTGTGCGCATCAAAACACTCTGAGAAGGGAAAAGAAAAGTTCAGAATTGGATTACAAAGCTTGGATGACAATTCCCTCGGGTTGGGGGCAGGCTGACAAGGCATCAACCTAACCCTGGAAAAGTGCAACTATACCTTTTAAGGGGGGTAGGGGCTGTTCAGGACGAGGGGATTTCGATAGGGCAGCTGGGCTAAGGATGGCAAAACCGGGACCCAAACTCTGATCGGACGTTTGACCAGTGAGGATCCAAGGAGAAATCCTACTTAGCGTGTATTTCCGCACTATAAATTGGGCGTGAATTGCTTCCAAATCGATCGGGCAGAGCAGGGTTGGGGACGCGGGGAAAAAAGCGAAGAATGATTTCGGGGGGGAGTCCCAGTCATATGGTTTATCGATACCGTAAGTTTAAGGAGAGGCGTGGAAGGCTTGCCGGATAAGTAGCAGATGGTGGGAGCGGAAAGTCTGCGCTGGGGGGGAACCTTATGCGGTGAGGGTAACCTTTGTGAGGGAGTACCACGCCTCAAAGCGATCTCCGAGAAAACAAAAAATTATGTAGGGAGGAAAAATGAATATTCAGACTAGAGCGTGGGTGTAAGAGTAAAGGGTAATTTCTTACCCTCACCCGAGTAAAAGGAAAGGGGACAAACGCCGCGAAAGAAAGATCAAAAATCGCTGGTATGGAGAAACCATATCCCCCTCGACAAATCCCGTTACTAAAATAGTTGTCTCAAAAACGTCTAACTGGCATCAGGGCAAAAAAGGGAAAGATCCTCAGGGCCGTTGAGGGGAACTTAAACGAAAGGGAAAGTATGATTAACTCTCCTTCCGAAAAAGGTAAAGGCACATGGAAACCAGTCAAGCGAGTAACTGGGGCAGTCCGCTGAACGTGCATCGAGAATGTACATGAAGGGTCCTCACATCCAGAAGGAAGAAAAAAACCGACGCGAATTTGCAATGTCCGGGGGTGTGACTTTTAATACGAACACTCGGAATTGTAATAATCGCAAAATGATAATCAAAGAGCTTAGAATGCAGTACAGCGGGTCCTGGTCGCTAAACCTATGAAAAGTATTACACGGGAGTGAGCGGCGTGCCTTAAGGGCTTGAGAGTCTTAATCGGATTTGAGAGGCTGACGTGTAAACTTTGATCCAGTTTCAGAACAGGAAAGTGTGGGGGACAGATGAACCCCCAAGTGGAAGGGTCAAGCAGCGGGTGCTCATCCTCAAAGGCCTCCGGTCATGCAGAAGGAATCATGGCGTACCTTCGCAGAGGGGGATGAGCGAAAGGAAGAAACTGAGAAGAGCGCCTTGAATCAATTCGTTCCAAAGGGCTCTGGGGAGAACGTCTTAAAAGGGCAAGGGGTGGTGTATTTACCACTTGTTCAACAGCCCTTGAGAATCCCGGGGAGGATCCGGAACGCAATCGGGGCGAAGGAGGAGGCCCAAGAAACAGGGTCAGGCGTTGGGGAGACACAAAAAAATCCCCGGCTAACGTAGAGGAAGGATTGAGCACAGCAAGCACAAAGGAGTCTTGTTGGAGGATCAGCCCGGATGAAAAACAAAGAAAAAAGAGAGGGTCATCTTTTCCGGCACGTGTCGGTTAAAACCAGTAGGGGAAGGGCAACCCAGACTGGGTTCAGAGGGGTAAATGAAATTATTCTGCGCGCCGAAAGGAGGTAATCCAGCGTCAGAGCGGGGCAGGGCGAGAGTCTCTAGCACAAAGCCCAGAGGGAAAGATGCAGGATGCTCTACATCCATATTGTAGCAGAACGGGGAGTAGAAGCTAAAGGACATCTAGCCACAGATCAGAATGCTCGGGGGGTGGTACACGCTGAAATTCAGCCCAAAGATCGGATCAAAAGGGTGAAGTGTTCCAACTCAAAGATCAACTGAGGGCCCAGAGGGGAGTGGTAACGAGAGGAGAAATCCAGAAGGCCGGCGGCGGAGAAAAGGGGCAGAGAACAGTCGGACGGACGTTAGGCCTGGGTGAGAGCAGAGAGCCATTTGCAACAAAACAACGAAGCAGGGATAAGGCGTCGGGGGGAGGGACATCGTGAAGCCCCGGTAGAGGAAGGGAGTAGGGACGCTGGAGGGCCAATCTTTGCGCAGGGAAAGGAGAAGAAAAGCATGGGCCATCAACTGATAGGTGAGGACACAGCGTATGGGACAGGAATCACACTGGCAGTAATACCTTGTTCAGAGGGAAGGACCTCCAGCATGAAGGCCGGGGGGGTAGGAGGTCCAGGGTCTGGGGGATAGCTCGGAGGGAACAGGGGAAGGAGAGAAAGGCGTGACCTCCCAAGTAATTTCGTCGGGTGGGGGGAACCTGAAGACCTGGGGGGTAAGGATGGAGTGCCGTCACAGGGAGCACAGGACTCGCCGGAATGAGAAAAGGAAGTGGTGGTCGAGGTGTCTGGTTGAAACCCGACGACCGTCGGGGAACGGACCCGGGGGGGTGATGGTGAAGACGGAAAAAGGGGAATAAAAAACACGTTCCTGGAAATTGCGAGATCATCGGGGGAGCAAGGGGGATTGGGGATCTAGCGGTAAAACCATGGGTGGGATAATTGGACCTCGCCAGACGAATCAGCAAAAAGGTAATCGTTTCGGTGAAAAATCACGGGACTGAATCTGCCCGTGCTGCAATCATTGGGGGACCATTTTTGAGAATTCTTCAGAGGGCAGCAGCACTTAAGGAAGAGGACTCGGGTCAGATCAAGGAGAAAGGACACCGCACATCGAACAAATAAAAATAACAGTGCATCCGCGAGCACAACTCTTCGGGGCAAAGGGGAACATCGAAACACAGAACACAGTTCCGCATTCCCTAGCTAAAAAGGGTGAAGGGTTACTACCGGACCAAAATCGTGTTACAAAAAAAAGAAACGAATCCGGGAAGTGGCACAACAAGGATGGTGGGGACAATTAGAAAAGGGAAGTTTCTGGGGCAAAGGGCGTACTGCCAGGAGGAACAGGAGACCGGAATAGGTGCCAAGCCCTTGTCGGGACTTAGAAGAGGACAGGGGGTCGGGGGGGGTAAATGAAAGAGGGGAGGTTTGCAGCCGTTCGAGAGGCGGAAAAAAAAGGGGGTAGAACCAGCAAGCCAGGGAAATGCGTGGACCATTGCCGTAAGAGGGGTGTTCGAAAATGAGAGGCAGCTGGAAAGAAGAAAGACATCTCCATCAGATGGTCGGCGCAGCGCTCGAGGCGTCATCCAGGAGCCGCAGCCCAGGAACGGTAGGAGATACGCAAGGAAACTCGCCCCAGGGCCCGGCGAAACAAGGGAGACGGGGAAAATTGACACGCGTCATGATAAGGGGAGGGAAGATCAGAATAATCCAACGACTAGCACAGTCTACGAAAAAAACGAGAAAGCACGAATTACCGATGGGGCAGGTTTTGTCGTAAAGGACGGCGAAAAAAGGAGGAAAAAAAAGGTCAAAGAACTGCAGTCCGTGATTCATAGAAAGAGAAAAGAAGAGGCTAGGATGCAAATAGTACGATACCTGGAGGAAAACTCTGCCTAAGAGTATACATCTAGAAAGAGAGAAAAAAGATGCTGGTCACCAAAGGCAAGGGAAGAGGCGAGAAAATAGGGGCAGAGGCGGCTCTATTCATTAAAGGAAAGGAAACCGTGCCACCGGGAGGACCGGGGGACCCACGGAGGGGTTAAACTGCGATGGGGACGACTAAATAGGCTTAACGGGAAGAGGAGGGAACGGAGAGGGAGTGGATGTTGACTTCTGCTATTGGGGAAGGAGCGTGTCTCCAATCCCTTGCAGATAGGGAACATGAGGGGGAGAACCGTAACCACTGGCTTAGTCGCGCAAGGGAAGAAACTGAGGGACTTCCACGGGCTCGAGGAGAGTGCGCCGAATGAATTAACGTTCGGGGCTCTGGACAGGGGGAGGACTTTGGGACTAGGTGTGAGGGGGTCCAAAAGAAATGAGGGCACTGCGATGATGATCATAACCAGCACTGATGAACCCCTGCCTGGGCAAAGAAGAGCTTCCGCAAAATTAGGATAGGGAGGGACAGTTACATGGGACAAACTTGGGAACTTCCGCGACGCGTCCAGCGAGGGGGAGGAGATGGATAGGACAGACCACAAGGTGCGTCGTACTCTCAAAAAGTGAAGGCCATACGGAATGGGGTAAAGCAAGACACTTGAAGGGGGGGACCTGGAAAAGGTGTTCGGTCATGCTTGGGGAAAAGAGGTTATGGGGAAGGGTAAAGGGAAACCAACGTGTTGAGGGAATGGCGGAACGGGTTTTGGGCAGGTTGGGTGGGTTGGTGACTGTGTTGGGGGCTACAAAGAAGACGGGGAAGACCGTGAAAAAGGTGACTGAGGGCAAAGGCGCAGCGGGGTAAGAGGGTCGCTGCTGGGGATCGGAGAAGTGAGATTAGCTATTATGATCCGAGCATGAGCAATCGAAAAGAAAGGAGGAAAAAGGGGGTGGAATTTTCGCGAGTACAGAGAAGGAACGGCGTGGAGGGTTTATTTCAGAAACGAAACGAGTGAGGAGGGGGAGGGGGAAGCGCCCGTTCAAGGAGGCAAGGCAAAAAAGGGTCCATATTAGGATGCAGTCTACTACAACGCGTGAGCAATGGAAAGGAATTAAGGGGAAAAATTGAAAGACGGCCTGCAGGTAGGTCTGGAAAAAACTGTGTGAAGTTGCCCCCGAAAAGGAGTTGCAAACCATACAACCAGAGGGAAAAAGACAGTGTCAGAATGAATTCGAGGGATTTGAGAGGGCTGACGGAATCCCCAACAACATGTCAAGTCAAACAAGAAAGGAGAAGGAGTGGTTTCACTTCCGGGAGAAGGACGAATAGGCAATGACGGCATCAGGATGATGGAACGCAGAACGCGACCAGGCAAATAGCAAAGGTTGGGGACAATGTGGTGCCCTGGGATCGACGGGAGGGGGAGGCGGGAAGGGGATGGGGAACATCTATACATGTTTTGTAGCCTAGCCGTGGGAGGGAGGGGGAGTCTTACCGGGAGAAGAGCGAGAGGAAAACTGAAAAAAAAGCCCCTGAGAAATACCGCTTCGTCAGTGTCAAGAAGAGGGTGACCGGGGCCGAAGGAAACCACCGCGCTAAACCAACCCCAACCCCCCCTCGCTGGATGAAGGGGGGGGGAACTGGAAAGGGCTCTGGGAAGAGACCACTACCGAAGGAAGTTGGGATCGACTGGTCTATGAAAAAGGGTCGAATAATCCCCCCGAAAAGTCATGATGGATTCGAAAGCGAAAAAGGAAAGAAGAGGAAGAAAGGGATCTCGTGAACACGTTGTAACTGAACCGGCTGATCCGCTCGGGGGCGTGCAATCAAGGGAAGAGAGGTGTTACACAGTTGGAGGGGCAAGAAAAGTATGTCACTGGTTTGCAAGGAGTTGGGCTACATCAGGTGATTCTATACGTTCAACAATTTAACGAAAGTTAAGATCTAAAGGGGGGAATTGAGAGGAGGGTTAGAAAGGGAGGGCGCTGAAGACGCATGGATTGACAGGCTAGCTAATGTCGAAAGTTTCTTTAAGTCCATCACTGGGACTCCGACAAGGCGGGGAAAAAGTGAGAGGGTTGGTGTCAGAAAGACAGAAAGCTGATAGAGGAAACAGCAGTTAGGAAATTTAAGGGCACGGGAGAAACGAATCTTCCCTTCTAAAGCGAAAAAGACTGCTTTTTTTTTGGGTTGGAGATCAACAACACGCTGTTTCTTCGATGGAGGTCGAATCGCTTGATCGAGGCTGGAAGGAGCCCAACTACCCGGTATCAGTGATGGAAAAAAGGCAGAGTTAAGATGCCCGTAAAGACGCTCAGATGTGGAAGGGTCTCCGGCGGAAAATTACCGGTGGCTAAAGAATCGGACTAGAAAAGGATGAATTATCATGACGGAAGGATGAGCAAAGGAACGGGGAGTTACGTCCGCCGGATAAAGGGATGGAAGAGGCGTGAGGGATATCTAAACTTACTTGAACGGGTGGGGAATTCAAAGTCACAATGGGCAGTTGGGGAAGGGAAGAAGGGTTCTGGAACCGTTTCTGGCATCTTACAAGCCGGAGCCGGTCACTATTGCGGGAAGGGATTACAATCAGGCGCAAGAGAAGATGATCGGTTGAAGCAAATTCCTGTATACTGAGGGAAGAAGGAGGGAGCCAGTGGATTCTACGCCTATGTATTAGACATATGCCCGCTGGAAGGGGACCGGTCTTACAAGGGGACAAAGAACACTGAAACGGTATGGGGAGAGAAGGGTCTGAGGGGAGGAGGCTGATGGCGAGGACAAAGGCAAGGGGGCAGCGTCGCGAGAAATTCCGGCACTGCCAAACACAGCGAGAAGCCTGTTTTGACAGTGGAAATATGGATAAGCAAGAAGGACTCGTCAGCAATCGGGATTCAGAAAGAGAAAAAATTGCGTAAAAGGGCCCTAGCAACCTTCTAAAAGCATCGGGGCGATGAAGCTGGGTACCCGGAGCGGGAAGGGGGGGATGAAAGGCTATGGGAATCTCGGAGTTTCAAAAGGGAGCGGGGGCGTTGAACTCTGGCGATAAAAGAAGTTGTGTCGGACCACGAACGGAGAAATAGGTGGAAAATGAGGGCGACTCGTTTAGGGGTAGAATTTACGGGGCGTAGGGAACAAGCTCCTCTCACACAGGGATATGAGGGACAATGATCGGCGCTGCGTGTTGAAGAATTCCACCACACAAAAACCACAACCCCCACAAGAAAAAAGGAAAGGGATTACAGAACAAAGAGAGAAGACAGTTTCATCAACCCCCAAAAGAAGCGAACTCGGGCGGGAAAAAGGAAGGCTGTTCGTGATAAAGCAGTCCTTGGGTGGGGTGGGGGGGAAATTATGGGAAACCTTATAAAAGGGGAACAGTGCATCCAATATGGCATGATCCAATCCATCGGGAGTGGCTAAGTGGAAAGATGCCCCGAGACAAGAAAGGGGGAAGGGGGGGACTGATCCCAGGTCCATTCTTAAACCAGCAGGGAAAAATAGGTGAGTCCACTCTGAAGAAGTACAAACAGACATATTGGGGAAAGACTCCAGGAACGTGCAACTTGACCGGCCGGGGGAAGAGACATCAAGAAGGACGAACGCCTCCCGCGAAATGGGCACGTTTAAAAGGTGAGGGGGGGGAACCGTTTCCAAAAACGAAAAGGGGAGGGGGGTGAAGCAAGAGCGGTGCCAAGAGAACGTATACGAATTCCTCAGAGTGGCGGGAGGTCTCGGAAAGCTTCGAAAACGGTCATAACCTGACGCCCCGACCGCAAATCGTGAGAGATGAGAGGCTTTTGCGATTAGCTGTAAAGGTGGAGAAAAGGTTCATGCAACGAGGGGAGGGGCGGAACCCCCGTTAGTCATCGCTGGTCACTCAGCCTCACCGCAAAGGGAACGATAAGACAGCTGGTCTCTGCGGGGCAAGGAAAGTCGAAGCGTCGTGGCAGGCTCACGCCAGTCATTGGGTCTCGCCGGGGAGAGAGGAGTTGACAACCGTCATCGCTAGGGAACATGCGCTTTAAACGGGTCGGGGAAAGGGGGGGGGGCAGGCAACAACCAAGGGGAAAAGAAAAGGTTGAGCCGATCAGAGGAAACGCGTCAGCCGCAGAGCGCTTCGCAAACCGTGGTATTAGGGGGTCTCAAAAATGACGGAGATTCGGCGGAACGGAAGAGAGGGGGGGGCAAATTGACCGGGCAACAGCAGGCAAGTCTCTACTGCTTGGGGGGAAAAAGAAAAGATGAACACATCAGAAATATGGGGGCCAATTTTACCCGGCAACTTTCGGGGGGGGAGGGTCTACCAGGGGAGTGCAGCGAGAGGAAGAGGAAATAGCGGTAAATGCCCCGTCTGGCACGAACTCAATGATGTAAAATCTAATCACTTCAGTGCTGAGTCGTATACAAATCCCAAGAAGAGCCATTGGCTGGGGTCAGATGGAAGAACGATTGTATCCTAACCGAAAAGCTGATTAAAAACTCATGAAGACTGCTAGTGGGGGGGATAAAATACGAATGGAGAAAAATCCGCCTGTTTTCCAAAGACAGGAACAAGAAAGGCCCTGCCGTCCCGGCGTTGACGGAACCTAATCATCCTCTCCGGGGGGCGGCGTTAGACCAGGGGGGCATCGACCATCGAAACAGTAATTTATTCCTCGAAGGAGAAGGAACACCCCAACAAAAAAAAAAAAAACCCAAACAGTACGGGCTCTTACGGAGGTCAGGGCAAGGTGGTTATTTACCGAACACTGTACCTTCTAAGGTGGGAAGGAAATGAAGCATCATGTTTCGCGAGGGGTAACTGAAGAGAGTGGCACATCCACGGATTTATGACACAAACACACCCACAGCCTAGTATTGAACGGAAGGTCCAGACTCCCATCGCAAAGCAATGGGCTCGGAAACAAGGTCCTCACCAAGGTAGTCATTTTATATTTGAGTGGTCGGCAGAGCTCTCTTATATTATGAAGAGAGGGGTGTCCCGGAGGCAAGAGAAAAAAACTGGGGAAGGAGAAGGGTTGAACTGAGTAAAATTTGGGTGGAAGGGTGATTTCCGGCAGTCCCGAATAAGCACAAAATCGCCATTCAATATAGCAAAAAGGGGGAGGGTGTGGATGTCTGGGGGTGTAACAGCAAGACGTCGGTCGGGAACAAAAGACACGGGGGAGTCTAATTAAAATTAGGAAGTTCTTAAAATCACTTCCAACATGCCAGTCTCTTGGAAAAGAAATTTGGCTCACCTAACCAGAAGGGTTGAATCGAGTAAAAAAAAAACTCGCCGCCGGGAGACGGCAGCGCCCTTGTGACGTGATAATCGCGAAGGCAGGAGAGGGAAAGGTCTGAGACTTACCAATTAGACCAATGAGGACTTCTCGCGCGGGAAAGAAGAATCATCACGATTCGATAACACAGCAGCTCGATAGACGTAAAAGCGCGGTACCTGGGCTAACTCATAGAACCTCAGCTGGACACGCATGAGAACACCGCTGAGCAAGTCATAAAAAACCGAACAAGGTCCGCCATTCAGCTAAACAAACGTTTCCGGGTGGTCACGTCCAAGTGGGACATAAAGAGTTGAACCCCCTACCCGACCCGGTAAAGGAAAGAGAAGTGGGGCTTGGAATACTGAAGGATGGAGAAGAAAAGTAAAAAAGGAAGGCGACCAGGACGCACGGTGCTCAAGACAAATGTTGAAACGGCAACAAAGGTGCCGTTGGGGACAGATCGCAGATTCAATGGGGGCCAACGCCGTGGGGAGGAGAGGGAATGAAGAGCGGGAGGCTGAATGGCCAGAAAGAAGCCTAAGGGGTCGGGGGCTGCCATTGCCGTCAGAACCTGAGTGTTGAGGTACAGTGGCGCAACCTCATTGCCATATCCTCGCTACATTTATGCGGGAGGAATCTCATCTTCTGAAATCGTCGAGAAGAAAAGGACAGAAGGCCGGGAGTCTACCACGAGGGGTCCGGAAATCTCCCCGCCCGGCAGGGATACATTTCTTCCATTTCCGTACGAGGAATTCGAGAGCAGCCGTCCGAATTAACGGAATTAAGACTAAGGGAGGAGTGGGGAGACATGGAAATAACGCGTCTATTGTTATGGTCCGAGGAGGCCGTCATCACCAGGAATTACCATTTAAGGGGGACCTACCAGTTGGTTCAATCTAGGGGAGGCCTCGAGAATGCATCGGCTAGTTAAAGCTAGAACGGACGAAAGGAGCCCTATCTCTCAAAAACGGATGGGAAAGGGAGATTTATCAACGAGTTCGGCAAGTTTTCCTCCGGGCTAGCTATTTGCATAGATGAGCTCGAGGCATGACATCCGATGAAATTCCCAACCCCTTTCCAGTTTGGTAAAAAGGAGTTAGGAAAGGCGAGGCGCCGAAAGATAACCAGGAGTAGGGATGGAGAAGTAGTCGTACAGGGGAGAGTCAGTTGGTTCTTCGAAGTCCATGGGGTGCTCATTACTCAAGGGTACTCCAGTGGCATCGTGATCCTTCCTTCCCGGCAGGAAAGGAATGCTAACGGAGGAGGGGACCGGGGTACAGGGAAGCTGCCGAGAAGGCAGGGACTCTTTCTCTAGCTCGGAAAGACCCTTCCCGAAGTACATGGATCTAGGATGCTCTCCTGTTTCTAAAGGGGGGAAAGGGGAAAAGGTTGATTAAAAGGCAAGAGAACTACAATTAGTCCGTCGTGAGGCATCCTCAGCAAATTCGCCGCCCCACGACGGCGCAAAGTTGAGTGAGGGGAAGGGCAATAGTGACAGGCGGAAAGCGGAACAAAGCAAAGTTGGGAAATGGACGGACTCCGACGTGCGGAAGGGAAGAATCAAAATTGCTCCAGGAAGACGGACGTTGAGTGGAAAAAAAAAAGGAGGGAAAAGGAGGAGGGGTGTTAGGTCGGTGGTAGATTTATTGGGGGGGAAGGGTAACGGAACCAGAAAACAGTTTTTAGGAACTGATTCTTACTTGGGTGGGTCATTTTTTTTATACGTTGGGTGAGAGAAGAGGGGTTTTTCCTAGGACGACGGGGAACTGGGGCTGGCCAGTTAAGCGAGGTTGGCTTGTCGAGCTGCGTGTTTATCTGTATCTTCGCTGCGGATCTCTATTACGCTTTAAAATAGAAGTAGCTCAGCAGGCGGAACAGGGTAGAGGAGCATAACAGTCATGACGAGTTGTTTTCTAAAAGAAGGGAGATGGCTGCCTTCTACTAGGAGGGGGAATTGCAAGAGAATGTGTCCCGAGGGGGAGACAAGCAAAACTGCTCGAAAAAGGGGGGGGAGAAAAACTGACAGGAAAGTGATTAACAGGTTCATTGGGAAGGAGAGAAACACAGGTCCTTTCGTTGAAAAAAGAAGAATGCGGTCCTGGGAAACAAAAAAAAAGAAAAAAAGGACCAGTTTTCATAAAGGCGCGGCACTGTTCTTATGGAGGGGGAGGGAAATTAAAAAAAACACTAGTTTGAAACCCGACGAAAGGAGCGTTCTTGTATGGGGGACGCACCCGCTGGCGCAACTCAATTACGCATCAGAGGAGAGAGAAGACCGCAATAGCAAAGGGGGTCATGCAGGGGAAGGTACGGGAGTCGAGACCATTGCTTGGACTTACTAAAAGGTATTTGTAACTTTCAATCATGGCTTGTGGTGGGAAGACCAAATCCTTTTTAAGGAGGAAAGACTCAATCGCGAAACGATGAGCGGAACCAAAGCCAGCCGCCCAACTTAGAAAAACTCAGCTACAGGCATGGGGGGGGAAGGGAAACGCAATCAGTTTTCCGACCTAACGTGAAAGGCGAAAAGGCTTCAGGGGAGGGACTTGGGGGGGGGTGAACGGAGCTCGCAGGATCTTCAAAGGAGAAGACGAATGGGGTATGCCGGGAGACAAGAGACAACCGGAGGATGACTTCGAGCCACGCGGGCCGGAAGGGATCGTTCGCGGAACTTTTTGGTTTCGGACCGGAGATCCCCGAGGAGGGGGGCGTGAAATTCGAGTTCGCTCACTCCTGGGCAGAGGAGGGGAGTGCGGGTGGAGGATTCATTAGGGAGTTTCGTCTACATCATAATGGATTCTCATCAGTGGTACCCCTGGTCCCGAGGGGCCGGGTACGTATACCCGAGTCTCTGAGGAGGAGGTAAAGCGGAGGATAAGCGGGATCATGGGATAGGAAAAGCATGCAGCGGGGCTGCAAGTCCATCTGGTGATAACCGACAGTGCCGGGAAAACGTATGAAAAGAGGAGGGGGGGGGGTTAGAGTGATCGCGGCAAAAAGTGACTCGTTACGGGAGCGGCCAATGCTACCCTAATATCCGTTAGCGGAAGATACGAACTAATATCTTGGGGGGGGGGGGAAAAGAAACTCTGTTAAAGGTCTGCTAAGGAAAGGGAGAGAGGCTGCCGGAGCCCTACGAGGAATGAGCAAGGGGGGGAGGCAGGGGGGCTTTTTACTAAAGACAAGTCCCATCGAGAGATTTGCAGAAGGGGAGGAAATGACGGGGGGGAATACCTGGAGAGATTAAGGGTCAGCTGCACATCGAATCTGATGTAAAAAAAGGACCGCCAGCCTATAAAAAGGGATATGGAACGGAGTGCGGTAGAGAACTTGTACAGCATTACGAGGCAACATGAAATAACTAACGCGGATGAACGGGCAAAATTGGTTTACACTTTCAGAGGCAATACGCCCAATCCTAAAGGAAAGAAGGAGGGGAAAGCAGTTCTCCTGCTACAGAAAAGGGGAGCTCGTGTTGAAAGAAACACTCGGGAGAGGAAGGTAACTCCTGGGGATTCTCAGCCGGGAAGGGTTATGAAAGGCGCGTGGATTTCTTTCGAAAAAGGCAATCAAGCCATCAAAAACAAACTGGAAAATCGCTATGCGGTAGGGAAGGAGGGGGAAGACCATGTCTAGTCAAAAAAAAGGTCCGCGAAACCGTACACCAAGCCGGCGTACTGGGGTTACAGACAAGTTTACTAACAAAGTTTCCGTCAGGGTAGCTGGGGAAAGAAGAAAAGGACGGGGGGGCAGTGAGTGCAAATAAACAGGGCCGATAGCAATGGGGGGACATGAGCAAAAATTAATATAGTATTTCGTTATTCCCAATACATAGGGGGGGGAAAGGAGCCGGGGAGTTTTGCCGAAGAGGGAACTTGTTAAGGCTAGAGGGAAAAAGGTGTGATAGCCGACGAGACGGCGCGGGGGTCGGAAAGCGGGGGGTGAGGGTAGTAAAAAAGTTTACGTGAAGTAGAAACACTCCGCGAAGGAGACGCGAAAACAGGTAGAGTAAAGATAGCGAACTGTCGTGTTGGTTGTACTACGTCACCGGCTGATCACACTCTAAGGGGAAAGCAGAAAAAAAAAAAAAAAAGCTTTCCGCAAAGCATCGCTGGTTTCTTTAGAACGGTCCTTCAGTCCCCACGCCGATGCAAAAAGACTATGAGAAAGCATGGCATCAAGAAAAAGAGTAGAAGGTGACTCGTGTCCGCGGCAGAACCTCGCATCCTGTCCTGACCAAAGGAAGAGTAGGGGAATACAAAGAAGAGAAGAAAAGGGGACAATCGCTGGAAAGTCAAACCAGAGGATCTGAGGTTTTTGAAGGGGCGAACGTCTCGAGAAAAGAAACTTTCCGGGGTAACTCATCTCTAGCCCTCAAGGAGGGGGGAAGGTTTCCAAGGGATGGGGTATTCCTTTAAAGACAACGCGCGGGCATTGTCATCATCAGAAGGTCACGCGTAATAATAAGGAGAACTTCTTGAGAAACGTCTCCGATTTTCTTTCGCTGGAAAGAGGAACGGGTCATGCAAACAAACACGTGACAGAGAGAGCTTCGTCTCTGCTTTGGTACGTAAGTTGACGCGGGACAGTTTCAGGCCCGCTTAGGAGAGCCTGGGCGGATAAGGGTCCGCTCTCACAGCAGAAACTTGACATCCGAAGGTCATCAGTCGGCTGAATCACCGAGAGATTCGTGGAGACCTTCCAGACTTGAGCAAGAGAAAGATAAGAGAGTTCCAACAGCTTCTGCCAGGCCGTCTTGAGCTGTGAGGGGGGTGAATGGGGGGAGTTGTAAAGCCCTGGTTAACACAGCCCCATAACCACGTATATGCTCCGGCAACATAGATATAGAACCATTCAAGCAAAAGAGCGTGGGGGAGTGGTGAGCTCCCCAAAAAAAAGTTCGTCGCTAAGGATAGGCTGGGGGGTGGACAGCCCCAAAGGCAAGAGCATACTGACGTTGTGGGGAAAAAATCAATAGGAACACATAAATAGGGGCCTGCAACTGGTCGGGTTCGAAAGGTTAACGTGCCATCAAAGAGAGAAAGAGGGGGAAGGGATGTTGCCAGGGGTAAATCAGATGAGTAAAAGAAACAGGCGCCTCGAGTATGGGTAGAAAAGAAAGAGTCAGATGCAAAGTGGAAGGATGAAAAATCCGGGATGTAGCAGGGGGAGCAGGTACTAACCTTTCATCCTTAGGACCGGAACCAGAAGGACTCAGTGGGTTGGTATGGCACTCCGCTAAGGGAAGAAAGTACGCCGGTTTCAAAAAGGGTCCGGGGAATCACCTGCCGGTGCCCGAAAGACCGGCTTTCAGGAGAATTCGGCATCCTAACATGCCTGGGGCGGGGGAAGGGGAAAAAGGACAATCGACAGTCGGGAAATGCGGGTATTCACTACTAAGGAAAGACATCGGAGGAGTAAGTCGGTAATCATGGGATTGCAGAGTGAACCTGCCCCCAGAAAGATGAACCTTGCTATTTTGCGTCTGGGATTGGGGCCGAGAGAGTGGGAGCGATTGAGGGTAAGCAGCTTTTGTTAGGAAAAAAAAAAAAGGGAATAGGAAGGCGAACTCCAGAGTGGGGAGACAGACCGAGGAGATGGGACCCTGGGGAGGGTCTTAGTTCTTGTCTTCATAGCTGGGCGGCTGCCTTCATAAGGTGCCGGAATAAGAAGTAGTAGAAAAGAAGGGGCGGCGGTGAAAAGGGAAAACTGGTTTGTGGTTTGGTGACCTCAGTCAAAATAGCACAACTGCTGCCATGCTATAATCGATTGGGAGGGGGAAAAGCGGACGAATAACTTTCAAAAAAAGCCTGGGTGATGTTTCATATAGTAACTCATTCCAGTCCTTCAACAAAAAATCACTTTCCCTGAGGTCCAGTGAGAGGAATCGTGGAATAGTTGGGTTCACAAATAAACGAAAATGAAATTAGACTACCATCCGGGGAGAGGGTCCCCTGGAGCTCTTTCGTGTAAAGCACCGCCGAATGGAGAGAAGTCGTCGAGTTCTGCCTGAGGGAGGCAGCGACGGAAAACTGAATCGCGAAAAACTAAATTATAAATCACCACCGGAAGAGATACTGCTTAAGAAACCCACGCCCCCAAACCACCGCCACCACAAACAAACCAGTTAAAGGGGGGAAAAAGAGCGCACGGCGAAAAGGATTAGGAAAAACAGGACCCAGGAAAATAAGACACCTGCCCCCAAGTGAACTCCATGCCTAGGTGGGAAGGTGTCACGCATACCATCAAACAAAGCAAAAAGACCCGACCGTCCGGCAAAGTGAAAAAAGAAAGTTGGGGGCTTGAGAAACGAACGTATGGCATAGCCAGTTTGATTCAGGCCATCAGGCAAGGGGAGCGTATATTTGCGCAAATCGGCAACCCGGATTAGGGGTTAAGCTAAGCAGGAAGGGGAAAAGGAAAAAAAAGCGTTAAAGAACTGTAAAGATCTTTCTGGGGGCCGGTCGAAGTGCTGGCGGGGGCACCTCAGACTGCTCCTCATCTGGAGTTGAGGGGAGGGAGCATCACCTGGGCAAATGTCTCTCCTCCTTTCAAGAAAGGAGGCCGGAAGGGGTCGGACGGGAATACGCGGCGAAAACCGGCAGACGGGGACCTGGAGGGAGCGAATAAAAGGGTAGGTCTTCAGTCCAGAGCACGACCCTTCAGCGAAGACAGATGCTGCAGGGAATTGAATCACTGCTAGGAAAAGGGGGGGGGGAAAATACAACAAAAGGACGCGGCGAAGTACAATCAATCGCTGGTTTCTCTTTTTTTTTGGATGCTCCAAAAGAGCCGTAATCACAGAAGGGGACAGGGGGAGGGGAGAAGGGGAAGGAAAGAGGTAAATGCTAGATCAAATAGTCGAGGAAAAAATGAGGGTCGAACGCGGTAGGAAACTAAAAAGCCAAGCATGTGATAAGATCTCAAGTATTATGAGGACAATAGATGGGGGGAAGAAGCGTGCGGAAGAGGGGTTCCATACCAATTCTATCGGGGACAGAATGTGGGAGAGATCGTGAGGATCGGATAATGCAAACAAAGAGGGGGAAAAGGAAGAATAAGGACTTGAGTTGATGAAGAACGGCTCAACCCGAGACCAGAAGATTCTATTACTTCGGCCGTCGGCTGGACTGATTTCTTGAGTTGGATTATTCGGAATATCAGAACGGCGGGTCAAAAAAGAAAGGCAAGCTGAGAGACTGCGGGGCCAGTTGCGATTTCCACCTCACAATCTTAAGAGATCCAGTAAGGGAAAGCCTTGACTCATGGGGAAAGGGGAGAGCTGAGACAAATGAAGAAATTGTGTGGACTCAGCTCTTCAAATCTTGAGAACACTTGGGGGGTGACCGCCACCGAGGGTACTCCGAAGAAAAGACGACGCTATGGGAAACCTTTCTCCGAACGTCTCTGCAAATCAATACGCAAAACAGTCATTGAGAAGATTTCATCCTTTAGAACGGGAACTAGGAAAGAAGACGGTGGTGGATGAAAACGTAAGACCGTAGGTCAATGGAACTCTCCCTCAACTGCAGGCCAGAATGTTTTCGGAAGGAACACCACGAGGGTGACAACTTTAAATTTTCGGGTCGGGGGCTGGGAAGAGGTTGAACGGGACGTGACACGAACAGGGGGGGGAGAAGGGAAAGGGAGGAATTGTGGGGGAGGTTTTTAGTGGGGGAGCTCAGTTTTTTGTGGACTCGAAGGACGTGGAAAAGAGTAATATGTCGTATGCCCGAGTACGCGAGTTTACTCTGTCGATAGGATGGTGGTGAAAGCCGGGGGATGCTCAATCTCTCTGAGAAAGACTGCAAGAAGAAAATGGCAATGGTGGGCATGTGAAAAAAAAAAGGCAGGATCATACCGGAGTGGTATTTTCTACACTCCCGATGGAGGGGGATGGGCCGTCGCCGCTTCGGCGAGGCAAGGATCAAAAAAGGGAACCGCAGGGTTGAGATATAAAAAGGGGAGTGCAATGGGAAAAAATGGGAAAAACAGGACGTTGAAGAACGGGGCCCTGCCTTTTGCAGGAGAACATAACCATGGGGAGGGAGTTCCCAAAGAAAGGAGTCGTGCTTGGTCAACAAGACACCTCGCAAAAAAAGGGGGGGTCACCTCTTGTCGCGGAGGGTGAAGGGGAGGGCGGGACGGAAGCTCCCGCATTAACAAGGTACTCGACCACGCTTAAGTCTTGTGGGGGGGGTAACCGTCGCGGTCAGGGGCAATTACGGACAGAGCAGCAAGCGTAAAAAAGAAAATGGGGAAAGGGGAGGGAGACACGGGCAGGTAGGAACATTGAGATAAGAGTTGAATTGCACGTTCAGAATAGAGGGGGGTCCCAGAGAAGGGGGGGAGGTTACAGCACTCAAGTAGACTAAAGCGCGAACGAGGAACAGGCCAGGAACTTATCGTAAGAGAAGAGGTCATGGGGGGAGGTAACTTTGGACCGGGAGCCGTAGTCTCGAGAACTTGGTTGTACTGGGTTTGCAGGGAGACGTCGCTGAATCTAAAACAGCCGGCGACTGGTCATGCCCTGGGGAGAAAAGCAAGCATGATGTAACCCTGTCTCGAAAAAAGAAAGGAACTTCAGGGAGGGGGGGTCGGGGAAAATTGTGGTACGGGAAAGCGGATCAGATTCGGGGTCGCGTAGGAGAGGGGGGGAGAAAAACAAGCAACGATGAGGGGACACTAGCTGAAAAGTAGGGACAACGGTTCGGCTCAGAGAGTATCGCAGTCATGTGCCTCTGGGGGAAAAGAGGGGTCCGGAGACAAATCTCGGTCAACCTGGAGAGAAGGGAAGATATTGCGCGGAGTGGTTTAAAATATACGGTCATTTCTCGGGTGCTGAGCAGTCATCAAATCCACAAGTACCTTAAATGACACGGAGAAAGGGGGGGGGGTCAGAGGAGATGAAAGAAAACAGGGTTGAACAAGCTGGGGCACGTCAATTCAAAAACTACTCTTCTGTTAAGTTCTCCTAATATCAGGCGATTTGTTTGGTGAAGAGAAGAACACTAATAAATCTTTCTCTGGGGGGAGGAGAAGGAGAAATCAGTTTAGCATATGAAGGGGGGCTGTGGAAAGGGGTTTTTTCAAGAAATTCCTAAATCACTACTTCATTTTCAACCGGAGAGAAAAGTTAAAGCTGATCTTCGGGAAGGGAAGGTTTCGAGACAAAAAAAGGACCGCCGATAAACTGCTGAGTGGACTTAGTCTTTATTCGGAGAAGTGGAAGACCCCCAAACTCCCCCCCCCAAAAAACACACAAAACCCGAGCTGCGCAAGGGGGGCGCTGCAAATCAATCAGATGGACTGACATGTGTCGTTTGACAAGAAGAGGGAAGGAGAAGAAATATAAAGGGAGCACTCGAGCAAGAAATTCGGGTTGAGTCTCTAGAAATGTAAGACAGGAGTAAAATTCTACTTTGGGGGATGCGCAAAAGTACTGAGGCTCGTTTGAATGGACGGATAAGAAAAAACCAAAAACACTTGGTAAAATATGCCAACAACTCTGCCCCACGCACACGCTTTGCCGCGATGAGCGCGGGGTCTCGCTGCTGTCGTGGTCGCGGCAGCGCTGCAACCCACCCGCGGCAGGAACGGAGAGGTAAAGTCCTGTGGTGCCCTCCTGAACCAAACGGAAATCGAGCCGGGAGGGGAGGGCCAGGGGGGGTGTTGCGCACAGGAGATCAGAGAAAGGAGAAACCGAAACTTGTCGGCACAGATAGGATTTAAATCACCCGAAGGAACTGTCGGGCTCACCGCCGTCCAACCTCCACAGAATCAACGGAGAGATTACTTTGTTGTCCCTGACCGGGAAGATAGGCGGCAAAGGAAGATGGATCTGAAAGAAAGGGGTCAAAAAGAAGGAGGTAATAGGGGGGAAGCGTGCGTGCGGGCTGAAAGAACCAGAATGTGGGGACCCTCCCGACTGAGACGAAGGTGGGGCTGGCCTCGGTTTAGAAAGAAGGGCGGTGAAGGAGGAAAAAAAAAACCGAGATAGATCTCAACTGGAAGGGGAGAGAGAGATCCGTAGAGCGTGTTTTTAACTAGTCAAGAATGCTTCCCCCTTCACATCGCCGACGGTGTACTAAAGGACGATATTAGGCGATGTTGAGGGGGGGGAAGAAGTACATTCAGGGAACAAGACAGTGAGGAAAACTACCAGGAGAGCAGGCTCGACTGGCTCGTGTCCCAAGAGGAACTATCTCGATAGAGAAGTGCTTAAAGGTCACTCCCATTCCTTCTTGAGAAGAAAAGGTTATCGGTCCAGAAGCAGAGGGGGGAGAGGGGGGGTGTCCAGGGATCAAGGGGCATCGACCTTGCAGGGGGTCCTCTCAAGACCAGCATTCCGACACCCCCCTCAGGGACAGGTTCACAGTACAAAGGGGGGGAGGGATTTTTTCCGACCAAGAAAACGAAAAGAGGGAATTTCTAAAAGAAAGAGGGAAACGGGGAAAAAATGAGAACTGGGGAACTCGATTCCGCCCGTCTCAAGCGTGGCCAGGCGAGCAAACCTAGAAATTCGCATCTCATCACCGGGGAAAATCGAATAATATATTCTCGGCGTTGGAGAGGAATCTGAGCAGGGGAAAACTCTTGGGAGAGGCAAACATGGTCATAACGAGTTATTTTTTGAAGTAATACAAAAAGTTTAGGAGCGCTGAACACCGCACCTCAAAAGCAGGAACCTCACAGGAGATGCGTTGGACTTCAACTTCTCATTAGGGCATGCAGAGGATACCCTCGGGAGCTTAGGCCGGTGAAGAAAGATTCTTGACAAAACGAGTCGCTTAACGCGTCGTGGGGTATATGTCGGTGACTGTATTATCACCCATTCCCAAACAAATGATGAGCTAAAGGACGATCGAAGGCGGCTCGGGGGAGCCTGACTCCGCAATAGAACATCGTGTCTTAGTTGTGGATAGCCACCAAAAAAAAAATCGCAGAGATTAGGAGGAGGTTAAATCGTGTAAATTGAGTTACATCAAGGGACCGAGGAAATGAGGGTTTGAAAAGGAAAATCCTCGTAAAAATCAGACCTGGTCAATGAATCAGGGTCAGGGGCAACTTGTCCTGGTCCATTCGAACCAGGGAAGGGGGGGACTTGAGAAAGAAAGAGTACAGGGTTCGAATCCCGATTATCAAGAAGAAAGGAGGTAATAAAAAGGAAGGAGAAAGGGTTAAAAGAGTCCCCGGCCCCATAGGGGCAAAGATGCCATTGTAAAGGTCACCTTCTTGTGCTCCCAGAAAGTGACTGTAGCCGAAAGAGCCCTCGCCATCTCTTGTTAACAATAGCTAAGACTAGAGGGGCGCTTGGGACAGGAAGGAAGAAGAGAAGACACAGAAAAAAATTCAGGGGGGACCGGGGCTCCATGTTTTCCGCTTACAGCCTAAATTTCAGGCCTGTAAACACGCCTTGACGGACTCTGGGCAAAGGTCCGCCGGCTGCCAATGTTAGGAGCAGTCGTGGAAGACGGAGATAAAAGAAGGACCTTACGGCGGTCACAAGGCCTACCAGGAGGAAAGAAGAGCCTAAGGCTAGGGGAGACCACGAAACGGCGAAGAGCACAAAAGTAATGTCGCGCTGTGATGGCACAGCGCGTGCGTACAGGGAGTGGCTGTCCGGGAAATTCTCTCTGGCAATCGAAAGAAGCGCTAGTCCCTCAGAATCTTCGTCCGTCTACTTGTGGGTTCGGGACGGATGGAGGTAGAGAGTTGAGGTGCTAGGGGAAAGGAGGGTGGGGGAAATGAACACGTTGAAAGTAGGAGTTTCACTCCTTCGGAGGGCATGCCTAAATTCAAAGGGGGAGAGAACCTTCTAAAAGATGCAAACATTTTACTTGGATATGAGGGAAGGAGGGGCTTAGCTGGTATATCGCAATATTGAAGGGGGGGAGAAAAGGGGGGGGGGGGGGCGGATTTCCATAATATAAAGGGTATATGGGTGGAAATTACGTGATGGTTGGTTTGAATTATGAGTTGAAAGGGCATTCACGCGAAAGCGGAAGGAAGGACTGGTCATTGCGAGGTGTCGGGGGTTCCAACCAGTCGTTCGGGGCAACTAAAGACATGGGGTGTTCCAGACTAAGCGAAAAGGAAAAATTGAGGGGGAGTAAGGGAGATAATAGGGGGGGGATCCAGTGGATAAATACCCGCGGGAAAACAATTTGGGGGTTAATTCCGACTCCAGCATTTGACGGCAAAGAAGCCGGGTATTGGGAAAAAGAAAAAAAGCCGTTAGTCTCGACAGCAATTGATGCCCAGGGAGCAGGGGATCTCATTTGCTCAGAGAGGGGACATAAGCGGCTATAGAAAAAGAAAACTCAGAAAAGGGAGGAGAGTAAGGCAGAGAAGCGAACCTCTTCGAGCAAAAAAGGGAGGAATACACGATACAAACTGAAAAAAGAAAGTGGACCTATTCACTACAACGTTCCCAAAGTGTAAAGAAGTGGAACAATAAAGGGGGGGAAAAAAAGACCGACCGTTCAATCTAATGGGGTCTTGAAGAAGTGAACAGTCCGTATGGTCCTTTCCAAGGAGGGGGGGTAGTAGGCCAGTACTCACGTCGTAAAGGCAATGGTAAGAACCTGGTCGCTTCAAGAAGTTGAGAAGTGAACATAAGAGAAAGGGGGAGAGTTCGGACGATTCGGCGGGTGCTTGAGTAGAAACTATAGCCTGAAGCATTATTGAGTGAATTGCGGAATAAATGTTGGTCGGAAAAGGGCTCGACCGCTGGAGAATGAAAGAGAAAGGGATTCTTAGCGCAGCGATCGAATAGTTCGCTTTAAGGAACTGGGCATCAGGCCCGGGAACGGAGGAGCTCATGTCTTCTAATAGACAAGGGAGACGGAAGAAGGAATAAGGGGTAGACACGCTTTCATTCTCAGATCTCAAGTAAGGATACTCGCCCTCTACGAAACTACGGCGGAGAAAGTCATCAGGAATACGGGGGGGTTTTAATGAGGAGAAAGCGTCATCAAAAAACTGAAGAGGACCGGTTCCGGGCCCCAGGCGGTGAATTCATCGATGAAGCTAGAAATCATCGCTCATGGAAAAGGGGTAAAAGAGGAAGAAAAAAAAGCAGGGGGGAAAGAAAAAAAAAACAACTCTCAAAACGGATGAGGAAGGGGTCACCACCATTTGACTTCCGGATGAGAATAGAGATGGATAGGATATGGCTCGAGAGGTACCATCGGGGGGGGAAAGATGACCACCGGGAAAAAAATGGGGGTAGTGAGAGCTCAATGAAAAACACGAGAACCAAGGGGGCGGGGTGCTTATTTTCGCCTCCTGACTTCGTCTTAGGCGAGTAGTGGGATTATTCGATTGTGCTGGAAGGAGGGGGAGAACCCGGGAGAAAAAGAGGAGGGAAAGGACGCAAGGTACGAGGTCGCAAAATCCCGTTGCGGATTCGAGAACAAGTTAAACTTTCCTGCTCGACTGAAAGACTCTTTCCAGCGATGAGAAGCAGAACTAATACATGATCTGTTTGAGAAGAAGGGAGAGAAAGGGGCAGGGAAAAACAGGGGGGAAGGGAAAAGGGGAAGAAGAAAAAGAGGACGCGAACGCACGTGACGCCCTGCTCGCAAGGAAGGAGTAGGTCAAACAGGTTTTAGAGCGGTGTCATGGAAAGATATGGAACTGACACTGCTCTACTTCCCACATGGGTGCGCGATTGGAAAAGAGGAAAAAAAGTGAGGAAAACCTGGCCCTCCTGCGCGCGGCATAAGGATGTGTCGAGGTTACTAAGAACCACTATAGGTTAAGTTTTAAAAGGGGGTGTTCGGGGACGGGTGGCATTTAGGATTTAAGCCACGGTACGACAACCTAAGGGGGGGGGGGGGGGATGGAGGAAAGGGTTTGGGGTGGGGCCTGACTTTCATCGGTGTTGGTGGACGTAATGACTTGTCGCCGTAACTTAAACTTATAACAGGGGAAGGGCTCTTGTAACGAGGGTTCTAGAGGGTGGCTTGGGGTCATGGCAAATGTGATCGCGGAGCTGCGTAAAAAAAAGTGGACGCGCGGCAAGCATGAGACATGATTTCAGCAGTACGGTGATTTTCACGTAGACCGGAAGGGGGGGGGGGGGGGGACACGGCAGGGGCGTGGCAAACATGTTGAACGCGGAAAGAAATCACCTGGACTCGCAATCCAAGGCTTGAAATTTCACCCAGGAGGACATGTAGCACTCTGCTGGGGAGTGATATGAACATCATGCTTAAACCGGGGGAGGAAGGGAACAAGTCGCAAAAAGGACCATTTTCTCATGAAGGGGGAAGATTTATTTGACTATTCTTCTACTTAAGAACCTCCGGACAACAAAAGGGAACTCAGGGAAAAAAGCTGTTTTCAAATTTTAAGACCGGTAGTACAGGCCGATGAAAAGGGGCGAAGATGAGACAAGAGAAGGAAAGACAAAGGGTGTCCATTTTTGCATGCCTGGAAGGAAAGATAGCAGTGGGGAAAAGGAGGGTGCCAGTCAGGTAGAAATTCGGTGTAAATATCCCAAGGAAGGTGACAAAAGGCGGTCAGTTGGTATACATAAAAAAGATGAGCCACCGACAAAGGAGGTCAGAGACCGAGAGGGGGGAGGGGAAAGATTTCTTTGCCGAGCCGTAAAACAGCTCTCAACTGACTGTAAGTGTAAAACAAAGTCGCCCATTCCTAGAGAGGAATGGCCGAATGTAGAGACAAGAAGCCGCCCAAGGGAGGGAAGGGGCTGCGGAACTTCTAGAAATCCCCGTCTTACGGCCTTATGGTTCGAGGGGGGGAAAAAAAAAAAAAACAATACGTCACTTTAAGGGGAACGAATTACGACGGTAGAGAGGGGGAACAAGAACAAAGAGTCGTTGGGGAATAAACGTCTGGAAATGTGTTTTCGGATCAATCTTTTATTAGAAAAGTCATATGGATGAGCAGAAGGGAATGGGAATCTTGAGAGCGGGAACGATCGCACGGTGTTCGCTTGATTACCTCCTTGATCGGTAAGAATTCAGGGGAGTGGGATAGACGAACAGTCGGGATAGAGGCTGGCAAGTCCCATCACTAAAAAAAGTGGAACCAACGGATTGGAGTGGGTTATCCTTGGAGATGTGAACAAAAAAAAGCTAGAGAGGGAGTGGAGGGGTCACGAATAACACAATCTCCGGGAGACTGAAGACCTTCTGGGGGGTTGGGGGGGGGGGGGGGGAGAATCACAAGAAGAAAAGGGTTTCTTGGGGAAGCGCAGAGAGAGGAAGGGCGACGCGAGGATGCTAAAGAGGCGTGCTGTTACGAAATAAAAAGAAAAAGAAAATCTCAACGGCTGGGAAGACTTCGCGGTAGACCCAGCGATCCACGAAGATGGAGGACAGCAGAGTACGGGCCGCCTACTATACTGCATAAGTAAAGTCATTGTGTTGATGAGGAAGGTAATCCGCTGACTCGCGGGGTTGAATCTGGACAATTACAAAAAAGAAAGGAGAAACTGGCACGGTCATGCGGCCATTCAATTTTAAACGGAAGAGAAAGAAGATAAGATCCAGTTCGCGTAGGAGAGGCTCGACCCGTTGAATAAGCTCGTTTGCAGCGCATGACCGAGGGAGAGAGAGAAAGGACGTGGGAAAGGTAGAATCCCGCGGGTCGATTATGAGGAAAGGCGCCGCTGTCCACTGTTAAGTCGTAAAAGGCTCATGACATACAATTGGAAACGTCAAGCGGGAGAGGGGGAGGGGTAGACCTGGGGCATGGTACCACGTACAGGAGCTAGGAATTTCCTTAGACCGAAAAAGAACGAATCGAATTATTTGAAACAAGGATCAAAAGGAAGAACCTTCGTGTGAGGATTTTTCCGAAGGACCTGTGCGTGTAATACTAAAAGGGCTCAGATCTGGACGAGGAAATGGGGGGGAAAAGACAGGAAGATGGTCTTTTATAAAGTTTGGGGGGGAGTAGTCAAGGGGGACGGGGTTTGTGGGGACTGTCTTTAAATAAAATCTGGTTTATCGTCCCTACTTATGATTCTCGTTGAAAAAAGGAGGGGGATAGGTTTTAGAATTTAAGGTGAAGGAGGAAAAAAAATGCCTCTAAAG
>Ga0179593_1458513_pt1 | contig 26072 bp, 25 predicted proteins | sample CZODoug2_1_08_16_FD_185931 | JGI IMG/M metagenome (GOLD analysis project Ga0179593, IMG submission 185931) | Vadose zone soil fungal communities from Angelo Coast Range Reserve, California, USA - CZODoug2_1_08_16fungal (PacBio error correction) | ecosystem: Environmental > Terrestrial > Soil >...
ACCGGCGAGAAGAGGGGTGAGTTCCTATTTTGGGAAAACCTAAACCCCTTTGAAGCATAATTAAAGGAGAAAATAACGGTGAAATAAAACTTAAAAAAAAGGGAGGGGGGGGGGGGGGGGGGTGTGGGCAACCCCTGGTGGGCTGGTGAAGAATAAGGGAAAAAACCGAGAACCAGCGGAAGCCCATGAAGGTCCAAGTCCTTTGTACGAGGATAAGGGCCTCCAGACTAGAGGGGAAAATATTAATCAATGTTGGGCCGGGAATCGAGAATCGCCTTAGGGAAAAAAAAGGTTTCTGGCAGGAACTCTCCTCGAAATTAACGCAAGTGCAACAACCGGACGCCAGGGAGAGAAGAAAAAAATTCGCAACGCGCAAAGGCAAACGCGGTTTGGGCCACAGTCAAAAACTCGCGCCGGCGTCCACAGGGACCGTATAATCGAATGGCAAAGATCGTACCGGAGGGAAAGAAAAGAAAAGGGGGTCAGGAAAACGCAGGAAGTTAGTGATTCCCGATAGAGACGCCACAGAATCCTCTCGACCGATGGAACGCCTCGACCTGGGTAAGATGATGGCGCGCCGAGAACTACTGGGGAGAAGATCCCAAGAAGATCTACCGTAAGTCAGAATGGCTGGAATATTTCTTCAAACAGCCCCAGAAAATTACAGGAGGATTCAGACAATAAAGAAGGAAGAAACGAAACGTCACGACCGGGAGTACAGACAGTAGAACTAATGCGGCTTCGAGAACCGTGGAAGGGAAAAACAAAAGGCCTCCAGAGAGAGGAACGGATTAGAGAGCAGAAGGAGAAGAGCTCGAGAAAGAGTCAAACAAACGAGGGAATGTGGTATAAGGGGCCGCGGTCCGAAACTCAAACCAATCCAAAGACATAGGACAATCTCCAAGATGAGCAAAACCGAAATTTTGGAAGAAGCATGGGAAGGTGCCACGCACCCGCTAAAAAGGCCAGAATCGATGCCTTCCACCAGGTCAAAACCATAAATAGGTGTCCCGCTCAACAAAGAAAGGTATCTACGAGGAAAAGGGAAGTCCCTAGCTTAAGGAGAAGGGGGGGGGGGAAAATTAAACGGCATGAGTGGCAGTCAATAATGTCCGGGCAACAAATTTCAAGGGGGAGAACCTTATGAGGACTCCGATCCGAGGAGAGAGAATCCAGAAAAGGAAGTAAAAGGCAGACGACCGGGTCATGAATTCTAAACCAAAAATATAAGCTCAGGCCCAAAACTTATAGGATTCTGACACGGGAGGGAGAAGCCAGAAGCTATTATAATCTACCAGAAAAAAATTCTTCACAGAGGGCTTTGGCCTCTCTTTGTAAGTTTCAAAAGAGCAAATCGAACCTGACTGGTAGGAGAAGAGGAGCGAGATCGCCCGCGTAAGGTGAAGAGGAGAAACGATGCAAAAAGAAAGGTAAAGCTGCCGACGGCCACAAACTACCTACGAGATGAACAAACGCGAGGGACTCGGAAATTCCTGAGAAAGGGAGCGGGTTTCCAAGTTGACGTTAGCGCATGAAACAGGAATCGACTCCGGGGCAAAAAGAAGAAAGTCCTCGGACTCGGAAATTTGAGGCGGGGACTCGGTTCCTATGAGCATAAGGGGGAAGTTGGAAGGAAGAAAATAATTGGGAAATGGGAGAGGGAAATCGCCTAAAAGAAAAGGGGGGTAGTCTCCTCAAGAGAAACAACAAACGGGAGGGTGGTACACATCGATCTAACAACGTGTAAAGAAAGGTGTAAACCTACAACAGGTCTCAGGACTTCAGGAAAAAGGAATCCACTGATATTAATCGGAAAAAGCGAAGGAGCAAACAATGGACAGAGTATGAGTACCGGAGAACGCGTATATTATGAATCTTTCATCTTACTCATAAAATAGGGCAACCGGAATTCGAGCAGCCAGAAAAAATGCAGAGGGGAGAGAGAGTGCTGGGTTGATCTTGGAGATAATTGAGTACTGGAGTCTTGCTGGAGATAAGGGGAAGAGAAGAGAATGTCGGCTTCCCGCAGGAAGAAGAAACCGGGGGCGGGGGATTGGAATAGGATTAGGGAAAAGAAAGATTCACACATAAAACGCGACGTGAAGGAAAAGAGTGCCGGGGAAAAGGAAGGGGATGAGGGGAGAAAATCACGCGTGTTAAATATAAGACGTAGACGGGGATTGTTGGTCGAAGGAAGAAGGAAAAAGTTCTGAGGGGGGGAAGTTGTGACTACAGGTATGGGACTGAAGATCGCCGAGGAAGAGGGAGAGGGGAGCAGTTGTGAAGACCACTAAACACATTGGGAACGAAGGCAACAAAGAGACGATGGTTCGTGAGGGGTCCAACTTCGGAGATAGATTTCTTCCGGGGAACTTCGTAGTCTTACGTTGGAAGAGAGAAAATGAGAGTATTGGTTTGAAAGGGGGTAATCGATTTGGTGGGATGGGGAGAGGGTGGGAGGGGCATCATGTCACGCCGCGAAGCCTATCAGTTCGTTAGAGGGGGGGGAAGTCGGCGTTTTGATTTGGTGGTGGGAGGAAGGTACCGAAAGGGCAAGACCAATGGAGTGGGGACGAAAGAAAAAAGGGATCGGTCTGAGGTGGATCTTCTGAGAGGGGAAAAGGGGAAGGAAGAAAATTGGGCTGTGGGGAGGGTGCTGTAGTACCTTAAAGGAGGAAGAAGACTTATTAGGATCGACTGAGGGCGAAAGAAAGAAATGTTAGTGACTTATTTAGCGGGAGTGGTCGGGGAAGAAAGAAAGACAGGCTGGCCGTTTGAGAAGAAGATTCCAGCAAATTTGAGATTCCGGCGAGGGTGACGAGCATACGAGACAAGAGAGAATGACGGGGATGGAGCCAAAAGACGGCGAGGTCAGGGTGACAAGAAGCGGATCTATTCGGGGGGAGGGGAGTAGGTCTGTGAAAATCGCACGGACAAGGGTTTAGGGAAAAAAAGGGGAGGCATGCTCAAGGACAATTAATCAGATCCATGCATTGAATTTAAGATACTGAACTGGTTACTCCTGGGAAGAACTCAAATTCACGCGGCCACGGGAGAGGTGGGGGGGGGACGAAGGCCGAGTCGCCGGCGTCAGTTCAGGGAAAAAGGGGGACACGGCTAAAAGTTTACTGACATAAAACGGGTGGCAAATCAGCTATTCAGATGAGACGGGAGGAAAAAAGAGAAGGAGGTGTGGGAACGAGCGAAAATGCCATATAAAGATGCTAGAATAGGGGCACTGAGATGGCGGACAAGCGGGGTTCGGATTACGATGTTTTGGGTATGTAGGATACATCCAAAAGGTGGGAGGGGGGGGGGAAACCCTCCCCCTTTTTTTGGGAAGGGAGTTGGGGTTTAAAGGGGAAGGCGTTTCCTTGAAAAAAATTGAGACAATTGTAAGTCGGGAAAAAAAAAGACTGGAAAGAGGCTCCCGCGTCGAGAAAGGGGGAGAGAACAAAAACACCACTTATTATGAAGGGAAAAGGGAAAGAAAGATGAAAAAACTGAACCAGGTATATGGGTAACGTCGGATTTGGGGGGGACGGGACAGCTAAACCACCGTTGAGTATGAAAGGAAATACGCCCTCGGTTAAAGGTTAAAAATACCAAGGGGGGGAGGGGGTGGGTCCAACTCCCCTGTTTAGGGGTATAATACGAAGGGACACCAACAGGAGAAACCGATTGCCGCCCATCGCAGTGACAACTTCGGGCGAAGAGGATGGAGAACGAACCAAGCGATCCCTTCAATTTTTCAAGGCGGTATCAGGGGAGAAGGATTTGTTAACAGGTTCTGGAAACCGATCCTAGAAATGCCTGAGATAGAACGGGACCGCCCGGACCAACGGCGAAGAAAAAGTCTACACAACCGCCAGCAAGGCCCAGCATTTGCAACCAGGGCGTTCGCGCAAAGTCGGTAAAGTTCGCATTATCATCTGAAAAGTAAAGAGAAAGCAGGGGATAGTTGAGCAATGCCGGAAAAAAAAGATGGTAAGAAACTATTGGAAGAAAAGTTCACCCGAGTCTCTGAAGACCAAATCCGCCGAATATCAGAAGCGGAGAGTCCTCCTCGAAGGGAAAGAAAAAGAAGAAGAATCCCAAGTATCTGCTCTCTAGAAGAACTAAACTAAACATCTTGAAAGCGCGAAGGAAGAGAGAGGCGGTTGTCAGCTCAAAAAAAAACATTCGCCTTCGTCTTAGGGTAGAAAAGGAAAAATACGGAGCGAAAAACTGACCGTGGGTAAAAAAGCTCACATTAAACGGCTAATAAGGCGGGATGGAAACTAAAATCGTGTACAAGCAATTCCTAAAGAAAAGGAAGGGGACTTCAGCAGCAGCAAGAATCAGGAAAGAGCTCGAGAAATCGTCCAGCAACTTGAAGGGGGAGAAGGAGAGGTGACAAAGGGAAACAACACCAATGAAAAGCCCTCATCTAACAAGCGCACGAAAGGGAATTAGGTCATCTCTAAATGTCGGAAGAAAAAAGCAGCGCCACCTCCCACGAAAAAAAACGATGTCAGACACAGTCGTCAACCACGAATACGGCAGGGCTACGGGCAAACGTCAGGAGGGCCTCCGTTTACCGTCCGGGAGGGGGTTTCTCGAAAAAGTTGGATGAAACACAAGCGTGACAAGGGAGGCCTCCGTCCGGCCAAACAGGCAGAACAACCCAAAAAGAGGCTCCCCCTCAACGAAGGAGGGCAAAGAGGAAGCCTAAGGTGAAGGTAAAAACATTCCGGCCCACCGGTAAGTCTAAAGGACGAAAAATGGCAGAAACAGATAGCTGCGGAAACGCGCGCTACTCAAAAAGACTGGATCCTTAATCTACGCATTACGCTATGGGAGGAAAGAGAAAAAAAATAGGAAAAAGCCGTTTTTATTCCACGTGGGGAGAAGGAGGAATAGGGCGTCGGTCGTATCATCAGGCGGACGCACCCGCGTCTGAATCCAGAAAAGGAGAACCAGCCGCCTACTTCTAAACTTAGAAGAAAAAAGCACCAATACGAAGTTCCCCCGATGGAAATTCTCGAGGGAATGTAGGAGAAGAGGCGCGGGGCACGGGGGAGGGTTACTAAACTGACCAGGGGGAGGTGCATCCCTCACCGCGGATCCAAAGAGGAACGTCGGAACGGGGTGGCCGAGGGCGCCAAGTCCAAAATTGTGTGCCTATATAAGACTGGGAACGCGGAAGGAAGTGGCCCTGGGGACAAATGCAAAAAGAACGGTGTTAGACTCGGAGCAACAAAAAAAGGCAAAGAGAATCAAAAACAGTTTCAGGGGGGGCGGCCGGGGGAAAACGAGAAAGGGCCATTTATTAAAAACAAGATTCCAACGGAGGGATGAGCGAAGTAACCCGCGCCACCTAAAAAAAGTCCGCGAGCGTGGATCCCTGTCGAGAAAGCGGTCATGTAAAAAGAAAAGACAATTGGAGCAGACTTCCGCAGTTACAGCGTGGTAATATCGAGGTCTTGGGTGGGGGACTCGCGAAAGGTAGGAAGCGGGGGGAGGCTGGAGAAGGTTGAGCGATCAACGCCACCCCCCCAAACACGGGAAAACAAAAAAAAAAAAAAACCACAGCAAATCGCAAAGGACACAAAAACCAACCGGAGGAAAGGGGACAAAGACCGTGAAAAGAAACGAGAAAAGAAAGAAGTAATTACAGGTCATGTGAGAGACGAATCGGCTGCGCTAAAGGAGAAAAAGCAGCAGAATAGAGTCAGCTTGAGTTTTAACTATGAACGGTATGGAAAGGGAGAAGGGGTGTACTGGTCAAAGACTGGAAGGGCTCAAGATCGCAAGGGAAGGCAGAAGCGTGGGTTTGGCAAAATCCGACCTACAATAGTCCTACCACATGCAGGGGGGGAAGGGCATAAAATGCGAGAAGAGAGTGCGGCAAATTAGTAGCTGACGGGTGGTCAGAAAAGAGAAGATTCTTGGGTTTGACGAAGGGAATGGAAAGCGATTTTACTTCTTGTGCCGCGGGGAAAGGGCATGGATCGACTAGAGGAGGGAGAGGGGGGGATTGGCGAGTTGGATTTGGGGGGGCTGGCCTGGGTTGTAAGGAAGGAAAATTGAGCCATTCCCATTTCGGTGGGGGAAGAGCTGAGAACGCGTATGAGCTGAGGTCAGAATGGAGGGAAATGATTCAGGAAATGGGTCTGTTTCAACTTCAACGAGGGAGGAGCCGCCTGAGAAAAAAGGGGAGGAACAGAACGGTCGTTGATTCAAAAGAGACGGGTGAGGTGGGGGGGGGACGACGCCAGACGTAAGGGTGGGGAGTGGGAGCAGCCCTCTTCAAGGAAATTCTATCCTTCAGTTCAATAAGGGGGGGGGGGGGTAAGCGAAAGACAAGAAGAGATCAGGAGGCCGCGAAGTCAAATATGCGTTTTTGGGGTTCAATACTCAAAAAGGAAATAGGCTTCTGTGTCGAGAAGGGGGGAAAGAAAAGGACCCCGGCGTTACGGCAAAAGCGGGAGGCATGCTCCACGTCCGGTACGCGCGCTGCAGGCATGGAAGTAAGGATAGAAAAAACTTGGACCAATCCTTTGAGGAATCAGATCCCTGTGAACGAGGGAAAAGGAAAGGGGGTTGCATAGGGCGACTTCGCACGGGGGAACGGGCGTACTTCCGGCGAGCTAGGTAAAATGGGGACTGGAAAGGAACATGGGGACCACTCTGCCTACTGAAACCTTCTAAAACGAAGGAGATGTTGGGGAAAAAGGTGAGGTGAGTAAAAGAATCATTCGACAAAATGAGGGACTGAGCTCGGGAGGAGGCTCCTGTGGTGGTCAAACTGATAGGATCAAAAGAAAGTGACACCAGACCCCCTCTGTTTTTTGTAAGTATTGGGGGGGGGGAGGGAAGGTTATCTAGCTGGGAATAATGTAAGATTGCTGACCGTGGGGTAGCACGTAGGCCAAGAACGGAAACCCTTTATCCCGCTGGTCGCGAAAGGGAGAAATACACAACAAACGGTGGATTGGGAAAGAGAGAAAATGCCTGAGTCGACCAGCTTGATCCAAAGGGAATTTCTGTCCTTGGTGGGGGAAAGGACTCTAACCACCGGGAAGAGAAGTACGGATAACGGTAACGCCCCTTACATGCAAGGTAAAAAAAACAGGGGTTTAAGGTGGGGTTGGAAAAAGAAAGTCTTTGTATCCTACCATGAAAAAGAGAAAACGAAGGTCGCCCATCAAGAACAACTTGTCAAGAGATAGGGACCATCATACTCTGTGAAAGGAGCAAAATGTTTCCGACTGGGTCTATCTCAATAGGAAATGATTGGTCCAAAGGGAGGGAAAGAAGCCGAAATTCTCGTGCAAAGTCCAAAACGGGACGGACTTAGAAAGTAGACACAGGGGAAACCCCGCGTCAGCGGGCAAAACTAAATTGCCCAGTTCAAGAATTAGTGAGAGACCCTTCTAAAGGTAAGAAGGGGAGCGAAAGTCCAAGTGCATGAATCGAGCGACAAGGTGAATTGGTTTAAAATCAGTCCGAAATCATTGCCGAAACTTTGGGCCGGGAGAGGGTAATACTCGAACGCACCGCCGCGGGGGTCTCAGAAGAAAAACACGGAAGTCAGAAGGGAAAAAAACATCCGACGTTGCTCGAAACGGATCTCCTCAGGGAAGGAAACGAAAAAGATTGATAGATAGAATGGAGGGAAATACGGGGATGAGAAAGAGACACCATTCCAGCATTATTCTTCCCACCGACCGCTACTTACCTCGAACGGAAAAAAGAAAGGGAGGGTCGAAAGTCGAGCCTACGAGGCTTATTCAGACAGAAGGGGGGAACTACGACAAAAGAAAAGCCAAGGAAGATTACGTCAAAGAACGCGCAGCAATAACAAGAGAGGGAAGAGAGCAGGGGAAATGGGCGTCCAAAAACGCTGTGAATGGCTCACGACGCGGTCCCATGCACCCCAAAAAATCCAAAGCCCTAAAGGAGAATCACGAATGAGCGCTTTGGATAGCGTGAACGGAAGGCAAAACCAGATAACCACAACCCACCTCTCTGGAAATGCAACCAGTCTGTAACAAACAAAATCTTATCGCACTCGAAAACTGAATCGACGCAGGTAACCCCGCACTCTCTTCTAACTGATGAGGGTGTCAAGAAAAACTCAGCGTGTCGGCCGCGGACCAAATGGAAAGTGGGCAAACCCCGATGGCTGAAAAGACGAACGGCGATCTTGAAAAGAAAAAGAAGATGGAAAAGTAAAAAAGGCCGACCCTCCGTTCGTCTAAGTCAGGAAAAAAGTAGTGCGTGACACGGATAGGTGCTGAAAGCTAAAATCTAAGAAAAGCTTCCTTCATCTACCAGGACCGAGTCGGCGGGGCATCGATGGGGATGGGCACGGGCGAAGAGCTAAAACGGAATCGAAAAGCAGTCGTCAAGACACAGGGACGAACACGCCCGAGTCCCATTTTATCAATTAGGAGAAGAAAGCCGACTACTCCGTAAGAAACCCACAACCTCGAATATTCCCACGGGGAGGCGAGGGGGGACTGAATCGAATGTCGTGCACGGAGGACATGAATGAAAGGAGGAAATTCCCGAACAGATCTCAAAGACTCTCGTTCCTTCAGGACTCGATGCCTAACGGGGGACGGACGAAGATGTTGGAAGGATTAACCAACAATTTTACCCCCAAAATTTTTTTTTTTTTATGTGGTGTTGTTTCAGTGGGATCGGGAAGGGAAGTATTCCCTGTTTTAAGAAAATTGCTAAAACACCAGGAAAGGGGTATCTCTCTAAAAAAAAAAAAAAAAAGGGAGTATGAGAAGATACTGGATAAGAACCAAAGTGGTCCTTTTGGCGCCTGGGAGCAGGAAAAAAATAATGTGAAAAGTCCGCCAAATAACCACTGAAAAATTGAAAAAGCAAACGGGCTCCAAAAGGCTCGATCAAGGGAAGGGAAAAAACGTGGAGACGCGAAGAGGGAAAGGGCGTGGCGGCCACATAACATGCACTAGCACGAGCACAGAAGTGAAAGAAAATAGGACAGCGTGGGGTCTAGGCGGTGTGGCTCGTCAGTCAATTTTATGGGGGAAATGGGCGGGCATAAAGGGGGGGAGCATCTGCAGGGGGAAGATAGGGAGCTCCTACAAAAGTACCAACGAAGGAATCATAGTGCGTCCACTTCACAAGACAACACGGAGACCTCACGAGGTGACTTTGATAATGTGAAAGCGGTCCTTTTATCTAAGTCCTCTCAGGCTTTTCATCGTAGGCTTTTCAATCGTCGAGACTGATTTTGGGGGGAATTAAAGCAAGGGGCGGAGTCCTTTTTTGAAAGGGTTCCAGCGGGGTCTGAAAAAACTCAGGGATTATGCGGAGAAGCTTTGGGGGAAAACTGCAGGGGTGAAAAGACCGAACACGCAGAAGCGTTTTACTGGGAGGAAATTAAAGAGAGTTCGTCCTGTCGGAAGGGGGGCGGTACGTTTGGCGGGGGGCGACATGAGATTCTTGTGTTGTTGAAAGAAGGGGGGAGTAAAGCGTGTTAAGGGGGGGGGAAGGGTGGCGTCTGGTGCTGAAAAAAGGAGGGAAAGGGAAGGACGCCGATGTGTCGTGGCTTTGTCCGAGCATTATTTGGTGGGGGAGGAAGGGGGGGAAGAGAAAGATCCGTCCAGTTTCGTGTGGGTACTAGGGGTCTGACTATCGCTTCCTTATGCTGAAGAGGGGATGCGCGAAGGGTAAATATGGCCTGGCGATTGTCATTTATTTCCCGGGAAAAGAAAGCTTAAATCTTGGTCTGAGGGGAAGAAGAAACGACCATCACGAAAAGTCCTAGGGGGAAGAGGGGAATAGCCATGCTACGACTAACAAGGAAGGTGCTTTTAGAAGAAAAGGGTAGCCCTTCCACGAGTAAAAAGGGATCTCAATATTATTTGAGGAAAAAATCGAGCAATCGGGAGACACCGGGAGAAGAGGGGGGAGGCAGTAAGACGGCAGGTTGTGTACAATCACTTAGCGGGGAGGGGGCGTCGGAATCGGGAATCAGCAATTGGAAAAGATTTTCGGCAAAAGGGAGTAAATCTCAAAATCACTAGCTTCAAGGACAGGGGGGGTAGTGGCTGAGAACGGTTAAAAGGACAAAGTCAAGACCTGGTTCACCGAAAAACATAGAGGGATTTTCGAATTGTTTAAGGAGAAGGGGCTGTCAACATGGACGTGTTGAGGCGTCGAAGGGATTGGGACTGACGACCGTTTGTGGCAACCTAAGACAGGGGTGAAAGATAATTCGGAAACATAGGAAGAGTGGGAACGAGGGCTAAGGAAAAAAAGCCTAGACAACGCCTTGGGGGGTGAAAGGTGGAGGGAGAAAGAGGGGGTAATGCGGCGCTGGGTTTCACTTAGTAGGGAGAAAACACAGTGGATTGGACTCCAACCAAAAGGCCACCTTTTTTTTTATGGGTCGGGGGGGAGGGTAAAGGATTACCGAGCGATAGTGTGAGTGGGATCACAGTCAAAGGGGGGGGGTAGCACAAAATACGAAAAATTGTCGAAGAAAGGGAGTCTGAAGGGGAGCGAAAATCAAAAAAACAAAGGAGGAGGAAAGAGATAGAGACCAAGGAGCAAATCTTGAGGAGAAAATTGTCACGGGGAAGGGGGGTTTTGGGCACAGACTAAAAACCCATTGGAAACAATACTGACAAGGAAGGAAAACTACTGTTACCGAACGACTTACAAAAAACAGGGGGGAGGGGGGAAAAGCAAAGGGGGGTGGTATACTACGAACAAAGAGAAGACGACCAATTCAAAAGCACACATCCTTACAGTCTTGTGGAAAGAGGAGAGGAAAGAAGAATCTCTGAAAAATATTATTTTCACACGAACGGAGGGAAAGAGAAGTCGGCCTATTGGGGCAACGAAAAGTTACGAACCTCTCCTCTACAGGTAGCCAGGGACACTCACGTCGCAAACGGGCTGGGAAGTAGCAAGAAAAACCCGACCAGAACCCGAGGGAACATGGAAATAGTTCTCTCCTCTTCACCTTTCGCAGGGAAGAGAAGGGGAAAAGGACATAATCAGAGGGGTAACGAGGTGTAGCAAGGAAGAAAGTGGCCGAAACGCGTGCAAGTAGGGGATCACCGATCTCAAAAAAAAAGCCGCCTCGCTCTAAGAGGGAATGGGGGGAAACGCCCTCGCCGTCAAGAAGCGCTGTCGCATCCACGATCGAAGAGGGGGGCGAAAAGATTAGCCGACCAAAGGTTGATCTCTCCTCTAGGGAGAAATCGGTTCTGCGAAAAAAAATGAGGGGGAAGATTAGCTGGCCAAGACCACACAGCGAAGGACTAACGTCACACCTTTATGGCGAACGGGAAGGGACGAAAAGAATGAGCTTCCATCAGGAAGGGAACTACATCAATGAAGAAAACAATAAGATTAACCTTCAGAAAAAAGAAGCATCAGGAACGGCTAGAGAGAGGCGTCCAGGAAGTGAGCCAGTCGAGGTCAACAAGTGCACGCACCAAAGAAAACGCATCTACAAAAAAAAACAAAAACGAGGGAGAATCGCGGACATTATTCAAACAAGAAGAGGAAAAAAGCACCGAAACGGTGTTGACAAGCACCACCAGTAACGTAAAACAAGAATCGGGAAGGGAGAAAAAGCTAGAAGTGGTCCCGCCGCAAAGGATAGCTTCTCGAAGTGGGGTTTCAACGAAAAAAAACAATGCGTGTCTGCCTATGGAAAAACATTAGTGGGAAAAAAAAAAGGATCTCCACTCCTCGCTTAGATGAGTAAAAAGAAGAAAAGGAAAAGGCCTAGACAGAAGTTGACTTCTACGGAAAAAACAAAATCGTAATAAGAGACACCAGGAGAGAAAGCAATACGATCGGAGAGGGGAGGCTACAAAAGGAGGAATTACGAGATACCAAAAGAGGAGGAAACGTCCTTCGTTCGCTATGTTTTGCTGGAACAACAAGAGTCTCTCCAGAGGTCAACTTACCTTTCGTGCAGCAGAAGGGACTTACTCGAAAAGCGTACTCGTAAAGGGAAGCTCCACCTTAGTACGACAGCAAGGACGCAGGGACGAAGAGAGGACGACCCCCAAAGGAAGATCTATCCAAAGCGTGAAGTCAAACTCTCGGAAATTAGGACGTATAAATGGTCAAATATGGGGGTGCCCGAGTTCTTTTTACGAGAAGCTGACCGTCCGAGGGAACTCGTCTGAAAATCTCAATCGTACTAGGGGTCCGAGTGTGGAAGGTACGCTGGCCGGTTAACTCATAATTTTAATATAATTCATAAAAAATGAGGCCCTGTGGGGGAGTAAACAGCGAAAGCACGTATAGAGAGAAGACACAACAACAAAAGGTTCTAAGCAAAAAGAGAGCAGGAGGACAAGGAAGGTGTGCAAAATTTGGAATCGAAAACAGGGTCATCATTCAAAAGTAAAAAGAGAATATAATCGCAACGGGGAGGAGAGCACCTAAAGTCGGGAAAAAAAGGATCAAGGTAGACGCGTCGAGGAGAGGGAAAAGGGGACTAAAACGATTGGAAAAGAGAGTAGAGCAGACGTGGAAAAAAATTTCAAAGCGTGGACTTCAGAGAGTGTGGCTAGGGAAAAGAAGAGAGAGTAGGATGGAGAAGTTTGAGCGGAAAGGAAGGAGCGCTCGAAAAAGGAGAGCTACCGACGGAACCAAAGGGGGGGGCTCCCTGAAAATAACGCTCGAAAGACGAAGGAAAAAGGGAAATACTCATTTCGGAAGAGAAGGATAAAGCTTCGACTTGTTAAAGAAGAATAAGACGGGGCAGAGCTGACGAGGGGGGGCGATTAGACACCCGTAAAGGGCGTCAAAAAGGGGGGGGATTGTTCCAGCGAGGGCTGTCAGTAGAGGGGGGGGGGGGGGGGTAGGATAGGGGGTTTTTTGGACCTGGAATGGGGGCCAAGAGGGAAAAGACACGAAAAAAAAAAAAAAAAAAAAATAAAAAAAAAAAAGAAAAAAAAAAAAAAAAAAAAAAAAGCAATCAGCTGGGGTTTGGAAGTTGAAATCAAAATTACGATAAACAAGTGAGTCCGGGAACTTCGGGAGGAGGGGGGGACACGAGAAGGAACAGAAGAGGAAGGATTGGTTTGCTACGGGGGGGCAGAAATCGATTGCTTGGCGTTGCTATGTTGGTCCTCGGAGAACGAGATCAAGGAGAAGGGAGGGCAAGCTTTGTCTAGTAGGGGAGTGGGAATTTGGGGTTAGACTTGTGACCGAGGAAGGGGGAAAAAGAACAAGGGCGTGTGGACTAGATTCCTATCAAATTCTGCGGATGAGCGTGAATGTCAGGGCCGGGTCTTGTCTAATTTGGGAGTTAGTTCCCTTCCATAGAAGGGGAGGGAGCCTAACAACCAAGTAAAAGTCGACTGGGGACAGACAAGGGGTGGGGGAAAAAGGGGGGAGAAGAATTAGCGGTAGGGCTGACGAAGAAAAGAGAAAAATTGTGGCGTTTCTCCTAACCGGATTGAATCATTCACGATTCCCGGAGAGAAGAAAGGAAGGGGGGGGGTCTGGAAGGTAGGAGGAGATCCGGGGGATTGACCAAGGGGGGGCAGGGGGAAAAACGAGGAGTTTTTGGGGAAAAAGACGCCGGAGAGCGAGGCTGCTCTTAAAGAGGTTGAATACGCCAGCTTTGACCGAGGGAAAGGAAAGAGGCAAATTGCCGCTCGATCAGGTGATTTTCGATGATACTGGGCGAAAGGGACGACGAGAAACGCATATACTGGGCAACGTAGAAAAAGAAAAGGGGTCTAGGGCTAATTGTAGCTCCTTTAGGAATTGAGGACGTGGAAGACAAGGAATGCAAAAGATAGGTGGACTTGGAATAAAGGTCCATCCATGCAGGCCGAAGGAAGAACGAATCTGAAACGTGAAGGATCTGGGGGGGGAAGAGAGGAGGGGGAACCATCTCGCGTCGAAGGGAAACTTATTAGGGGAGGCAAGAAACGAAGGAAAGGGGTTGAACTAGGGGATACGCCACGATTGTGACCCCACAAATCAAAAGGGGGGGGGGAAAGAAACTGGGTTAAAGAGTTAACCAAAGTAGGGACGGGTTAGGGGACTTCCCTGGGAGGTCTTTCAAAAAAAAAAAAAAACAAAAAAAAGAAACTGACCGCGGGGCGAACTAAGGGATAGAGAGCAAAACAACAACTTGAGGGGAGAAAGAGAGCTATAACCTGAGCGGAAAAAACTGGGAAGCCGAAGGTTTCTTTAAGGGGGAACAAAGAACGGGGACAATAACACACACCCATATCGCTATCACGGGAGGGGGAGACAAATCGGTACTCCTTTAAATCAAAATAGGAAAAAAAAACAGGGGGGAAAAAGGAAAGAACCTGTGGCTGGTAAGACATGAAACAAAAGAACCGCAAGCTTAAATAAGCAAGGGACAACCATCTGGGGGCTCAGATATTAGGTTGAAAGGAAGACGAATCTTTCCAAGAAAAGGGAGGGTTTAACCGAAGAGAAAAAAATGAGGGGAACGGGCAAAAGGTTAGGGGAAAAAAGAAACTCGAATGTCTCGCCGTCAACGCAACAAAGAAACTAAAGAAACTTCCAACCTAAAAAGCCTTGCCCGCGTTGCCCTGGGTCTAGGAAAGGGAACTCGCAAAAAAACAGGCGGAAAAGGGAAAAGGTCATCGTTCATTAAAAGGAGCGTACCGGGAAGGGGGGCGATGCTCCAAGCTTGGAAAAAAGGAAAAGGGGGGCGTGTGAGTTTAAAAACCAAAAAAAAAAAGGAAGACGAGAGACGCCGGCGATGGAAGCCTCGCCGGGAGCCAAACGCGCTGGAGAAAAAACCAAATCTCACGTTGCTCTATGAGAAACGAAAACCATCTGGATCTCGCGGAAAAGGAAGGAAGTCGTGACGCCCTAAAAAGGTAAGAGACGAACTGAAGGGGGGGGACTTTCCGCGCGTCAAAATGATGGTCGAAATCAGGTAAAGGGAGAAGAAAGAAATTATCCTAGGGGGAAGGCCAGCAACTTACTCAGAAGGGGGGATTACCTTCACGAGGACAAAGAAGCATCAAGTATAATCAAAGAAAATCAACACAGAACGGGGAAAGGTGGATAGTAGCAGGTGGAAACCACACTCCCAACCAAAGAAAGAAGAAGAGAAACAGCGCACTAAAACATGATCAGAGAGAGAAAAGTAATGCCAAAAAAATCCACCAAAAGAAAAATAAGATTTCAAACGTCCACAGCGAAAAACAAGAAAGTCAGATGTGCCTCTCGAAAACGTCAAGGAAGGAAAAGGGGCAGAAATCTCTTAAGGGAAGGGTAAGGTCCCAAGCTGCATGCGTTTCGGGAATAGGCCAAGGTCGTTGAAAAAAAAAGCTTCTCGCACCAGCGGCTAGGAGTAAAAATAAGAGGGAAAATTAAAAAGGGAAGACCCCATCCGTGTCTATTCAAAACTGTAATCGAACCCGAAAAAAAAATGCAAAAAGAAAAAAAAAGAGCGCAGCTAAGAAGAGGTAAGTATAAATACATGAACCGGAGAAGGAAGGAGAGGTTTGCCTCGCATTTTTCGGGGAAAAAAAAAGTGGGTCAAAGAGAAAAGATCCCTTCTGGGATAAAAAAATGAAAGTAGCGCGCCCTCTTCCGAGGGATAAAAGAATTACGAACCGCCGCCTACTTAAAAGAAGTCTCAGCACCCACAAATAAAGAGGAGCCACGAAAGGGAGAGGAGATCAATTCTACACAATTTCAAAAGGATGCAAGAGGCTGGTTAGAGGAAAGCGGAACCAAGACCGGACGAATCGACCGCAAGGAGACCAAACAGAGACCAATCGAGGGGCTTTGGAGCCGAAGGGAGTAAATTAATACGCAGGGGTAAGTAAGTAAAAAAATGAGTCCCTGTTTTGAGGAGAAAAGAACAAAGGAGTTTTATCTAAGAAACCACCCGGAGAGGGAAAAGAAAAAGGAGGAAAACTGTTGGGGGGGGGGGAAAGGGGCCTCGCCACAGGGGGACTCATTTTCACTGCCGCCAATGAAGAGATTAATCGGCAACGCGTAAAAGAGAAAATAGGACAGCGAATCCAAAAGGACAAAAAAAAGGGGGAAAACTGAGACGAGGTGGAGCTGTCAATGCTTAAAAACTAGTGCACCTCGGAAAATGGGAGAGCAACTTTCCTCAAAGATCTTGACCTCTTTTTAGATAGGTCGTGGTGGGAAGAGAAGAGAAGGTGGTCGCTTAAGAAGGGGAGATAAGAGCTCTCAAGAAGAAGGGACGACCGACTGACCGAGGAAGATCTCGGAACTTTAAAAAAACTAGGAAAAAAAGAGCTTACTGACTCGCCTTGTAAAATGAAGAGATGGGTCAGGACTCAGAGGATTTGGAAAGATATCGGTGCGAGCTGACTATGTGGAAAGGGATATACGACACGTAGGCGTCGGCAGGGTGAAGTGGTTCATGTCTTTGCTGATCTATCTATTAGAGGTAAGCGTGGTTTTGCCACTGGAAAAAAAGGTCAGAAAAGAAGAACAAGAAAAGGAGCTTGAAGCCAAAACTTAGAGGAGGTGAGGCCTGAACTTCGTAGTCAGGGAAGGTCAAACTAGCGAATGCAGTATTCTTGGTGGGGGGAAAAAGTTTTGGCAATTGAAATCGTGGTAAAAGGGGGCGTTAGGGGGGAGAATTAAGTGAAAAATCGGGACTAAATCGGAACGGGGGAGAGGCATGGCGGGAATTTGTGCGGGAAGTTACCGGAGACTACAGACAGGGGAATGTTGGGGGGACATAATCAAGCTTCAGGATAGGAGGAGGGACGGGAATTTAATAGCCCCGGGGTGTTTATTAAGGGCTTGGTTGAAATGCCACGAGGAGAACTCTAAGCGCTGAGTTCGAAAGAAAGGAGTAAAGTTGGGAGGGGGAAAATGAAGACGGGGGGGAGGGGGCTGAAAGGAAGACGGGAAGAAGGGGGGGAGTTTCGTACCGCACAGTTAAAAGGAATTCTAGATCAGATGGTTTGGAAAGGAAAGAATAGGGGGGGAAGAAAAAAATAGTCGGCAGGGAGAAAGACGCAGCTGAACGATTCGTTTGTGGAAGAACGTAGAGAGAGGCGGCGGTGTGCGTGAAGCGGTGAAATCAACACGGAAAAAGTTCAACAAAGCGGAGGCATGCTCCGAAAGAAAAAAAAAATCAGGGCAAAGGTGAGAATGATAATGCAATAATGCGCGTAAGAAAAACCTGGAAAACGCGGGCAGGAAGAGGGTGGGACGAAGGTCACTTCGCCCCGTCCTACAAAGTGCCGGGCGAGAAAATGTCGAGTAGGTGAAAAAAAAAGGAAAATCAGGCCGGGTTCAATAGAAAGGAAAAAAGGGAAGGAGATATTTTGGAAAATAGATGGGAGGAATAAGCTTCAGATGTTGCCTATTATTAGGAAAAGGAGGAATTAAAAAATTTGGGTTCCTCGGAGAGATACAGCAGATTTTGAAAAAAAAAAAAAACTCCACTGTGGGGTTGTGGGGGGGGGGGGGTAAGGATTTACCGAGAGGTTAAGTAGTCCAACTGTGGGTTAAAGTCGGGAACAAACAGGAAGAACTGGAAAAAGCACGCTGGTCGGAAGGGGTCTAGAGCGCCAAAAAACACGGGCTTATTAAGGGAGGAAGGAACTGAGGCCCAGACGTACCGAATGGGATGAAGTAGGACGCGACTCATCACCACCTAAGAAGCACTACATGAATACGCCGCTCCTTTAAAGACAGCTTACAAAACATGGGTAGGGGGGGGGGGGGGGCCACTCCCAGGTGGCTGGAGAGAGGTGACCCCAACATTATAATCCCCACCTCGGGTCAAGGAAGCATAATCAGTGAGGATACTGGGATAAAGAGAACAGACATCTTCAAAAAGGGAGAAAGGAAATGTTGTTTCCGGAAGACTATCTCATCGGGGGGGGGGGGTAAAACTGTTAGGCTTTCAGTAAAGAGAAGAGAGGAGGAAAAAGAATTCCTCCAGGAAAAAAGGGCGAAGAAAGAACAACGAGCACCTAAGAGTGCCCATGGCTCTGATTCGCGGGAAAAAAAACGAAAAGGGAAGAGATGAGAAATTCCAAAGGGGAAGGAGAGCGTCACAGGCAAGAAAAGCTTTCAAGAAACAGATGAAGGGCTGATTTGCAGCAAACCTCTCAGAAACGCCACCAAACGCCACTATCAAGGAAAAAAAAAACCTCCAAAGGGAAAAAAAACCGCTAAGCAGACAAAAAAGAAGAGAACTCGGGGGGCTCGCCAAAGCTTGATCTCGAAGGAGCGAAGGCATGGTAGTTTAATGGCGAACGCACCCATTCGCAGGAGTCTCGCAAGCAAGACCGCATCCTTTGGAAGAAACTAAAGAATGGTCACAGAGCGAGAAGAGAGGCGACTTCCGTCAAGAAGGATACAGGAAATTCCCTCAAGCAATGAAAGAGTACCAGTAGAGAAAAATAAGCGCGGGCAAGAATCGAGAAAACAACGAGGGAGGGATACGTCTCGTAGCAGAAACACCAGGAAAAAAAAACATCGACAAAGCGCAAGAAGGAGAGGGGCGATCCGCGACATGAAGCCCGACAACGAACAAGAAAAAAGGAGAGGTAAAAACTGAAAAGTAGTCAAAACAAGATGGGTCGCCAAAAAGAAAAAGGCAGCTAAGGAAAAAAAAGAGTATAGGAAGGTGGGGGAAAAAAGGACACAAACATTAATCGGCAGAAAGAAAAAAAAGTCTATTGGCAAAAAAACCACGCTTAGGAAGAAGAATCCGCTAGACTAATGCCTCAAGAGGGACAAAAAGTCAGACTCCCAAAGAAAAAAAGACATTGCCGAAAAAAAAAAAAGACGCACAAACCCGTATGATTAGGAAGAGCTACTAAACAAGAGGAAGAAATCGAAAAAAGGACACTATATTTCAAGTCGGAGGCCGAAAGTTTGAAAGGGGTTTCAAAAGGGCGGAATCCGGAACGTCGGGTCGTCTCTGATCACTGCGGAAAGCAGAAAGAGGCCGTGATGCCAACTTAGAAAAGAACCGACTACGTGACGTCCTTCTAGAGAGAAAAAAACCTAACGCGATATGAACAGAGAGGGAAGTCTCGAGGAAAGTCTGCTCTGGGGGGGAAGGGGGGCACGTTTTAGGGGTACAAAAAAGCTACACAGAAAGCGAACCGCGGCTCCCGCTCGAGATAGGAAGAAGGGATGGCCCTCGGTTTTCTTAGGGACTCTTTTGGAAGGAGGGAGGGGGTCGGGAGTCGGGTGGGGGAGTGAGGGGGCCCGAGAAAATGATGCCTTGTGAAGGTGAAAAAATTCTCCAAAATTAAACAGGTGTATATCCGCGGAGAACCAAGCGAGACCCTTGGGGGGGAAGGAGGGATAGAGATAAGAAAAGTTTATCAGGGGGGATCTTTTGTCCTCGAAAACCAAGTGGGCGCCCTGCAAAATTCCCACTGAGTACGGCAAAGAGGCATCGCCACAACAAGATAGTCAGGAAGGGGGGGGGAGACGATGAAGGAAGAAAGAAAAGAACATGAGGGTAAAACAAACGAGTTCAACGCGAATGCACCAGACTGCACGATAAATGTTCACAGCTTGGGGAGGGGGGCAGGTGGGGTCTAACTGCAGAGAAGAGACTTCTGCCGGGCGGGGAAAGATACTGTTAAAAATAGAGGCTGCGCGAAAAACGGGACGAAGGGGGAGGCCAAGAAATTAATTGAAGAGACAAGAAAAAAGAAACGCTCTGCCCAGGCCGCTACTGAATGCCTAAAAGGAAAGTATAGGAAAAGGGGATCGCTAATGCTCTCTGTCAGACGATTGAAAAGAAGAATAGCCGGTCGATTGATGGGGAGAAGGTAACGAACGGTGGGGAGACTTCCTTTTACTGGTCAAAAAAGGGATTAAGAGGCTAAGCGGATGTTGTGGGGAGAGAGTGGGTGGGGGGGCCCACTTCATTGTAAAACACATTCCGCTGGTGGACTGGAGAGAAAGAAAGAGAGGGAGGGTCGGAATTGGAAGAGAAGTTTTAGTAGCATAAGAAGGATTCTTGGGGGTTTGGAAGACTTTTGTCAGATCGATTAAAGTCGGTGGCGAGGCAAAATTCTGAAAAGAGTCGGGAGGCATTTCGTTAACGGGGTGCGATCTGGCTGGGAGTGGGGCTTCCTGGGGACCCGACGGAGCCTTCCAGTCGTTGTGCTAGATGAGCGGGGGAAGAGCTTATTCTGAGGAAGGAATGGAAGCTTCCGGGTGGAGGGGGGAGTATTGATTAGTGACCTTCAGAAAGGGAAGCATGGAGATAGGAGGGGGGAGGAAGAAAAAAGACGTCCGTAAAGCGGTCGGGGAAAAGAGCAGGCAAGGGGAGGTCAGCCGAAACCGATTAAAGAAAAAATAGAGTCCGGAAATATCAATGTTAGCGAAGCGGGTGGAGAAATAGGAGATCCTGGAGAAAGGAGAGGAGGCTCGCAGAGGGGGGGGGGCCAGAAAGATATAGCTGGCGGCGGTGGCGTCGAGTCGGAAATAAGAAGCAACAATTCTGTGGGGATTCCAAGAGGGATTCATGCTCAAGCCTTGAACTCTCGTCGTAAATGCATGTCTGAAAAAAATACTAACAAAGACGGGAGAGGGGTTAGAAAACATCCTGCTGAATGATAGCGTTTGAGGGAATGCGACTTCGCATTCGTCCGGGAGAAGGGAAAGGGGGAAGGGAAGGAGTAGGAAGATCTTTTCCATAACGTGGGTTACAAAAGAAGTCCTATGACGAAGTAGTAAGTGAAGGGGAAGTGAGAGAGTATATCTCAGTCAGGGGGCACTGGGGGGAAATTTTCGTCAGTTTGCGAAAAAGGGTTGTCGTCAAGAGGAGAAAAGAAGGGAAAAACAGCACCACTTTTGTGGTACTGAGGGGGGGGGGGGGGATTTCAATGCTTTAAGTAGGAATTATTCGGGGTCCTTAAACTTGAGTCGGTGGGGCACGGTGGGACCAAAAGGAAAGAAAAAAAGGGGGACGCCAGGAGAGAGCAGGGTAGAGAGAACACCCCCCCCGTAGGGTAAAAAGTAAAAGGATAGAAAAAAGGAAGCAGGGGAGGCAGAAGGGGTTAAACTACTCTGGGAATCAAATACTTGAAAACAGGAAGCGTAACTCCTTTAAAAGAAAAATACTTCCACAGGGAGGGGGGGGGGGGGGGTGTAATCCCCTGAAGGCAGAAAGGGGGGAACAAAACAGGAGGAAGAAGGAACAAACTAGTCATAAAAGTGCCAGGGGGGTTGGAAGAAGAGAGGCCTCCATCCTGGAGGGATATCTCCTTCCATTTTACGAGAAGGGTAAGTCGATCGAATACGGCCAGGATGTAAAAGAAGGGGAGGGGACCGTCCACCAGAACGAGGGGGGCTCGCCACCGCCCCGAAAACGGGGGGAAAAAAAGGGACAACGCGCCCGCCGGGCCCGCTTGCAAGGGGGGGATCCTGGCTGAGGTTCTCGCCACGTAGTTCTAAGGACATCGAATTCATTAAGAAGACGAGAGAAAAGCGGAATTAAAGAAACCGACCGCTGCCTAACATAGGGGGAGTGCATGGACACAGCAGAGAGAAAAAAGACGAAAGAAGAGGAGACGGCGGGATTGAAAACCGTACAAAACGAAGCTACTTGCGACAAGCACCGGGCGGTCCAGATGTCAGGGTGAAAAAGCAACCAAATCCGCAAAATGAGGGAGGTTTTGCTAAACGCCACATGAGGAAGGAGGCGTCGTCAAACTACCGCCAGAAAAGGAACGAATACACAGGGATGTCAGAAAGATAGAGAAGAAGGCTTTAACTAAAGGGGGAAGGGAACCCAAACTCCCAAGACAGGGAAAATTTCAATCGCAAAAAGAAGCAGGAATCTCTCGAGTCCTTCAAAAATTGAAATTTCAGACCAGGAGGCTGAAACACAAGAACCACCAATCAATAAAAGAGCCAAGAGGGGAAACTTCTGCTATCTCGATAGAAGAAAAGATCCACCGGTAAACGAAAACTCTTCACACCAAAACAGTCAAAAAATAATGCTTGATGTCGGGAGACGAAAAAACTAGTGACCCTTCCCCTCTGACTGCGAAGGGGGGGGAAAAAGTCACCATCCGGCTTCGTTGTCGCCTCGGAAGGAAACAAAGTTCATTGGGCAAAACGTAAAGCCTCAACCTTCAGATATGCAGCGAACCTGGAACAGTAAAAAGGAAAACTCCTTTCGTACTACCGAAGGAAGAAAAACGACGTAGAATTCTGCGGAAGAAGAGAGGAGAGCAGCAGAAAGCGTAGTCAGGACACGACTCGGGTCAAAGTAGAGGGAGGGGAATCTCTTTTTCTTTGTCAAAGGAGGGAAAACTAGGCCTCGGTCGTCTCGGCCAAAAAACGACCGCGGAAGATCGCTCAACGTATTCCAGCCAGAAGACAGAAAGCCTCGCAAAAAGACAAATAAGAAGAAGGAAACTCGATTAAAAAAAAAGAGGAAAGTAAGCGAGGGAACGCGGTGCAGAGGGAGGCGAAAAATAAAAAGAGTCAAACCCAAGAGGGACCAATGGCCCGGGGAGGCCTTCCGACGCTTTTGCCGAGAAAAGGGGGGGGAAAGAGGGGGCAGTGAAGAGCCCTTTGGGGGGGGAGGGGGATGCAAAAGGGAGCCCAAAAAAGGTAGAGCGAAACAAACAAAACGAGAGGAAGGAAGAAGATACTTATAACAGGTTACTTTTTGCCAGGGTTCTCTAACAACGAAGAGGGGAGGACTGACAGATTCAATGGGATAGGGAGGAATTCGGCAAAAGGAGGACTATCACGGAGGAGAGGGTTGTAGGATTAGAAGCGGGAAACCTGCGTCACCAAGAGTGAACCTCGAGCCTAGCATACGTCAGAGGGACACGGGGGGTAGATCGATTAAGGTGTTTGCTCGTAGAGGAGGAAAAATGCGGCTGGCAGAAGGAATCTGAAAGAAGTGGGACACAGATCTCCGCAGAAGGGAAAAAAAAGTCCTGAAAAATAGCCGTTCAAAGAAAAAAAAATCAAAAAGAAACGAGATAAGTCTTTCATGGATGACGAAAATCGATTCTTTGCTAGGGGGGAGAGGGGAATCAGAATATCTGGGCGGAATGAGGGTCAAAAAAGGACCAGGGGAGGGGTGGGAAAGAAAAAAGTGGGGCTGTTTCCAGCGGAGTGAATCAAGATCCGGATTGATGAAGCAGGGGCGAAAAGAGAGAGGAAGGCTTGCTTCTAATAAGCTTTTTTGTTGGGGGGGGGGAAACTGAGGACCCTGGTTTTCCTACTCGGCCTCCCCTCAAAAAAGCTATTGTGACGGTTTAAAGAAAAATTAGGGACGAGTGGGCGTACACTGCGTAAAGAAAGGGGAGAGCGACCTCAGATTCTGGGGGGTGTACCCGGTTAAAACAGTGAAAAGGGGAGGTCGGTCGGGACTGGGATTAAAAAAATCCTGAAAAACAGAGATCAAAAGGGGGCACGTTTGTCGCTGTTGTACTAGGAGGGAGGTGGAGGGGGGGGGGCAAAGGTGGACCGAAAATAAAAGAAGGGAGTTTTGAAAGAGGATTCTCTATTCGCTTATTATGAGTGATCCGGCGCGTGAAGTGGGGGCGTCCTTTTCTGGGTTGGGGGAAGTGTTGGGAAAGGGGTTTCCCTTGTCCAAACGGAGGGAGGGCAGGAAAGGCTTATAGACTGATGACGACCCATACACGGTGCGGGGGGAATGGTGGGGAAAAAAAGTGAAATAGTGGGCTGACGGAAAAAGAAGAATGGAAGTGGAAAGGGAGAAGAAAAATTCCAGCAATCGCGGTCGGCTAGGAAAATTGTTTGAAAAAGGAGACATCTATCAAGTTAGATCCGGGGGGGTCGGAAAGCGGCGGAGCGGCGGAAGGAGTTTTTTTGGGGGGAAAAAGGCGGCCTTAGAGCGAAGGGGGTCGGGCTTCGAGAGCGTTAAATCAGCACAGCGTTTCCGGGGAGCAACTTGCATATCAAGAAGGTAGACTCGCTTTAAGGGGATGGGGGTGAGATGTATGAGAGGACCGTGAGTCCAAAGAAACTCGAGAGGGGTGGCAACGAGTGCCCTCTTCGAGTTAAATGGGCTAAAGGGGAGACGAAATCAAAACTAGTGCTTAAGAAGGGGAATGGAGCTTGCCATAACCGTGGGGACCAACGCAGAATGCCAAAAATCGGGGAAAAAAGGGGACCTCTATGGTTGGAAATACAAGAGATCTTGAGAAAATGAATGGGGAGGGGTGGTTCGTCAAAATTTCTGACTCAGGGGGGGTTCAAGGAGTAGGATACCAGAAAAGGGGGGGAAAACACCACACTTTGGTTTGGGGGAAAGAAGGGGAGTACCGGCAAGGGAGGTTCCTGGGAGTATTTGATTCAAGCAAAGGGGGGTTACTGAGGCCAAAATACGGGGCAAAAAAAACGGAGGAGAAGAGGGGAGCAGGGGAAGAAGAAGCAAACACAACGGAGGAAAAGGGGGAGAAAGAGACAGAAGCTAAAAAGGGGTGAGCCTAATTTTTTGATTGTTTGTAACCGAGAGAAAAAGTGATAAGCTGACGTGAAAAGCGGGAATTGAAAAATCGTGGGAAGTTGGGGGGGGGGACAAGCCTGGACTAATTTACAAAACAGGAAAGGAAAACGGGACCGTAAAAGAAAAATGTGCGCATGGGGGGTAGAAGAGTAAGGGGCCTCCTCCTCTCTAAAAGATGGACCGGCAAAAAGGGGGACACTCCGCGATGGTAAAACGGTGCTGGGGAAAACAAAATCATCGAATGGGGGAAGGGGGACAAGAAAAAACTACTAAATAATTCTCCTTCGTCAAAAGAAGGCAAAAGGAACCAGGGGCAACAAGGGTACTTGGGATCGACCGGCAACCTCGCAGTAAGAAAAAAGGCAAAATGAAGGAATGGAAACGACGGAATTGAAAGGAGAAAAAGTTTCCGACGCTTGGGGGCCGGCTGATAAAGTATCTCGGAAAGAAACCGGGGCCGGCGGAAAACACGATTAGTTGAACCCCCCCATCAAAGTCCGCGAGGCTTGCGCAAGAAAAAACTTAAAAGAGGGTCTCGTTAACGAACACACAAGATGAGACTCAGGAAATCCGTCAGTGCAAAATCGTCTGATCACAGAAACAGGACGTGCCGCTTAGGCAGACAGGGAAAAAGAGAATTGGACGGAAGAGAAAAGGGGCAATAAACCTTGAATTGAAAGAAGAGTCGACCGGAGGGTCGTCCGCCTCTTTGGGAAGGAAGAATTCAGCAGGCAAATTGAGGGAAAAGGGAAGGCTCATCATAACACAACAGAGAAAAAGGAGGTGCTGTAACAACAACTAACTGGGGGAAAGTCTGAGGGACAAAGGCACAAAGAAAGGAAACATCGGGAAGCTGACTCAGAAACATGAATAAGAAACGAAGCAACCAAGAAAAGAGGGCACTTCCAAGAGTAAAAAACACTAAGCGGAAGGAGAGGAAAATCGAAGAAAGGGACAGGCAAGCAGGCTAGGTTGGATTGGGAAAAAAAACTTCACAAAAAAAACGTGGGAAGGCAGAGAGCCAAAATGTCAGGGGAACAAAAGATTTCTCTCCTAAGATCATGGAAGAATCCGATTGAAAATGAAAGGAAAGCACGGTCCCACAGGCAAGTCGATCCAAATAGGCACACGCGGATAGGCCTGACATCGACGGAAGGAAAAAAGCGATCCGCAAGAAAATTACCGAGTCATTCGGCGCAGGGACCATGGGGTGGACGGGGGGTGGGGGGGGGGGGGGGAGAATATCTAACGAAAAACAAGCGAATCATCAGGAGTGCGAGCGAGTCCCTAGTAAGTTATCACTATTGAGCAAAGAACCGCGTACGCCTGAGAAAGAAAAGAAAAAAACAAAAATAAACGCGTAAACGATTGGAATGCTCTAGGAAATCGGCTCAGGGGGGGGATTGTAATAGTGGAACGGTTGAGGGTTCCGAAAAGGAACCTCTGCCTCAAAAGCAGAGGCCTAAAAAATAGGGCCTCTTACTCGGGGATCATCGACATTTTCAAGAGTTCGCTCAGGGGGGTTCTTGGGAAGAAAGAAAAGGGATCCCTGTTTAAAATGACAAGCGCAAAAAAAAGTAAACTGTGGGATGCC
>Ga0179593_1349228_pt1 | contig 26071 bp, 22 predicted proteins | sample CZODoug2_1_08_16_FD_185931 | JGI IMG/M metagenome (GOLD analysis project Ga0179593, IMG submission 185931) | Vadose zone soil fungal communities from Angelo Coast Range Reserve, California, USA - CZODoug2_1_08_16fungal (PacBio error correction) | ecosystem: Environmental > Terrestrial > Soil >...
GTCGCATCCGGATTGCGAGGCACGCGTGCAACATGGCGGAAACAGGGAGGGGGGGGGGAAAAGGGGGCAAAGATACGAAGGAGGGAGGAATTACCTACTTGGGGGGCTCAGAGGGGGAAAAGAGGCTATCGCATGCGGGCTGAGGATACTCTAGGCTCAGTTTGACGTCTGCATCGGGGCGAAGGCCATGCGCATAGAGCTCAGCACTAAGTTCGCGAAAGAAAATCTGCACCGCTCTGTAGGCGCATTCCAGGTCAACACCGGGGGTCTCAGCGTCTATTCAGCAGCTGTCAAGAAAAAGCTTTGAAGACAGACTGTAGGCTCCTGTGTGGGAGGAAAGAAGTATCCCTGTTGGGGCCATTGAGAGGACTGAGGACTACAAATTTAGGGGGGGGACGAGGGAGGGGGAGGCCGAAAACTGGGGTACTAAAGAGAGCATAAATAGAGGGGGGATGCGCTGTGGTGGCGTCGTCGTTTGACGCAAAATGAAAACTACGGAGTTGACTTAGGGAACTATCTAGGCCTATATATCGACCTAAAAAACGTCGTAAACTGACGGGGTAGAAACATGGGAAAGTATTCGCTCCGTCAAAGGGAGAAGGATCTTCTAGCAGCGTGCGTCGCAAGGATCTGAACGAAAGAACAAGAACTGTAAAAAAAGGGGAAGAGTGCAGGGAAAAGAGAAAGGAAAGGCCAAGCTAGAGACAGCAACGAGGAGGGGACGCCAGAGGGGAAAGACAAGGCCGGTAGTCTCTACAAGGACTAAAAAGGTATTAAAGTTAACGTAGAGGGGGGGGGGCTCAGTCAAGTAAGAAAACTTGCGCGGGAATGGACGTGAGTTTGAATGGGGGGGCGGGGGGGGGGGGGGGGGGGGGGGATGTTGTAATTCGGGGGGGGGGGGGGGGGGGGGGGGTGGGGGGGGTGGGGTGGGGGGGGGGGGGGTGGGGGTGGTGGGGGGGGGTTGGGTAGTTGGGGGGGGGGAAGGGCGGGGTTCTGGGGTGTTGATGTGTGTGTGTCTGTAGGGTGTGGGGGAGTGTGTGTGTGTGGGGGGGGGGGGGGGGGGTTGTGTGGTGGTGTGGTTTGGGTGGGTTTTGGGGCTGGGGGGGGGCAGGGGGTGGGTGTGGGGTGGGGGGGGGGGGGGTTTCCGTGGGTTGTCGTCTGAGGGAGTGGGCGGGGGGGGGTTGGGGGGGGGGGGGGGGTTGTGTGGGGGGTTGGTTGTTTGTTCTTTGTTGGGGGGGGCGTTTTTGGGGGGGGGGGGGGTTGTGGGGGGGGGGGGGGGGGGGGGGCTGTTTGGGGGTTCTCTTGGGTTTTGTTTTTTGTGTGTGGTGGGCTGTTGTAATGTGGGGTGGGGGTTGGGGGGGGGGGGGGGGGGGGGTGAGGTGAGAGGGTGGAGGGAAGAGTCAGCAATTTCTCGTCACGTGACAAAAGGAAACCGGTGCGACATCAGAAAAAAAGGGAAATGGAAGGGAAAGAGGGGGATTTCAGAATTAAGGCGTGAAATGGCGACGAACATCTAGGGTTCACAACCACCTGACGGCGGCGATAACCTAAATACGAGAGGAAGGGGATTAGAAGCCTGGGTTGAAGGAGCGAATCAGCGCACGCAGCAAGGTCAGAGTTGTATAACACTTGAGTGGCAATTGCCCGAGAAGGACAAAACCCAAAAGAAAAAAAAAAAGAACAAACACACCATAAAAAAAAAAAAAAAAAAACAAAGGGGGGGGCGTAATAGGGAAAAGGGAATCAAGGACTTTTTTATTAACATCCGATACAAGCATAATACCTTGGGAGGGGTTCAAGGGGGACTAGGGGGAAACTAGCTGGATTTGGAATCATGAGGATCCGAGAGAAAAAGTTATCAGCTAGTACCCTCACGTCTTGACGTAATGCTGCGTCTGAAAAAAGCCCGTAAGCAAGGTTCGGTCACTTAAATGTCTTTCTGGGGAAAAAAGACACTCACCCTCTTTTCTGTGGTCTGAGCTGGGTACTCAAATAAATCTAAAAAAAAAAAAAGGGTGCTACCATTATCCTGACGATAGTGAAAAATTTTATGATTTTGGGGGACACTTCCCGGCAGTGGGCGGTGGGCTCCGACGACGGGGTTTTATGATTTCTCGTTTGGAAGCGAGGAAGCATCTTACATCCAAATCAAAAAGGGGAACTGTGGTGGCCCGTCATCGAAAAGAACTCTTTCGAAGAGAAGGGTATGGACGAGAACAAAAAAAAAAAACAAAAGGGGACCTGGAAGAACTAAATTGATAAGAGGGGTACGAAAAGTAACGGCATTGGGTGACCAGTATTAAAGTGCACTCTGGGACAGGGTCGCATAAACTGTGGGGGAAGCCTATCAGCGGAAGGTCAGTGTTGGTAAAAAAAAATCGGGGTTCCTAAAGAAAACTACAATAAGTAAACTGCCTTCTACCGGATCAGTGGAGAAAAAGGGTCACTGGAGGTTGCACTAGTACTGCAGTGGAACGTAAGGGGGAGTCAAGGAAAGGAGGGATTCCTATTTCAAAGTGGGATTCTTCTTTGCTGTCTGGGGCTTCAGGCAGGAAGAACTAGGGTCAGCCAATGAGGTGAAAGGGGGACGGGAAAAGTAGGGGAAGGGGGGGGGGGGGGGAGACTAGAAAAAAACTTTTCTCTGCTGTCTGTGCCGAGACGACAGGTCAGAGACTCGTTGCACTTTCCTGAACTAGTGTCTAGTGGGGGGGGGGGGGGGGGGGGGTCAATCGTAGAGGGAGGACCGAAAAGTGACTAAAGGAGGAGATAAGCACTATTGCTAAACAAGGGGAACGTACCAGGAAAAGTGTTCATTGGGAAGGAAAGGAGGGGGGGGGGGGGGGGGGAGGAGGAACCACTATGTCTCATCTAGATGAGGACAATGAAAAAAAAAAAAAAGAAAAAAAGGACATAGCGGGTAGGTTAGTTTACGTAAATTTCAAGAAAGTTTAGAAGGGACACTGGGCCAAAACATAAAAAAACACAACTAACAAAACACACACCGTAAGGAAAAAAAATTATTGGGAACAGGTCGATTTCCGCGATTGGCAACTAAATAATAGCCAAGACACAAAAATACAACCTTCATGGGTGACTAGGTAAAAGGGGAAAAACAGGGGGGATCAAGGGAGGGAGGAAAAAAGAATCGGGTCTCTCAGACGCATCACTCCGACGCCTAGTGATGTCAGGCCTGGTGAACTGCTTAACTGCGTGACATTAGGTCTTAGGGCTAAAAAGGGGAAGCATGAGGAGTTCTCTGGGGATTGTACTTCTTAAGTATAGCAGGGGGAGGGGGAGGAAAAAAAAAAAAAAAAAAAAAAAAAAAAAAAAAAAAAAAAAAACCTTAAGGAGGGGGGTCCATCTCCCTGACTTTGGGGGGGGGGTGGGGGGGGGGGGGGGGGGGGGGGGGGGGGGGGGGGGGGGACTAGCGAAAAAGGGGGTCACGGAGGGTTCATACAATCTCTGAAAACACCTGAAACAATGAGAAAGTTTCCGGGGCCGGACGTGACTGTGAATATGAACAATGAAGGTATGAATCGGGGGGGAGTGGAGCGATATCAATGGGTACTACTTGGGGGGGCGTAAGGTCAGTCTAGGAATTCGCCAAGGGCACTAACTCGTGGGAATACTAGGTGAAGAGGGGGGGGGGGTCGGGTAAATTACATCTGCTAGAAAGACAAGGAAGGGGGGAAAAGGGACTCAGGAACTTTGAAAAGTGTTCGTCGGAGCGATGGTCTCTGCTCAGAAATGACGGAGGGCCTGGGGGGTCGGAGATGTCGATCAAAGGGGGGGAGAAAACAAATCTAAAGATATGTAAGGGAAGGAGACAGGGGGGTATGGGGGGGGGGTTGTTAGGCGCGATTGGGCGGTTGGGGAGGAAGGGCAATCAGAAAAAAGTGAAATTGGTTATACGGATTACATCGGCGAGGAGAAGCTCTAGCCGAGGGAAAAAATGACTAAGAAGGTGAGGAAGGACTGGCTTATAGGTCGGTAGAGTCATTATTGGTTTCCTCTGGGGGGGGGGGGGGGGGGGGGGGGGGGGGGGGGGGGGGGGGGGGGGGTGGGGGTGGGGGGGGGGGGGGGGGGGGGGGGGGGGGGGGGGGGGGGGGGGGGGGGGGGGGGGGGGGGGGGGGGGGTCGGGGGGGGGGGGGGGGGGTGTGGGGGGGGGGGGGGGGGGGGGGGGGGGGGGGGGGGGGGGTGGGGGTGGGGGGGGGGGGGGGGGGGGGGGGTGGGGGGGGGGGGGGGGGGGGGGGGGGGGGGTTGGGTTTCCACGAAGAGGCTCCTTTGTAGATTACTTGTAGGGTGTACATCCTTCCTCCTAAGAATCCCCGGGAAAACCGTTATCTCGCAGGAGTTCAGGGTGGAGGGGGAAGGGGGGGGGGAATGAGGGGGGGGAAGAGCATTAGTACGCGTCGCACTGTATGGCGGGTCTTAAAGTGCCGGATGAGGGAAGGCAGGGGGGGTGGAGGGACGGCTCTGGCAGTAGGAACGCTTGAAGGCTAGCAGGCGTATTTAGGAAAGAAAAAAAAAAAAAAAAAAAAATAAAAAAAAAAAAAAAAAAAAAAAAAATCCCTCATGGGAGATGGAGAGCCGAAAAAAACTAAAAGGAAAGTGGGGCCCTAGGAGAGGGGGTGTCGGAACCGTCAGGGAGAGACTAGCGTGTACAAAATCTTACACGGGAAACAAATGCTTTTCAGGGGGGAACGGCGAACTCTGTGGGGAAAGATCTTCTTGCCGCCATGGGGAGGCAGGATCTCGGAAAGCTCGGCTTATATCCTATAGCACAATTTTGGGGGGGGTTTTCTATAGCAAGGGGAGGAAGATTGAGCTTTCACCAGCCCTCGAGGGACTTAGAAGATAGAAGTCTTACTATACGAACGACTAAGTTGGGTGGGGTGGGTGTTGTATCGGAATGACTGACAAACTCACGATCTAAGCGCAAAGGAGAAAAGTGGAGGGTTTCATGCTCACCAATCTGGAAAAGCACTATTCAAGTTTGAAGGGATACCTGGGAGGGGTTCCAATCAATAAGGTTGGCGTGGGGGGTTGGTTCTGGGGGGGGGGGGGGGGGTGGGGTAAAGGAGGTGGATAAAAGATATTACAGAGGGAAGTCCAGAAGCATCTGAGCGTCTTCAGCAGATCTAAAAGGAAAAAATCAAGATAAAAGGAGATCGTATAATATCTAGGGTCTACAAAAGATTATTACTTAGCCTTAGGATCTTCTAGCTGTAGAAACGGTAAGATTTATGGGGGAGAGGGGGGGGAGTTAGGAGTTGGACATACCAATCACTCTTTAAACTGACAAGTAACAGAAGTCAAAAAGTTAGTTCTAGGGGTTGCGGGGGAAGGGGGGGGGAAATGCGTTAGACATAGGGAGGCTAAAGTTTCGGGGAGAGAAGGGGGGGGGGGGAAGACTGGTGTTGGTCTTTCCTAACGCAATTTAAAAAAAGGACGGGGGGGACGTTCAAATTATAAGAACACATATTTTTCGTCTAATGCAGAAGGGTCTATATAGTCAGTCGAGGGGGGGAGAAAAAGGACTTCGGAAGGGGGTGCGATGTGGGGGGGGGGGGGGTAATGGGAAGTGGTCGGGGGTTTGGAAAAAAAGATGTCCAAAATGTCACTACAACGACACGGGAAAATAAAAAAGGGCAGAAGGGATGGTTATTCGTAAAGTGATGGGCAGGCTAACAAACATGCTAGTTCGAAGCATCGAATACGGAAGATGGGAAATGGGGAAAAATTGCAGGATTCGAAAAAGAGCCAGGTAGAAGGAAGTTCCTGGTTGGAAAAATTTCGAAGGAGCTGAGGAGAGACGAGGATGCCATTGGGGCCTTGAAAAAAGGAGGACATGGACGCTGGGTAGGAGCAAAGATACACGCGTGCACTACAGGCCAGGGAAAACAAAACGGGGAAATCGCGGTTCGAGTACAATGAAAAAATGCCAATCTATGGACACCGCAAAAAACAACACCAAAAACAACATCGTGAGGGAAACATAAGAGGGATGCTGATACTCTAAAAGAAAGGACTTAGGGGATGACATGGCATTCTTCTTTGGAGGAGCACTTAAGCTATAAGTCCCGGGGCTAACTAGGAGGAAGACGGGTCTCGAAGGGCCAAACGTGAGGTGCCTAGAAGAAAGACTTGGCAAAAGGCCTGTGGTAAAAACGTAAAAGGCATCAACCTAAACTGCATACTGAGGGGATGCAGAAAGCGTCCAACTTCGGGGGAAACAGAATCGGCCAAGAGCGAGAAGGGGGAGAGGGTCTGCATCGCTTACGCCTCGACATGCGATATAAGCGAGTCGAAAAGAGCTGGGTAAAAAAGGTGGAGGACACGACAAAGAAGAAGGGGACAGGGGAAGTAGGTCCGTGAGAATAGTAGCGCACTTTGTAGGGAATCTGCTTCAGGGGCCGTGCTAGAGATAGAGATCTAAGGGAATCCGGGGAAACTAGCGGCGAAACTTTTCCAATGGCTAAGTTGGGCTAGGTCTTGGAAATCTCAGACGGGAACCGGGAAAAGACGGGTCATGGTTCCGTCGACTATACGACGGGGGGAGACAGTTCAATATTCAAGATTCATAGTATAGTCTAAAAGAAGAACAGGCAGAGATTGATTGGCTGTATTGCAAATCTTCACAGCAAGGACTCAGGGAAAGAGAAGATGTTATGGCAGCAAGAGGGGTCAGGGTACTACTCGGGGGGGGGGGGGGGGGGGGGGGGGGTAAAAAAAAAAAAAAAGAAAAGAAAAAAAAACCAAAAAAAAAAAAAAAAAAAAAACACAAAAAAAAAAAAAAAAAGACGAAAAAACAATAAAAACAAAAAAAAACACAAAACCACAAAGGGAAAAAAAAAAAAAAAAAACAAAAGAGAAGGGTGTCGGGATACAAGGAAAAAAGAAAAAAAAAAAAAAAAAAAAAAGAAAAATAACAAAAAGGGTTATGAAAAAAAAAAAAAAAAAAAAAAAAAAAAAAAAAAAAAAAAAAAAAAAAAAAAAAAAAGAAAAAACAAACACACAAAAAGAGAAACCAAAAAAAAAACACCACAACAACACCAACCTTCTCAAAACCCCTTCTCCACCCTATACTGCGCGCATTGGGAACGTTAATGGGGGGTGAAGGCAGGATACGATCTGTGGCAAAAGAACACAGTATGTGTACCATGAAATTTCTGAGAAGAGGGGGGCAGCTGCGAAAGGAAAGATTACTCTGGTTTGGGCAATTGAGGGAGGGGGAGTCTTCTCGCAAAAACGAGGGTCTAACATAGGTATGGGGACATCGGAAATTCATAAAAGGAAAAAGAAAATGGCACCGTGATGCAAACGGGTCTTTCCTGGGTTCCGGAAGGGTAAATCTTTTCGGACTGGCTAGGAAACCAGGAAGCAATCAAAGGAGGGTACAGAAGGAAAAGGAATCGTAGAAGTGCTGAATGCAATGCTCCTATTATTGGGTCACTAGAGTCATAATTGGGACTAGAAAGGGTGGGCCACAAGAGATTGGCGGGGGGGGGTGGTGCCAATTCAGACGAAAGAGAAAATCTCAACAAAAAGGAAAAAATTCGCCCCTTGGGCAAGGAGATTCAAAGAGGAGACACTGAAGGCGAGAAAAGGGATAAGGGAGGTGTAATAGGGAATTTTTTTACTCAGGGTGCCTTTCCAGCAGGGGGGAAGGGGGGGGGGACTCATGAGAGGACGGACGTGACGCTAGAGAAGGACGTGCTATGTAGACGGAGTGGAAAACAGTGTTCGAAAAGAGACATCGGAAAGATAAATTTCGAAAAGAAAAAAAAGTACACTACTCAAGGGATCCGGGAAGAAGGAGGAAATAGAGAGAGGAAGTGTTCAGACCGCTCTCTTTAGAGGCAGAATCGGGAGAGGACGCCTAGAGGAAAAGGATAACCATCTCTAAAAGGACTGCTCAATGATAACGTAAGTCAAAAGTGAGTACGCTTATGAGGTCGCGCGAGGAGAAACACTGCCGTGTGGCGGTAGAGCAACGTGAAAAAAAAAAACCGTCGAGTTGGGGCGGAAAAAAGCAGCCCCTTTAGAGAGGGAAGGCGGGAAAGGTCTGACGCCCATACTTGGGGGGCCTGGGAGACGCCTTACAGGAAGTAACATTGCTGGCCGAAGAGGGTTTGCGCGACTAATGGAAAGGACGGGGCCAGATGAAGGTGGACTCAAATTCTTTCGAATGGCCTTTCTTGCCTCGAAACTGCGGAAAGGAGGGAGAGGTGGACAGCAACAGGTGCGATGGTCAATCATTTCGAGCCGTTAAGAGCGTCTAGGGGAAGGGGAGGGGGAGAAAGGTCTCTAACATAAGGGGATCGTTGACGGATACAGCATCAGCATAGGGGAGAAGGGAGATGGTCGAACAGCTCATATGTCAAAAAAAAGACAGATATATCTGAAGGGAGGGGAAGAGAGAATAGGACTAGGCGGTTAGTTACGATAGGACGTGGGAGAGTATGGACACAAACAAATAAAAGGATTGCAGTATGAAAACAGCAGGAGGGCAAATCTATGTGCGGAAAAACGAAAACGGCACTCAAGAGGGAAAGGAAACTTGAGCGGCGGAGAAAGAAAACCTCGAATAAGAGGCGGGGGAGGAGGGTGTGACATGAACGGGGGGTGGACGCGTAAAGGAACTGAAGCAGATGCGAAGGGCCGTAGCATGGGGAGCATTCTAGGGGGAGAGGGGTTACCAGTAAAAAAATCGCCAAAAAAACAGCAGTACTCAGGGGGCTAGGGAGTATACAGCGCCTGGAATGGCAAATAGGGGGGGGGAGGGTTTAGAAAAAGAAACACATAAGTAGGGCATGGACGGACAAAAACGAATTTCAATTCGTTAGTCCTTTTTCGGTTCATCTCAACTTCTTAAGGGGGGGGGGGAACTTACGATAGTCAGAGCTCAAAATAGCGGGAAAGCTGGCGAATGAGCAACACTGGGGCATCGGTAAGGGTGCGAAGGAGGGGGTAAGGGTATCCGTTTGGGAACGTTCAAGGAAAAGAGGGGGGAAAAAAAAGGCTGGGAACAATTCATGACGCTCTCTCAAAAGTAAGGGCGGAACAAGAGGGAGGAAGTAGATGCTTTCGACAGGAAATAGTAACGAGGAAAGAACAGGCCATCTAATGTCAAGATATACCGGGAAAAGTAAGAGATTAAGGCGCAAGGGGGCCAGGACTGAGGTAAATAAAAGGAGTGGAAGGGCAGATAAGGGAAATTTGCTTTCGCAAACGGGGGTTAGTGGTGAAAAAAAAAAAAAAAAAAAAAAAAAAAAAAAGAAAAAAAAAAAAAAAAAAAAAAAGGTAAAAAACAAAAAAAAAAAAAAAAAAAAAAAAATAAAAAATAAAAAAAGAAAAAAAAAAATAAAAAAAAAAAAAAAAAAAAAATAAAAAAAAAAAAAAAAAAACCCCCAAAAAAAAAAAAAACAAACCAAAAAAAAAACAAAAGAAAAAAAAAAAAAAAAAAAAAACAAAAAAAAAAATCACAAAAAAGAAAAAAACACGAAGGGAAAAAAAACAGAAAGAAAAAAAAAAAAAAAAAAAAAAAAAAAAATAAAAAAAAAGAAAAAAAGAAAAAAAAAAAAAAAAAAAAAATTAACAAAAAAACATAAAAAAAAAAAAAAGAAAAAAAAAAAAATAATAAAGGGGAAAAAGAAAAAAAAAATACAAAAAATAAAAAAGAAAAAAAGAAAAAGAAAAAAAAACAATACAACAAAAATAAAGAAAAAAAAAACCAAAAAAAAAAAAAAAAAAAAAAAATACAAAAATAAACAACAACACCACAAACCACAAACCCAGACAACCACACAAAAGAAACACTAACAAAGAAAGAAAAGGAAAAACAAAAAAAGAAAGACAACATTGTTCCCCGACAAGAAAAGAGGAGAGGGAACACCAGACAAACCACAAAAAAAAACACAAAACAACAAATTAAGAATACAAGATTAAAATACACCAGTAAAAAAATGAGAAGTCAAGCCACCCACACCCCACACAAGGACACAAACACACAACAAAACACCAAACACCAAAGAAACAAAAAGCCAAGAAAAAACACCGACCACAAACAAAAACCACAACAAAAAGAAGGAAACAAAGATCGAGAGAAAAAAAAAAAAAAAAACTTACAAAAGGAAGAAACAAAAAAGAACAAAAAAAAAAAAAAAAAAGAAAGACAACAAAAAAACCGAAAGCAAGACAAGCACAGACAAAACACCACACACCACAAAAAAAAAAAAAAAAAAAAAAAAAATAAAAAAAACTCCCCCATGCTGGATCCCGCGTATTGGCATTTCTTACTATCTGGAACCCTTCAAATGCTCTCCTAGGAGGAGGGCTCTTTTTAGGAGACCCTGAACTTTCTTCATTTATTTGATCAGGGGAAAGTGTGGGGACATCATGATATAGATGCGATGCTTCATATGATCTCAGACATTCTGTGGCAGTTGGTTCGAAGGAGCCTTTTATGCGAGGGAAAAGGCGCTTGGTATTCTATAGACTTTGAATGACATGGCAATTCCCTTAAAATCTTTTTTATTCAGGCCGCGTTGAGGGGAGGGGGGGGGGGGGGGGGGGGGGGGGGGGGGGGTTGGCTATGCAGAACAATTGTCTCGTGCAAATACGGGGGGGGGGGATCAGTGTGGATGCATCTGGGGGGCAAACAACGGGATGGAGATAAGTGGGGGGGGCTTCCTAGGATGACGGGGGGGGGGGAAATGTGTTATATACCATGTCACCCTGTCACGAAGTATTAGAGGGAGTAGTAGGGGGTATTAGGTATTCCGTCGGGAACATCACTAGGGAAAAGGGCACGACACGACAATAGGCGTGCGAAAGAGGCTATAGGAAAAGTTTTTTCTTCTGAAGGACTGGCAGTTATTTAAAAAAAAAAAAAAAAAAAAAAAAAAAAAAAAAAAAAAAAAAAAAAAAAAAAAAAAAAAAAAAATACGCTAAAGGGTGCACTAGAACGTGCAAAGGGAAGCTAGTAGTACACAGAAAGTCGGGGGTATTGATACTACCGAACTGAAAATGGCGAATTGGTGATGCTAATGTCAGGGGGGAGTGGGAGGGAGGGCCGATCAGGAGGGGAAGGGGGGAAGTCTGGGGCACTGATGCTAAGCCAAAAGGACAACTGTAGCAATATGACTCGGTCGGGGGAAATACTCGTGCAGACTACTGGATTAAAAAAAAAAAAAGACCCTTCTGGTGGTGATCTATGCAAGCCAACTGCTGCGATGCGAGCCTAGACCTAAGGGACAATTGTGTGTGACAGAAATAGGGGGGGGGAAGACTTTGTCAATGCTGTGCCGCCGTGAACTCGGGAAAACGGACTACTGGCCGCCAGTGGCGCGCTTGAAAAAAAAAAAAATAAAGCGTAAAAAGGGGGGGATTTCAAATTAAGCTACTCAGTCGGAAAAATTCTCCTTGAGGATACAGTCCCGTGCGGGGGGAGGGGGGAAGGTGGGGGGGGGGGGGGGGGGGGGGAGAGGGGGGGGAGGGGGGGGGGGGGGGGGGGGGGGGGGGGGGGGGGGGGGGGGGGGGAAGGGGGGGGGGGGGGGGACGGGGGGATTTTAAAGGAGAGCCAGGGAGGGCACGGCAGGAAACGAAAGGGACTAGGTACGGAGACAACTATGATCGCCATGCTCGGTAGAAGAGGGGGAAGGCAATGGGGGGGGTATCTGCGGGGGGCCTCAAGGAGGGAAAGTAATAAGTGTTTCTGACTTTCGCGACGCCTTCAGAGGTAGTCATGGGAGAGAAAAAACGTCTGGACATAGGGGGTTCGGTTTCGCTCAACCGGACGAGGGCACGGGAGGTGCAGTCGGTGAAGTGATTTTTGCTAAAGTCAAGTGATCGAAAAAAAATCGGAACTCAAAATCGGCATGATTCGCAAAAATCTTCATTGGGGTGTGATCCGAAGACGAAGCAGTATTGGGGAGTGGCGGATCACCTATTGAATCGAGGCAGCACAGAAATGACGAATCAGGGCAGTAATAGGTCACAATGCTCTTATATTGTGGACGAAGGGAGGGAATCTCCGACTGTGAAATCAATGTGACGGAAATGGACGGAGGGAACTAAGAAACACTTGGGGGTTTGGGGGGGGGTGGTCGGTGGGGGAAGAGAGTCGCAGTAGCCAGATGAGCGTCTGGAGGAGCAGGTTTTACCTACGTGTAGGGATTTATTCCCTTCTCATGGGCGTTCGCTCGAGAGCTTTCAGCATGCGAGAACATGAAGTGGTAAGAAGGGGCAAAAATTAGCTCGTACCAATACACACCGGCTATGAGGAGTATCGGGGTGGAGGCGGGCATCTGAGGTCTCGATTCTAAATTGCTGAAGGGGGGGGGACTTCTCGTCCTATGCGGACAGTGGCGATGAGTCTTCGTCCTGCGGCACCGGTGCAACAGGAAACTTGAAATGGAGATGGGCTTATCTAGCTTTAATTTGTTTCTCTGACCAAAATTCCGGACTCTGGCACGCTAAGGACCTTCTACCAGTGCTGACACCAGGTAGGCTGGAAAAGCTGGGAAGGGGCAGGACTGAGTGGACTCCACTAACACTCAGCGAGCATGCCGATGACTTGGCAGATCGAGCACTGCTGGCCACAGGAGGGGGTCGGAATCAGACTCAGTATGTACATTACGTACCCTGGCGCCGCACTACGGTAGGGAGCGGAGAGCACATCTTGAAGTTTACGTGCGAGGCTTTGGGCAGCTGGGGGTTCTTACGACCTGACTGGCTCACTCGTCGGGTGGGGGAGGGAGGAGTAGAGGGGGGAGGCAAAAACTGTGCTTTTCTGGGTGCCGGCCGAGCCTGTATGCTAGGTGTTGGGCTAGCGAGATGACGCGGGGGGGGTGGGAAGGGAAGAAAAAAGCATCTAGTCATGGTTTGAACGTCCAATGGAACGCGCTGGAGGAAAATTGTCACAAGGGGGGGGGGGGGGGGGGGGGGGGGCACAATATAGAGTGTCAGAAGCTCAAGAGCACTGTTAAGCCACCAGTAATACCCTGCGAGAAAAACATTCGTCTAGCCGGCGTGAGCTATCAGGGCATTACGACAAACCTAATGACTAGCAGGAGACACGGGGGATGACCAGAAGAGATACGAGCGTAGCCTGGACGGATGGAAACTTAAGGCACCGGCACCGTAGGTGGCGGGGTCGTGTGGTTCGGACAAAATTCAACCAGGTCCTGTGCGGTGCTAAAAAAGGATAATCGATTGAGCTGTTGTCCATCTTAGAACATCGAAAATACGGAACGTGTCCTACGAGCATTAGCTGCAGAGGACCAAAAGCGTAGATTTTTCCGTGTATATCCTAGTCTCGTAAGCGACAGGGGCCAATGCTCAGGGTTACATCCTGTGAAAAAACCCAGATAAAACAGTCTTTCTATACTAAACAGGCAGTAGCGCGAGCTGGGGGGGGCTAGACAGATCTAAAAACAGAAACAAAAAACTCAGTATATCTCAGGCATGGGCTTAACCTCAAGGTCTTTTTATTGTAGGAATCAAAGGGTCCACTCGTTGCATCGCCAGGCTGAGTATTTCTACGCTTAAAATTTATGCTGCATGTCTTTTCGGGGACTCGCCTCCACGTGGGGGGGGGGGGGGCTCTACACCCGGCAGGAGACGGTTTGAAAGAAAATCGGAGCCGGAAGCTTCCTTCTCGTTATCAAGCATAATTAGATCGATTACTTACTAGGGTAGGCAGCAACTGTCATCTAGAGGACGATCAAGTCGATGGCAATTTTCTTGCTTCCTATCGGTCAGGCAGCGGTGCGACAAGGGGGGAGGTACTGAGTCGGGGACCGCGCACTCTGCATTGACGTCACACATGCGGGGGGGCGTAAAGAATTACCAGCGGCGAGAGAAAGAGTCTCATAATTTCCGGGATGCATCCAGGGTGAAGACGTATGTGGAGAAGGTCCAGGCCTGGCTGTCACAGAATGGCATAGTGACAATCGGCTTCAACGCGCAACGGGATGAATCGCTCCAGTTAGGTGGTCAGCCGAGTATAAGAGACATTGGGGGGGTAGTTTTCGTCAGGGACCCGTAAGTACACTTGAAGTTCCCCAAGCTAGTCGGGAAAAGTAACGAGGCGTTTCACGGCCTTCGATCGGGGGGGGGCGGAAAAGAGGCGGCGTGAAATCATGCAGTATCTTCTCGAAACGGCGGGGTCGTAGGATATGGGTAATTATGCGCCAGGCGCGACTGCAGCGTGTGTTAAGAAAGGTTAGAGGTAGACGCGATTGGGTCCTTTAGTTACTTCGGCTCCAGGCATGATTGGCAATGTGGAGGTGTAGACGAGTGCTAGACGCGAAGGGGGGGGGGGGAAGCCGAAGGGTTACTCATCAGTGCTGGCTTAGCACCTGCTATGCTCTCAACAACCGACTCGCGTACCCACGTTCTGGGGCGGAAAAAAAAGGTACAGGGCTCAATATAACAGACTGCTGAAAACATTGATGGCCTTTTTACACATAAGATTTCCTGGTCAGTGAAGTTGCATTACAACGGCCTTAAAATATAGACCGAATAACAGTAAAGCTGGGCATACGCCAAATGAGCCAGCGTGACGTGGACAGCGAGCGAGCGGACGGTGCTGAGTTCAAGTGGCTGCATCACGCACTGTCAAAAAAAAAACTAGGGGGCAGGAAGAGAGGGGGGGATGGAGGTATACAATTTATAGGGGGTAAGGCAAACCGCCGCAGGATTTCGGACTTAACGCTGGAAAAGCACTTACAGGAACGGAGGACGCGAAAAGTTGCGACTGTCAATGATAGAGAATTTCCTAGGGATCGGGGGGGCATGTCCGAGAGCGGCAGGTACCTTCATTCAAAGGGGCAGGCAAAGGCATAACGTGGGAAGGGCCCTGCCTTACGGCGTCGACAGGGAAAGGAGACTGCAACGGAAGTGTAAACTAAATTCTTGTTCTCACTGACGAAAAGAGCGTAGGGCGTCTGCGATGGAGCAACAATTGGGGGAGTAGAAGGGCCCGAACGTCAACGCTAGTCGCTACCTGGGTTTAGTCAATCCAAGGCAGTGTCGTGCAGCGAAGCCGCCAGGGATCGGTCACCTCGCTATAGGTTGGGGGGGGGGGGGGGGGGGGAGTAGAAAAATCACAACTATAAGGGGAACTTTAATTTAACATGTCCGCAGGGGACTCACATCGCCCCGGAAACGTCTTGGACAAGGAGCTGTATCTCGCATCTATGGAGCAATAAAAGGACAGTACTGGTTTCTTGAGATAAGAACACAAAAAGAAAAAAAACACCAAACAAACAACACCAGGCCATTGCACGTCGGTTGTACTGTGACAAGGAAGATAATACCCGGGCGTATACGATTACTTCTAGTACTGGACCTGAAGTGAAGCGGGTCGGTCGCAAATCAGAGGCTATATAGACGTGAGGGCGTCATGGTCGTGGGGCCTCAAATGGGTCACTCTACGTACATAGGGAAAGGCACATGTCTCATCCAAGCTCCGATGCCACCTATCCATCAGCGTAAGGGGCGGCAAGTACTTCGGGACTGAAGTACATTACCTACTTCCCCGACTGCTTTACATTTCTGGTTTGGTAAGCCTACGGCTCGTATACGCGTTACTGGTGTGAGTTGCGCTGAAAAATCGTACCAATCCCAAAAAAATAAAAAAGGAAAAATCAACCCCCTAAGTACAAACCTGTAAGATTTTCATCTCATTACTTTTTCGGATTCGGTTTACTGATCGCAAAATGAGGGGGGTCGCAGTATGAGCGCAGAGTGTCATCTACTTAGTGTCTCTATGCGTATTCAGTTGCTTACCAAAAGTTTCAGTATTTCAGGACCATACTCATCATTAGTTGACCTGGGGATCATCGGGGGGGGGGGGGGGGGAAGCGCTAATGCAGGGGGACTGTGTTAATTAATATGGACGGTCCATCGTTACGGGGAAATGTCTGAATGGCTATAATAGCTTTGAGGGGGCTCTAACGTAAAGTCGGGAGCGACGAGTTATAAAAAGACAAAATGAAAAAAAGTAACCGGGGGGGTTGTACTGATCAAAGCGGGGGGGGGGGGGGGGGGGGGGAAAACAAGTGGGGTGAGGGGGGGGGGGGTATAGGAATGTCCGGACACGGAGGGGGGGGGGGGGGCTAGGAAATGCGCCTAAAGAAAAAGACCAAAGTCTACCAATTCATCAATTATCGATCACAGTTTGCGACCCCGGTGAAAACTGCGAATTTGTGAAGACAACGTGCTAAAAAATATACTGGGACACTTCAGGTTTTGGTGCTGGAGCACGATAGTACTGGGGGGGGGGGGGGGGGGGGATCCGTACTAAAAGTTTCTATTCTGCATTAACGGGGGGGGGTGTTGGGGGAGGGTGTGAGACAAGGGTTGTTCAAAACTCAGGTACAAAGTTGGAAAGATACATAAAATGGAAGAAGCCTCCCGGGAAAACCGGGGGGGGGGGGGAATTATATCGACTCAAAGGCGCAGAGTACACATGCGGGCGACCATAGGTGGGTGGTGTAGCAAAAGCAATTCTCAGCGGGGGCGAGGATAATCACATCAGAGTCTATGAGGAAGGGGTTGAGAAAGTAAAAGTGGATACGCGTGAAATTTTGCAAGAATATAACAAGAGGCCAAAGCAAAGAAATACGGAGTGCTAGAAAGGATTCGCAGATAGCGTATATTTCAGGCTGGTTCTCACAAAAAATAAGTCCAGCAAAACCAATGGGCAGAGGGGGGGGGGGGGGGGGGGGGGAGGGGGGGGGGGGGGGGGCTCAATGGGGGGGGGGGGGGGGGGGGGAACGGGGGGGGGGGGGGGGGGGGACCTTTGAGGGGGAATTTTGTGCAAAAAGAAACAGTAAAATATTTACCAATAGCGGGGGGGGGAGGGGGAGGGGGGGGGGGGGGGGGCGGGGGGGGGGGGGGGGGGGGGATCACGGGGGGGGGGGGGGGGGGGGGGGGGTGGGGGGGGGGGGGGGGGGGGGGGGGGGGGGGGGGGGGGGGGGGGGGGGGGGCTGGGGGGTGGGAAAGGGGTGTGGGGTGTTAAAAGGGGGGGGGGGGTTTTGTGGGTGTGGGTGGGGGTGGGGGTGTGGGGGGGGGGGGGGGGGGGGGGGGGGGGGGGGGGGGCATTTTTAATGGCAAGCAGCATATTTAATTTATTCAAGTTTTACCAAAAAAAAAAAAAAGGTGATGATGATCAAGTAATAATTGGGATCTTCTTGAATTTAACATCTAAAATATAGAGGGGTCAGGTTAAATTAATTCTTTTCTGCTTGCGGATCGTAGGAGAAACAAAAAAAAAAACTTTATGTGGATTCTTCGGGAAAGGGGGCACAACACTTCCGAAAGTGTACCTGCCTACTTCATATATACCATTGGCTCTTGGTGTTAAGTGCAGACAAAAAAAAACAGTTATACAAGGATCAACTTAGCTTAAGTCATGTACAGCACTCGCGCACGGGTGTCAGACGGAATGGAAAGGTCCGAAAAAAGGGACCTAGACTACTAGTAACTGAATCAAACAACGAGTGCAGTCACAAGACGCAGGCTGCTAAGGTTCCGATTTCTATTAGCTTTCCCATAACACTTACGTAAAATGAGAGCAATGCGAATCGCGAACTCCCGGTTCCATCGGGGCATCTAGTAGTCGGGAAAGGTAATACACAAAAGGCGAGTGTATACATTAGCTGAGGAGGGCGCGCAACAAGTCAAAAGAAAAGGGCATGGTGAAAAGCAAAATTAAAAAATCGTACGGGGGACGTCGGCACAAAAGAGTTGATTATCTGTGGTAGGACTGAAAATGAAGGTGGGGGTGAACTTCATTCACGATTATGCAGCTGGAATGGGGTCAGAGCTAAAAACGCACTAACCTTTACCATTGTATAAAAAAAATGAAAACTCTGAGTAAAAAAACGAGCGTAGATTTCAGGCAATACAGGGTCGTATTCCGAGGAAAAAAGCAGGACGATGTTCCTCAGTGGGGGGGGGGCGGGCAGTTAAAGCATGTGGAGGTAAAGAGAAAAAAAAAAAAAAATTGGTTGCTTGCTGGGATCGGATCCTTTCAGTACCCCGGAAAATCCGATAGCAACTAAAGGATACTGTGCTGGGGTTGCAAACAAAATGTACATCAGACAGTGGAGAGGTGGTATGGGGGGGGGGGGGGGGGGGGGGGGGGGGGGGGGGGGGGGGGGGGGGGGGGGGGGGGGGGGGGGGGGGGGGCAGGGGGGGGGGGGGGGGGGGGGGGGGGTGGGGGGGGGGGGGGGGGGGGGGGGGGGGGGGTTTTGGACCTCTGTTTTGTAGGTGGGATGGGATGCATGATGGAGACCTTTTCAGAAGGCAGTAGCGCAGGCATAGGGGAGAAAAGAAGATGAAAATACGGTCACAAAGTAACTTGGACTGGCTGAGTATCGATCGAGCATGCAGTGGTTCCGAACTCAAGTAGCGTGCCTCTGGACCCTTGAAGTACGAACATTAACCTTTCGGCAAACAAGATAAGTCAGAGCAGTCCTGTGCATGGGGGGGGGGGGGGGGTTGAGAATCGTGCTGTGGGGAGAGCCAATCCGTGCCAGAACGACTCAATAAGGGAAAGTTTGGTCTTCAATTATCTTTTCGTATCACTGATATTCAGTGGTCTCGGGGATTTCGTTAGGGGCGTATACACAGACCTTCGAGTACATCTTTGGTAGAGCGACCGAAAGACAGACTGTAGTATTCCATTCTCGTGTCGTCAGGTTGGGCTAGTTCGTTTGGAAACAAAAAAAAAAAATGGTGGGGGGGGGGGGGGGGGGGGGGGGGGGGGGGGGGGGGGGGGGGGGGGGGGGGGGGGGGGGGGGGGGGGGGGGGGGGGGGGGGGGGGGGGGGGGGGGGGGGGGGGGGGGGGGGGGGGGGGGGGGTGGGGGGGGGGGGGGGGGGGGGGGGGGGGGGGGGGGGGGGGTGAGAGGAAAGAGAATAGGAATGACGAGAGAAACGAGAACACGAAACCGACGTTCAAGCATCGGTGGACTGGGGCCGCAAGAAACTCATTGACAAAGTTGATGTGCATCTGAAGGGGGTCCAGGTGGATGGTCAAAAAAAAAGGTGAAGTGGGGGAGGGGTCTCCGCATATATAACAAAATGGTGAAAAGGCATGGTCGAGTGACGGCCTTGCTTGGCCGAATTACGGTATATAATTATGGGGTGCAAGAGAAAAAGGCATGGCTGAGGGGGCTTCAAGGGAGTGATAATGCAAGGTTTTCCATTTCGCTCAAAATTAAAAGAACTTTTTTACTTTCCCGCTCTTTCCCACCCTTCACATCGTATTAACTATGGACAGTGTTAATGCGGACCACACTGTAGAATGTATCGTTTCGACGAATAAGCATAAAAAACAGGCGACACAGAATTGAAAAAAAGCGCAAAAGGGCGTGCTCCGAATGGAGTTGTCGGACGTGCAGGGGCTAGCTAAACGAGCAGGTCACCCAAAGATTGTGTAAAAGGGGGGGCTGGATTATGTCCTGTTTACCTGGAAAGGACCAGCGTGGGGGGGGGGGGGGGGGGGGCTAGTTCAACTTCAAGGTTAGGCCGGCAAAAATGTAAGGCAAGCTTGCCCCGACACCTAAAAAACGTAGGGGGGTGGGTGTTGGGGGCCCGGGACGTACAAGGGCAGATTGGTCTGTGCGAACAAACCAAGGCTCCAGGCTCGGCATGCGGCATTCGGTAAAAGTTATGGAGGAACACGTTATCCAGTCAAACTATCGGTGAAAGGTGGTACGGGGGGGCTCCGCAAAAAAGAGGGAGAATGATAGGGGGGGGGAATGGGCACTCTTGTGGAATTGCCGATAAGGGGAAAGTGTTAGGAAAAAATGAGCCCAGAACCGCTGATTCCTAGTGTGACCAACAGATTAAGAAAGCAACAACAGGACAGTGGTCAAGAAGCTTGGGGGGGCGAATACAATTCTGACGATTTACTAAAGTAAGGGCAACAATGAACTGGGCCGGGGGTCGAGCGGGCGCTGATTGACACCAAGCAGTTGATTTTTCCGGCACTGCTATTCATCCAATGTAAGCAGGGGCAACTTGGACTTAAATGGCACCGCAAAATAGGTCAAAAAAAAAAGAAGGGCACTATGCAGGACATATATATTTCTCTAAGCGTTGAAAAAAAAGTGCGGCTGCCCAAATTGTGCCCCTGATTTCTGGACAGTACGGATCATAGCATGGGGGCAAAAACGCGTTCACCTGGATTTAACAGGGGGGGGACTTTGCAACTATAGTGCTGCAGTATGGGGGATATCAACCGACTAGAGAGTCTATTAGGCTGACAACGTGCAAAACTGGGCGACTACAGCCTGTGTGTAAGGATCGAGCCTGAGGTGGCTGATCGCAAAACCTTCAGTTTGTCAATTGTTTAAAAACGAGTGCGAGTTGTAAAAATGCATTTGTGGTCACTCAACATTCCGGGTCAAGGAAAAGGAGATGGCAGACCACTACGTAAGCTAGACCGGGCGTGCTAAACAAGGGAGGTGAGTGGGGGAAAGTAGGCCAGGTGTCAACGATGAATCCAGTCAAAAACAGGCGTAGAGGGGAGGCTACGGTCGCAACTTTGCGATGCGGGTGAACCGGGTCCCCAATACGGCCTCCTCTTCCTAATCGGGAGGGTGAAAAAAAAAAAAAAAAAAAAAAAAAATAAAAAAGACACCTAGCCACGGGTATGGCGTGGTCATAAAATTGTTACCGTATATTCCACCAACATTGGAAGGGGCGGCCTAATGCCTAGGGGTTTTTGCATTCGCCGTGGGCTCTGCGGAAACAAAAGGAAGTGAGTGGGTGCAAAAAGACAAAGGTTTATAGGGGGGATAGGAAATTGTTCTTTTTAAACCACGCCAAAAAGGGGTGTGCAGGGACGATCTACTTCCTGATAAAGGAAACGCAGACTCTAATCAGCACGGTGTTCTGAATTAGGTCGGCCGGGGGGCGCGACGTTGAATCCGGTGGCGGGGTATTGGCATGCTAGGGGCCAGACGAGACGCTTATCAGCGTGTGACCATTGGGGGGGGGGGGCACGGTAACAACTGACAGAGTCAGACGAAAAGAAAGTGCGCAACACACAGAATACATACCCTTCAGGATAACGCCTTTAGCAAGGTAAAGGAAGGGGGGGGGCCCAGACTTTCAAGCCTTAAGGGGGGGGATAGGTTTCCAGACATAATGGCTCCATGGGTGAGGGCTGTTGCAGAGGTCACCGGAACTGGCCACAAACTGAAAAAACCCAGTCTGGGGGGTAAGGTACAGGGCTCGAGGTCTCATGAAACCCTGTACGTTAGACCACGAGCGTATGAGAGACTTATAAGAACGCACAAAGATGAGATGGCGCCTCTTCCGCACGAAGGTGTACTGCATGGGACTGAGTTGGAAGGGTGGAAGGTCTGGTTTGTGACAATGAAGACATATGAGATGACTGCAGCACATCAGCTGCGAGGTCAGGACTGGGTTAGTATCCGTGCTTTAGCCAGGCGGTATGTTGGAAGGGAGAGACGGTAGGACAAAACGTAGACTCACTAGCCGAACTCTGTTCGTGGGGAAACCGTAATTCGTGAACCGGGTGATTAACAGAGGGGGATAGAGAATGGAGGAGCTGCGCAGGCAGTGTGTAAAAGGGAACAAGTTCAGGTTGGACCCACACACGAAATAAATAGTGGGCACAAAAAAAAAAACAACGTGAACAAAAGCATCACTGATATTCGAACAATGTAAATATAAGTCCGTATGGGCAGGGGGGGGGAGTAATGGAAAAAAAGACCATGCAAGGGCCACGGACTAATAAGAAAGCATGGTACCAGTTGGGGGGGGGGACGCAACGATACCGAAGTGTTTAAAAAAAAAAATGTGGCGAAAAGCCACCGCACGTGTTGCCTTGCAACAAGCAGCAGTGGGGAAAAAAAAAATGCATAAAAAAAGGCGCGAAATACCATCTCAAAGACAGGACAATGGGGCGGCAAGTACTTACGAGCTTGGGGGGCCGGGGAAAAAGGGACGCTGTAGGAGTAAATTCCCGGGGTAGTCGCGTGACAAAAGCTGAGTAAAGGCTTGAATAACAGGCGGGTTCCCAAGGGGGCAATTTAGGTAGTTTGTTTCTGGCAGGGGGTGGGGCACCAAGGGGCAGAACCTGGGGGTACAAAAGCGCGTGCGTCGGTCGGGGTTGGGGGGGGGGGGGGGGGCGTCGATTAAAAAAAAAAAAAAGGGAAAAATAGGCTCAAGGCACAGGGAAAAAAAACGACTGGCAACTGGGCGAACTTTAGCTATAAATAGGAACATAAGAAAATCGGGTACGAGGTGTTTCAGTTCACAAAAATAAAAGAACGAAAAGGGGGAGATCAAAGGGGAAACATGGACCCCTCCCGGTATCTTTGAAAATGGTCCACCTGGGGCGGCGTTACAGAAACTTTATTTGGGGGGGGGGGGGTTGTATACTGACATGATCAGCTCAAACACAAGTCGTACTAGAGCCTGGCCCGAGTGCAGGGGGACTTAAGAGAGGAAGCCAGCTGCTCGGGAAAACTTAAAAATGGCAGTATGCAGGGGGGCTGGGAGCAGGGGGACGTAGGGGGAAAGGCCGGGCAATGGAATTGACGACTTCGTGAGAAATTACGTGAAAAAAAAAAAAATTTGGGGAAAAGTTCTGTCCCCCATGGCAGAAACCTAGGACGCACTAAACCCTTTGTCCACATTACTGGATGAGAGTTGATAGATACGACTAACAAAAAGTACAAAAAATGGATGGGGTCTGGGGGTAAACTATAGGGGTCAACCCAAGGGACAAATTGTGTACGTGGGGGGGTCATCTGATTGGCAGCAAAACAAAAAAACAAAATCGGACGTGGAACTAGGGCATGAATGGGGAGTGCTTTACAACCCATCCAAAATAGTAAACAGTGACCGATCGGAGAGGGAAAAGAGATGGGGAACGGCTCAAAGAAAACCTGCCGACGGCGTCAATCCGGAGCGTGCAGCTAGAGCTCGCACAACAATCAGCTGAAAATGTCGAGCGTCGAAAAGTGAATCGCAAAAAAAAAAAAAAAACCTTTTTCCACTGTTAATCAGTGAGTGTAAAGGCCCTGTTCAGGTCGGACTGTCTCGGTCTGGTGGGCATCCGGGAGGGGGGTGGGTGGGGAGGGTACTTTAATTACCGATATAGCGAGGGCACGAATCCCTGGGTGGGCGGAGCGTGCCCAGTGGGTCTAATAGAGTCTCTCACCAACACACACAAATACAAACGCGATGTAGGGGGGAGTGATGATACCTGAGTAGTTATGGACCGTAGGCCTACAAAAAAAAAAAAATGGAGTCTGGCGAACTGGTGTAAGTGCTTGGCACCAGGTGGCTGGTAACCGGGGGGGGGGGGGAATACATAAGAACCGTGGGACTGACCCTAAAACCAGGAAAATGTACAACTGCATGAAAAAACTACACTCGCGTGTCATCTGTGCTCTATAAAACGGGGAATGGGAAGTGCGAAAGGAGTGACTGAACAGCTTCGGCGAGGGGGAGCGAGTCGGGAAAGGAACTGCTGAATAGGTGTAGATCTTGTGTGCAGTAAACAAAGGGGGGGGGAAAAAGGGGATGGAAACAGGGGGGAACAGGAAAACTGAAGGGGGGGGCATACGGGCCGTTTGTAGGCTAGCAGCAGGGACGGCGCTACAGGGAGGGTATAGACTAGGGCGAAACGACTTGCCCCACTCTCAATGTCGATCTTGCATTCACAACTGGCCGTACAAGCGGGGACGGGAAGAGAAGCGGTAACAACACCAACACGAATGTAAAGGGGCGCGGGGACATGGCACAATTGGGGCGCACGGGGGGAATACTCGCCTCTTTTCCCGGGTCAGTCTAACCAAATGGGCGCACAGCAACGTCAGGGGGAGTAGACTGCTTGATGGCCAAATCGCTGCCTAAGAGGCGCTCAACCTAGGATAAGAACCAAATACAGTTGGACGAAGGGGCAAACAGGTCTGGGTTCGGGTCGCCCCCAGGTTGCAAAGATGGTTGACAATGTGGCGGGCTCGGGAGGAAAAGTACAATAACGGCACCAAGGAAGGTGAGTGGGGGTCTTGTGTGTTGTACGAAGAATTGATGGTGGCAGAAGGAAAAAGGGAAAAGTGGCACGCCAACACTGGTTGTAAATCAAGCGCTTAAGGAACAAACAGGACGAGCGCACATAGAGTTTTGGCCACAAAACTTACGACAAAAAAAATTGCTGTATTAGTGGGGGGGGGGGGGAGGGATAAGTCGTCAAAATTGTGCACGAGCGGAAAATCACGAATAGAAGCATGGTGCAAAAAAGGTAATTCGGTCTGGGAGACGGATCCAGCAATTAAAAACAAGCGAACTCGTGGGAAAAAAACTGCCCAGCGAAAAGAGGAAGGGAAAGAAACACAGGAAATGACATCGCTGAAAAAAAAAATCGCTCGTTAAATGGTGATTAGTGATGATTGGGCAAACAGTGCAAAGTTCTGCGTTGACGGGCTAGTTGCAAACGACAAATACACGGAAGGGAAAGAAGAAAGCAACGCCGGGGGGGGGGGGGGAAAAGCAGTAATTCGTTGCCGGCAAAGTTGACTGTCGATCCGCACCGTACTGTTCGGCACAAAAAGAGAGTGGGGGAGTTGGACATAAGCAAAAGTCACGAGGGCACAAAAAATCTGGACAAAAGAACGGAAGGAATGAAGTTACGCAAACACGCTAAGATAACGGGAAGGCGAAGACAAAGGTTGTCCGCGTTGCCCGAAAGCGGTGTGTCATATGGGGACGGTGCTCGGCGGATCGAACGGGGGGTATCCGTATTTGCGTCAAGGTAACGGACGTGGGCAAAGTGGGGGTTATTGAAAAAAGGAGGGGGATGACCTGTTATACATACGACGACTTAAAACGGTAAAAAAAAAAAAAAAAAGGGAAGTAGCCGGGGGGAAGACCCAGTAAGCGAAAGCGTGGGGGGGAAAAACTGGGACATGGGGGGGATTAAGAAGTGGGAAAAATTTGGCGGGCTTACTGCAGACCGACATCACCAGAGAGGGGGCTAAAAGATTGAGCATAATAGGGGATGAAACAGCCACCTATCGCAGGCTGAATCCACGCCCAAAAAATCCTTGGCACCATAAGTACATCAAAAAGCCAGGAACATCTGGGTTATATGTTCCACACGTGAGGATAAATCTCACGTGGCGACGTATCGCGCTTGCTGGAGAAAAGAACAAGGGGGGGGACAACACCAGGAGGAAAGGTATGGGTTGAGGGGGGGGTGCCACATGTTCCGAAGAGGGGGCGCGCGTTTGGCGCACGTCTAATTAAAACTCCTGGAGGGGGGGGGGGAATATTGTCTGCCGGTTTATCCGATAGGCACTGTTTGGAAAAAAAAAAAGGGGGAATCATCTTTCTAGAAAAGAAAAACAGAAAAAAACAAAACTGTTCAAAAAAAAAAAGTTCAACTTTTAGGGGCACACAAGCGGGGGGTGGGTGAGCCGAAGTAATGCAGCCAAGGGGCCAGTTCTCTTATTCAGCTCGTGGTTGAAAACTCATTGGGGTCAACGCGGGAGGGGTGCAGAAAGTAAAAAAGAGGTACTGGCGGCGTACCAAGGCAAAATGACGTAGATTAATACAAATAGGAATAGGGGGTGGAAAAATAAACAGCAAAAAAGAGACGAAAATGTAAAAACGTCGGGGTGGGGAACGTGGCTGCCGGGGACACGTGAACAGCATCACGGGGCACAAGGGGGGGGGGGGGGGGGGCAATTAATACAGAATGAGGGGGGGGGGAAAAATAAAAAAAAAAAGAAAAAAACAGAGAAAGGTGGTAAAACGGGCAGCAAGAGCGTGTCTAAGTGACCGGGTCGGCTGAACGCTTATTCTTGCCCAGGGGGGGATAGGTCAAAAAAAAAAAGGGGGGGGGGGGGGGTGGGCCAACGTTACAACACGTATGCTCGAGACCTTCCTGGTAATGGTCGCAAAAAATAGAGAGGGGGGGTGAATGGTGTTGCCCAGGTCTAACTATTTTGGGAAAAAACGCTAGGGGGAAACTAAAGTAAAAGCTGGGCACGTAATATCTCAGGGACAG
>Ga0179593_1696435_pt1 | contig 26065 bp, 44 predicted proteins | sample CZODoug2_1_08_16_FD_185931 | JGI IMG/M metagenome (GOLD analysis project Ga0179593, IMG submission 185931) | Vadose zone soil fungal communities from Angelo Coast Range Reserve, California, USA - CZODoug2_1_08_16fungal (PacBio error correction) | ecosystem: Environmental > Terrestrial > Soil >...
CGTTTGCACAGGGAAAGGGGGGATCGTGAAACACGAGTGGTCCCCCTTGTTCTTTTGCAGGGGGGGCAAGGAAAGGGGAACCGTCGACCAGCAAATGGAGCAGCGTGGATGTCTGGGAAAAGGGAGGGGGGAAGAAACCGCTCAAAAAGGAATACGGGAAGGGCCGGCGGCCCGCACCGGCACCAACAGGGTGACAACAAAAGAGGGGGGCGCGATACGCCGCGCCTAGTCCGGAGGGAGGGAGGGAATTAGCCCTCCGTGTGAAAAGGGGGGGTGTAAGGAGGGGGGCAAAAAGTCCCCTTGACCAGAAGCTTGATTAAGCGAAAAAAAAGGAGAAGTCATCAGCTGCAGGATTCACGTTGCAATCGAAGAGGGGAGAACAAAAACGCATTGGCCATCGCGCCCCGTCTCGTCCAGCAGAAAAGGGGGAAAAAAGAAGGGAAAGGGGGGGGTTGGTTTGGGAGGCTGTCAATCCGAGAGTAAGGGAAGGGAGTCTGGGTTCGTCAAAGGAAAAGGGGGGTGAATCGCGCAACGTCGATCACTTCTGTGGGAGGGGGAGAAAAAAGGAGCCATCTCTACCACTTCGGAAAAGGGGGGGGGGGGGGTGAAATAGAAGGGAGATCCCGTCCACCTGCCTCCATCCCGCCGCCATCGGGGGGGGGGGGGGGGAAAAAAAAAAGGGAAGGGGGGGAACGTCAAACTCCTTACATCTTTATCATTTAGTAGTCGCGGGGGAAAAAATAAAAACAGGCATCAAATTGGGACGATCTCGCTTGGAAAAAGAAAAAAAGGGGGGTATTTGCGTCTATGGTGGGGAGGGAGAAGGAAAGGTAACTATAGGAGAAAAAGTTCCATTAGTCGCACAAGGAAGGGGGGGAAAAGGAAAAACGGGAGTCCTTGTTTTCAGGAAAAGATATTCCAATAAGAAAAACACAACCGGAATTTTAAATCGGCCGGGCGCGGGAGGGAAGGTCTGCGGTCCTTGTCCGCCCATAACCGAGGGGAAGAGGAAACCTCTCCAGGAAGAAAAAGAAAACAACGGACGACGGCCCAATTATCGCTCCAAAACCTTCTTTGTCAGTTCCCGCCGGGGAGGGGGGGGGGGAGGAAAAACTATATTCCACAAGGGGGAAGGAAAGGGGAGAAAAAACAAAAACCTGGAAGGTAGCCTCTTCTCACGGGGAGAAAGAGGGGGGGGGGAAGGGGGAAAGGCCGTCTGTCGGGGTCACGGAGAAAGAAACTGAAGGAGAAAAAAGGGGCTCGCTTTTTAGGGGGGGGGGGGGAAAAAAAAAAAAAAGATGGCCGGCCGGAGCAAGAGGGGAAGTACAAGATCGAAAAGAGGAAACAAAAAATCTCCGGAACCACGGACAGATCATTCTTATGAAAGGTAGGGAAAAAAAAAGAAAAAAAAGAGGTTTTCAACAGCAGGGGGGTTTATGAAACGGACATTGGAAAAAAAGGAGGTCCGTGCTCTTCGAGGAAGCAAAGGAAAGAAAAAGAGAAATCATTCAGGAGGGGAAGAGGACAGAACACCTGCGCAATGAAAACGCCCGACAGCTCAAGGAGGGGGGGCGGGAAAGAGGAAGGAGGACCGCCTTTTTAGGAAAAAAGAATGCGCATCTTCAGTTAAGAGAGGGGGAGGAAAAAAGCAGTCCTCGAGCGTGCGGCCGAGGGAAGAAAAAAAAAAAAAGGACCGCGGCGGGCGTCCCTGGTGGGACAGTAAGGAAAGGAGGCGAAGAAAAGGAGGAAAGGTGGTGTGGCGAGAGGCCGCTGAAACAAAAGAAAAGAAGAAGGGGGGAAAGGAAAAGGACTCCGGGGCGCTGGAACACGAAATATAACCTTTGGGGGGGGAAAAAGGGGGGGGGGGAAAAAACCCCTTATGAAAGGAACCCGAGAATTTTCAGGGACAGGAAAACACAACCGAAAAAAGAACCGGACGAAGGGAAAAGGCTTGCGCAACCAACTTATTGGGGGGGGGAGTGAAAAAAAAAGAAATCTCCGAACGCAATGTTTGCCGGCGTGGAGGGAAAAAGGGGGGTTCGGGGAGTCCAAAGGGAAAAAAGAAAAAAAGGGGGACAGGACAGGGAGAGACCGGAGATTGTGGTTAACTCCGAACAAAAAAGGGGGAGGGGAAAACCCAACGGCATCCCCCTCGCCGCCGCAACCGAGAACGGCCACAAGTGAAAGTACATACCCGGTAGGGGGGAAAGGCAAGAGAAGGGTAGAGGAATGGCCCCAATCTGCCTGCTATCCAAAAAAGGAGAAAAGAGGGGGTCGTCCGTCTGTTTCCCGCGTAAAGAAAGGAACTGATAGCTGAACAGGGAGAAAATAGTGGGTTACTAAACCATCATCTAATAGAAAAAAAAAAAAAAAAAAAAAAGAGCCCGAGGATCCCTGCTGCTGGGTTGGGGAAAAAGAAAGAATGGCTCGGGGGGGGGAGAAAGAGCCTTCTCAATGTTGCGAGACAAAGGGGAAAAAAAGAGGGAAGCTTGTCCCTCCGGAAGAAAAAGGGGAGGAAGGGGAGGAAAAAAAAAAAAGGGCACAAACTTCCGTCTCCGTTAGAGGAAAAAAAAAAGAAAAGGAAGTCTCGATTGGGGGAAAAAATCGGGGAATCTTCTTCCATACCAGTAAAGAAGGGGAGGGGGAAAAGGGGGTTTCCATAATCTTTGCTACGACCGTAAGAAACAGAAAAAAGGATATAAAGGGGGGAGGGAGGTATTAAACCCGATGGGAAAAAAAGAAGTCGGGTTTTTTTTGGAAAAGTGACGAAAAAAAAGAGGGGGGGAAAAGGGAGGTCATGTTCTCCCCGGGGAAAGGGAAGGGGGGAAATAGGATAAATCTGTCTACTTGCCGCAGACGGATGGGGGAAAAAAAAAGAAAGGGAAACTTTCGCAGCCTTTAAAAAAGGGAAGGGGAAGGGGAAGAACCCCCTCTTATGGAAAAAGGAGGTCGACGTCGGTGAGGAATAGGGGGGGACGGCGATCGCCGCACAAAGAGAAAAAAAAAGGGGGAAAAAAAGCAGATTTGAAGCCAATCACGTCGGACAAGATAGAAAAAAAAGTGAGGAGCCACCAAAAGGGGGGGGGGGAGGGAGATCAAAATCGTCAGCCGGCCCCAATCGGGAAGAAAAAAAAAGAAAAAGAGCACCTCTGCATACAGGAATCCATGTGAAGAAAAAGGAAAAAGAAGATTAAAGAGGGGAAGGGAAATGTGGCCCGAAAAGATCCTCCCGGGTTGGAGGAAGGAAAAAAGGGAAAAAGAACGGCGAGTCCTCTGCGAACACTAATCGGGTGGGGAAGAACGGGAAAACGGAAATGAAAAAAGGGAAAAAGGGGAGGAAAAAAAGAAGGGTTCGCATATACTCGCCGTCTGCAGGCAAAGAAAAAAAGAGGCAAGGGATCGGCCGCCAGCAACAGGTTTCGCAAAAAAGGAAGGGGAAAAAGACTCCCCCTTTAAATCGTGCGGGAGAAAAAGGAAGAAAGGGTCGCAGCGGTGGCTCTCGGCTTTTCAGAAACCTAGCCCGATTGGGGAAAAAAAAGAAAAGGGAGGAAGGAAGGCAAACTATCTTTGGGGAGGGGAAAGGAAAAAAAAAGTTTTCCCAAGGGCTTGGACGTAAACTTGGGGAAGGAGGGGGGGGGGGGAAAAAGGGGGGGGCGCCTATCTAGGAGCCGAATTGCCGGGCTATTCGCGGCAAGGAAAAGGGATAAAAAAAAAAGATGGCTCAAAGGGAAAAAAGGGGACGAACGAGGGTGTCTCTAAGATCCGAAAAAAAAAAATCCGACTTCCACGCTGGTAAAACGTGAGGAATCAGAGGGAAAAGAGAAGATTTAATCCCGAGCGGATCCTCGGACAAATAAGGGGGAAGGGGAAAAAGACGACAACGGGGTACATCCTCTTCGAGGGCGAGGACCCAGAGGGGAGAAAAAGACCCTAAAAAAAAAAGTGAGGGAGGGGGGAAAAAAAACCTCATCTGTTCAGGAAAAGAAAGGGAAAAAAAAAACCCCTGTATTTCCCCGGTCGGAAAATGAAAATAGGCAGGGGGAAAGCACCCGGGGAAAAAAGAAAAAAATCCCTCGTCCCGGAGAAGAGGGGAGAAAGCATTTTTTGGGGCGAGGGGAGGAGGGGGGGAGGGCCAACTTGGAGCGCTACCGCACCAGTGGTGATAAAAGTTCAGCGTCGGGGGGGGGAGAAGAGCCCCTTCTCCTCGCACAAAGGGCTAGAGGGGGGAAGGCGAGGGATCATCGCTTCCGTCAGCCGAACAAAAGGGGGAAAAAAAAAAAAAAAAAAAAATCCTCGGGCTCGTTTTGCGTTACCGCGGAATTCGGAAAAGGAGGGAGAAACACGATCTTCTGTTGTTTGGGGGGGGAAGAAAGTGAGGGTGATTTACGGCGTGTCCCAGACGGCCCGGAAAAAAGCAGGGAGGAAGAGTAGGTATCCTGAAAAAAGGGGGGAAGAAGGGCCTCGCCTGCCTCCCACGGAAAAACGGGCATCTGCCTTCAATTTTTCCTTCGCCACGTTGAGGAAGGGGGTGCTGGAGGAGGGAAAAAAAGTTGCCCACAGGCTCAAGATAGCTGCGATCAGGGAACGACGAAGGAAAAAGGAGAAAACTGCTTGTCGTCCCCCTGGGGGAGGAGGGGAGAAAAAAAACGAAAGAGTGCGATTTCTAGATGCCGTGAACGAACGCCGGCAAAAAAAAGGTGGGGATCTTCGAATGATTCGGGAAAGAGGAAATCGGCCGTCGCAAAAATCGTTGGTTTGCGGAAAATGTGTCAAGAAGGGGAAAAAGGGGAAAGGCGGTGTTTAATTCTTGTCAGGGGGAAAAGAAAAAAGGCATGGGTCGTTCTAATCAGAGGGTGTGCAAAGGAAAACCATCGCGAAGGAGAAAGAAAAATCTTGCTATATCCTGCCTTTAAGGGTGAGGGGGGGAAAAAAGACCACAAACGTTGTCTTTCGAACGGGGGGGAAAGTTAAGTATGTGAAAAAAGAAGGGAGGGAGGTAGGGATCCGTTTTGTGGAGCCATAGGAACCTCGAGGACTTCTTGCGACATCCACGGGGGGGCAAAGGAGGGCTGGCCCAGGGGGAAGGAAAAAAAGGATGAAGAATGCCTTTAAACTCTTTTCGGGGACGAAACATCTGTGAGGAGGGGGGGGAGCCCCAATGCGCCCTTTTCGCGGGCAGAAAAAAAAACCGCCAATCCTGCTCCTGTCTTTCCAGCGTGGGGGAATCTGAATCAAAATCCGTTCCCTTGACATGAAGGGGGAAAAAAAGGTGCTTCAACCTTTCCTGCTTGGAAAAACTCAGAGAAAGGGACCTTTTTTCAGAGGAAAAAAAGGGAAAGGGGGGGCCATTAGATTTTGCCGACCGAGTGGGCGATCATTTTAATCTCGGCGTCAGGGGGCGAAAAGAAGGGGGGGTAGCCGCTCCTTCTGCCACGCCCCTACAGAGAAAGAAGGCAGCAGGTGCCACGGCCTTTGAGAAGGGGGAAACGAAGGGAAGAGGGAAAGTTCGATCCGCCCAAAAGGGAAATCCAGGTTGCTTTCTTTTTTCTGAAAAAAATGAAGACGCGGAAAGAAAAAAAAAAAAACTCGCTTCGCTTTGCAAGAAAAAGAAAAAAGAGGGAGGAAAGTCGCGTGTCTGCGCCTTGGCCGAAAGGGAAAAAGTCAAAAAGGAACGGTTATTTGCGCCACGAAAACAAGGAAAGAAGAAAAAAAAGGCCGAAGAAAGGTGGTCGGGAAAAGAGGGAAAAAGGGGAAGTGGGAGATTTCGAAAAAAAAGAAAAAAAGGGGGGGGTTTTTTGTCACCCGGCCGAGGGGGGAGAAGATGGGCGCTTTTTATCCAAGCAACAATGGTTGGCCCGATCGAAAAGTCCAAAAAGGGGGGAAAAAATGAAACTCCGATGATCGTCGAAATGGGAGGAAAAAAGGGGACCGATTTCGGCGAAAGAAAAACAAGAGCAAAGGGGGGGAAGGGAAAAAGGGCCGTGGGTTTTTTGGATTACAACCGGGAAAAACCATGGAAAAAGAGGGGGGACTTGGCTTCTGTTTCTTGAGCGCATCGAGGCAAAAAGGAGAGGTCGGCCCCCACCCTGACTTCCCTGGTAGCGATGGGAGGTGTTGAGCAACGGATAAGAGGAAAAGAAAGTGACTCTGAGTGAGGGGAATGAATACTACCTATCCAATTAACCCTTATTCACAGCCGAAAACCAAAAAATTAACAGAAAAGGGAGAAAAAAAACCAGTTCCTATTTTTCGGTTCATATGAATAGGGGGGGACGGAGGTGCGATGTCCCATCCTTGCTCGGGGGGGGAAAATAACCAAAAAGGAGGGACGATTCACTTTTCATCTTCCTCTGAAATGAAAAAAAGTGAAGGGGGGGCCCCGCTAAATCAAGCCTTCTTGGGGGGCAAGACATACAAGAAGGGGGAGGGGGGGAAGAAACTTCAACAACCGGCAAAAAAAACCAATGCATCCGACAGGGAAAGGATCTCGAAAAAAGGTTTTGTTTCAGTCTCCCTTCCAGAAAGTGCTCAAAAAAAAAAGAAAAAAAGGCAATGAAAGGGGGGAAAAAACGAATCTTTCACATAACATAAAAGACGAAAAGGAGGAGAAAGGGGGGGACGTCCGATCCCGAAAAAGGAACAATTCAAAAGGAAAAAAGGGGGGAAACGATCAACCATCAAGGGAAAAGCCGATTTGCTGAACCTGTTTTTCTTGGGGAGAAAATCGAAAAAGAGGGGAGGTTACTGGGGGGGAAAAAACGTGTTTCCTTACCTTACCGGTTGTGAAAAAACAGATCAAAGGGGGGGGAAGGGGGAACAAAAAGGGTCGACCCGAGCGGGGGCAGCGAAGTCTTCAACCCAGGGGGTGGCGCCGGGAAAAAAATACGAAACAAAAAAAAGGAAAGGGGGCCCGACCGACTGGCTGACACGGAAAGAAAAAGGACCAAACTCCTACACAGAAAAAAAAAGGGAGGCCCCGGGGTTCGTCCCGGGGAAAGGGAAAGAGAACCTCCCTCCGCAAGAAAGAAAAAGACATGGCATTACCATCCCTACCGGGAAAAAAGGAATTTCAGGGAGGAGGGAAAGCACTTTCTACGTTCAAAAAAAAAAACAAAGTTCAACATGAACCCGCTCCGAAAAGGGAAAAAAAAGCCCAGAGAGAGGAGAAGAAAGTCGGGCCATTTCCTTTCGTTCAGGGGAGGGGAAAGGAGAAATGGAAGTGGCGTCCGTTCTGAAAGTTTGTATCCAAGGAGGGGGTCGCAGGGGGAGACCTCTTTCAAGTGCCCCCACGGGGGAAAGAAAAAACAGCATCTTCTCCTTCAAAAAAAAAAGGTAAAAAAATGAGGAAAAAAAGGGGACCCGCGCCTTGACACGCTTTTACTGCCCCGGAGGAAAAGTGGATTCACCAACCCGGAAAAAAACAGGTTGAAAGGGAAAAGAAAAAAAACGGAACTTGTCCCGCAGAGAGGGTGTCGATCCGTCTTGTTCGATCTCGGCGCAGGACCTGGAGGTTTGACCGTCGCCCACGTGCGGAAAAAGATCACTCCCGACGGTCGGCTGGTCAGAAAAAAATGCCTTGAAAAAGAAAGGGGGGGGAGCAGATCCCGCCCCAGCTGGCAGAAAGAGGGGAGGGAAAGGCCAAGACGTGTTCGTTCGTTGTGATGGGTCAGGGGAGAAGGGGAACCACCCAGTAGGGGGGAAAAGAGGGTCCCATCCTGTCCCTGCCCGCCGGAAAGAAAAGGGGGAGGGGTTGAAGGCCTCGCCTGCAGGGGATACAAAAAAAAGGGGGGGGAAGGGGCCCAGTCCCTTTTTACTTCTGAAAGAAGGGGGGGAAGGGGTCGCCCCCACAAGGTTACTTCCATGAACACGAAAAAATGGGGGGAAAAAAAAAAAAGAGGGAATGGCTCTCTGCTTGCGACAAAGAACAAGGGGAAAGGTGGCGGTTGCCCTGCCAATGTTGATCGTGAAAAAAGACCCAAAAAAAGGAGAAGGTTTTCGGGATCAAGCGGACCATCAATGGGAAAAAAATGGGAGGGAGGGGAACAGATCGTTGGGAAAAAACCGCTCAAAGGGGGGGAGGAAAAGACGGCCCACCGTCTTATGCTCCTTGCAACCAAACGGGGGGGAAAAAAGGAAGAACGCCCTAGTCTTGCAATGCATTGGGGGGGGGGAAATTAGCATCCCCTGTCCCGGGGAATGGAAAAAAAGGAAAGCTTTTGACCAGAAGAGGAGAAGGTTGCTGCGTCCCAACTTCATCAGCAGGGGGGAAAAATCATCGAAAAAAAAGAAAGAAGGACGCCACTCCTGGGCCAAGAGGAAAGAAAGCATCCCGGCGACCTAATGCATCAGGAACCGAAAAGAAGTTTGGAGTCCTTAAGGAGAAGGACGCGGTTGTCCTTCTGTGGGAAGGGGGGGGGTCGTCTTCCGCCCTGTTGCATTCCGCAACTAAAACCAATCTTCTGTGATCGGGGGGAGGAAAGGGTATTGGGAGGGAGAAATCCGCTACCACTTCGGCAGGGGGGGGGGAAAAGAGCTCGACTTCTCTCCGTAAACGCAAAAAATGGGGTAAGGGAAAAAAAGGACTGGCCCGGCAAAGCCGGGGAAAAAGAAAAAAGAGGCGAAATGCCGTTACCTAAACGTGAAAAAAAAGGCGGCTCTCTTTTTTCAAAGGTAAAAAAAGCACGGCGATTGGTGGTCTATAAATCGGCCAACATTGGAAGAAAGATCAAAGCGCAACCTCCCCTTCGTGGAAAAAAAAAAAAAAAGGGGGAGTCCTTGTTCGAATCCTCCGAAAAGGCCAAAAAAAAAAACGTATTTTAATCTCCGGGGGGCGGACCGGGAGGGAAACGTGCCGCCATCCAGAAATGGAAAAAAAGTCTCTCCCAGCGCAGAAAAAGAAGAGGCCTCAAAACGAACGGGGGGGGGGGGGAGTTCTGGCATGCCTTCCTCTCGTAGGGAAAAAAAAGGGAAGAAAAAAGGAGGTAGCACTGGGCGGCCCTCTCCTTCGATGTGAAGGGGGAGGAGTTTTCCGAAAAGAAAAGGATCGCGTTGTATTGTTTCCGGAGGAGAGGGAAAAAAGGGGGAGGGACATCTCTACGAATACGACCTAACGAACACGATTTTTTTTTTTTTTTTTGTGGAGGGAAAAAGGGGGGGCCCGGCGCCAAAGGGGGGTTTTTTTTTTTTTTTTTTTTTAATCCCACCACGTGGGGAAAGGGAGCCACTCGGTCGCAAAATCTCCGGGAAAAAAGGGAAAGAGGGGAAGGCAAACCGTTTCTCTTATTTCAAGCGCAAGGTTGAAAAAAAAAAAGGAAAGGACTAAAGTGCCAAGAAGAAAAGGAGAAAAAAGGAAACCGGGTACTCATCCCAGGAGCAGGAAAGGGAGGGGGTAAGGAAAAGTTGGCCCGCCCCGCAGGAGAAAGGATAAAAGGGACTTGGGAAAAAAAATCTTTTTTCAAGCATATCATAGGAAAAGTAAAAAAAAGGAGTCACGACCCCTGTTTTATGCGCAATCTTCCAGAGGTGCGGAGGGAAAAAAAGAAAAAAGGGTCCGTTTCCTTTTGTGGGAAATAAGGAAGGAAAGGAAGGGGGGGGGGAGAGAAAGGCCGCGGACCAACCGAACCATAAGCCGAATCTCGCCCAGAGGAAAAAGAGAAAAGAGAGACCTAGCAAAAAAAAAAAGGGGGGGGAGTCGCCGACCAGGCGAGAATTTTGAAATGAAAAAGCCACACCGGCCGACCAAAAAAAAGGCGGGTGCTCAAGGGGGGGGGGGAAAAAAAAAGAGGGAGCACTAAACCACGTCCCGCCATAGAGGAGAGGGGGGGGGGGGGGAGATAGAAAGCCGGCTTGGTCGTAGATCACGCAGAAAAAACCCGGCCGGGGGGAAAAAAGACGCAGCTTATCTTGAGCCTTGGTGGCAAAAAGGGGGGGAGGAAAAAAAAAAGAACGGCGAACGGCCACATTGCCGCGGGATGCCGGGAAAGAAGGGAAGAAAAAAATAAGTCGAGAAGGAGAAGAAAGGGCCCCACTTTCCCCGTCTTCTTGCCGGCCGGGAGGCAGATGGGGGAGAGGGAGCAGAGCTGGGCGCAACAACAACCGAAATCGTGGGAAAGACTGGATAAAAAAAGGGAAAAAAAACAAAGCCCGATTATCTCTGCTGGGTTGGTGGGAAAAAAAGGGGGAACAGGGCCTCACGGTCATCGAATGATAAGATCAAGAAAAGGGCTCCCAAAGAAGGGGAGGGGGAAACTGCCCGCCCTGTATAATGGTCCCAGGAAAAAAGAAAAAAAAAGGAACGGCGCCCGGGAGCTTCCACCCGACTCAAAAAGAGGAAAAGGGTTGGGGAAGAAAAAGCCTCTCCTTCCTCGGCGTCCAAAAACGAAGGGAAAAAAGAGCAGAATTGGCCCATAATCTGTTGGTCCTTTCCGACCTAAAAAAGTAATATTGGAAGGAGGGGGGGGAAAAAAAAAAATTCGTTGTTTTAGTTTCTTCTTCGGAGGGGGGGGAAGGGCCCACTCGAAAGCCTACCGTTTACCCCCGTTCGAGAAAAAAAAAAAAAAAAAAAGGCAAAGTCAAAAGGGGGGGGAGGAGACTTGCCCCTCATCCCGTAATTGAGAAGAAAGAAAAAGGAATGCGGCCCACGTTCCAGCGTTAAGTCGATGTGGGGGGGGGGGAGCCGCTCGAAAAAAAAAAAGAGGGGGGGGAAAAATCGAGAATCTTCTCCGTCCATTGCCTCGAGAGGAAGGGGAAAATAGAAAAACGGACCCAGCATATGAAGCCAAGCCACGGCGACAAAGAAAGAAGAAAAAAAATAGGGGTAAAAAAAAGGGGGGGAGAGACTCAGAAATCTTCAGCCAAAAAATCGGGGGGGAAAAAAAAAAAAAAACTAACCCCCGAGAAAGCCGAGCCAAAAAAGAAAGGCTTGAAAAAAAAAGGAAAAAGGAAAGCACGATTTTACCTTTAAAATAATCGCATTTGGGGGAAAGGGGGGAAGGGGGAAAGAAGGGGGAAGCAGGGCAGCGACAAAAAGCGAGGTACGCAACTGCGAGTCGAGAATCTGGGGAACGGAAAAAAAGAGGGAAAAGAGAGAGATCCTATTGGCCCGTTCTTTAAAAAAAGGAAAAGGGGGGAGAAAAAGGAGGCTTTTTTTTTTGTTCGGATGGCGCTGCAAGGATCGGGAAGGGGAAAAAAAAAAAAAGAAAAGGGGGTCGCACACATCTCCTGCAAAAGACGAAAAAAAGAATCGTGGCTCCGCGAACCAATTGGGGAGAAGCCTGGTCCTCAGCGTTGCCTCGGCTGTGAATCAAGCCTTCAGAGGAAGAATTTTCTGTAATAGCCCGCAAAACTACATGGAAGGGGGATGAGAGAGACCGTTTTCCCAGGCTTTGGAAAAGGGGGGAAAAAGAATTGTGTTCTTGAAGGGGGGGAGCGAATCCCTTGTCGACCAAGGAGGAGGGGAAAAGGAACGGATCAATCCTTCGAGGTGCGCGAATGGGGGACCGGGGGAAAAAAAGGGGGGGGGAGCGAAAAAAAAAAAGATTCCTCTACCCAACAATAGGGGACGCCCATTTACCTTGGGAATCGGCAAAAAAGGGAAAGCACGACTAATTATCCGAGCGATGCATACTGGCCTTCCGGCCCGCCCTGGGGGAGGAAGGGGGTACAGGGAAGAGGGAACTTCGTACGATCATACCCCCTCAAAAAAGATTTCGCAGTCAACCTCATCGGTTTTTGGAGGAAAAAAAAAAAGAAAAAACCTAACCTGAGGGGGGAAAGGAAGGGAGCCCATATATGGAAATTTCCTGCAGAGGGGGGGGGGGGACCCGCCTCTGCCGCGAGCGGGAAAAAAGGGCGGAACGAAATCCTTTTTTGGGGGTAAGGAAAGAAGCTAAGAAGACCTTGGAGCCGTCTATCCTGCCCACAAGTGAGAAGGAGAAGGGGGTCATCTCCTCGTCTCTCAGAAAAAGAGTGGAAAAAAAAAAAAAAAGCTCGATCCATCAGGAAGGGAAGGACAACCGCCCGTTAGACGTCAAAAAAAGAAAGAAAGGACACTCTTGCCGTGACATCGGAAAGGAAAAAAAAAGGCTTGTTTCGGTTCACCACGAAGAGAAAAGAAGAGATGCGAACGATCTTCTAATCTTCTGCGTGAGGGGGAGGGAAAAAAACAGGCCCCAAACGGCCGACCTTTGCTTAGAGGGGAAAGAAGGGGAAAAAAAAAAAGGGGGGAGAAATGATACGAAGAAGAAAACGGGCTGAAAAGAGGAAAAAAAAAGGGGGGTGATTTGTTCCGTCGTGAGGGGGGGAGAGGGGGGGGAGGCCGTTTTTCCGCGCCAAAAAAGGGAAAAAAAGGCTCAATATAGCTAAAGAAAACACCACCATCGGAAAAAAAGAAACGCAAAAAGGGGGCTTGCTCTTTTTTGATAAAGAAAAACAGGAAAAAAAAGAAAGCACGGCAACATCGTCGAGAATGCGGGAAAACGTGGGGGGGGAGGGAACTCGTCCGGAAGGAAAAAAAAAAAGCCCCGTTGCCATCGTTCCGGGAGGGCGGAGGTTTCGGTTCATTGCAACTGGCGAAAAGAAAAAAAAAAAGGGGGGAAATAGAAAAAAAAGAGGCCGTTGCCGGCTTGCTCGGGCCGACCAAAAAAGGGGGGACGAGAAATCCGGTCTTTATGGTTTTTCGGAGGGGGAAAACGGCCCCCCAAAAGTTTGCGCCGGACTGAAAGGAAATGATGGCCACCAGGACGCCGCCCGGGAGAAAAAGGGCCGTGGGGGAAAAAAAAAAGCTCAGAGGAAAAGGATTTGACAGGATGGAAGGGAAACGGTTCTTCCGAACGAAGAGCGCAAGGGGGAGAGTTAATAGGAAAGGTTTTTTCCCCTCAACAGAGGGGGGAGGAGGGCGGGCCAATTTCGCCCGGGGAAATAAAACTGCTCTCCTTCTTCGCACCGGTTTGGAAGGAAATCCGTCCTGGACAGGGAAAAAAAGAGGCACTCTGGAACCTTCCCTGCTTGAACTCACAAGAAAGGCATGGTGGGCATCTCGCATGAATCCTGGAAAAAGCAGGATTTTGGGGGAAAAGAAAAATGTATCCTCGGTCCCGTATCGTAGAGAGGGGAAAGAGGGGTCGCGCGCCCGCTGGCCACAAAAAGGCCCTTCTTTCAATCAGTGCACACGGAGGGAAAGCGCGTCCTTCAGGGAAAAGAGCTAGCAGAAAAATGAAAGCTTGTGGCGTCCCGGTGGTTCCCTACGCCGGAAGCCAGGAAAGGAAAAAAGCCAAAAAAAAAAAGGAAAGAGAAGCGCTAAAACAAGAGCCGTCCGCGTGTCTTGCGAGAGGTCGCCAAAAGAGTAGAGTGAATCTCGGTGATGGAAGGGGGAAAAAAAAAGGTCCCGAATCCGAAATTAAATTCCGGTGGGGTGGGGTTGGAAGGGAAAAAAAGGGGCAGTGGGAGATCTGCATATGAAAAGCATAAAAAAAAAAAAAAGCGTGTTTTTGCAACCCGCCAAGACACAGGGAACTGGGCGCTTTTTTATAAGACAAAAGGAGGGGCAACATGGTTGTCCGATCCGCGAAACCAATGCGGGCCCCGCAATACAATTCCGAGACAATGGAAAAAGAGGAAGGCAAAGGCATTCCCGAACGTTTTTGGAGGGGAGATTTGGGAGCCGCAAAAAAAGGGGAACGGGCTTTTGCCGTTCCGTCCGGGTTTTGGGGAAAAAGGGGGGAAAAATAAAACCCGAAAAATGGTGTCTTGCCTGGGCGGCGGGGGAAGGGAAAAGATCCTGGGGGAAAAAAAAAAAAAAAGTCCCCACCCTGCCTCCTTGGGTAAGAGATGGAAAAAGAAAAAAGCCTTCCCACCCGATCACGTAAGTTCTCGGGAAGGTAACCTCGAAGAAAAAAAAAAGGAAACGCCTATTCACAGCCGAACCAGGCACCTCGGGCATTTGACAGGCCTTCCCAACAAAAAAACATTTTTAAAAAAAGGGAAGCCTCGGGTTCGCCGGGATGCTGGGGAAGAAAAAAAGGGGCCGCCGAGTGGATTGCTTGAACCTTCGGCAGGGAGGGAAAAAAAGGCCGCCGCAGGAAAGCAGCACAGCCGTGTGGGGACAGCTTTAATAGGAAAAGCTGTTCCAAGCAGACCCAATTAAAGCAAGGGAGGAGGATAAAAAAAAAAATCTACTAGGCTCAGGCAAGTGAGAAGACTCCAGGGGGGGAAAAAAGGTGTGTCCTTCCGCCGCGGAAGGAGAAAAGGGGGAAAGCCGGTTTTTCCCCAAAAACGAAAAGAAATCCAAAAAAAAACGGAAAAAAAAAGGACTTGTCCCTCCTGTTTTCCCTGAGGAAAAAAATAAAAAGAGAAAGGACCTCGGTTTTTCAAAAAAAAATGAAAAACGAAAAAAAAAAGGGGTGCCTGAAAAGGGGGAAAGAAAATCCATCGCTTGGTTCGGTGAAAAAAAGTGTTCCATGACTTCCTTTTGTTTCTAAAAAGGGGAATGGCAATTTCTATCCAAGGAAAAAGGACTTTTCCCCTGTTCATTTGAAAAAAACACAAAGAGAAAACCGAGCGGCAGCGAGTCTTCAACAAAAGGGGGGGGAAAAACGTGCTTTCAACGGCTGCAAGGGGATGTCAAGAAAAAAAACTACTAAAGGAACAAGACCGACAATCAACCAAAAAAGGCCGCAATCAGCCCCCGATTTTGACAGGCCACGCCCGGAAAGAAAAAAAGGCTCAGACACCGATTCAAAAGGAGGAAAAAAGCGTTCAAAGTCGGCGTGATCCCGATGTCCCCGCCGGAAGGGGGGGGGAGAAAAAGTCAAAATACTGGCAAACAAGGGGGGGGGGGGGGGCCTGAAAAACTATTCGACACTAAATGATAGGCAGGGACTTCTTTCTGGTCGGTGAAAAGGGAAAAACCCGATAAAAGGGAAAGGAATGGGGTCGTCCGGCAAGGGGGGGGGGGGGAGGGACGGGGAAGTCACCCGCTGTCAAGAGGGAGGAAGGGGGGGCCTTGCAGAAAAAGAGAAAGGGCAAACAGACACCAAAGGGGGATGGAACACTCTTTTATTCCCCTCCGCCTATGGAAAAAAAAAAAAAAACCATAAAACAAAAAAAAATAAAACATCGACTGGATCACAAAAGAGGAAAAAAAAAAATCCAAGGGAGAAAAACGAACCTTAACCTTTCCCGCCAGGAAAAGCCCGAGTGACTATCTTCTTTTCGATCTCGGAGAAAAAGGGGCACTTGAATCCCACGTTTCTTCAAGCCCCAAAAAGAAAAGCCGGAACTTTCTGCTGGTCCGGAAGGAAGGGAAAGGTCCCTTAAAAAGAAGCCATCTGCCGATCGTGCGGCCGGTCAAGGCGGGGGAAATTTTGGGTTCTTGTTCGGTATGGCAGGGAAAATCGGTCCCGAAAAAAAAAAAGAAAAAAAGAGTAAAGCCATGTTGCGGTGAACGGAAAAAAAGGGGGAAAGGGGCAATCGCCTGATCCCTCGCCCGAGGGGAGGAAAAGGAACCTTTTCCCAGTCCCTGTCTTTGGCAAAGGAAAAGGGGAAAAAAGTTCGCCCCCACCAAGTACTTCCAGGAGAAAAGTGACAACCGAAAAGAAAAAGAAAAAAAGGGGGAAAGAAAAGAAAACAAGAACCGGTTCAGCAATCGGCGTGGGTGGCAAAGGGAAAAACGAGTTTCCTTTTTTGCCTTTCCTTGGCGATGGGAAGAACAGGGCGGAACAAAAGGGGAGGGGGGCACATTCGTTGTAAAACCGCCTCAGGCCCTCCAAAAAAAGCCGGAGGCCCTTGCAACAACGGCCAGGAAAAAACGCAAAAAAAAGGGGGTGCCGGGTTTGCCGTGTAGAAAAGGGGGAAGGCTGAAAGGTGGGTCTGCTTGCAAAGAAAGGGGAAAAGACTTAGGATGTTGCCTGCGGCACTTCCATCAGCGGCAGGAAAAAGGACGAAGGTTCAGCCATCAACTTTCAGGAAAAGGATGGGCATAAGAGGGAAAAAAAAAAAAAAATCCCGTCTACCCTGAGGCATAGGACCCCGAAAAATTAGGAAAAGGGGGGGGGGGAAGGACTGGTCAATTCCTATAGTCGCTGCGGGGAGGGGGGCGGGGTTAAAGGGGGGGGAAGAAGGAACGACTGTTGCCATCCTGCGCCACTCCGAAGCACTTCGGGGGAAAAAAAAACCCCCCCCCCCCCTTTTAGTGCTCCCAGGGGGGAAAAAAAAAAACAGCGGGGGGGGAAGGCTGGCAAAGAGCTCGCCTTCCGCGCCGTCCACCAGGGGGAAAGGTTTTTAAATCCCAAAAACCCGGGGGGGGGGGGTACGGGCCAGGAAAAAGAGGAAAAAGAGAAGCGAAAGAAAAAGGGGGGAACGATCTCGCTTTCAGGTCCAAAGCTCGAAAAAAGGGGGAGGGAGAAGCGGCCAACCATGTTTGCCGATCGGGATAAAGCGGGCACAAGGGGGAAAAAAAAGGCGCGCTCCGAAAAAGGGGAAAAGGGGCCTCCCCCGGGATTCCTTTTTTCGAATCGCGGAAAAAGAACATTTGCCGACACCAAAAGGAAGGTAAAAAAAAAAAGGGAGGGGGGGGGGAAAGTCGGTCGGGGAAAGGGCCGCTTCACTCTACGATGGCCGGGGAAAAAAAGGAAAAGCAAGAAAAAACTCGAACCTTTCAATGATCGCCGACGAGGAGGGTCATACTGCCGGAAAGACAGACTTAGGCCACACCTGAATAAATACTCAAACCTGGAAGGGGGAGAGACTTCGAGTGCCTTAAGGTCGTCGTTCCGGTTGGAAGAGAAAAAAAGTTCAAGAAAAAGGGGAACCGCGTTGCCCCTCGGCGAAAATATGGCCGGCCGGCGCCAGGAAAAAGGGAGGAAAAAGAGGTCCGCAAAATCTTCCTGACCCGTACATATCATGGAGGGGGGGGGGAAGGCCAAACAGAAAAAAAGAAGGAAAGGACATGTTCCATGTCCGGAGTCTTCTCGTCGAGGATCCGAAAGGACCGTCGAGCGCGACAAAAAGGGAAATGGGGCAAAAAAAAAAAAAAAAAGACACGCCCTTGCCTGTCAAACCATCGAGGAAAAGAGAAGCGAACTGCGCTCTTCGTTCCGAAGGAAGGAGAAAAAAAAAAAAAAGACTTCAGAAAGAAAAAAAAAACCTCTAGCGTGCGGCCGGAAAAAGGGAGACGGGGGGCGTCTTCCCTGGGGGGGAGGGGGAGGCCTTGAAAGGAAGCCGCTGACCACCGACCATAAAGCCCGGATAGCGCCCAGAGGGGGAAGAGGAAGAGTACGGCCGAGCGTGGTCTTGCCAACAAAGGTCCGAAAAAAAAAAAAAGAAAACACCGCCGACCAAAAAGGGGCACAGAAAACAACGATTTTTGCCGCCCCGGAGGGAGAAAGGAAAAAAAAAAAAGAAAAACTGCCGATGTGAAAAAAAAAGGAAAAGGAGCCCTCGGCTTGGTCCTTAAGAGCACAAAAAAGAAGGGGAGGAGGGGGACCGAGAAGAATGTTGTAACGCCGATCGCAGCTTTAGCAGGGGGGAGGGAAAGCGACCCCTAAAAAAAAAAAAAAAAACTTGCCGCGATGCCGGTGAAGACTTCAGCCCCGTCGGGGTGCCAAAAAAAGAGTCCGCCTAGCACGTCGGCCGTCCTTTGCCGCGGGAAAAAAAAGAAAAAAGAGGGAAAGGGAAGGAAATGCAAAAAAAAAAAAAAACGAGATCTGTGGGTGACTAACATCAATCGATAGACCGAAACTCGAAAAAGGACCGGAGGATCTGCTGCGTGGGGGGGGGAAATTTAAGGAGAATCGTCAAGCTATTATAATATCCGGCAGGGAAAAAAGGGAGCTGGAGGAAGGAAACATCCTCTTCCGCTTGGACCAAAAAAAAAAAAGGGAAAAAAATTGAAAAAAGCCTCCTGTTCCGGGAGCTTGCCACCCGAACGCAAAAAAAAAAGGCGTTTTCGCGAATGGGGGAAAAGAAAAAAAGGAAGCCGGCCCGAAGGGAGGGGGCCAGGGACCCAATCGCAGAATTTTCCATAAGAGGGAGAAGAATGAAGAGGGAAAAAAAAAGATAGTTTCCTTGCGGGGATTGAAAAAAACCGAGGAGAAAAAAGGACGGGTGTTGATGGTCCTCGAGAAAAAAAAAGAGTCCAAAAGAGGAGATCAGTTGCCGCCTGCCGCAGGAAAAATGCAAAAGGGGGAAAAGAGGGGGAGACTTTCCGCCAGCCGGGAAGGGACCAGAATGCGGCCCACGTTTTTTTCCAGCTGGGGAAGGGAAAAGGGATATTCGCGAACCCCCCTCGTCGCACAAGGGAGAGGGAAAAAGGACTCTGCAAAGGAAAAGGGCCTCGATCGCCTCATCGCGGGTCGAACAAGAAAAAAAAGATTGAAGCCAAGCCACGCTACAATATCGCCAAGCTGGAAAAACGGGAGGGAGGGGAACCCGGGGGCGGCCTTCTCCAGAAATTCGTCAGACCCACAAGAGGGGGAAAACAGGAAAACAGGGAAAGAAAGCGGGGAGCACCGCTTGCGACAGGAAAAGGGAAAAAAAAAAAAAGTTGACTCTCGCGAGAGGGGGAAAAAGGAAAGGTGTGCGAAACGATCCTCCCCCGGTGAGGAGAAAAAGGTAAACAAGACGGCGTACTTCTCTGCCTAACACTAATCGGGGTGGAAAAAAATCTCACCACAAAAAAAAGGCACGGTCTTCACCCGATTAGATTGGTAGCAGAGACTCAGAAGGGGGGGGGGGGAGGATGCGTCTTCAAGGAATCGGCGCCAGCAAAAAGGGGAGGAGTTGGGAAAAAAAAAAAAATCCCCGGTACTCGTGCGCGCAGGGGAAAAGGAAAAACGAGAAGGGTCGCATCGGTGCTCGGCAGGGAAAAAAAAAGGACCTTGAAAAAAAAAAAAAAACGATTGGGGGGGCCCTTGAACCTATGTCTGAGAGCCGGAAGGGGGGGGGTTACGCGAGCTGTTTTCCCCATGCTTGGCGAAGAGGGGGAGCAAGGCCAAGGGGGGCGCGATCTTGTCTAACCCGCGAAGAGGGGGGGGAAAAGAAACCAGGGATCCGATTCCTCGGAGTGGGGGGAAAAGGGGGAAAAGGGAAAGGTCGAATCAGGAGCGAAGATCCTCCGAAACACTCGGGGGAAAAGCATTTCGGTAATCGTCCCGGCCGAAAGGAAAAAAGAGGGGGCGCACAGTAGGAAAGAGAATAAAACTGACGGCAAAAAGAAAAAGGGTTACAGTCCGCTTACATAAGGTGCGGAGGGAAAAGGAAGGGACTTCGAAAAAGAAAACCGGCAAAACCGCATAGGGGAAAAAGAAAAAGAGGGCGAGAAAACCCGTTATTTACGGTCCGAGCCAAGAAGGAGGGAGGGGGGGCTCCGAGAAACGGTTATGGCCTCCCCCTCTGCCGCGAGAGCTCTAACAAAGGGGGGGGTTTGCGTCGTGGTTGCAGCTCCCGGGGGAGAAAAAAGGAATTGGAGCAAGGAAAAAAAAAAAAGGGGGGGCAGCGGCAGCGCTGGTCCAATCGAACAGGAGAAGGAGACGGGAGGATGTAAATCACATCCGCTGAACGAAAAAAAGGGAAAAACTCGGGATGACGTAAAAGGGATCCTCGTGCTCTTTGCCGTGCCAACTCGGGAGGGGGGGGGTAAACGTTTGGGAAAAAAAAAAAAAAAAGGGTCGTCACCCCCGATCTCCGGTGGTTGGGGAAGAGGACAGGAAAAAACTATCCTCCTGCGTGATTTAAGCAGGAAAAAAAAGACAAAAAGCTGGAAAGGGTTTTTTTTTTGGGCCATCCCTATCCCAGGGACGCCTGCTCGCCGGAAAAAAAAAGGAAAGGAGGAACACCGGCAATCGTCACGGCAGGGGGAAAAAAGGGGGGGAGGGAAGGGGGGGCGTGCAAGAAAGCCACACTTGCCAGCCCAGGCCTCAAGATAGTCCTGCTATCGCGTTTCCAAAAAAGAGAACAAGAAAAAAAAAGGGGTGGATTGCGTGCTCATACGACCCAGCAGAGGGAGAAAAGAAAAAGGGGAAAAAAAGAGGGGTCCGATAATTCGGGCGGGGGGGAAGGGGGGAAATCGAGTCAAAAGAAAGAGTCCCGTTCCCTGTATCGGCGGTGTGAAAGGTAAGGAGGGGAGGGAAAGGAGGAGTCCCTGGTCCGCCAATCAAGGGGGGGGGGGAAGACAAAAAAGAAGGGCTCCGGTCTCGCGCGCGTATACATCGGGCGGAAGATCCGGGGAGGAAAAAAGAAGAGAAAAACAACTTTTTCGCGACGGGAAAAAAAAAAAAGGAAAAGGAAGGGGAAAAGCCGTGGTGGAGCAATCTTCCCGCACGCTCGGGGGGAAAGAAGGGGGGGCGACAATCCACAGGGTTTCCTTTGACTTCGCGGAAACGAAGAAAAAGAAAAGGAGGGGTCCCGACTCTATTTTTTGGACCCCAAGAGGGGAAAAAAAAAAAAAAATTTTGCGCCTGGTCGCCGCTGCAAGCCCATCCCTGCTCCGGCTTCCCAAAGTGGAAAAAAAAAAAAAGGGGAAGGACATGTCCTTTCACGCACGGTTCTCAAAAAACAAAAAAGGGGGGGGGGGGGAAAGGGAAAGAACTTTCAATCTCGCATGATCTGTCCTGGTCGAAAAGGGGAGACCGAAAAAAAAAAGTCGTATCGTAGAGATGGCGGCGGCCCCGAAAGAAGGTGTTGAGCCGCTCCGCGGCAAAAAAGAACTCGAAAAAAGCTTTGAATCCGGAACCTACAAAAAGAAAGGCAGAAGGGTCGAAAACGAGGCTACCTCAAAGGTTGGGGGAGGGAGGGCAACCTGGGGAAAAAAAAAAGACAACTCCGGCGCTTGACAAGAAAGAGCGCAGGGGGGGTCATTCTTCAAGGAAGGGGTTGTTTGTGAGGAAAGCCATCTTCGGTTGCAGCGGAAAAAAAAACGCAGAGGCCTCCCTCTCCGGCCCGATTGAAAAGGAAAAAAAGGGGGGGGGTGGTCTGCAAGAAAAAAGGGGGGAGCGTATTTCGAAACAAGGAACGGGCTCCCCGGGAAGGCGCCAAAAAAAAAAAAAAAGAGGTGCGACTTCATGGAAGGGACAAAGGGGCCCTATCGTCAACAAAGAGGGTGGGGGGAAAAAAGAAAAGAAGAACCACATCCCCAAGGGAAGGGTTAAACCGAAAACTCTTGATAGTAGGGGAAAAAAAAAAAAAAAAAAGAAAAAAGAAAAAAAAAACCTAATTTTCGCGCAATCATGAAAATTGAAATCCATATCCAGCTGTACGGCTTTGGACGGTCCAAGGAAAAAAAAAAAAAACCTTTTAATCCGTCAGGGAAAAAAAAAAAAAAAGCGGTGACCGGAGCGCCATCCGAAAAGCAGAGGAGGGGGTCCCCAACCCGAAAGCCTAAATGGGGAGGCCACTCAAAAAAAAAAAAAACCGTATTAAGGAGCAGGAAGTGGCGTGCTACATGCACAGAGCGGAAAGGGAAAAAAACATCCTAAAACCTCCGAAAGGAAAAGATCCCAACCCAACCAGGGGGGGGGAAAACTAAGGTTTTTCCCTCTTTCCGCCAAGAAAGGAATCTTCTATTGAAAGAGAAAAAAAAAAGGGAGTTATGCTGAGCTTCCGGAAAATGAAGCCCGTGATGGAAGGGGGGGGGAAGCGCAGAGCCGCTTAATAATCAAGCGGGAAGAAAGACAGGAAAAAAAATTAACTCATAAATTTACACTGTTTGTAGGGGGGGAGAAAGGGGACAACCTTCCAAACAACAAGGCCTCCGCACTTAGGGGAGGGAGGGGGAAAAGCGACCGTTTTGTTGCAATGCGCATCCGAGGGAAAGGAAGGCTTCCCGGAGCCTTGAAGCAGGGGGGGGGGGGGGGGGGGATGAAAAAAAAAAAAAGACATCACTCTGCTCCATGCTGTTAAAAGAAGAGACCCTAAACAGAAGAAAGACAACATGGCAAAAAAAGGGGAAAAAATCAACATGCATGCAACCGAAAAAACGGGGGAGAAACCGTTTTGTCTTTGTCGCAAATCGAGCGCCATCCAGGAAGAAAAATCTGTTCATGAAGTACACGGGGGCGAAAAGCGAATCAAAGAAAAACGGACAAGGGACCTGGTACCAAGGGAAGGAAAGCAAAAAAACGCCGAGCTTTCAACCCCCTGGGTGGGGTGGCCGCCCCGGAAAAAAAACAATTGGCCGGATTGACAAGCCATGAGGGGAAAAAAAAGTTCCCGAAAAACGCCCATCCCTACCCCTCACCAACAAGACGAACCTTCGCATCATGCCCAGAAAAGGGGAAGGGAAGAAATCAGTCAAGAAAAAAAAGGACAAAAGGGCAAGGCCAGCATTTTGCAGGGGAGGGAAGAAGGGAAAAGGGGAGAAGAGTCCGCCCGATGGGGAAAAGCTGAAAACGTCAAATGGAAAGGGGGGAAACAATGACCCCTCTCCTATATCGAAAAAAAAGACGGATCCGAAACACTATGAATCGTCCCAAGAAAGAAAAGGTACGTTCTGGTCTTCATTCTAATGCATTCCAAGGGGGGGAAAAGGATCTGTCAGGAAGGGGACCAGCCGGCCGTCACCCCGGGAGGGTAAAGGGAGGATTTTCATACCCTGCGGGTTGAAAGAGAGGAGAAACAAAAAACAACAAAGGGGTTATGCCCCGCGCCTTTACAAGACGGTGACGGGAAATAAAAAAAATCCAGAGGGGAAGGAAAAAAAGAAAAGGGGTGAACGTACTGAGAAGGGGACCCGCCTTTTCTTTGATGCCGATCAGAAAGGGAAGGTGTCGATCTCTGGCCGCGGGTAAAAAGGGGGGGGGGAAATTGGGGGGGAGTCAGCCGCCATCGCGAACATCGATCCACGAAAGAGGAAAAGGGGGAAGGGGGGGGGCCCTTGATGTCGTTGCTGTCCAAAAGAAAGAAAAAAAGAAAAGAAAACTGGCGGGAAGGGGGGGGGGTTGGTGATGTCGGATGCCGGGTTCCAGCCAGGGGGAGGGGGGGGAAGGAAGGCCGGTCCATCCGGTGCCCCCGGAGGAGAGCCAAGAAAAAACCCTGTGTTTGAAGCCTCGCTGGCCGATAGGAGGGGAAAAAAAGGGAATTACCTTGTCCCAAAAGAAGTTGAAGGGAGCCTTGCCAGTGACGTTTAAAAGGAGGCTGACGTCACCGAAATCGAAAAAAAGGGCAAGAACCGGTTTCAGCAAAGAGGGGGGGAGGGGGGGGGTCATTTTAAAAAGGAAAACCGAGGTCCCCCTTGTTGGGAAAAGGGGGAGGGGATCGAAAACACCTTCGGACAAGCAAGGGAGGGGAAAAGGGTTTCTGTGAACGAGAGGGTGGGGGAAAAAGAAAAAGGGGGGGGGCGTCGCCCGGCCCCCCCCGGCGGAGGAGAGGGGAGGATGAAAAGCCGCTCCTAGCTGATTGCAAGGGGGGGGGGAAAGGGGGGTTGTGGAGAAAAAACTTTCCCCTGCTTAATTGGGGTCTGCTGCCAAGGAAAAAAAAAAAAAAAAGAAGGTTTTAATTAAGCCCGGGCCCCAAAAGGGGGGGGGAGGGCGGCAAAAAAAGGGCATCGCCCGAGGTTCCGCATCACTCTAAGCCGAGGAAAAATCGAAGGACGCGTTTCCAGCCATCCCGGCGAACAAAGGGACCCCGTGGGTTGTTTGGGACCTGTACAAATGGAAGGGGGCCCGAAAAAAGGGGGGGGAAAAAATACGGGTCCTTGGCCTCGGGGTCGGAAGGGAAAAAGAGGAGGCCACGGCTAAGCCACTGAGGGAGGAGGGGGGTGGAACAGCCGCACAAAAGGGAAGAGGGGGGATAAAAAAAAAGGCTTCATGGTGTGTGGACCGGAGCATCATCCGTCACCGCCCGCCATCCCCGCGCATCGGGGTTAAAAAGAAAAAGGGAACGGGACTTCAAAGCCTTAAAAGCGGGGAAGAAAGGGAAGTAGCACCGAAAAAAAAAAAAGAAGCCTTTGCGAACTGATCTCGCGTTTGAAAGGGGAGGAGGAAGAGGTTTTCCTAGAAGAGGGAAAAAAAGTGGGGGGAAAAGTTCCAATGAGTCCTCACCTCGAAGGTTGGGGAAGGGGCGAAAGCAACCCGTTTAGGGGGGAAACTGTTGAAAAGGCAAGGACTATTGCCATGCCGACACAACAAAGGCGAGGCCGTCCTTCTTTCTGGGTCCGGGGGAAGAAAGAAAACCAAGGGAGGGGAAAAAAATCTCTCCATCGCAGGAAAAAAAGAAATAGAGCCTCTTCGGTGACAAGAGGGAAGGGAAGTGAGGCAGGAAAAAAAAACCCTGGAGTAAGGCCTCTTCGAAACTGGTCAGGGAAAAGGAAAAGGATGGTTTCCCGTTTTCCGGCAGGAAAGGGGAAGGGGGGTCAATGAAGGAAAAACGCCCGGCGCGGCCGAAAATATTTCCTGCGGCGCCATCCCTAGGAAAAAAAAAGCGGGGCAGAAAAAATATCCCCTGAACCACGGACAGATCAAAAGGGAAAAGGGGTAGGGTCAGAAGAACGTGGGATTGAAACGACATTTCCATGCCGAGGGTCGCTCGGAAGGGAGAAGGGAAAAAAAGGCAGGATTTTCTTTCTATCCGAGAAAAAAGGAAACAGCCTCCCATGCGGATACCGTCTTGCGGTAAGAAGGGAAGAAAAAAGCGTCAATCATCTCATCGACTGCGAGAGGAGGGGAAAGCCGAAATTCCCGAGCGTGCCGGCCGATGCTCCCCACTGGATACAAAAAGAGGAAAGGGGGGGGAGAAGGGCATTCCCGGTTCTCTTACGGTCACGCGCAGGGGAGTAGGGGCCGGAAGAACCAGATTGTCCTCGCGGCCTGAAGCCCAGGGGAAAAAAGGGCCACACCCTGATTCACACCGAAAAGACCTCACACCCAAAAAAAGAGGGACCGCAACCAACCGATTTTTGCCCCGAGGAAGAAGGGAAAAAGCAAAACGCAGAAAAACCTTCGATCGCCCTCGGCTGTCGTAGAGCACGCAAAAGAAAAAAAAAGGGAGAAGAATGTGTTAACACGCCGATCGCGACTGAGAAGGAAAGAACTGGGTCAACAAAAGACAACCGGCCGACGGCACATTGCCGGCGATTGCGTTGAAGAAAGGAAGAAAAAAAAAGGGAGTAGGGATGGCAATGCTTCTGCGATCCCACGGGAGAAGGAGGGGGGAAGAGGGACGGGAAGTCTGGGGGAAAAAAGAGGCGCAACAACACCGAGATCTGTTTGTTGACGAACAACATCGAGAAAAGGAAAGACAAAGGAAGGGATCTCTTGCTGGTTGTGGGGGAAAAAAAACGGGAGGAACTCTTGGAGGACACCGGCGGAAGTGGCGGGAAAAAAAAAAAAGGGAAGCGGCCCTCCGGAAGACCTTGTGCGAAGAGAGAAAAAGCACGTCCAGGAAAAAAAGGAGCAAAAGCGCCAACAATGCTTTCGTCGTATGGGGAAAGAAAGGGAACAGAGGCGTGCCATACCCTCATCACGGGCGTGCAAAAAGAAAAGGGGGACATATGGGAAAAGAGGACCTTGCGGGATGAACCTATGCCGGGTTGCCGCGAATGCGGGGGGGGAGGGAGTGACCAGAGTTACTCGAAAGAGGAAAAAAACAGAACCAAGGCCGGCAGTATGCCGATGATCGCCTCGATAATGAAGGGGGAAAAAAAAGGAGGGGGGGGGCCAAGACTATTCCCATAAATGAGGGGGGAAAAAGGGAAAGACTTTGAAAGAAAGACCCCCTCTTCCGCCCCTGATCGACAAGGCCCTCCAAATTCTCGCCACAGAGGGGAGGGGGAAGGGAGAATAGAAGGCGACAAGATCGCGCAACCCTTCCCCAACCAGATTGCACAAAAAAGGGGGAAAGGAAAAAGCTTACCACCAGTCCTCCTGCAGATGGGGCTGGAAGGAGACGGGCTGCGGCCCGGCGAAGGCCGCCGACAAAGGAAAAGAAAAAAGAGAGTGAAGCCAGCCCAATGGTCGCCGCGAAGAGGAAAAAAGGGGAGGGAAACCATTTGGAAAAAGGGGGAGAAGATCCCTTGCAGGCGCATCGACCACAAGCGAGGTACGCCAGACGGCGAGGGAAGAAAAAAGAGGGAAAG
>Ga0179593_1724081_pt1 | contig 26051 bp, 24 predicted proteins | sample CZODoug2_1_08_16_FD_185931 | JGI IMG/M metagenome (GOLD analysis project Ga0179593, IMG submission 185931) | Vadose zone soil fungal communities from Angelo Coast Range Reserve, California, USA - CZODoug2_1_08_16fungal (PacBio error correction) | ecosystem: Environmental > Terrestrial > Soil >...
TGGCGTTCCTAACCATCCACCCAAGCAAAAAGGCGGGGTGAAGAGACCGGGGCGCTGGGGCACGGAGCACTAACAGGGACAGGGGGAAATAACGAAAAGAAAAAGTGAAGAAAAAGGGTACAACTTGCAATTCAAGCTCGCCGATTCAAGTGCCGCATCGACCGGAATCTACCCGCCCGAAAGGGGAAAAAGATATAGGGCCTAGAGTCGCAAAGCACTCGCCTTGATGACCGGAAGCAGATCGCTCCGAATGGTAAAAAAAAAAGTTTGACATTTAAGGGCAAGAAGGGAAGTGGAAACCGAGGCCATCTAGTACCAACCGGCGGGATGACGGAAGAAAAGGCAAGAGGGTCACCCAGCAGAGAGGTAGGTGCATTATAGACTATTGGTTGTCAAACGCGTACTCCATAAACGGAGCGCGCCAAAAACGCAGCACGCATGCTAGAACCGGGGACCAATGCAAGGCCTCATCGAGCTCCGCCGGTCAAACCCTCCGAAAAGGGAAAGAAAAAGAGGCCTCGCTGCTCATCGAATTGGTCCCGGCGACTGAGTCAACAAGGTGGAAAAAGGACGAGCAGGACATCGCGTATTGAAAGAGTGTCTCCCATCAAACTCGCCGGAGGCGCGAGGAGGGGATACTTAGGCAGAAGGTGCTCTTCACTGAAGGCTCGACACGTCTTCAATCGAATCAATCCAAAAAAATTCCGGCTAGATAGGGGTAGGGGGAACAGGAGCCTTGGGCGAGGCACCTAGATGGAAAAAAAAAAAACCTGAAGAAGGGAGTCATCGCAGAGCCGAGTCCGTTAACGCCCTCATGTTTCCCAACATTGTCAGCGAAAAAAGAGAGGGCAGTTGGAGGATGAAATGATAAATGGACCCTCTTGTCATTCCGCCATCCTAAAGAAAAGAAAAAGTCAGAAGAGGGGTTAGACGACCACCGAGTTATTAATCTCATCGCTAAGGGGTGCCAGGGGGAAAAGAGCTTAAGGGTTCAAATCTTATGACAGCGCATCCTTCTCTCCGAGGGAGGCCAGTAAGGGGCAGGCTGGCCAGATCGGAAAAGAAGGAAAGAAAGGGTATCAAAATTAGGGGGGAAAAAGCGTGGCCTGAGCTACTCCTTCTCGTCCGAATGTGGCCGATGGGGTGTTGTGTATTTTAGAGCTCCATCGTAGAGAGTAAGAAAAAACGGGGGGGCGGAACCGTCCTCTTTTCACAAACGCACACCCCCGAGCGGACGATGCTAGAGATGTCTCTTCCAATCTTCAAGCAACTGGGAAAAAAGAAAAAAGCTGGTCCGGGGGACAGGAGAAACTGAATACAAGCCTCTGGCGCCTCCAGCGAACCTCGCAAGAACGGAGGCAGGAAAAGGGAAAAGTATTTCGGAAGATCGAGAGACAGTGGTTGCTTCTTTTGGCCAGACGCATTATAGAACAAAAGGGAGGTCTAAGAAGGCCATCGTCAGGCGAGTGTCAGAAAGGCCCTCACTCCCAGGGCCACAAAGAAAGCCTCTGGAGCCAGGAAGAGAAAACAAAAGAGTCAAAAGGACTCTGTGGGGCTATCGTCGTTTCAGAATCAACGCAAATAGAAAAAATCTGAAAAGTCTGGGTCACCAATGCCCAAGAGGAGGGAGAAACGATCGCGTACTAAATCCAGGCTACAAACAACCGGCGGAGGAAGAGAAAAACCAGTGACGCGATCTCTAGAACCGAGATCTAGGGAAAAGGAGAGAGGGAAAGAATGAAATGGCATGGCGGAAGAAGCAGTTGAGAAATCTGATCGACGAGCTTTGTAAAGGACTGGGGGGGGGGCAGCGCGACAGTGAAGTCTACCTGCGTGAGCTGGCTGTAACTACGCAAAAAAGAGGCGAAAAAGGGCGCAAGGGCCCAAAGCGCCCCGACGAAATACCCAAATACTCACCCTTGTTGAATACCTTTCGGCATCGGCCCGGAAAAAGAAGAGGAAAAAAAAAATAAGATTTCGGCCCTGGCCCAACAGCTCGACGCCTTCCGCCAAAAAGCTTGGAAATAAAAAAAAAGAAAAAAAAGACGATACAAGTCACGAAAAGGTCTCCTGGCCCAAGCCGCAACCGACTTAGAAAAAAAAAAAAAACTAACAGAAGGGGGGGACAACAAAGAAAAAGGAGGTAAAAGGAGATGGCGCTGGCGGCGGCAACATGCTGAAAAGGAAGAGAAAGAAGGAACTGGGAAAAAGGGTAAAAAAGAGCTTCAAGGAGAAATCACAACCGCGGTAACGCCCTCACTCCAAAAGGACAGGCAGCTAGAAGAATCGAGAGGCCTTCGACAAAATAAACGCCAAACCCAAAGAAAAAAAAGAAAAGAATTAGGAGGAAAGTAAACCTCGGGGGGTTACAACCCTAAAAATCGGCGCGCGAATAGAGTGGAGAGAAATTAATATCTTCCGTCGCCCCAAAGCGGCCCCCTACTACCACTGAAGAAAAAAGAGTCAGGGAGCTCTCAGACCTAGCGAATAGCTGTGCCCCAACCAAAAACAGAGAGTTGGGGAATCAAAAAGAGGCTCCCACGCGACTAAATATCTAAAAAAGGGGGGGGAGGAGGCTTTCGGAGACCGGACGATCCAGGAGGGCTCAAGGTATAAACCTCAAAAACTTGCGGCGATTTGATGGCGACACTGCTGGATAGCTTGTAGAGGAATAGAAAAATACAAGAAGAGTTTATGCCTCCTACGGAGGACTAGTTATTCATCTACCGGCCCATAAAAACAAGAAACGGCTGGGGGAAACGGATCGATAGGGACGCGCTTTTGCAGATGCCCTCCCCAGTCTAGAAAAAGGAAAAAGGAGGGGGGGGGAAAGGAGACTAAAATCTTCCCATGCAACTTCAGACCCTTAATGCAGCCTATGTAGTTTAAAGCTCGTGAAAAAAGGGCTTAAAAAAGAGAAAATTCTCCAGAGGTGTACTAGATTGGCCTCGTCAATCACCTATCATTCGTGAAGACCACAAGGTAGCCACAAGAAACGGAGAGAAAAAGACGATATCCTGCCGCGTCACGGATTGATTATAGTATGAATTCCCTATCTTGGGGAAAGAAGAAAAAGAGTGAAGGGGACGATCGGAAATTCCGCAGCGCGCTGGAAGGCCAGCTAAATTGAAACCGGAAAAGAACTGGAAAAAAAGTGAAAGGGTCCAAGTTCAAAAGTGCCCCGCCACCAGAGTGGACAAACTGCCACTCTTCCCTCGCTGCTCCTTGTGAGTGCTTCCAAAAGTAAAAAAGAAGAAAAAAAAAAGGGTAGAGGAAAGATAGAGCGGCGGAGCAACATCTCACACAGACGCCGATGATGCAAAAAAGAGGAAAAAAAGCTGCAAAAGGAAAGTCATTTTCCTGGAATTAAATAAAAACTCCGTCCAGATCGTCGAAATCTGAAAAAGAACAGGGGACGCAATCCAGCGCGCCTGCGGGAGGAATCAGACTTTTCCTCTCGACCACGAATTTCTTGCGCAATTGTGAATAAAAGAAGTAAAGCATGGAAATGAGCCGGCAGCGCAGAGGAGCCTTTGAAAAAGAACAAGGCGGGAAAAAGGCGGCTGTCTTCCCACTTGGGGGGATGACCGAGCAATCTAAAACGGAAGGGGAATTGGGGGAAAGGGCAGCAAATATCAACCAAGGCAAAAGTGTGTATATGACTATTTGGCGGTTTCAACAAGCCGGAAAATAAAAGCACAAAAAACACGCAGATTGCTCGGGCGAGACGGGAGGAAAAAAACAAAGCGCGAAAAGGACGAGCAGTTCAGGAAAAGCGGCCGAGGCAAGATTCCCTGAGGGCTGGCGCCTTCTGGCAGGTCTGTCAAGAATTAGGAAAAAGAAACTCTATCGCCTGCTCAACGCCTTAGCGCTTTGTCGAAAAAAAGTGAAAAAACGGGGGAACCCGTGGAACGAAGAAAGTTCTCTCCAAAGAAAAATGCGAATCAACAAAAGAGGCCAGAAAAGGCCAGGAAACTAACATGCTTCACGGAATGAGAAGTCGTGACGGCGTGTCGTTTCATGCGAAACAACCAAAAAAAGAAACAAGAGGAATGCGTGATGGGCGAGTCCCTCTATATGTCGCGAACAAAGCTTGGAACCGCATAATCAACTGCCTATGTCCGAGACAACGCCGATGCCCACCTCATGGAAAGAAGAGGAGGGGAGGTCCTTCGGTACTGCACCGGGTGAGAGGACCGTGTCATTCCGCCAGCCTCAGAAAAAAAGTTTGGAAAACGGGGGGTTGAATCGCTAATCAGGCAGAAGGGCGGGGTTTACGCCGTCTTCTTGTCGACGAAGAAAAAAGGCCACGCAAAGGAAAAGGCAGAGGGGCTAGTTGAGAAGAACGAGTTTTTGCATTCTGAAAGGGCAGAGAAGGGGTGCGTCAGCACTTTGAGCCAGGCTGCGATTTCGAAACAGGCACGGACAAACCTACCGCCATCGCCTCCTCGCCGGCAGGAAGTTCAAAAGTTATTTAGGCTCATCCTAGAAATCGTAGGGACGGGGCGAAAAAAGATGAAAATAAACGGAACTGAAACGCCAGCTCCCTCCGCAGAAAAATAGGAGTCTCCGACCAAGCAAGCTGGTCCAACGGCAGGCGGGAAACAGGAGCCAAATGGGGGGACAAAAAAAACGGGGACGCAGTACGGCTATCTTCCTCGCCGTGGAAGAGCCGAAGTAAAAGGGGAGGAAGCTCATCGCTAGATAGCGGATCTTTCATTGGTGCCATACGGAAAGGGGGGAAAAAACAGAAAAAGGATTCCCACGTCTCTCGTGTTCATCAGCTCAACCCAGAACAGAGGGGGGGTGAAGTGAGGAATAGGAAAAAAACGGAAAAAAAGATTCTCAGTCTAAACATCGAAAAGGGAAATCAGGAGAAAAAAAAAGGAATCGTGAAGTGCATGCTACTATGTGTCACAATTACAACAGAAGAGGCTAAGAACGTGCATCCACCTAGGCTCAAAGGAGGGAAAAAAAAAAAACCCACAACGAAGATAGAAGTGAGACCTTTTTCACATTTGGCAGCGGAAAATAGAGAAGGGGGCGCATGGGAACAGCAACACTGATCCGGACTATGTCCTTTCTAGGTCTGTTTAGAAAAAAGAAAAAAAAGACTAAGGGACCAAACCCCCTCCTTTGTGTGTACATTAAGCAGCTCAAGGAAAAGGAGCAGTAACAAGGGGGCGTGGAAAGGTGAACGCCTAGGCAGGAGACGCAATGAGCGGTCGACATCATAGGCGAATGAAAAAAAGACGGAAGAAGGGAACGATCTGCGGTGAATACCTTTGAAGAGAAGTCGTAGAGGACAAAAGGAAAGCGTGATAACATTTCGGGAACACTGGCCAAACTAAGGCATCCGTCAGGGCGACCCGCTTGGAAAAGAAAAAAAAAAAAATTTGGAGACCTCGCTTCGAAAAGGAAAAGGGAAGAAACGCAAGAGTCGGCGCCATAGAGGAGCCATTGCCCAATCCGCCCCAGGGAAGGAATAGCAAAAATCCTAAACTCGGTCGTGACCGAGAAACTCGGACATGGGAGCAAAGGAGGGTCGAAAAACGAAGGCTGCCTGGGCAAACTTGAACAAAGGTTACCCGATCTGGCGAAACCGGCAAAAAACGGGACGAGAGAAAAAAAAGGGCCGACGGGAGGCGCTGGCGGCAGAAAAGAGGACCGTCGACTCAAGAAATACAGAAAAAGAAAAATTCCGGAAAAACTGAGGGCATGAGCCTGAAAATAGGGTTGGCTCAACCTCGGCGTCAAAGAGGAGGCCCAGAAAGGGGGGCGGAAAAAAGAGTGGCCTCGGCCGCCGAATGGAACCTAAAAAGGGGGGAGCTTGGGCAACCGTCTGGGAAAGCCTACCTCGGCCTGTGCGACGCTGGAAAAGGTATGGGAAAAAAAAGGAAGGAGTTGACTCCAATCGCCCTCGAGGAAGGAGAATCTCTGTAGGGAGGGAACTGCCAACGAACGCGAAGACCTGCCTCCTTACGTTAAGCGTTCGCTGGCGCGTTCTGAAACAATAAAAAGGGCCGGCGTGGGGGCGCCCTCGCTGGAGTTAAAGACGCCTCGTAGAAAGCGGGAGTTCGAAAGACGGGACCGGCTCGAACGAACTTACTAGTAAAGGGAGGTGCCCATAAGCGAATATCTATGATACATTGAACAAAGAAGAAGGCCTGCGAAAGAATGACCCCTCCATCCCGAGCAAACTGCGCGGACTGTGAAAATCGAGAAAAGAGAAAGAGGGGACAAACCGCCAAATGTATATCTGCTATTGTTTGGGGACGCGCGTTCTGGTTTGATCCGTTCGATCATGAAAGGGAGAAAAAAATATAAAAAAAGTAAGATTCAAGTATCCGATCAAGTCGGGACGACAGAAAGTAGTGACAAAAAAAAAAAATTCGAAGAGAGAGGACGCTTCAGGCATGGCAAGTGAATGGGAAAGGAATAGGAAAGTGGGGAAAAAAAAAGAAAGATGACAAGAAAAGGCGGTGAGATCCCTGTTCAAAAAGGGGGAAACAATCCCCAGCGCTCTGGCAGGAGTAGAGAAAAAAGGAAAGAGGGCCAGGATTTTCAACAGGCAACGTTTAATTTCCCTTCGCAGGACACGGGCGCCCGGCAGCGTGGCCAAAAACGCCGCCGGGCAAAGAAGGGGGTGTGAGTAAAACAAAAGAAGAGAAAACAAAAACGGGGGAGGAGGAGGAAAAGAGAGAGGGCGTCGTCCGAGCCACATCCACACAAGGAGGCCGAGAGGGAGGCCGGGGAAAAAGGCGCGGGCACGGGGACCAGAAGTAATTAACTGTAGCCGGCCATCTCGGCGCTCTCTGGATGCCAGGGGAAAGGGGCTTCCATGAAAAAGGAACTGTCACGAAACAGGGATCTCCCGAAGAACAGGTAATCTTTCGCGGAAATGAAGGAGTTGAAAAAAAAGGAGGAAGCCGCGCCTGGTCCTCAACTAGAGAACGTTTAAAGCCTCTGTGCTTCCCGACTGGGAGAGGACCCGAAGAAAAAAAACAGTCTCGAAGAAGAAACGGCAATGTGAGGATCAAGCCACGGAGCGGCAAACCTACAGGGCTTATAAGAAAGGGGTTTAAAAATAGGAGGCCATGGCGTGCGCGCCGTCTCACTCAGCTTTGCTCTAGCCGAAGAAGCGTCAAAAACTAAACGCTCGTTCTCCCCTAACGGATGACAGCGATCTTCTCCTAGAAAAGAAAAGAGCCGGGGTTCAAGGAGAACCGTGAGCGCCTGCGCAACGCCTTCCGCCAGTTATCTGGGCGTGGCGGGCAAGACCAAAGGGAGAAAGAGGGAGCGGAAAAGCAAGAGGACAAAAAGGAGAATGCCTATGCGTGGCCGTGAAGAAAAAAAATCAAAAAAAAACTGTCACGTGTCTTCCGCCTGCGGACGCGCAAGAACAGAAAAAGAACGGTCCGGGTCTTTGGGAGCGATGGCGACGGGGCCACAGGGGGGGGGAAAAGAAGAGACGCAGGGGAAGAGGCACGCCGAGGTTGCAACAGCGCAATTGCCTCGGGGAATGAAGAGGAAGAGGTTTGAAGGCAAAGATCGGTCGGTCCCTGTAAAACCGGGAAAAAACGCCTCTTCGCCCGGCCGGGGGGGGAATGAGAACCAAGTGGTATTAAGGCATCAAGCTCAGGCAAGGGGGCGGGGTTGAAGCCTGAGATTTAGGGAGAGGGAATTCAAAACGACGGCGAGCGCCGTCCGAGTGGAGAGGAAAGAAAAAGGGGGGGTCAGGAAAAAAAAATGGCGGGGTGGCGTCAGTGAAAGAGGATCCCGGCGAACACAAAAAAAAAAGAAGAATCACGCTCCGAAGAGTTTTTGAGGAGGAGTTTATTTAGGCTCATGATAGTCAGAGTGGGATTGGGCTCCTTCGGGCGACCGGTAACAGAAAAAAAACACAGACAGGGGTCCGAGGCAGAAGTCTCGGGTGGTGGACCATCGGTCGCCAAGACGGCAGAGGGAGATGGAAAAGGTCAAATGTGTCCGACAGCCGATGGGGAGAAAAGAGAGAAACTTGGAACGGAAATGCAGGTGTCACGGCTCATCGCGGGCGGGGAGGGAGAAAAGGACTGGAAAAAAATTGTCTGATGGACTACCAACGGCTGAAAAAGCAAAAAAAACTTCCATCCAGTGAAATGCCGAGTTTCAAAAAAAGAACTGAAAGCAGACCTGAGCGATGGCCAGGGGGGAAGGAAAACACCAGTTCCGATCCCGGATCGTGTCCAATCACCGCCATGAATAGAAGGGAAAGGGGAGAGGAGAAGGAGAAGGGGTAGAACAAGAAATAAGAAAGACGAGTCGCGTAGCCGTACCGGCCTACATCTCGAAAAGGGGGAGAGAGAGCCGTCGGTGGAAAAAAGCAAAGCGATCTTGGGCGTTGGGTGGGGGGAGCATGCCCCCGATAGGTAAGATGGCATTGAAGAACCTGCGGGAAAGAGAGAAAAAAAAGGGTCTTTGTGGGGGGCGGGAGCTGCCAGCAAGAAAGTTGCAGGACGGAGGATAAGGTGCTTGGAGGTCATTCACGGAAGCGCTGGGAGGGAGAAAAAGTTCGAAGAGAGCAAACTGGGCCCAAAGCCGCCCAGAAGACTTGAGTCAGTGGACAAAGAGCCTGGGGAGGGGAAAAAAGATCGGGTCAATGGGCTGCGGCAGCAAGAGAACAAAAAAGGGGAGGCCTGTCCCAAGCCTCAAAGACGAAATGCCCGATCTTGCATTGCCCGGGGAAGAAAAAGAAAAATCGAGGGAAGGCTGCGGAGACTCAAGAGGGGAATCACAATAAAACAACCGACTACTCGAACCAGAAAAGACCCTCTTTCCGTGACCTCTCCCCTCGGGAGAAAATAGGGAAAAAAAGCAAACTGTCGACATCCCGAAGGAGGACTTGGAGCAATGCCCTAGAACTTAAAAAAGAGCGGGAGAAGAAAAAACAGGAAAATACGAGAAAACCTCTGCGGGATCAAGGTCTCCATCGCAATAGAAATCGACATCAGAAAAAAAAAACCCAGAAAAAAAAAAGAGGGAAAAGGCCTGATTTAGCCCCTTAATAACCTCGGGTACGTCACTAAAAGGAAAGGCAAAAGGCCTTCAACATCGGGTCGGCCCAAACCGGTACTACCCTATCTGGCCATGATGGTAAAAAGGAGGATCCGGAGAAGGGAAGGGGTCGATGAGGCCCTGGCCCCAAGCCGCCTTCAAAAAAAAAAAAAAGACGCAGGGACAAGAAAAAGAGAAGGGGAATATAGATTGAGGAGTTCTTGCGCACGGACGAACAAAAACGGGGAAAGTCCGGGAGAAAAAAAATTGCGTCTTTGAAAAAAACAATCGGCTTCGCGATTGAAGAGGAGGAGGGAAGAGGGCCTGGCAAGGGAGGGTAAGCAGAAATGGGTTCGTTGCGACGGCTCTAAGCCGAGAACAAAAAAGGTCGAAAAAGAACTAGTGACGCGGCGGGAAAGAAGGCGCGCTCGAGAGAAATAAAACAAAATCACCGAGCAACTCTTCTGCGGAAAAGTAGACGTGAGAATCCCTGCCGGTGGCAACCGCCAAAAAAGTCCCGTGTGACGATGCGTCTTGATCCTTTCGAGCATTGCCCGGCAACCAAGCGATCCTTATCCCCGTATGGGAAGAAAAAAACAAGAGAGAAAAAGGTGGTCACGTTCTGAGAACCACGTTCGCGGAGGACTCGATGCGGCGGTCAGCAAGGGCTTTGGGAAAAAAAACTTTCAAAAAAGAAAGAAATAATTCCCTTTTCGAAGGAATAGGAGGAGGAAAGAGATCGCCCGCAGGCGCTGGTAGGCAGCGTAATGCGCCGTAACCTGAAAAAGCTGAGAGGTTTAAAAAAAAAAAGGCCCGAATTTCCCTTTGACAGGTGGGGAGCCCGGGTGGCCGCTGCCCCGCCGCTCACGCTCAAACGCCTTTGGTGGGAAAGGAATACTCGAACAAAAAAAAGGTGGCGTAAGGCCGGAGCACATCCAAAAAAAGGAGGCCGCCGAGGCGCGCCAAAGCGGCACGGGAAAAAAAAGGTCCAAAAAGAACAGGGAAATGGTGTAAAGAAGGGGGGACATCTCGGCTCTCTCAAAAGGTTCGAAGAACAAATACGCTGAAAAAAAGAAATGGTGCCGCATCGAACAGGGATCCACGACCTACAGATTCAAAAGGGGAAAAAAAGGGGGAAAAATTGAAGAGAGGGAAACGGGTTTTCAAAGATGCTTGGAAGAGAAGCCGGACATTTGACCTCCGCTGACGATGGACGACGGGGAAAAAAAAGTTTCTTAATGGGGGGATGAAGCAACTAGTACCACCGCGGGATACTGGTCGAAGGGCATGCAGGGAAAAAAAAAATCTAAAAAAAACATGAGGTTCAGGAAGGGATGCTCCATGCCGATCGAGACGGAGAAAAAAACTCAAAAGGAGAGTCGAGCCCTGAGGGTTCCTGCAAGCCGCGTCCTCGAGAGCGCTCAAGTCCCCTCCGAAGGGGAGCTAAAACTGTGAAAAAAAATGTAAAAACTGCCCATCCTTGGGAGACTGTCGCTGAGCGCCGGAGCAAACCTTCAGGAAAGAAGGGGGAAACCCAAACGGGAACGGAACCTCCAGCCGAGGGCGCCCAGAAAAAGACTCCGAACGATCGTGCGAAAAAAGAAACGAGGGAGCGAGCAGCGTCCGTCGGTCTCGCGTAATCACTAGGGCCCCAAGCTCCGCGAACTCGCCATAGCAAAAAAAGGACGGTGGAGGGGGGTCAAAACCTATAGAAGCGACGGCCTCCAGGCTGGGCACAGCTCTGAACATAAAACGCCCTAGGGAAAACCAAGCAGGGGGGGGCTGACGGTCGGAGCTTGGGAAAAAAGAATAGAATTTCTGAAAGTCTTGGCATGCAGCCAAAAGCTAGCGCCGCGAACAAAACTATGGTTAGGGATGAAAAAAATAATTCAGGGAAAAGGGGAGGGGCAAGAAGCGGATGGGAAAAAAAAGCCGGTCGATGCCCGCCAGCAATCCTCCATATGGGACCTAGTGGGGGTGACTTCCAAAGAAGGAAGGCTTAAAAGGGGGGATTGAAGAAAACGCCGAAAAAATTTTGAACGCGCGACGCCTCCCGCGCGCCAGGGGAAGACAAGAAAAGTGGATTATGCTCATCATGGTAAAATGAAAAACTTCGTCCGGGCGAAGTGGCCGAAAATTTAAAAGTGGTCGCCGCCAGCGCCTCTCGCTGGCCGGGCTCAGGGAAGGCAGAAAGGCACGGGGGGCAAAAGAAAGCCTAAAGGTGGACGTCCTCGAAAAGTAAAAAAAAAGACCGCAATCCGAACTCGAAAGAAGGGGCCAAGGGGTAAAACAGGGGGCTTCTGCTCAGGCTCTATCGGAAGAGAAGATTTTCGTGGCCGGGGGGGGGGGTCAAAAAGATAAAGGACACTCGGGAAAAGGGGCAGACTTCCTCGTAGGCCTTACATCACGCCATTAGACGCGGGGAAAGAAAAAATGGAAAGAATCCCCCACCAAGTGCTACATCAGACGACGAATGTGTCAGACTAACCACATTTGAAATCCAGAACGTGAAAATGGATGGTCCACCAATACAGCGAAATATCGCCGAAGTAAAAGAAGCGTAAAAAACTGACAGGCTGATCGAAAAAAACGAGGAGGAGCAAGAGAGAGAGTCCGGTCAAACAGGGCAGAACAAATCTTGGGGCGCAAGTCATAAAAAAAAACTATCGGGGACCGATTGCATTGCAGAACGGGCGAGAGGAAAAAATGGAGGAAAAGAATGAGGTGGGGTACATAAAACGCTACAGACTCAGGTGCAGCTAGAAACGAATGGGTGCTGTACGCTGCACTAGGAAGCGCTACGGCGACGAAGAGAATCGAAAAGCGCCTGGCAAAGCCCCGACAACGAATTTATCTAGCGAAAAAGTGAAAGTAAAACTACATTCGGGTGCTGGCGCATAAGAACACAGGGAGGCCGTGCCAGCCTCGACGCCTTCAGGACGCTATCACCATCTCACAAAGGGGAAAAGAAGCCAAAGTCTTCCCATCGCGAGAGTCTAAAGCGTCTACATCGAAGGGGGGAAGGGCCCAAAAAAAAAGACGCAAAAAAAAACGATGAAAGAAATAAAAGGGGTCGTGACCGATCCAAACCTCGGGCGAAACGGGGGGGGGGAGCGCTGTGGACGAAAGACTATAAAAGAATGCACTGGCTCAAATCTCCTGACCAGACTGGGGAAAAGAGAAATAAACTCGGTAACGATCTCCAACCGCGGGAAGGCGAAAAAAGAGGCCTCCTACCAAAAGAGAAAAGCAAAAATCACCCGCCCCTTCAACTGAGGGAGAAGGGACCTACAACCTCGGCCGTCAGAAATAAAATGACGTTCAGGCCGAAGAGAGGGGACGGACGAAACCAGCCCCCCTAAAGAAGCCGCAAAGATCTACGGGCAACTCTCTTCTTCGCTCAGAGTCTTGAAAAAACGCGCCCCAATCCTGGAGCAGTCTACAGCTAAAAAGAAGCGGGAAAAGGAGAAGAAGCAAAAAGGAATCAGTGGGGCTGAGGCTGAAGGAAAACCGAAGGGAAAGGCCGACGGGAAGCGTTTCGCGATTGTCGAACGTGTTTACAAACGGCCTTCAACGGCGAGGGGGGGGGCTCCCTCGGCTGTAGTAAAAGCGTAGAAAAAAACGTCGGGGATAGTGCAAAGGCGGAGTTGAGAAAAAAAGAACAAGAGCAGCGACCGAGGAAAAAGCGAAGCTCGAGCAAGAGGAAGAGCGATGCAGATTGCCCGGTCGAAAGGAGGGCTGCGTGGGCCGGCGCTCTCAGAGGCCATGAGAGAAAGTGACCAAAAAAAAAAGAAAAAGCAGATAGTTTGCGCTCGTGAAGGGGTTGATTATCAGGGGAAAAGCGGAAGTGATGACCGGGCAATCCCCCGATCACTCGGATAGCAGGAACGGAGGAAAAATGCTTCAACGGAAAGGAAGGGGCGGAAACACCGGACTTCATCAAGGAGAGGCGGAAACGAAGGTATCTCGGGAAAAATATAAAGAAGGGGGGGGCAGACCGGTTCGATGCGGGCAAGAGAAGCAAATAAAGAAGAGGGATGTGACCTCCTTACCTGGCGAGCGAAATAGGGGGAAAGAAGGTCAAGTATGGAAAGCAGGAATGGCCCCCGCGCAACGCAGCGTGGAAGAAAGCCGCGGCACGCCTCGGCGGAAAAGGAAAAACACACCAAAGGGAGGAGAATAGAGAGATGGGCGGCTTCCTAGCAAATAAGATCTTAAGCGGCGGGCCGCGGCCTGCCGGGAAAAGGAGGGAAAGGAACATGGAAAAGGAAAAAAAACCGGCCATAGAGGGGGCGCTCTCTGCCAGGTTACGAGTCTTCCATGCTGCAACTGAACGGGGGACAGGAGCAAACCCGCCCGAACTGTCCTTAAACGGGGCAAGGGATAAGATTGAAAAGAAAGGAGTCAGAGACAAAGAGGAATCGAACGCATTTTCGACGACAGGAAAGACCTCTGTGAGAAAGACGGGATAACGGGAAGGAATCAACCCCACGACCGGTGATACTGGAGAGATTAAAAACACTGCAGAGAAAAAAACAAGAAAATAGGTGAACGATTTGTCGGTTTGGTACAAGGGAGTGAAGCCGCTAAAAGGAAGCACGAGAACGCTATCCCGGAGGCCTTACCCAGACAGGTCCTCATCGAGAGCGGTCCGGTCTTAAAAATAGGGAGAATGCAGAAGAGAAAAAAGAGCGCTGGCCTCATCTTGGTCAAAAGAAAATTCAAGAAGCGGAAGGTCACTACAATTAAAGCAAGTAAACATCCAGCCGAGCGGAAAAAAAGTCGAACGAGGATTCCGCAAAGAACGCGCAATTTACCGCTTCACGGAAGATCGTCGGCGTGTCGTAAGAAGAAAAAATACAAAAAAGCTCAAACGCTTAATAGATGAAAGGGCTTCTGTGAGGAGGGCGAGGAAAAAAGTTGTCAAAGCGGGGACACGACTGGGCACCGTCCCGAGGTCTTGAACAAGAAGGGTGGAAAAAAAAATGCCAGATCGTGGCAATAGGAGTATTTGGTCGAGGAAAGGAAGGAATCGAAGACAAAAACAGCCTCTCTTGAGACCTTCAGGTAAGAATAGGAAAAATCGCTAAATCAAAAAGTCGTGGGGGGGGGGGGGAAAACGAGGAACTTTCTTCGCGAAGGAAGAGGAAAAAAAGCTCCTCTCAAAGAGAAGTTGGGCCTGGTGGAAGATGATCAAAGGAATCGGTATATCTTCTTACAAGCGGGGGAAAGTCTCCGAAAAAAGTTGAACTAGACGCCCAGCGCCGACAGCTCATGAAGAGGGGGGGACAAAAAAAGATCGGGAGCGAAGAACGTAGCGGAGCGAAAATTCTTGATGTCTACCGCCTCTTGGAGAGAAGAAGGTCCAAGCTGGCAGAGCTGTCGCTGACAAGAGTGGAGGCTTTCGAAAATAGAAAGGCGACCGGTTTTGTCCCTGAGAAAGAATTGATGGACGGAGAAAAAGCGCCTACAAAGGTAACCAGGGTAAGTAACAGCTCATAGGAGGCGAGTCTTAAAAGTGGAAAGCCGCCTTAAAGATGAACACTACGAATCCAGCGCTCTAAAGGCCGAGGAGTCAAGGGGAAAAGACCAGCGGCAAACTGGCGCTGCCATCGAAGCCACGTCCACCTCGAAGAGAAGCGAAACGTCAACAACAAACATTACGGCCTGCAAAATGAGATCGGTAATTGCATCTTCTATGGAACAAAATGCGAGAAAAGAAGAAGAAGGGCTCGCGGATACCCCGGACCGGCGTCCAGCAAGCCAAACGGGGAGGGGAGAAGAAAATTGCTGTCAAAGGGAAGCGAAACTTGATAGGGGAGGGAAAACACATAAAAAGAAAACGATTGGGGGGAAACTGGCGGTTGATAAAACGATCGAGCGGGGATCGGAGAAAGGGGGAATTGCAAGAGAGCGCTCTCCATTGAAACTTGGGGGAAAGGATGCGGAGGGAAAACTTCCTATCACATTCCGCTGCGGCGAAAAAAAATTCGAATAAAAAAAAAACAACCGCCCAGACGACTACCGGTCTAGCAATAAAAAAAATTGGGGAGGAAAGAAATAAAGGAGTAAGGGGCGAGTCCGTCTCGACACCTACGGCTCAGGAACCCGCAAAACCCGATATGGCGAAAAGCTGCACAAGGGCAGATACCTTAGCTCGGAACAGGAAATCAGAAAGGGGAAAAGAGGCGGTCGAAAATAAGCGACTACCCAAGAGAAGGCGCTCCGGGGGGGGAAAGGAAAGAGCCCGAAATAACAGCGTACGTGACCTCAACCACCCGAAGGCTCTGGGGAAGCTGTCTACATAATAACGCAATGCCCTTACGCCTTTCACCCGAGCGGAAAAAGTAAACGCCAAAAACTAGTAAGGCGCGAGGAGAGGTCGGCAAAAAATCGGGACAAAAAACACAAAGCCCACCCAACTGAACTGGACCAGGTGAAACATATAACCTCTTTTTGCCTCGAAAGGGCAGGAGGGGCGGCATGCCACGAGGTTCGACATCATAATCGCAAAAAGCCAACGCCTTAAGGAAGGGATGGGGAAGGGAAAGTGGAAAGCGGAACACTCTCCGACCTCAGACTTTTAAAGTCCAAAAAAGGAGACTCTATCGTTGGAATCTCCAAAAGACAAAGGGACCCTTCTGGAAAGAGGAAAAGAGACGTGGGGGGGCGGGAGCAAGACCGAAGCTCGCGAATGCCCGTGAAAGGTCGCGGTAATTGGCTGAACGGCAAAAGAAAAGGATATTGGAAAAAATGAGTTAAAGACGGAGTAAACCTGAGAGTGGGGTCCCGACACCTCGCTACTTAAGGATCGCCGGAAGAAACTTGAGGAAAAAAAGAGGAAAGAAAGAGGCGAAGATCGATAAAAGAACTGGGACCTCCTACCGGCTAATACAGGAGCGTCCCCCAGGAAGAAAAAAAGGCCTTCGCTGGGTTGATACAAGTATCAGGGCATGAGAACCTGCGGGGGGGAAAAAAGAAGTCCTATAAAGATTTGCCGCTCTTGCTGGGTTGAGGGAGGGGGATTAAGAGGAAGAAAGATCCAGGAACACCCGCGTTTTACTTAGTGGCTCATAAAAAAGAAAAAGGGAAAGGTCAAAGTAACGAAAAATGGAGGGGGGGAAGGGGGAGTAACGAGCAAAAGGAAGCTTCATCGAGGACTTTGGGAAAAAACCGAATTCTCTAAGGAGGGAAATTGAAATTCAAGGATTCCGCGTGCGGAAAGAAATAGCAAACGAGGAAGGGAAGTACGCCGTAACCTGGCATGAGGGGAAGAGATGAAACCGGGGGAAAGAAAAAAGGTAAATTGTTCACCGCGCCCGGGCAGCGTGGCGCGGACCAGGCCGCCTCAGCCAGGAAAAATGGTGGAGGGTCAGACTAAAAAAAAACAACGGAGTGAGAGGGGGATTTGAAGGGCATCAAGGTGGGCCTGAGGCGTGAGCGGGGCCGCGCAAAAAAGGCGGGGAAAGAAAGTCCCTGATAACAGGAATTAGATGGTGAAAAATCTCCAGGCCATCTCGCGAGTACGCGGAGTTGGAACCATCGCAGGTCATTCAGCGAAGAGGACTCTGGGTTAAAGAAAAGGCTCAACCGAACAGTGATTCTCGTCGGGGGCAACTATATTGACGTCACCATAGGAAGGGGAAAAAAAAGACGAGGATGAGCCAATAGGGTCACATCTTCCAAGCATTTTTCTACGAATGACCGAAAAAGGAAGGAATGATGGGAAAAAGGAGAAAAATCGAGAGCACCATGCCGGGGGAAAAAGATGTATAAGAAGAAGGAAAGGATACAAAACAAAAAGAAAAAGGCCAACAGGTGATGGGTGTTCAACCTCCGGGATTCTCCATGTGGGTCCGGGAAGGGAAACTCAGAAACAGGAGATCCAAGGGGGATTCACTGCAAGAGAGTTCCTCAATCGAGCTCGCGCGGTAGGAACAAAGGCTAAGCATCTTGTCTCTTTCGCTCGGCAATCAAGCTGAGCGGGCCGTCGCAAAAACCTGGAGGGGAGACTGGAGGGTAGCACAGCGGCGATGTAACCCCAAAAAAAGGATTCAAAAGAGGGCGTGCAAGACAGAACGAACCGACCGAGAGAAAAAGGGCAGCTTCGCGTGTCTTTCCGCTAAAAGACACTCCGCGAAATATTGAAAGAGGCAGAATGCGGAGAAAAAAAAAAGGAAAGTGAAAAGGTTTTTCCACGCTCTCCCTAAGAGAAGCGAGATTGTGACACAGAAAAAAAATCAGGAAAAAAGAATGGGCCTTAATTTCGTACGGGGAGCTGGGGGAGAGGAAAATAGAAAGGCCTCTGGGGAATGCCTGCAATAAACTCAGAAAGAGCCTAGAGGGAACGAGTTATTAATTGGGTCATTTATCAATTTAGGGTCTTTTTGGACGCGTCATGGAAGGAGACGTGCACTCAAAGGCCCAGCGCCGACCTCGCAGCCGTCCGGGAGTAGAAACGGGGTGTCATGCTTCAAAGCATCAGGAAAGGGCAGCTTGGAGCCATGCGCCGGATGTCTGATACAAAAGAACGCGCGCGGGTGTGTAGAGGTCACAAGAGTTATTGAGAAGCTAGGTCAAAAAAAAAGGAAGGAGGCGGGGAAACTGCGAAACGAACTCTTACCCCAAAAAGAGACTTTCCGAGTCTATATGAGGAAAGAGTGGAAAATCGAAGGGTTGGGGCAGGAGCCGAAAGGGGTCGAAGAGGTCGACGAGACAAACAAAAAAGATCCTTGAAAAATTAAGGTTTATAGCTAGAAGAGGAACGCAAGGAGGGGGGGGAGGCTTTGGCCAGGGCCCAAAGGAGGTCGACAAAGAAGGAGAAAAGGGGAAAATCTTAAAGAAAGAACAGCGCGGTTACCCCAGCGCTGCACTAAGCCGGAAAATCCTGAAAAAAGAGAAAAGAAAAGTGGGCAGAAAAAAACTGGCCAGTTCAAGATGAAAGATAAGGGGCATCTGCTATGTCACCAATGCCAAAGAGAAGAGTTTTAGACTAAAAAGAGAGACCACCACGGCTCATATATCTCAAAAAAAACCACAAAGAAAGGGGAGGGGCAAAGTGGCTGTACAACGAATCCCCATGGAATTTTTTACCATATCAGAATTCCCGACGAGAAGGGAAGTAACGGGGGAAGAGAAACAGAGATGTGGAGCGACTGAGATCTTTTTGTTGTGCGGATAAAGAGAATACGGGAAGAAGTCTTATCTGGCGGCTGCGAAAGACGGTGTCGGGAAACCCAAAGCGGCTGTCACATCAGAATTAACCTGCCCAAAGAAAAAAGAAGGGAGAAGTAGCGAAATAACGACCTCACGGCTCGTCAGGGCGAGGTCGCTGGGGCGGGGAGAAAAACAAGGGGAAAAAAAAAAAAAACCTGCCCTATCTCGCAAGCTTGGGCAAGAGGTAGAAGACGTCAGCGAGAGGGGCTCTTTCGAAAAGGGGAAAAGAAAAACCTGCAAAAAAGAAGGAGAGAAGATCTAGCGAGAAGAAAACCTCGTCGTGAACTCTCAAGACTGGCCGCGCGAGGCGCTGGCTGTTCAAAAGGAATGGGGAGAAGATAATACTGCATTCGATGCGACACGCTGGGGGGGCCTCTCCAGAAGCCGGCAAGGTGGAGAAACCGCAGAAGAACAAACGATCCAAAAACAACCCCGCCCACAAGAGCCGGGAATCGAAAACCGAAACGCGAAAAGCTTGGACGAAAGCTATGATCGGGGCCAGAAAAAACCGACAAAGGGCGCGTGGGCAACCTCGGAGCACTCTCCATCAAAGAATTCTAAAGGAAACCAAATAGGGGCTAATCCAAAGGATGCCCCCCCGTTTAAAAGCCCAAAAAAAAAAAAAGAAAAGAATCTACATGGAATCTAGAGGTGTTCGGAAGAACGCTTACCAAAATGCTGCTCTCGCCGGCCTTGAAGAAAATAATGAAACGTTAAGAAAGAAAATTCAGGGCGGGGGGGGCCCTCGTCTGGAAGTTAGGGCCGCGTGCGAGAAGGATGGCCGACACCAAAGACGAGGCAGGACTCATGAAGAAGCAAATTCCGGATGCACGACCGAAACATAGGAAAGACTTTCAGGGAAAAAAACTCCGAGTAAGGGCACTTGAATCCAGGGGGCTCGCCGATCAAGCTTGAGTGCTGAGGGAAGGAAAAGGTCGAGAAAAAAAACATAGCTATAATGCACCTATGGGTTGTGCCTCTCACTGGGTTTTCAGAAAGGCGAAGGGAACAGCGAGAAAGGAAAACCGAAGTTGTCAATGTCAGGAAGCAGGAAAGACAGCAACAGAGGGTAAAGGAGGGGGGAGGAAAAAAGATGTTGAGAGGCGCTGTGCAAGAAGGCGAGGCGTGTGGAAAGAGGAATCTCATCGAAGGGAAGAGAACTTGGGGACTAGATTTCCCATTTATGGCGGAACATAGCAAACAGCGCTCTGGAATGCAGCGACGACTTAACAGGGGGGAGAAGAAATAATGGGAAAATTCCCTGGGAGTTCCCTGTTCACTCGGAATGCACCAATGCCCTCCCGGCCTCTGACCTAGAAAAAAAAAAAAAAATCTGGGGGGAACAGCCGATCCATCTCGAACAACAGAGGAAACAGAGGGAATGGCGGTACGCCGTAAACAAGAAAAAACAAAAGAGGAGAAGGGGGAGAGACGGTCCGAGAAGGGAGAGGCACTGGAATGTCACTGAAGAAAAGTGAAATTAACAAAGGTGTTGAAAACAAAAATGCGAAAAATTAAGACGTCCATTTACTTGCAATCACACGGGTCAGATGTTCCGCTCGGAACAAAAAAAAGGTATAGAAAAGAAAGATACGCCCCAACGATAGGGAAATTTTCGAGAAAGAGATATTCGAATAATGGAAAATCATGAGTGCCCTGACCGAAAATTTTCTCTAAAACCTAAATCCTTTTCTGTGACCGACGTCGGGGGGAGGGAAATCTAGAACAAAGGAGAGCCTGGGTCGAGCGGGCACACCGAAAGGATCAACATATCCTTCAAAAGGAGGAGCGTTTAGAAGTGATTATTCCATGCTCCGCTAAAAAAGCGCACGCAGGCTCGGAAAAAGGAAAAGGAGGAAAAAAGAATCGAGCGCGCCGGGAACCGCCGCGTTGAGAAGGATCTAAAGGATGAAGAGTCGCTGGAAAGCCCTTGGCTCCATGCAAGCCCACAAAGTAGCAAGGGTGTCGGGCACTATCAAAAACTTTAGGGACAAGAAAGGATCCAGCCGAGGGCGCCATCAAATCCGAAGGCAAGGGGAATAAAAGGGGGGAAAAAAAAAACAAGGCGAACGTTTCACTTGGGAAGAAGAAGCTTCGAAGGAGTGTCAGGGAAAAAAGCACCAAAAAAAAAACATAATCCGGAATCGGAGTAATGCGTCTGTTCGGTGGAGGGGGAACGTAGACGAAGATTGGGGCCAGCGCCCTGCACGTCCATTTCATTAAGGAACGGGTTCAAAAAAAAGCTCTATGGAAAGATGTGGCTGGATTTGGCGAGGCAACCGGGAGGGCGGAAAGAAAGGATTCCGAAAGAATCCTCACGGCCGAAGGCTACAAGAAGGTAAATGAAAAAGCAGGGATGAGCAATTGGGGCAGGTTTGGGTTACTAAAAGGAGGCGATGATGAAAAAAAAGATGGCAGAGACTCACCGTCAGAGGTTGGAGAGAAGTTACCACCAGGGGCTGCTAGAAGTGAAATTCTGCTGAGTCTTGGGCAAAAACTGACGGATGTGAGACAGCCTGAAAAGAGTGAAAAAAGCGCCGGCCTAGGAGAGGTCAACGCAACGAGGGGTGATAAAAGGGGGAGAAACGAAGAGGAAGGTCTGCTTTGGAAACCAAGCCTCTTATGGGACCGGCCTAGAGGGGACGCCAAAAAGCCTGAGATGGCCGAGGCAGAAAGGGCGATGCCAAGATTGGCAGAGAAAAAAAGAAGAGGGGGAAAGCGAGGTGAATTGAAAAGATGTGCCGATGTCGAGATTAGACAGCCGCCGCAAATCTCTCAGAACCCCTAAAAGAACAAAGGGAAGAATCATCGCTAGCGGAAGGTCGGCTTTGGTCAAACTTCGGAAGGGGAAGTTCGGGGAAACAGACCTCGGAACACGAGTTCAAAGGCATCCTCACTCCAAGGTGCAACTGGAAAAATGCCTGGGACGCCTTCCCGTCCACCAAGAGGAGAAGTCATGTCAGATCAACCAAGGTCTACAAGGACATCAAACTGAGGTCAAGTTTGAAAAGGGGAATCCGCTGCGGGGTATTACGGGCGTACAAGCAGAATGACCGAGAAGAACAAAAAAAGAGAAAAAGGAGCCGGTCGTGCTGTACTCAAGAATGAATAAATGCGCATGTTGACCATAGCAGATGGAACACGGCCAATCGGGGGGGCATACGAGAATGGCGGTGTATCTGAACAGGAGGGGCTCGTAAAGGGGAGAGAAAGGGAAAAGATCCGAGGAGGATCATGTCGCGCGCTACAATGAAAAGGGGAGAACTAGGAAAAAAACGGAATGCGAAGACGGCCAAAAATCAGGGCCAAAATACGCCGCCGACTTTCGGCTCCTCTAGGACGATGAGCAGGAAGAAGGGGGGGTGAAGAGGAGGGGAGAGAGGAGGACGCAGGGGCTTCTCGCAGATGTTAATGAAACATGGACGATCCGTCCCCGAAACCGACCGCACGCAGGCACGGGAAACCACTTGCACAATCTTGAGAGAACGGAGAAGAAGATCAGGAAAAAAGAGAAAGAAGAGCGGTAATCAAGACTTCTCAGTCAACCGAAAGAACCAAAGATCGCAAACCAAAAAGTAGAGACAAAACCGAGCCGGCGCTATGAAGGCTACGGAAAAAGGGGAGACACAAGGGGAGAAAACGGCCGCAATGTATAACCAGGTCTAGCACTCCAACAACCAGAAAAAAACTCTAAGAAAAAAGAAGCTGCTAAGCTAAAGGAGAACAGAGGACCTCCTCTTCCAAAGCCCCGACAAAGGAAGGGACATGGGAGAGACACATCGGTGGTCAAAATCAAGACCTGAGGGGAGGGGGGGTTCATTGCAACGTTCGTACATGCGGAGAGTCGCAACCTAGGAAAAAATTGATGGAACGGCGGGGACGCTCATAGAAATCGCCGGTACTCGCGTTAAAAAAAAGGCGTAAACTACGAAACTCAAACAAGAAAACAGTCTGTCAAGTGAGCTAGAAAGGGGGGGCGGAGGAGAGGAGGGAAAAAACAGGCTCGCGCCGGGGATGTTCGCTGTATGGGAAGTCAAAAGAATTGGAAGAAAAAAAAAGAACGCTGGAGTTACGGCGGCATAAACGTGCAACGACAGCCAGCCTCACTGAAAGTTGAGCAAAGAAGAGCAAAGGCAAAGACCGAGGAAAGATCGATGCAATCGGACGCGTCGGGGTGAAACAAAAAAAGAAAAAGGGATTGCAAGAGGTGGAACCCTACTGGAAATGATGCAGGGGACGCGCCTCCCGAAAAGGGATAAGTAAAGGGGGGGGGGAACCAGAGGGAAGAAGAGGACCTAGTTGGACAGGCTCGTGATGGGGATCCAGGGAAATTGCCCAAAATCCAGGAATGAAGATTGAAATCAGCAAATCAAAACCGACCAAAGAGAGTCCACGAACGCAGGAGAAAGCGCGCAGTAAGCAAGGGAGAGCTTGGAAACCTAGAGAGTAGGTAAAATTTCAAAGAAGGATTCCCTGGGGAGAGAAGGAAAGTTGCGAGGAAAGAATCGAAGCGCCAATGCAGAGGCCTAGAAAGCGCCTGAGATGAGGAGATTGGGGAAATAATTGAAAGAAGGAGCGCCCGAGGGGCGCGGCCCCGCAGCACTCCTCGGACGCGGGTCTAAAAAAAAAAAGAGATAAAAATACAAAGGAGGAAATGAGACGGGGGCGTAGAAAAAGCACAGCATGAAAAAGGCGTGAAGGCGGCGGGGCCGCGAGCTGCCGGGAAAAAAAGGGGGGGGGGATTCAAAGTAATGAGGCCTCTCGCTCTCTCATTCCATGTTACGGCGTCCAACCTTCGAGAAGATGAGGGGGAAAAAAAAAAATCGAACAAAATCTCCCCGCCCCGAACAGACTTTGAAAAATTGCCAAATGAGGGGGTTCAAAGCGCGTGATGAAGCCGCAGCGCGACGATCAGTGAGAATGGGCAGACGAAACCTACGAACAACCGGGGGGGGGGGGGAAACGAGGCATCCTATTCCCAACCCAGGGGGATACTGGATCCTAGACTGATAAAAGCACGAGAAGAAAAAACAAAGCAGGTACGTTTCAGGGGGAGACCATGCGATCCGGAGCGCGCAAACAAAAAGGGGAAAACGAGCAAGCGCGAGAGAGCCGCCTGTCTTCCCGGAAAATGCTTGCAAAAGTCCGAAAGAATCGGTCTCCTCAGAAGAAAAATCTGAGCGCCTCAAAGTCCAGCGTCGGTCACTGCCTCCCAGCCGGGGAAAAAAGGAATCAAAGGGAACATGATCGAAGAAGCCGAGGCTTCAAGAACTGCGAATATGCGGAGAAAAATCTTCTTGTCCTTCGAGGAAGCACCGCAAAACCGAGAATCCTTTGCCCGAGGCAGGAAGGGAGAGAAAGGGGGACACGCGCGTCCAGGATTGGGAAAGTCCTACTCTAAAAAACAATTTTAGAGAAAAAGGCAAGCCAAAATGAGCCAGGGAACATGAGGGCGTTGGGCGAGGCAAAGGGGATGTCAAAAGATGCGAAAAACCGGAGGGTGGGAGAGGCGACACACTATGTTGAACGTAAACAGGTACAGGTTGGGTACGATGCAGTCGGGGAGGTCGTGCGAGGACCGCCAGCGCCTCCGGGCCACGCGGGAACAGGGGGCAGCGAGAACAGAGCGGGGAGAAAAGCGTCAAGGCTTTAGAACAGAGAAAAGGGAAAATCAAGGGGGAAAGCAGAGCCAACTAAAAACCGGCCGAGGGGGGAGAACGAAAAGGGGGGGAGTTATTGGAAACGAGAAGATCAGGGAGCGGCTTCTGTGGAGAAAGAAAAAAAGCAGAAATCGCGTCGCAGCACCTCAATGAGGGAAGTATGTCTACTTCCAAGGTGCACGAGCGGAGTGCAGGAAAAGGGGAACAAAATTGGACTACAGCCCTTGCTACACGCCAGAAAGTCAAGCCCTGCAGAGCCGTAAATGTAATTCACAAGGTTAGGAGGGGAAAAAAACACACTAAATTCGGGCGGGGCGTCTTTGGGGAGGCGAATTCAGATGGGGCTTATTTAGAGAAAAAAAGTAAAATCATCGTTCCGTCACCAGCCTGCACGAGGTAGGGGAAAGGGACTGAGAGAGGGAAAAGAACCCGGCACAAAGATAGGCTAAGTCTTCAGATCTATCGGCCGATCAAGGAACTCGCGGGGCAATCGTAAGAGAGATTCAGGGGAAACCGGCAAAGCACTCACCGTTCCGAACTTGAAAAAGGGGTCAGAAAGAAAAAAAAGCCACAACACCAAAGAGGAGTGAAAGTGAGGGAGGCAGACCATTTGTCTTACTCTCGCGGGGGGAAAACTGAGCGAATGGGTGACCATAGGGTTCACTTCCCACGCATGAAAAGAGGGAAACGAGAAAGAGAGGAGAATCTTGGTGGGGAGAGAGGCAGCTCATTGCAAAGGTCTAAGGGAAAGGGAACTCCAACGATGAGAACGGGGCGAAAACAATAATGAGCCTGGCCAAAAGACCCGAGGGGAAGGGAAAGTAAAAAGAATCAAATACATGGGTGAATACGGGTCCGACCGGCCTGTCATATGAGAGGTCGCAAGAGAGAACACAAAGAGTCTGAGGCAACAGCCTCACTTCCTGCCAATCTGGCGGAAAAAAAAAAAAGGCACAAAGAACTATCCTCGGCCAGCGCTAGAAGGGTCTCTGATTGGGGAAGAAGGAAAGGGCACAACCGAAAACTCTCCAACTGGTTAAAAAGACGTATTGACCTTCCAACTCAGGGCAAGGCGCAGAAGAGAGCGTTGCAAGAAAGATCCGAAGGCCCGAGCACAAAGTCTGCCCCTGACGCAGAGAAAAACAACGTCGTCGAATCTGAAGAAAAAACCTAAAAGGCGATTTAGTCCAGAGCGTAGCTAACGCCTCAGTTCCAAACCCGCCCCACCTGAAAGGTTAGAAGAAGACTCGGGGTAGCTCTCAAATGGCCGGCGAGACGTGAAAAAAATAGACCTGAATACATCAAGGGGGGGAACAAAGCCCCACGCCTTCCTTCCCTAAGGGGAAGGGAAAGGATGGATCGGAGACACGTATACCGACCGAGACCTTTGAAGGCGACTTTGGAAAAATGGGAGAATAGAAGAAAAAAAATAGGTGGCCTCGCCCAAAGACCCCCGAAAGAGTCAATTATTGAGAGAGGGGAAGGTGAATAAAAGAGAGAATAAAACGGAACGCTGCTCGAACCTGAGTCGTTCGCCGTAAATTGGAGGGAGGGGGGATAGGTGGGCGCCCTCTGCTAGTTCACAGAAAGCTTCTAAAGGATGGGAGAGTCGACACGGCGATAAGGGGGGGAAGGGGTTTGAAAAAAAAAAGAATCACCCTGGAGCCAAGGCCTATGGGAGGATCGAAGCAAACGATAAGGACGGGAAAAGAAAACAAGCCGATTAATTACCGGGGGGCTAGCAGCAGCCGAGCAACTGAGGAGAGTAAGGCGGGCTCAGAGGAAGGGAGGAGAAACATAGGCCTATGAACGGGTAGTTTTTGCGCAGGGGACTGGTTATGATCACAAAAAGGTTGGAAAAGTGAAAAACCTCAAAAAACTAGCAGTCCAGGAGCACAGACAATCTAAAAAGTCGTCGCGGAGGGCTAGAGAAAAAGGGGAAGGATCCAAGGAGATGAAGGAAAAGAAATAAGATACGGTCACGAAAAGAATCCCTGTTCGGAGTGATATTTCAGGGGCTAGGAGAAGGAAGCGAGATGAAAAAATGAACCTTAGAGCGGGCAGGCAGCACTGTTAATTCCTGTTCTCAAAGGGCCCAAAAAGAGAGACGACCGAAAAAAATCAGTGTGGGGGACGCCT
>Ga0179593_1635886_pt1 | contig 26049 bp, 28 predicted proteins | sample CZODoug2_1_08_16_FD_185931 | JGI IMG/M metagenome (GOLD analysis project Ga0179593, IMG submission 185931) | Vadose zone soil fungal communities from Angelo Coast Range Reserve, California, USA - CZODoug2_1_08_16fungal (PacBio error correction) | ecosystem: Environmental > Terrestrial > Soil >...
GAAATAAGTCTACTGGAACAAGGAAGACACCAGGCCACTAGCAGAATTAAGGAATCATATATTAAAAGGTAAAGAAAGGACTATCGCAAGGGAAATAGGATAAAAGACTTATGGTCTTCAGAAAAGACAAGAAAGTCGCCACATAGATAGGGCGACAACAGCAAGAGGCCCGACAATCGAGAAAAGTCAAAAGGGGTAAGTACTTAGCTCGTGAAGAAGAAAAGGCAAGACTGCTGCCCCGACACGTACCAGAAAACAGGAGAGAAAAGAAAAAAAAGTAAGGATCACGGTCAACACATTCGTATGCATGCAAGGGGGGGAACGGACACGATCGTAAATTGTGAAAACCCTGGCAGCGGAAAGGGAAAACCTAGTTTTACACGGGCAAGGGAAACGGGCGTCTAAAGGAGTGAAAGGGTTTGGAAAGTTCAAGCTTGAAAAGTCGAGGGACCCGAGCCGCCAAGCGGCCAAGAAATGTGTGATGTACAGGGTGGAATCCAGAAACTGGAAAATCCAGTCAGATGCAGGCGGGGTGAAAATTCATTGCCTTATGCATAGGGGTTGTATAAATAAAGTTGGTAGACTGATAAAAAGCATTACGTGTCAACACCGTGCGCGCGTATCGGGGAAGAAAACAACGTTAATATCAGCATCTAAATTACCGAAAAAAACATAGATTCTTGGAAGCCCAGAGTCTGACTTGGAGGAATTTGTAAGGAGGTATCTGATCGAAAGTGGATATATTATCCAAGATTGGGACAGGGGGCAGTATGAGGAAAATGATTAACCCATCAATACAAACTCCTTCCCGTTCCAGCAGTCAGAAATTAGGGGCTCTTATTGCGTACAGTTAAGAGAGGACTTTCCGGAAAGGACAATATGATAAAGCAAAACTGAATTGTCATCGAAAAAAAGACAAAAAGAACGTCGGGCAGGGGGTTCAAGGGCGCTTTATAAGTCAAAAGGTGAGATATAACAGACACGGGTCGTTCAAGAGGGGGGGGGGGTAAGTCTGACGAAGGGTTGGATAAGCCATAATTAAATTCAAAAATGTGACTTAACACATAGACAACGATTAATCTGACGGCTGAAAAGAGGCTCCAGATGAAGCCTACTCAAGGAATAGTACCCTGTCCACTATGTAGGACAAAAAGGGGTTGTGATTGGTACGACGAAAATTCCTCGAAAACCGGAAAAAAATAAAAGTCGTGCGAGAGGTGGAAAGCAGGGGTGCCTCCAGCTAGGAAAAGGAAAAAGACACGTGGGAACAGGGGAGATGTCGGTGGAAATGGTGCTGCCATAAAAAAGAAGAGTGACCAAAATTTCTGCTCGAGGGGAATGGTGCCAGCTGGTTAAGCGAGCTCATTCTGACTTCAAAGAAGTTGGATTCGTTCAGGACGAAGGAAAGGGAGGGGGTAAAATAGGCAATGTGGATTTCGGTCGAGATCAAGGGGGTTCCATGGGGGAAGGGGGATTAATCGGTTAAGGATGTGTCGTCCGTATGTGGGGGGGACTCCGGGGGACCAACTCTGACGTGCCCGGGCAGTTCAGTCGCGAGGGAAACCTCACGAATAGGTTTTGGAAACGAGTGTTCCTTCCGGGGTCTCGAAAAAAAACAAAAAAGGGACAGGTTGGTCTCGGTCGGCGTACATAGTGAAAAGGCTTCAAATCAGAAATGTAAGACCATCAGCGGACGGAGAAAGAAAAAAGCAAAAAGGTGATTTAAAGTATCGTGAGTAAACAAAAGCTCCGTAATCGGGGATGTGAAAAACAAATCTTAGTGTGCGCTACCCAAGTACATAAGGGCAAAAAGCAAATTCGAAAAGGGTTGAAGATTAGGTAAAAAGAAGAATTAAGAAATGGTAAGATCCTTCCTCGTGAAGAAAGAGGGGCCACCCAGGGGTTTCGTAAGGGGCCTTACGACGACGAGAGAATCCCATTGATACGTAGGAGTCGGGGAACAAGGTTTCCCACCGCCAAAAATAGGGTCGAGCTGTTGGTCATTGAAAGGGAAACATGAAAAGAATATCCAGATAACTGGAGGGGAGGAAACCCGAATCACAGAGAGAAGGATCGACCATTTTGATGGAAAAGCAGAGAGAACAAATCCCTCGTAAAGCAAAAGCCACCGGGTGGGGGTCTCTATATGGCGAAATGTCAGCACAAGGATCATCACAGAATGAAACTTTTGGAGGGGGGAAGAAAGGTTTTCGGGGGTTCGGAGCCGAAAAAGGTTAAAGCAGGGGGAGAAAAACATACCTTCTCTGTAAGGTCAAAAAAGGAATACAAATAGTATGTCTCAGGGGCCAAGGAAAGCTGGAAAAGTGGAAAGGCATGGACTGGAGAGAAGGGGGGGAGGGTGCCAATCTGGATGTAGCTGAGCAGAGGGCTTTTTCATAAAAGGCGACAGAAAAAAGGGGTTGGAAAACTCACTCGTCAGAGGTTCGAGGTCTTTACCGCATAGGCACAAGAAAATGAAAACCTCAACACAAAGGAAGGATAGAATATGGAAATCCAGGGGGAAAAAGGTGGGCCCCTACAAGTATGCCAGGAAAACTAGCTGAAGGAAATTGTGTCAAAAGGTCGTAAAGGGGAGACCGTAGGGGACCGGGATTAGGCAACAGCCAAAATCAATTCTTCCGACCACTGTAATACAAAAAAAAACCCTGAGTGAAAGGTCAAACGGGAATGAGATAAGGGTTAAAATTTTCTGGCGAATTCGACGTGAGAAGAGGAAGAAGGGATCTTGAACCATGCGGAAAATTGGGGCAAGAGTTCTGGAGTAGTCCCAAGTTTGGGGGAAGAAAAAAGTCGTCTGTTCGATGGAAAAGGGCACAACGGGAAAAAAGGCTCCCTCGAGGGACAGGGAAGAAAAAAAAAACGGGCGGGGGTGAGGGAAGCAGGGGGAAGAGGGGGACTATAGTCTAAGGATCAAATGAGCCAGGACGTATCTTCCTTTAGAAGAACAACTCATGCTAAAAGGTATCGGAGAATGTGCAAGTGGCACGTTCAAGGGAACGGAACAGGGAGTTGGTTCTGCGGCGGGGCACCGTTAAGTTTGGGGATAAAAACAAAAAAGAGAAAAAGGGCTAGTCGCTACCGAGGGGGCAAGGAGAAGTCCCTGAGTAAGCACAGATCCCTGGGGAAAATCCAAAACAGAGGGGATACCATTTCAGCGTATTAGCTTAAAGAGGCCGAGTCGGGACAAACGTCGTAGCAAATTCATGGAGGTGCAAGGGAGATAAAAGGGGTGTAACAACGGTTCGGGTCTTGGGGGGGGGAGAAATGAAGAATCTATACATCGTGGGGGGCGTTCACTCATAGCGGGGACGAGGAGTCCCGGGACTGGATGGAAAGAATAGGCTACAAAACGAAAAAAAGAGGGGGAAAAACCTCCTATTAAAACCGGTCGTTTCAAACAGAGGGGTGGAGGTGGACAAGGTTAATTTAGGGAGACGAAAGATCATGACACTGGGGGTGACTTGTGCACAGGGGGTAAAAACACTTACCGAGAAAAAAAATAGAATCAAAAACAAACAGAAAGGGATCCGACTAACTGTACAACCGTCCAAATAGGGGGGGGATCACTAAACGAAAAATCCCAAGTACGAAGCGAAACACATTCTTCTGCCCGAAACGAAAGCCAGATCTCGTAACGGAGAGGAGGGAAAGAGGAAAAGCAATGGTTCGAACAGGAAAGACAGAAGAGAACCTGAGAGGGCGTATGGAAGTCGAAAAAACAAATAAGAAGACGAGGGGGGTCACGAGTTTGAGAAAGGGGAAAAAAAGGCACACGGGGAGGAAGAGACGATAGCAAATTACAGGGAAAGCAGCTTTTCCGAAGAGGGTCTGTCAAAAAAAAACAACAGCTTTGTAATAAGTGGCGTAAATAAAAGACCTTGCGTATGCAGAACAAGGACGACTGGGGCAAAGGGAGGAATCCCCCTATGGGGAGAGAGGTTACTTATCAGCATAGGGGCTCGGACAAAACGGCGCACGAAGCCAATGACTGAATGGGAAAGCAAAAGAAAGCGGTTTAATGGCACGTGAAGTGGGAAGAATCAGCTATTCTGGGGGGACGTCCCGGCGGTAACGTTGCTGGGGGGGGACCATTTCATTGTGCGGTGCAATCGAGGGGAGGAGTCTCAAGAATTTCCGTCTTGAGACTCACCTGGTCACGACATAAAGAGAGGACGCCAAGCGTAGGGAAAAAAAAAAAGAGGCCAGAAGTTTATTTGCTTTGGGTGAGAAGAGGGGTGTGCAATTGTCGACACAGGGGTCCAGGGTTCCGGGGGTGCATTCGTGAATGCGCGCCCTACGTTAAACATCGATACTACTAACAACGGACGTACATGGGTCTCAAAAAAAACGGAGGGTGTGGGCGTCCTAAATCGCCTGAAAAAAAAAGCGGGCTGCCGCAGGGGAAGAACGCTTGCTGGCGACGTTAGAAAAAAAAAGAAGATAAAATCCTCAAAAGTAAGAAATTGGGGGTTTACTGCCGGAGAATCAATGAAGGGCAGGGAAAGTCGGCGATGACATTAAGCCATATGAGAAAAGGGGAAACAGGGGGGGCTTCTATTAAGGGATAGGTTTGTCTCATTTCAGAGGGGGAGGACAACTAAAAGGAGGCTAATCATCGTGGGGTGACCTTTCTCGTGAAGAAAAGGGGAAAAGCTCGAGGCGGCATGCTTCAAATGATTATAGGGAGAAAGGGGAGAAACATAAAGTAAACAGAAAGATTTTCTTTGAAGTGAATCTTCTGTCCTGGGGGGTCAGGGGAGTCAAAATTTTGGAAAAACAGTCTGCTGGCAGGGTGTGTCGGGTCTCACGATCTATGTACTTAAGCGGCCGTGTAGACATGTTTGGAGAGGAAACGGGGTGAAAAGTGAAGCTGAAAGGGGACTGATGACTTGGGACGGCTTTCATTACAGACGCTGCTATCTCAGATTATGAGACGGTCTTTGATGGGGAGGGGGGGGGATGTATGACCAGGGACTAGGAGGATAAGGAGGACCACTTGACTGGGCGGGACTGTTTGCAGATCTTCCTCAGGGGTTCATGGGGGGACTATCGCAGACTATCTCAGAGAAAAAACCACAAAGGGGGGAGTAGTACACGAAAGAGAGCTAGTATAAGATATTCTACTTACCATGAAAAATTCAAAAAGTCCCACTCACCGGGGATGACGGTACACAGAGAAGGGCCAGATAAAAGGCCGGGGTGAGGCAGTAGAAAACAACTGGTTTGTCCACGGAGAACGTCCTCGACGAGACAATCGCTAAAAAATATAGCACTCAGAACCGCGACTATTAAAGCGGGAACACCAAGTTCCACGTCCATATGGAGTAACATTAAAAGAGTTAAGAACTCAATTGGAGATGCCAGAATAAGTATTTGAGTAACTCCACGTCCCATAAACATTATAAGAAGAATTAGTAACTGCAAACTTGAAGAGCTCATGCCAGGCGGGGAATACACGTTTACGAATATCTTAAAAGCGGGGGGGTAAAAAAACAAACCTTATCTGACAGGGGGGGGGAATTGAGGGGGACAAAAAAAAGCAAAAAGTTCATAATAGTTCATTAGGGTTGAAAAAAAAGGGTCCACTTGGGAAAAAATAGTGAGACCACGTGCCACACAGGTGGGGAAAAAAGTAGGGTGTCGTCCCATGTCCAGAAGGAAAGTGTAAAGCAAAAAAATGGCCGATTGGGCCCGAGAAGGGGGAATCAGTCGCTTGTTTGTAAGGAAAGAATAAACAGAACGTTCGCCAGCCACAAGCTAATTCAGGAGCAACAACGGAATTGAGGAAAAAGAAACCGACCTCAGCGATGCGCGGAAAACAAACAGAAGTCGTGGGTCGTCCTTTTTTAGGGGGGGTAGAAAAACAACATAGGAGAGAAGTACTCCCAGAAGGAAGGAAAGACGTGAAGGTTTCGATAAGTGAAAGAACAGACAGCACAAAGGCGGGAAGAGTAAAACCTTGCGGCGAAAAGCGGGAGAGGGAAAAAAAAATAGCAGACGGCCATTGACACGAATAGGGGAAATTGCCAAAGGAAAAGGGCAAGCCACAGCCAAAGTGAGGTTCTTCTGGCCAGTCTCGCGGAAACAGTTTCTCTAGCGTAACGGGAAAAAGGAAAAATGGAAGGGTCTAAAAGACAAGACCGCAAGACATCATTTCCACAGAAAACATATTAAACACAGAGAAAAAAAAGGGCGTACTCACTTTGACGATCAGAACAAAGAAAGGCTATTAGTAACAAAAAAGATATCGTATAAACAGGGGGGGGGGTATTTTTATTGGCGAACAGAAAACAAAGAAATGGCTGAAGGGAGAAGAGGGCGGCCCATCGCCAGTTAAGAAAGGAGAAATGCCGACAACTAACTTTAAAGTGGAAACCAAGGATGAGGGTCTTTGAAGGTTGCAAATACACCTCCCCCCCCTGGATGAAAGAAATTGACACGGCGAACCATTGCTTTTGGAAAAAGCTGTAAAAAAGCAATATTCAAACCTTCGCGGGGGGACTTGAGGGGTAAGGAAAAGATAAGTTCGGTTGGACCGTATTGTTGATTGTCGTGAGGACAAGTGATTAGGAACTTGTCCATTTGGTCGGGACTTGTGGAGGAATACGTCTCGGAAGGTTAGGAACCAAAGACGGGGGAAAAAGGTCAAAGATGAGCGCCTCAAGTGAATTCATTGATCGCGTCCAAGAAAAAAGGGTGGATGCCATCAACGATAGGGGGGGGGGAAGAGGTCCTTTTCTCAGCAGCGAAGAGAAGGGGGGCGCATCTGTAGAAGCCTCGGGATTCGGAGGAACTGAAGCAACCCGGAACGAGCGGGTCTTCATACCTCTGGAATTACCACAGCCCTATTCTAGTAAAAAGAGGGCGACCCAAAAAAAATCAACTAGGGGGCTACCCTGGCGAAAGGAAAACAAAGAACATTTGTACATCTAAGGGAGATTTGGAAAGGGAAAAGGGTAAAAATTCATAACTGAAATGGAGAAGAAGGTCAGGCGGATATTCCCATGTATCAATGGGAGGGCCGAATGGGTCTGTCTGAGGAAGACCTTCCTCGAGCGAGCGTTCGGAAAAAGGGACTGCAGAGCTGAACAATAGGAAAAAAAAAGGTGAATACTGCGCAAGTGAAGAGGCGGGAAAGTGCAAAGTGGGAACGTGTCCATGGAAACTCAAAATGAAAGGGGAAGGAAGGCAGATGAGTTTGTTGCTTAAAAATCCGCCGACGAAGAGGGGAAAAGATTTCTGAGAATTCTCCACTAAAAAATCACCGGAGAAAAAGAACACCCTGTTTTAGGATGTATGGGGGGGGAGGGATAGGGCGACTTTCGCTGGCAGAAGAGAGACGGATAAGGCTTTGGAAGTAGCAAAATCTTGGACCAAAATTTTGGAGCCTGGGGGAAAAATTGGGGGAAGAATCTTTCAGCTGCGTGAAAGCGATGTATTCGAAAGAAAAGGACACAGATTTGAAAACAACCGTCATCGGGTACCGATGGTGACGGAAAGAAGGAAAAAGGATAACAAGGGAAAGTGGCCAATCCTTGGGTACTGCGGGGAGTAAAGCCGTTGCGCGCGTGTCCCTTCCTCGACAGGACGTTGTACACGAAATCATAGAAGTAGGGAGGAAGACTCATCAGCTGATGCACTGCTGTGGTACCAGGCACTTTACAAGAAAAAAAACACAAACGGAGAGGAAGAGATGCGGGGCAGCAATGAGAATCAAACGCAAGGCGAAGAACTCCTTCGAACATTAAAAGGGAAAGCAAGGGGTGATTCAACAGTGAAAATCCGAGTGCTGTCATAGGCCGGATTTTCTACATCAAAAGAATCGACAAAGGAGTCAATCTACCCCCTCCTTAGGCTGGAAAAAGGGTAGGTGACGTCCTGTGTTTAGGAGGTGAAAGGAAGTCGCACGAGGAAGAGAGCAGGGAATTAAATTTCTTGCGGGTACAAAAAAACAAGGGGGTAAAAGTTGTGGATTAACCGGCAAAACCGTTAGCAGCTTCAAGAGCTGTCGATTTGAGGCTTTTGCCAGAAAGGTCACGTATTCGAAAAACGCGCCAGGGTTTGCAAACCTTTTCTGGGGGGGCTGGGAAAAAATCTCATTTTTCTCGACTTTCGAGGATGAATTGCTACGTTACAGCAAAAAAGGTCAGGAGGCTGATTCGGGAACACACTAGTGAAGACGGGATACTTTATGTGTAGAGAAAAGAAACGCAGGGCCAGGAAACAAAGCTACCTTGGAAGGGCATGGCACCGGGGGGGGGATAACGGAGACGATCAAGTAAACAGTCGAGTCTTTGAAGTCCCAAATGGCCCCCTAGCGAAATTGTCCGACTGCCAAACGAAAATGTATCTACCAAGTTGGAAGTTAATGGTCGGGGAAAAAAACTCGAGCTTAACTTGGTAAAGGGTAAAGATTATGTCGTCCGAACTGGTAAGGCGGCAAATTTGGGGGGTATGTGCGGGAGACACCCGAGACCATTATACAACGTTCTAGATCTTCAGTTGGGGAAGAAGAGTCATCCTCGTCTGAACGACACTCAGGAGTCTGAATGGGGTCCCGTAGAATTAAAGGGGGAGGAATTGTCTACTCAAGTGGACCACCTGATATTAAAGCCCTAAAAGATCGAGTCAAAAGTTATGTTTCCCTTTTCGTTTCGCATATGAGGGAAGATGAGCTCAATGGCTTACGGGGGTCCCCGTGGTGTGGTTTTAAACCCAGTACCGATACTATACATCAAACACGAGACTATCGACTACATTGTAACAGGGAGAAGTATAAATGGATAGGAAGAATATAACTCCCAACGAAGGATGGGACACAAATTCTGGAGGGAAAAAGTTTAATCAACCTGTCACGCGAGTCCGAAAAAGGAAGATGTGGGGCTGTCACGCAAAAAGCAAAGGAAACTTGCAATCCGATGGCTCTCGGAGGGAGCACAATGGGGCCTATTACGCCTATTGGGGAAAAAAAAGAAGGTGGTTCGCATTGTATAGCTGCTAGCCCACGGGAGGTTTCAAAGAACCCGATACAAGAAAAGCATGTATATAAAGAAGTATCGGGTCTTCGCAAAGCAAAAAAAAAAAAAAAGCATGTAATACGATATTGGGGTCGTACGAACAGCCAGGAGTGAGGGGGAAATAATGCAGAGTAAGTGAAAAGCAGTTCACCTTTCGCTATGGTGGTGGTCATCCTATGGAGCTAAGGAGTCAAGATCCCCCAAGTATTCAGGGATGGAACGAAACCGGGGAGGGGCACGGGAGAGGGAGGACAGCGCTATGGTTAGAACATAATGGAGAACGGCTGTTCCGTTAAGGTGGAGAAAAAGGTGATGTGCTTTGGCTGCATATGCTAGAATCAATGGGAATGAGTGGGCCGAAAAGGCTCAGGTCCTGTACAAAAAGTAAAGGATCTCTTCGACCGCAGGGGGGGAAAGCCGCGGCGAATAAATTTGATGTGGGAATCGCCTTGGGGTTGGAAAAGGGGACGGTCGACCCACTTTTCTTTGTTGGACCTTTGGGAGGTCGGCTGGTAAAATCCTCTTGTTTGGCGAAAGGACAAAAATCGAGACGACAACGTCACTAAGATTCCGGGGTTTGGGAGAAAGCGAAAAAAAGGTGTTCGGCCCTCCTGGGAGTTCCGAAAATCCAGTTTGGGGGCGGAGAGAGCGCTGTCTGAAAGGCGGGGTATGGCCAACCACAAAGACCGCTTCCATACTAATAGGAAAAAACGGGAGCGGAATTTGCTTAGTCGTCGGGACGCAAAGGAATTAAAAAACAGGTAAAGGGAGGGGTATCCTGGGAGCTGTCACAGGTGAAAGGGGTGGCAACTATCAGAAACGCGTGAAGAAGGGTGTTAACTTTTTAGGCACTGCAGTCTCGTGGAAAGGTCCAAGAAAGTCGTCAGTGTTGGAGTCAATAGGGGTAGAAGGTCCACGTGGGGGTCGACACGCAAGGCAGTCGACTCTGCTGGGTGTTTCCACGGTATAAAAAAAAAATTCCCTGATGGCGTCTCCGTCAGGGAAAAGAAAGACAAAGGGGGAGTCATTTTAGTTAAGAAAGGGAAAAGGCTTAGGTTACTCTGGCCGAGACTTGGAGGGGGGGCGTGGGAATTTCCCGTGGTGCAAACTAGAGACTAAGGGCGCGGGGGAGGAGACGTTCAGTCAAAAGAAGTAAGAAGCACGCTGAGCCTCAACAGTCGATAGTGGACTTAAGGGATAGTAGGGATTACCAGGTATCGGTCTATCTGAAGGAAACCAAGGAGAATAGGCTTCTGGGTTGGGAGAGGGGGGGGGGGACAATTGCTCGGGGTTAATAAAAGCCTATGCAAAGACTAATCGCGTCAAGAAAATGTTAAACAACGGAGGAGGGGAAAAATATAAAAAAATAAAGGGTTAGGCTACTCCAAGGAAAGCTCCAACAGGAGAACCAGCATGGCTCCGTGTCATCCGAGAAAGGGAAATTGCCATTAGAAAGAGCAAGGGGGGAAGGGGAGCTCGCTATGGTTTAAGCAGTAAGCAACGCAAAAACAGATATATGGAGCTAGGAAAGAGAGAAACATCTCCCGGGATAAGAATATCGTGAAGGAACGAAGAAACATGCACGCAGAGGGAGCGGAAAAAGTACAGATACGCCAAGCAAAGGGAAGAGGAAACCTGGGTGGCAACAGACAAGCGCAAGGGGTGAACTACTATGCGAACTAGTTGAAAGGCAACCCTGGCCGATTCATAGGGGGGGAAAGAGGGGCTGACAACGACGTCAAGGTCAAAGCTGTCTTCGCCGGGTTGAGGAGAGCTCAAAGGGGGAAGCTGTGAAAAACTTCTAAGAAAACGAATAGGAGCGTCCACTGGTCAACTCCAGGCTTCCTGGAGGGGAGAACATTCAGACATACAGGGGGTTTAAAAGTTCCTATTTGGGGGGAAGCGATGGTATTCAGGAGGGGGCGTGAAACGTAAAAAATAACTACATCAAAAAGGAAAAGCCAGGGGTGAGGCAGATCGAGTGAGACAGAACACACTGTAGGGGGAGAATACACACAAAATATCTTCGTTACATGTTGGGGGGAGTTGAATCTGGATCCTAAAGTAGGTAAGAACACTAATGCATACGGGCATCGTAAAAGGGGAAGGGTCAGAAGGAAAAAAAACCCCTTCTATTACAAAAAATAAAATGAAAAAAAAGGGCCACGTATTGCTGCGAAGAATCTACGGTAGAGTGACAGAGAGGTTAGCAACTGAAGGGAAAGTATAAAGGAATAGGCATTCCACTGAAACTGTCCAAATCCCTTGTGCAGAATCAGGGGGTCAGTAGCGTTCTGACACTGAATATCATACCGCTAAGACGGTAAGCGGTGTGATAAGGAACAATTAAGTCCTGGGGGGCAAGTTACCAGAATTGAAGTCGCCCCTACTGGGGATAAAAGACAAACGCAGGGTCAAGGTAGGCAAGGGGCCCGCCCGCATTCAAAAGCAAAGTTCTCATTAGGCAGAAAGGATATAATCGTATTACCAACGGTGCTGGTTGGGGGGGTAAAGCGACAACCATCAGAAGACAAACGCGAGAAGAGGGGGGACCAAGGAGATAGTCGGAAAAACCTGCCCGGAACCTAAAAGAAAAGAAAATTTCCGGCAGGAACCCCGAGAGTACGCAGGGGGTGGGAAAATTGGCTTCCTGAGCGAAAAAAGCCTCAGGTGGCAAAGAAAGGGGCTCGTCGAACGTGTACAGTGGTGAAAAGGGTGACAAGCTCTCTACGGTTCTGCAAAAAAGTTCAAAGCCAGCGTGACCGGATTCGTGAAAACGGATGCGTGGGAAAAATCGGAAGTCGTAATGAATTCGTGAGGTGATCCAGTTAGGAATAGGGTGTCCTGTGGTGAGGATATTACGGGGTCCTTGATGTCGATATAGAAGGGGAAATGGTTGGAGAAATGACTAAATTCACGCTGTAGCTCGTCCTTTGAAGGCATTTCAAAAAAGAAAAGGAAAAATCCCCTAGTTGTCTTGGAAACGATGTCCGGGGGATGGAAGGAGCTCCCTAGGAAGGGGGGGAAAAGCGAATGGTCAGCGATCCTCTTGGAGCCCGTCTTCGGAAACGAAATCCTAGCCGTCGAAGAAGGGAAGCATACGCTCGTAGGAGTGAAAGTACGTTCCTCAAAAGGACAGATGTAGTCTTGGGCCAAAATCACTGAATGTGGAGCCTATACCGGTCGAGAAAACAAAAAGGAAGGGGAAATGACGGCTGACTTCTTACGAATCGAGTAAGGGGGAAAGGAAACAATTGGTTCTGATATCATAGCGTGCAGAGGAAATTGACAGGCCGACGAGCTTTTCTGGAGGGGATGGGCCTCCTCGAGCGAAGTCGGTAAGGGATATTCCGGGAGAGTTTACCAGAAGGAATCACGGCATGTAATCGTCTAGGGTTGAAGGAAGGGAGGTCCATTCACTCCAGGAGGTGGAGTAAGGCAATTTGGGAGAAACGACAACGCGCTCATGACTGGATATCATTATTCGCAAGTCTCCGGGGAAATCACACTGCGGAAAGCACAAACCAACCGTTGGAAAAGGTTTTCGCGATATGGGAGAATGTCGAGGGACAAAGACCCTCTCTAGGACGTGGATAGGGGCTTTTATATCCAGAGGCTGCAGGGGGGGGGAAGCGACGCAGAAAGTGTTCACAGATACGAGTAGTTCGGGACAAGAAAGAAAAAAAAGGTATACAGACACAGACTCACGCAGGGTTCGACATCCTGAAAGGCGGGAGGGGATTTAACGCTCATGCCAGTGGACCGAAGGTGAGGGGGAAAACACGGTGTCTCGACTAAAGGACGTGTTTTTCCAACCGTGCGGAAGAAGGGGGGGAAAAGGAAGGTCAGGTTCAGTAGTGGAAACAGTAAAGAGACTTTGTGCCTGAAAGTCGCCCACAACAACGGGGAGGGGATTAAGATGGGGGGAATCACTGTGGCTACAAATCATATGGTCAAGAGAAAAAAAGGGGGACGTTTCCAAATTTAGGAAGTAGGGTGGGAAAAAAAGATCCAGGGGTTGAGCAACGACATTCGGTAGTGGCAGACATTCTCTACTCTTGCATACGAAAAAAAGACATCAAGCTGTCTGAACCTTAATATCAGGTGAGTAAGGTGTATGGGGGGGGAAGGAAAGAGACGGGTATGACGACATGAACAGAGAACGGACAAAAAAAGGGGTGCATCGGGCTTAAGATGGGACCGTCCAAAGTGTCATAGAGAACTGGTATGAATACTGGGCATAAATTCGAAATTCTTAACCGGTAGACATTTCACAACGGTTGTTGTTTGCTTTCCTCAGGGGGGGTTTGAAGAGATAACTGGTCGAGCAGCCTCAAGATACAGGAATCAATTGAATAACAACGAAATTGCTAAGTAACTTGAGTGCATGGCTTCACCGGCAACATCTGACTGTACTCTCTGAGGGGGTCAAAAGGTGAAGGGGGTAAGCCGACGACGAAGGGTACACGGACGGATCGAATGGAAAAGAAGGGGAAAGAAGGGGGGCCAGAGTCGAAAAGAACGGGACCGGGCTGCAATAGCAAAATTTCAGCGTAGGAGGGGTACCATCTATCGAAAAACGGCTTAGGAGGGAGGTTGGGGCTTTCTCGAACGGGGGGGCACGAAGAGTTCTTGTTTGGAGCAGAAAGTATACATCGCGCAGGTGGAGGAAAGGACACTCCTAGTAGCGGGGGGGGGAGACTCAAAAAGAGGAACGCTGGAGCTTCAGTCGAATGGCTCCCATGCCAAAGCGACAACAAATCTCTACAACCTTCCAAGTGGAGACCCGATAAAAGGAAATACGTTGGGGAAAAAAGTTGTTACCTTGTTAAGGCGCAGAATATAAGGGAATACTGTGTGATGGCGCACCCGCGTGGGGAATATTCTTGGTTCCAACATTACCTGACTATCACAGCAGAAAATTAATCTCAGCCTAAAGGGGGAACCAAAGGGAAGGAGGGAAGCAGAATACGAAACTCCCCAGTACGAAAAGGGAGATATGGGGGAACAACCGAAAAGTATTATGAACCGTCAAATAAGTGCAGAAAGGTTACAGGATAGGTCGAAAAAGAGGTCAAAATCCATTTTAGCTAGTCAGAAGAAGCTAAGCCCTTAAGGTATGGAAGGAATTAGGGGACACTCTTCCTCAAAGAGGGGGGCACTGCGAGTTTATTTTCGATTGGGTTGACTGGAAAAGTGGAGATTGGGGGGAGAAAGGTAGAAAAACTTAAGCATTTCATCGAGTGAAGTAGGGGGAGGTAGTTCATACAAGAAACAAACAATGGAAGTGCATTTCTGCGAGTTGTAAAAGGTGCGTAAAAGGGAACATCTGCGGCGATTCAAAAGGGGAACATGGGACCAGGTCTGCTGGCGTCTATGTGGGGTACTTAACCAGAGAGGTTCGAAGGGACTGATCCGTATTTATGACAACCCTTGGGGGGGGGGGAAAGCTGAAAGATTCTAGAGAGGGGGGGAAAGGGATAACAAAGCAAGATTCCATAAAGACCTTTCAAAAGAGGGGGAATTGGTGTGGCCAGGTGGGGGAAGGTGTGCAATTCCAGGGAAGTTTCTCCATTCCTCAATGGCCGCTTGTGGGAAAGACCTCGAAGTTCACTAACATGAGGATTCTTCGGCCACAGTTATTACCGGGAGGGAGGAAAAGAATCGGATTGACTGGGTTCATCGAGGTGGGGAGGGTAACGAATTGTCCTGTTTCGGATTATATGCATGGACGACAAAACCGGGTTCGATCCCAGATAAAAAGGGAAGAAGAAACTGGAAACGAATTTCTTGGGACCGAGGAAAGCCTCGATGGGGTGCGGTACTCCAGTGAGCTTCCGAACTGAAGGGGGGGGAGGAGAGGCAGCGTTTGCTGTCGACCTTCTGTTACGTTGCCAAGACAAAAATGCGCTTAGTTCGGAGATATAAGGGAGGAGTTGGGGCTTGAAAAAATCTGGAGGACAGGGGGGAAGCCAGAATGGAAAACTTATTTTGAGCTGGGAAGAGCCGGAGCTATTCATTTACACCTGAAAGTGCGGCAACTAATAACTCGCGAAGCATCGTTTGGGGGGGGGGGGGGAAAGCAGCGGAGAGGAATAAGGGAGACTCGCGTCTAGAGAAGGGGGACCGTACAGCTTTTTAAGCGCGCATACTGGGTATAACCGGGCAGTGTCACGACTCCAAAACTTGTCTTTGCCAGGTTATCCCCGGGAGGGGGATCACCTTTTGGGACGTAAAAACTGAGGGTAGCTACATTTACGACTGAAAGGGGGGAAAGTGATCTCAGTTGCGCCCTTGGGCAAGGAAGTGCGCGCTTTTGGGGGTGCTCTGGAGGGGCCTTGTCTTGACGATCTCCATCTCTGTTGTCGCAGACTTGTACGTGCTACAGGAGGGAGATTACGAATTTCCCTTCGTTGAGGAACAACTCTGGGATTGAAGGGACCAGGAGGGGACAAAAGGGAAAAAAAAGAAGGTTGTGGTCTGTTTGCGACAACGGGTTCAATAGGCACGGACTATCGCCTCAAAAAAAAACGAGAGGTCTAGAGAGACTAGTCGTCTTGCTCGGAGACTGGAAAAGCATCATTCAAAAGGATCTAAACGAAATTTTGGCTTCCGATCCCCCTACCCCCCAACACCCCCACCAAGAGAGCATAGATTGCCCAGAGAAGACACCGGATGGAAGGTGAAAGGAAATAGAGAATCAAGTCAAGTATGGTTCTTTCGACAGGCAGCAGGAGAGGGCCTCCGCGCCCACGATAAAAAGAGAAGTGGAGCAAGAGACGACCTCACAGTCTCCACGGCCATATTGTGCATGAGGAAATAAAAAAAGGCAGCAGAAAGGGGAGACCCGCCACTGGACTCCAAGCCCATGATAATATACTTCAAACAAGCGCGAAGTTTCTTTGAATACCCACAAAGATCGCATTTGGTACCCTGCCTAGGAGGAGGAAGAGTTTGTAGTCACCTCTAATAGACAATTTTTAAAAAAGAGGCTGCCGGGGGGGAACAGAGTGACAAAGAATATAGCGGACGGATAGCAAAAAAGGAAAGGACAGGAAAACGGGTTTTGCATCATCGGGCGCACACTATACATACGACTTGTAATGAATTTCAAGAGGGAAAGCGGCGGCCAGTCAAACGGGGAAAAAAAAAGTGGAAAGCTGGGTGGGGTGTGGGGGGGGAAGGGGGGAACGAAACAGAACGTCGCCGCCAGCCGCTATACGCAGTGTAAAACACAAAGATTGAAGACAGATCGAAAAAACACACATCAGAACTGCGAGCTGCAACAACAAGTCGTGAAAAGTAAAGGGGGGGGGTACAGTTAAGCTATCTGGAGAACAAAGTATTGGGAGAAGAAAAAAAAGCGGAAAGGCAAAAGTGTGGGCGGGGAGAATGGGGAAAACCACGGGGTAATTACCCCCATAAGAAAAACGATTAAAACGTCACAAGCCTCTTTCTTCGAAAAGATGGAAGGGACCAGGATCAACTACCCTGGAAAAGTCTAGACCTGAGAATCGATATGCCATTGCCAAAGAAACTTAAAAGCCGTAAACAGAATCACTCACTGCTAAGCGACCGTTTCTGGCCGACGAGGGGGCCAGGACCAAAAAGGGAGCTATGGACTGTGCCAGTAAAAAAATAGTTGATTCAAAAAGAAAAAGACTTCAATTGACGAAGTGGGAACACTTAGCAACCAATACTGGAGAAGGAAAACATCTAAGGCCAACAGGGTTAGAAAAGTTATGGCTTACGGAGCGCGACAAGGGGTTTCCCCTACCGAAAAGGGCGCATTAGTTTCCGAAAGCCAATCATGACAACGGTGCAGGGTTTGTTGGGGGGGGGAGGGAGAACGCTTCCCCCTGCCGGAAAAGCGAGAAATGCTTAGGGACTGGCTATAGTTACTATAAGCGCAATGCATATAAAACTAACGGTAGAAAGGGGGAAAAGAGGCGTAAGAGGTCGTGAAAGGGTCACTTCAGTAAAAACCTCAGGATTGCAGAAATGTCTGCTACACATGACTTTGGGGTTGTTTTGTGGGAAGGGACGAGAGGTCACGAGCACGATATTCTGGTCAGCGTGACAGGTTGGAAATGGTGGAAGGACACCGGTTGTCCCAGAGACGCAGCTTGGGGTAAAAACGCGGGATAGGGGAGCCAAGGTTAAAGAACGTGGGGAAGGGATTGGAAAAGGAAGCTTGGGTGTCTTCTGAGGGGAAGGAAGAGAAGGGGGTTGGGGAAAGGGGACAAAGGGAGATTGAGCAAAGTGAGTATGGGATGTACGCGACCAAAAAAAGATGAAAAGAAGTTGACAACGATCTTCCGGGAGCTTTCAACCCGACCCCCAACACGGCCCCACCAACCCCCCCCCCCCAAAAGCCGCCATCCCACCACCCCCCCCCCCCCCCCATCCCCAAGAAAAAAGCCAACCTCCGCCAAAAGGCCCACAGGGGAATGTGGAAAAAACGCTGGACCCGCCTCGTTATTGATCAATGCGGAAAAAATCAAACCTGACTAAAGGGCGTCGTCCACAGAAACTGCTCGAGGGTGGGAAGTAGAGCCTCACCTGGGAGAGGGCGCTTCCCAAGAGAACTTCTGGGTGGGGGGGATAAGAAAGGTACAGAAAGTCAAAAAGATTGTGGGACAGCTAACTATAGTGGTAACGAGTCGAAGATAATACCCGAGGGTGAAGTTAACGGGGAGAAGGAAGGGAAAGTCTTTCAGGAAAACCAGGGATCAATTGCGACGACGGGGGCCCTGGGGGATGGATTTTACGGGAAGGGACCTACTATTCTTGGCCCTGGTTAGTCGTCGGCTCATTCCCAAAGTTTCCCCGGAAGCGCAGGAAAGGGTCTTTTTGGTCCTTGAACGTGGGCAGAAGGTCAAACGGAGCTTGGCTTCAATTAGGTTTCTTAAAAGGACTCTAGAGCGCCATCGACCAGGTTCTCGCGCACACACAAGTCAAAATATCTTCCAAAAGGAGAAAAAACACGGGGAAAGGAAAAATGTGGGATAGGGACTAATTTCGCTATCTCCCAGATTACTTGGATATATAATTGGGACGGGTTTGAGGAACAGAAAGCTTCCAAGTTTTCGAGAAAATGTATACCAAATCCGGACAATCGTCCTAATCGCAGAAAAAAATAAACATGAGAGATAGGTGGAGAATCTGAGAGAAGTTTGACGTCCCATACTAAGGGGTAAAAGAAAGGGTAAGGATGTGACAACTCGGGATACTGGGTTCCTAATTTAGAATACTAAAGGTTTGAAAAAAAATTCAGGGAGTTCCGGAAGTAGTTCTTGGACCCGCATCCAGGGGAACCAGCCCAGTAAAATCTAAAAAGGAAAAACTGGGAAAAGAGAGAGTTTCAGAAGAATTTCTTCAAAAGAAGATACAGTGAGGACCTACTTATTCCTGCGTGGTCCAAAATCGTCCGGTGAGGGAAAAAGGAGACCAGGGGGGCTAGACAAGGAAAAGAAAAACAGGCCATCAACCTCGCTCGACACTGGATCTCACCCAAATCTGGGACCCGCCCTAGGCTGTCAACCTGAGCGAATGGTCTGTGGAAGGGGAAGGAGCGAAGTCTGACCAAAAGCCGGAGAGATTGGGGTATTGTGAACAGTCTGACGCAAACAAATTGGGAGGGGCTGCAGATTCAACAGGTCCCCAAAGTGAGAAAGCAGCAGGCTTTGTCGAGGGAGAGGCCAGCCGGAAACGGGACACACCTCTCGGCATACACAAGAAGGTTTAAAAAACGGGCTTTTTTGCTTTAAGCAAGGGGAATTTGGGACGGAGAATTTTAAAGAAACGGGGGGAGGACACACCTTCTAGGGGAGGAGTAAGAAAACAGTTGAAGACACATTAGAAGGGGAGATGTAGGGGCAGGGACTCATGCCTCTGTAACAGAACGATGGGGGGGAAAACGGTGATTGGGAATTGGGAAGCTAAGAAAAAAAGGACAAAAACTCGCTCCGGTCAAGGCAATAAGGGAACTAACAGGGTAAGGTGCCTTTGAGCACCTGTGAATCTTCAGGAGGGATCGTTTAGGAGGACCGAAAACTCGGCAAAAGTAGATGGCAGGCTGTGACTCTTCCCTTTGCCTTTGAAGCAAAAACCAGACCTTCTGCGGAAAAAAACTATAGGGGTAGTGAAAAACAGCAGTCTAAATCTGAGATCGGAGGTGGAGGGAAGGAGAGGGAAGAAACTAAAAACGTATGCGACCTCGTCGTCGCTGGGGGGGAGATATCGATATACTGGGGGGGTAGAATGAGGGATCTGCGAAAACAATACCACCAACTAGGGCACGCCAAGAAAGGAAATGTTTTGTCCAAACTTAGGGTGGAAAGGGGCCCTTGAAGGTGCTTGCGGAGCAGATCAGGACTCTGAGGTCTAGCAGCTTTACCGGTGGGAAAAAAATTGGACCTTATGGAGACAAGCATCAGACCACCGGAGGATACAGCTCCGACCGAATGGTAACAAGGAAGAAAGAGATGAGAAAGATTACGAATACCAAGTAACGATACGGGGGGAAGAAAACGACTCTCTTCGTACATTGACCGAAAAAAGGGACGAAGGGAAAGTATATTATCTCTTCGCGTCACGGCCCAAAAGAAAAGTGGAAACAGAGACATTGGGGCAATAAAGGATATCCCAATTTCAGCCAGACGCTACGCCGAGGGGTTCCACCCCCTACCGTGTATGGTTTGGCGAAGGGGGGTACTAGTCACAGGAATGGCAGAGACTAGGGCACTAACATGAAAGGACTAAAATTTTCCGGTCGGCTCATGCGTTCAGGGTGGCCAAAAAAAGAACAACAGAAGGGAAGCTGATATGGAGGGTCTTGCGCTAGGAAACTGGGAGGGTTGTTTAGGGGGGACATCTGAGAAAGAAAAGCAGTATCACCGATGTTGGGGGCGTATATTGGGACTATGCAGCAAAATGGAAAAAATTTCAACAGGATGGCCCACCGGATCCCCGGAGCCAAGGGAGTTCAAGGGAATAAAAGGTTTGACTGGCACGGAAAGGCTAAAAAGGGTTTTGTTCCTGGTACCTCGAGAGAAACGAGAACTTGTAGTCTTTACTGTGCTGATGACAAGGTGCTGGGGCAATGGGGAAAAGGGTAGCCATCCTCCCTGGCCTTAAGTTTAAACCTCTACTGGGAACGAGGGACGAGCACGTCAGTCGGACCAGGACGAAGGGCCCGCGTCCGGATCGTCTGGCTGGGGTCAGCTGCGGGGTGTGAAGAAGTACTCAAACAGGGGAAGAGTGAAATTACTAAGAAATACCTCCTAGGGGACGAGAGACTTACACTAACAACAAGGAACTCAGAAAGAGAAGGGGAGAACTCGGCAGCATCGCTGGTGGTTCGAACTTCTAGTAAGGGTGTTGGCGGCGTCTAAGGGAGGGGGAGTAAAAAACAAAGCGCACTGACAGGAAGGAACTTCTCGGTGCAATAGGAATGGAGTTTTAAAAGAGGCCCTTTATTACCATGTGCCCTAAGGTGAAGTTGCCTCTGTGGCTAAATCGGGTGCGTCGAAGGGGGAGACTTACAAGTGGCATAAGTAATGACCGAAGAAGGAAACGGGGGGAACCGTTGCCTTCCTGGGGAAGGCAAAACTCGGCCGGTGGCAAAATCGAGCTGAAGGAAAATGATGGATCTTCTTTCCAATTTGGGGCAAACCACGCATGGCCGGCGCCAAAGGGGGGAGTTACATAGGTTTATGCCTCTTCAGGGGATGGAGGAAAAAGGTCTAACGCATTAATGCTGCAGTTGGTTCCGGAAGAAGGAAGGACTGCTAGGAAGTCCTTTTATACGGGTCAACGGCTCGTGGTGCAAGATCGTTCCTCTAAGAAGGGCGCAGAAGAAGGAAGCTGACTGCTGAGGAGAAACGTATCCCGCGAGTAGACCACCAAAGTGTCTGTGCTACATGAGGGGGGAATACTTTCACATTTACCCGGATATCTGTCGTGGAAAACGGAAGGGGTCGATTTTTTATAGGGTGAAAGGCTCGGGGTATATCAGAACGGAATGCTCTCTCACAAAGGATTCTTAAAAAGAAGATAAAAGGGAGGGGAGGACTGACTACTGAACCCCGAGCAGATCGGCAACCACAAACATATTTTCCTTCAGGGGGTAGAATAGATCCGGGGGCATTACTATCGCAAGGACACGTGGTGGGCGGCCGGGGGTGACCATCATCCGTCCGACCAAAAAAAAGAAAAAAAGGATAAGGCACGCTAGTACACCACGGGCAGAGGACCGCTCAGTCCAAAAGGCTTAATTACATGAAAGATCGTGAAAAAAGGCCACGCGAAGACTGATTGTGCTTCCCTCACGGCAAAACCCAGGAGACGAAGGAAATAAAGGCAACCAATGCGTCAGGTGGGCTGCCCACCTAACCCCCTTCACGGGGGTTGGTGGGGGGGTTTGAACCACGGGACGAAAGGGTAAAAAGGGGCCCCGAACTTGGCCGGGGGTCAAAGAAAGAAGGCCAAGTGAACACGATTCTTCAGACGTGTGGAGGAGTGGAAGAACTGGCTTGAACTGCGAATATAAGTCCCTGTAGAACAAAACCAGGGGGTGGCAGGGCCTGCGACAGAGAAGAAACCTGTAAAGAATTCAAATTGCCACAGAAGTCAAGTAATGTTTAAAGAAAAAGCGCTTTGGGGTTTTGGGCTTGGGAAAGATACGCACCACGGAAAAAGCCGGAAGCACTATGCCAGCGAGGACACGAAAAACACCATCAGGAGAGCGGAGAAAGAAACCACCAAAAAAAGTGATCGTCCAGGTGTTAGTTCGATCTGGATGGAAGGTGGGCGATACTAATTCAGACAGAGGAAAAGACAAAGTCTAGAACTTAAAAAGGCGGACCCAGCAATAAGGTTCCGGCCGCGGCACTAAGGAAAGATCGTGGGGACCAGGAGTTTAGGAGTTACCTTCTGAAGTAGATATTAGGGGGGAGAAGCAAAAATATTGCATCAAAACAACATCAATAAGCCGGGCAGGCAGGCCTTTCTGCCGAGAGCGGGACTTACAAACTTTTCTTCTCATCGAACGTGATCAAAGGGCGGGTAAATAGTCCATTTTGCATGGATAGCAGAATTGATCGCGACTGATAATAAAGAGAGAAAAAGAAGGTGTCACCTTGAGTTCACTTGGGGGAAAACGCAGAAACCCTTAATCCTAAGGGCTCAAAGACGACCATTCATTCTATTTACAAGGGGTCGGGGTGTGTGGGTCGGCGACCCGAAAAAGAAAAAAAACGGTGATTATGTCGTGCTAGGTCTATACATCGCCGGCACAGGAGGATAGAGGCAAAACTACCGGGGGGAAAAAAAAAAGGGGAAAACAGGTATGGGTCGGGTGAATGCACAGAAAGGGATCAGCCAGAAATCGTCTTCGGTCGAACCATGAACTAAAGGGAAGCGAAGCGCATACGATTTCAGCCTTCGGCTTGATTATCTGGAAGTGAACTATAAAGGGTGCAATCGGGAAAGGAACGTGGGTTGGTATTCTGAGGAGAAAGGTGATTCGAAAAGGGGTAAAGAGATTAATCGGTTGTCACTTGATGTCGGAGTCAGGGGGGGGAAGGTTTAGGAGAGTTGGAAAATTCCAATTGGGGTCTGCACAGTTCCGTTAGCCCGGCGAGAAAGAAGAAAAGGCCATCCACGATAGTGGAGTCACTACCTCTTGTTTGTATAGTCGGCGATCCTATCCAGGAAGGGGTGTTGCCGAGCTGTGCCGCTATACCTTAGCCCCTTATCTCACCGTTACCGCAAAAAGGCCGCGCGCGTCAGGCGAAGAAGACCTGCCTCCTATTGGAGTGAATCAGGCTAGACAGACACAAGAAATATGGGGAATCGGGTATGGAAACCGAACAAATATCTACTCAGGGGGGGGCCTGCTCAACAATCAGTACCAAAAGCGGGCGATTGGGACAGAGGACGGTTTGGGGGGGAAGATATCGATGTCAAGCTATCAGTAAGGGGTCCTTACCGAGTCGTCATATTCCCAGGGTCAGGATCCCAGCATTCCTTTGAAGGTCTTGAATATATAGGAGCGACCGGGGTATTGGGAAGCCGGAAAGGAGGGCACCCCCAGACTTCCCAAGGGCCCCAGCCCTCATAATACTTCGAGCTTTGTCACGGAAGCGTGGGCCAACTCCATTCGCACATACGGGGGAGCAATTGGAGTGTCTCGGTAGTAACTCAAACCGAAGGGAGAATGGCTGAACGACCAGTTGGCGCAAACATATAGGAAAAATCTCAAAGGAAAGAACCGGGGATTAATGTCGTTCGCGAAAAAAACAAAAAAATGGAAGGGAATGTCGGGAAAAAACGGAAACTCGACAGAGACGTGATATGGGTTTTAAGAACTAAACTGCCATAAGTCCTAACCCAGAAGGGGTTAAAAATGCATCGGCAGGGTCCAGAAGTGGGGGGTCGCCAGAAACACCACCGGCTAGAAGAGTTCGAATCCTTAAAAGGCGGGGACGATGGTTTTCGTCATGAGTCGAGAATGTAAGGTGGGCCGCCTTGTGCGCGGCTGCAAAACGGGAAGCCGACGACTACAGAATGGGGTTGACATCACTCGGAAAGGCAGAAGTAGGGGGGACCGGTAGGAGGGAAAAAGATGAAATCCTCGCACCACGGGGAGCAGAGGAAAATGGGGACAGGTGGGGGCTACAAGCACTTTAGAACTACTGACGAAGAAGAATAGTTGGTCCAAAAGAAGAGACTGGAACGTAGGAAAAGCGAGCTTAAACTAAAAAGTCGGATGGAAAAAGAAAAAAAAACGAAACCGGTCAAACAATCGGGTAAGACGGGATGAAGGAGCTAGCAAGGTGAGTCTGTGGGGGGGGGAGGAATTATAAAAGGGAACGACCTGCCGAACGGTACGAGCGAAAAGGGGGGGGCATCTTTCTTCTTTAACCTTAAAGGAAACGTGGCGGGGAATGACACCGACATGCATATCGCTAAAACGAACTTGGAGAGGGGAGGTTTCAAACTTTCACGCAGTTTTTGAGTAATTGAGGAAGGTCCGAGAAGCCCTTCGGATCAGGAGGGGGGGTCGGAATCATTGCCTAGGATCAAGAGGAGCAAAAAAATGGCACGTTTCAATGGGAAATTGCAAGGGAGGAAGGGGGGGAAGGCGCGGCTGGGCACCTGGGGGATTTAATCACAGATAAAATGGACACTCTCGCGAAAATAAAAGGCAAGAAGAAGGCCGTCCAGGAAGCAAAATTAACTGGGAAATACCTAAATTATAATACGCATGTCAGACAATCTGCACACACTCGTCAAGAAAAGCTTAGATGGGTTAAGGGAACTCGAAAGGGTAGCTACCACTAAGAGTGCTGGGGGGGGAACAAAGGCTTTCCAGAGAGATAGGCGGTCAAAGCTTTCCACTAATAGCAGGAATGAAAAAAGCGCGGAACTGGATGGTCATAGCGAGGTGAAATAAAGGGCTCACGTCGCGACATAAAGAAAAAGGAAATAATAAACACCCGAAAAAGGAAAGAGGGGGGGCAAAAAAAGGTGATGGCTTTTGAAAGGTTCGGCGGGCAGAGAAATGGGGGAAGGCGCGCTGAATTGGGGAACAGAGGGGTCAATAACTTACCGACAAGACGACAGAAACGAGGAATCTCCGACCTAACATGGGGGGAAAGGGGAAAAGAAGGTTGACCTCGACTACGAATACCCAATGCGGCTAGATGGGACAACGAAACATCTGCTGTCCCATACATAAAACAAATGGGCGAAAAGGATCTAAAGATCTTATAAGATTGCTATCATGCATCCTGGGGAGACTATCAGTCACGGGGAGTTCAATAGCTGGAGGGAGTCTCGGAGGACACGGCAAACCACTGCAACCCGCGGTTTAAAAATAAAGTTTAGGGGGTGGGGGAAGAAGCGTAGCAGGGTTGGCATGAAACCGATAGTCACGAATTAAGATGTACAGAGAGGTTGGCCGGCGGCGCGTTAATCCGATGAGAAACACACGCAAATTGGGTATTAATCGATATTGGGTATTACGACTAGTATCCTTATGGACGGAGAAAAGCTGGCGTTGAATTCCCCGGGTCATGTCATGGGAGTTTGGTGCTATGTTTGGGAATTGCAATCAGGGGCGACGTAAGACTGGCTGCACCGAACACGCAAAACTGAATTTAGAACCGGTGGAGGCACTGGCATCTGAAGGGGGGGAACAGCAGCGCTATGAGCAAGAAACGAGATAGCGACGGCGCCAAGGACTTTATTGTTAAAATGGAGCTTTAATCCTATTCAATTGGCTCATCAGGGAAGGAAGCGAAGAACCAAAGGAAAACACGACTACGTTAAATCAAGGTAGAAATCGGCCGCGGCCTGAATCAGTTAGGGAGGTCGCCGTGGTGTGGGCAAAAGGGCAGAACAAAAATTTTTTCTTTTGAAAGGTTTGAGAGGGAAATTGTCTCCCCTACAGGCGTATCAAGAGAGGGAGGAAAAGAAGGCAAGATATTTCTGGGTGGGCAAAAAATCCGTTATCCGGGAACAGCCGAACTTCCGGGGTGGGAGGCGATAGCGGCTTGGGCTGGAAGATCGGAACAAGCCCAACAAAAGCAGGAAAGGGAAGGTGCCGCGATGGGGAATTGGGCTAATTCTTCTGGAGACAGGAAGCACAAATCCGGGAGTTCCTCATAAAACCCGAAGAGTTTTCGCAGTTAGCGAAAAGGTGGGCACTAGCGACCCTCTGCGTAACATCGGGGTGTTGACCGAGGTTCAGAGAAGATAAGGGTCTCTTATAGGCTGGCGGGGAAGGAAGCGCGGAGCTTTTTTTACGAACCCCAGGGAGCCACCGGTAGGGATTCGCATGCTGGTCTTTGCCGGGTGTGGTAAGCTGGAATGGGCGTTGTATATCAAGAAAAGGTGAGGCACCCAATGGGTCTAACGCGACGCTTCGACTGAATAAAGACTTCAAGTGGCAAGGTTTGCAGAGGCTGGGGAGGAAATTGCCCGTTGGCCACCGGTCAAAAGG
>Ga0179593_1739750_pt1 | contig 26046 bp, 28 predicted proteins | sample CZODoug2_1_08_16_FD_185931 | JGI IMG/M metagenome (GOLD analysis project Ga0179593, IMG submission 185931) | Vadose zone soil fungal communities from Angelo Coast Range Reserve, California, USA - CZODoug2_1_08_16fungal (PacBio error correction) | ecosystem: Environmental > Terrestrial > Soil >...
GTTCCTTTAGGTAACTCATCGGGAGGGAGGGGATCGGATGAGTATCCAGTCAAAAAGTTGCTTTGCTTAAGGATAATGCGGCTAGAGGCATCTTGGGGGGGCATCCATTAGTCAGATGGTTATTGACTATCTTGACAGTTTCGGGTAAATAGGTTCTTTCTTCTGGGAGGCGGAAAAATCACGATAGGGAGGGGGGATTTTGGTCTCGGTCTGAGGAGACAATGTAGAGAAATAGACCTTCCTTTCAAGCGCTCAACCCCTGGAGGACGGACGGGGAGTCCTAGGGGGGGGGGGTCGTCCCTCTCGATGGAGGCGTGTGGAAATTTTGAAAAGATGGGTTGCTGAGCGACGACTCAATCCATTAGGGCACTATCTCGCCCTGGACTTAGTAAATCAGGAGGGGTCTAGGTGGGACTTTGGGAGTCTTGTCCAACTTGAGAGGGCCTCTGGCGAATCTCAAGAGGCTCCCAGGGGACATGAAGGAGTTAAAAAGAAGGTCCTCTATGAGGGGTTGCTAGGAGCCCAGGTCTTCTCGTTTGCGAGAAGGGAAGGAAAAACCTATCGTACGTGAAGCTCGAAAAAAAAAGATATCTCTAAAAAAAGGAGTTTTCCGAAGGAAAATTTACGGCAGGGAAGGTGCTTGGTTCGGAGGTGGAAAGGCGCACTTGCTTCTCAGCTTCAAAGCAAGAAAGGGCCCTATCTTCTCCTCTAAAGGGGGGGGATTGTTTATCAAAGCAAGATTCGGGGGAAGAATCTTGAGTGGGGGAATGCCTTAAGAGACTAAGAAGCTCCATATTAAGTGAGGCGCTGGCTCGGGGAAAAGCCACTTCCATTCAGAAAGAAGGGGGGTACTAGGGTTGGCGGGAAGCGTCTTGGAAAGCCCGAGGAAATGAGGTCGCTGAGGTGAAAGAGAAAAAAAAAGCTTGACAGGAGGCGGGGGTGAAACATGTTACGCCGGGAGCTGGCCTTAGCACGCTGGGCCGAGTAAGGTGAAGGGAAGAAGCAGGGCACAATACCACAGGGCGGCCACGGCACCTCCTTTTCGAGGGGATGAGGGGAGAAGCGGAGGCCTGGGATCGATCTAGGGCCGAACTGAGGGGGGTTAGGATTGGAGGAGGGGTTCTGACTCTCCAGTTTGACGAACGTTTTGTAAGAAAGTGCACGGGAAAGCGCTTGCCGAGCCCAGCGCCCCGAAATGACAAACGAGCATCGGTAGCAACTGGGGGGGGTTTCTAGGAAGAAAAACCGACGGCTGAAGCAGGGATCGCGGGTTCCTATAGAGAACTTGAAGGGAAAGAGAAGGATGGGGGGACTACTTGTCCCTTCTAGTCCCGCTACTATCTCTTCTTAAGGCAAACGGAATCTGTAGGGACGTTCTATAGCCTGGGGTCTGCACTCGCCTCAGGGCCTCGCCCTCGAAGGGGTCGGCTCTAAAAGAAGGGAGAGGAAAAAGATATATGCACGAGATGCGCGAGAAGCAAGCTGTTCAAAGGCGACAGGGAAGTCGTTGGGCTTATTCGCGCGCTCATTGGGAGATCCGAGGCGAACGTCTAGCAGCCGAGGAACTCAACAGGGAGCGCGGGAACGGAGCAAGGAAGCGCAGATACCGCCTCGCGCCTATAGTGTTCAAAGAAAGATCGCGCAAGCTTTGTCAGCGCGAACCGTCGAACGAAAAGGAAAAAAAGCCTTTCCGCACGGGTGTAAGTCAATTACCCAACTCGAAAGCAAATGCCATCCATCAAGTGAACGAGGACGGGGCCTGAAAAGGGGAAAAAAGTGGGGGGCGTGGTGGTCATAGGGCAGAAGGTTGGAGGAAGGGCCAAGCCTGAGTTCAAGAAGTCCTAAAAATTTGAAAACGGAACGTCACCCTTCCCTGGGGGGGGGGGGGTGGGAATTCGAGGGAATGAGAGAATGGGGAAACCCAGTGATAAAGTTTGCCCTACGTCTGAAAAAATAAGGAAGCTTTATAAAATTCAGAAGAAGAAAGAGATGTTCGATGGAAAAAGAGGGGGTGATCCAGAGGGGAAGGGGGGGTTTCTGAGAAAAGGGGGACTCATAAACGCATGGCGGAGAAAGTTGGTAGAGCGGTTTCAAGAAGGGACGTTACTGGGGGGAGAAGAAAATCGCTCCAGCGACCATCAAAGCCTGATCAGATGGGGTTCCGTCATTGGTACCCTCAAAGGGGCGTGGCCGGGAGAAAAGCCCTCTCCAAGGTAGGCCGGCAGTTGGTTCGGCAGAGGGAGACGTGGGGAGGGAAAGGACATGGGAACCGGGAGAAGAAGGGGGGGGGGGATTACGTAGGGGGGGGAAACAGCCTGGTATTGCTTGGGGCAGGGCAAGGGACTTGCGATGCCTACCTGGGGAAGGAGTGAGAAAAAATAATTTTCTTCAGGTAGGAGGAACGGCGTTCCCTAGCAAAACGCTGAGGGAAAAAAGAAAAAAAAAACAATTCCGGAAGGTAAAAGAAAAAACCCTCATCGGGGGGGGGTTGAGGTCCCCAGACCAAGGAGGAGGAGCCATGAGGCGTCTTAAGAAGGAAAGACTCGTTACAAACTCATACACCTTTATCCAAACTTGAAGTGAAGAAAAGTTTGAAGGGAGAAAGCTAATCTGGAGGAGGACAATCAAAAGGGGGCTGAGGGTCACGTTCACGGGATTCACGAAGGGCTACAATTTAGCAGAAAAGCAGGGTAGGGCTTGTGGGAGGAAGGAGTTAGAGAGGTAGGAAACTCCGCTGTCTAGTAAAGGAGAGTGGATGCCGCCAGCCCATCCCGTGCCAGACGGCGGGAGGGCTCCAAGAGACTCAAAAAAAAAAAAATCGGTCACCTGAAAGGTTCTAAGAGGAGGGGAGGGTAGGGAGAACTTTTGATCAAAAGATCCTGGGCAAAGCGCGGTCCTCCTAAAAGAAAAAGAGCCCCCCCAAAAGGAGGGCGGTTCTTCTCATAACCTGGGAAGAGTCATGTCCCTTCTAGATCATGAAAAGAAAAAAAAAAGAAAAGACTCGAGAGGAAAAGAGAAGGAGAGGGGGGGACCTGTCCGTTGGAGGATAAGCGAAGAACGAGCACGTTCGAGACGCAGACTAGGTGTTTGGGCGATGCGGAGGGGACCGCTAATGTTCCCAGCGTGGGGGGTAGGTGTTATCAAAAGTAAAGGGGGGAAGTAGAAGGGAATGTTCGATGTTTTGGGGAGAAGAGCGACGCCGGATTGGAGAGGAGAGGGGGGGAGGGGGAAAGTCAATCGGACTCGACTCGGATCTTCTCAAATTCTCGGTAAAAAAAAGGGGAAGGAAAAGGAGAACAGCGGAAAAAAAGGGGTGCTACCAGGGAAGGTTACCTAATGCGTAAGGGATGTTTCACTTGACTAAGCCAGAAAAAGGAAACTTTGGACCAACACTTCCCAAGGAGAATCAACGGGTCAAACTTTTGCAGAGGAAGGGAAGGGGGAAGGGGGGACGTATTAAAAGAATGGATCCTTGACGAGGGGAGATAGACCTTATCACACAAAATCGATGCGGGGGTAAAATACATGAATTGGGTGGAGGACTCCTGGGGGGGAAAGGAAAGAGCGACCTGGGGGGGTGGAAGAAAAGTGTTTTTGGAGCAGTAAATCAGCAGTCGGCAGTCCAAAAGCAAACAGCGATGCTGAGAATGGGTCCGTTAACAGGGTACATCATGGAAGGACAAGCCCACGTCCTTTCTAGGGAACAGGCAACGCTTGGGGACTGACGGTAAGATGAGGAGAACCGAAAGATGGCGGGGAGGATTCTCTGGGAGCCGATCGGATCGGGGGGTGAAGAAGGGGGACAAGTCAACTGCTTTCAAATCATGAATAAACCACTGAGCACTTAAAAAAGGAGGAAGGGGGGAAGGGGCCCATGGAAAGAATAAGACATTCTGTGCGAGATCGCACCAGGGACTTGGGAAGGACGTCTGCTTGAAGACCCGAGGCCCTGAGGGGGAGGAGATGGCCACGAAAAGATGGTTTCATCAAAGAAGAAGGAGACGCGTCCGAATGAACACCAGGGTAAGGGTAGGAAAACACTTTTAAAAAGAAGGGAGGAGTGAGGTCGTAGTATTAGGATTGGCAAGGGGCTTTTCGATTAAAACGAAGGGGCATCCGGAAGGGGGGAGAGGAACGAAAAGGACCACAAACATCAGGTCGTAGAGGCCGCTTGTCGTTCTTGAAAAGGGCTGAGCATTAGAGTGGCTATTTTGGAAGGTACTTATCTTTCGGAAAGGTTGAGTGTGTCTTCTACGGTGCTAAGATACAGCTTATTAACTAGATCTCGAGAGTTCAGCCCTCTCCGGCTATTCTGATGTCAGTCTTCCCTGGATGACTTGGGAGAGGGTGCGAACGGTGCTGGGTCGATCGTCGGTCGAGAGTTTCTAAAAGCCGGGGGCCTACAGCAGAAGCTTTAACATCTCGTGGGAGCATTCTCGAGGACATCTTTCCTAAAAAAGGGCTTCTCGTAGGGAAAAAAATGAGAAGACTAGCTATTTCCCCTCGAGGTTCTCCCCAGAATGGACTATCTCCGAAATATAATTTTGGAACTTAAATGAAGGGTCTGGGGTGAGGGGGTGCCTCTATGGTTGCCCAGTGAAAAGATCCCAAGGGTGTTCCGGGAGATTTATCGTATAAGCGAAAAACTCGGCCTTAAGGGACCGGTGGCCAAGAGCCAAGAGGGCGTAGAACTCGCTTGTGAGTCCTCGGAGAATGGGCCGCACGGAATCGCGACAATCATAGCGGGAAAAAATCTATAAGATCGGAAAAAGGGAACAAGGTCACCTCTCCCCACGGCACCACCATCCGCCGTGGCGGCCTCGATCAAGCCGGCCTAAAAGGAAAAAAGCTTGGAAGGCCAAAAAAAAAAAGGCGCCGTAGGGGCGCATAGGGTCTGCATGACCGTCGGGATTTTCGCAGCGAAGAACTAAGGCCATCCTCCCCTTAGTGCACCAAGTCTCGGATTTTTCAGGAGGGGACACGCTCATAGGGAAAAACGAGTTAAGAAACTCCCAGTTCAGAAACGCCCGCGGCAATGGCATCCAAGCGAAGCCCTTCCCTGGAAGAGGAACGCTTCGGTAATCGCTCATATCAAGGGCGACGACCGCATCGAAAGAAAAAAAACAGCACGGGAATCTTAGGCCCCAAGCCGCGGATCCATACTTTGACGCTGGAAATCAGAAAAAAAGGAATCGTCCACCTCTCGCCAAAAGAGCCCTGAAAAAACACCCGAGAAGGTCCCGTATATCTCGCGCGAAGCTTCAGCACGAGACGAGAAAAAACGCCTCTCCAAAACCAAAAAAAATGGGAGAAACAGCGCATAGAAAAAAAACTGGGCAGCGCAGCAAAAACCTGGGCGAGCGGGAAGCCGAAAAAACCCAGCGTTCCGTCGGAAAGAAAGACATCCCCATCGCAAAAAAAAAGGCGGCTTTTGCTTGACCTGTGAAGAGGGGCCAGGGCCAAGAAAAAAAAAAAAGCCCTCTGAAGGCGAGCGTCAGCGCAAAAAAAGAAGGACGAGGTCACCAGGGACCCCGCTCCAGAGAGAACGCCCGCCGATCTGGGGCAACGATCAAATCCTCTTCCTTCCCCTTTTACTCTGGGTCCAGAATGTAATTCAACAAGGGATCTTTCGACATCGACATCTCATGCACATCATGCATCAAAATCGCATTGCAACGATATATCAAACCGACCCGAGAGTAACTGGAAAGTTCATCCCAATAGGACGGAGCTGCCGCCTCACCAAACCCTATTCTTCAAAAAAAAGCCCTCTTAGAAGGAGGAAAACGAAAGGTCCACTAAAGTCTACCAGCACATCCCGCGATAGACCGTCATCTAGGAAGGGAAGTCCAGGAGCTCTTCAAAAAAAAAAAAGCGCCAAAAAAAAAACAGAAACCCAAAAAAAAAAAAACGGCTTTCTTCAACCCCAAGGCACTCCAACTAAGATATCGGATACGCGCGACTCAGCAACCGGGGAAGAAAAAATCATCCAACGGAAGGACCTCTCCCTCGGAGTGACCATGCGCGTAAAGAAGTCCGCATTCCCCTCAGAGATCGTTCAGAAAAAAAATAAAAATGCTACTGACGAAAAAACATTCGCGGGCGCCAAAAATAAAAAACGAAACGATCTATCCACTTGCGTAAAGACAACACACACAGAAGCGGTTGTGCTCAAAATACCGACAGGCTCGAGAAAACGAAAGCCTGGCTCGTCAAAACAACCCTCACTCAAATTATAAAAGGGAGCTCACTCTTCTTACTAAGGAAAACGGAGGAGGAGGTAGTCCTCATCGTGGGGCAGTTGTCGGGCGGACTTAGGATTTATTCTCCGAAAAGGGAAGGGTACGTGCGAGGAGCCCTTATCCTTTTTTAAAAGGGCACAGAGGAGAAAACCGGGAGGGCATATCAAAAGGGGGGAATCTGCCTAAAAAAGCTTTTTTTGTCTCTTCTAGTGTAGGGTAGGTCCTGCGGAGAGGGGTCGCAGAAAAGGACTGAATTTAGCTTCTGAAAAAAAGGACTGCTGGTCAATGCGCGGCTCTGGGGGGGAGAGGTACCTAAACGTTTCCGTTGGGGCGCTTTCGGGAAAGGGTCTCCTTTCATCTTCTAGGTTGAAGTTGAAGAGGGGGTTTGAAAAGGGGGGGTTTCAGGGGGGAAAAATCTTTAGCTGGAAAGGGGTATCGAGTATTCCGGCGCGAGTGGTTGAGCTAAACATGCGGTTTTTGCTGGCTCAGAGCCGGGTAGGGTGACGGAGCTCGAGAAGAGAAAGGGAAAAATCGTTGGTCGAGCGGCAGCCGAGGGGTTTCTTACTATCGAAAAGGGGACCTTTAGTCATCTTGTGGGAAGGGTCTATCGGGAAAAAGCGCCGCACGAGGGACGGGGGGAAGCGGAGGCGACCGGCCCAATGTAGATCCGTCGAAGTGCTGCACGCCCTCACGCGTAAGGCAAGGACGAAAATACGGTGAGCGGGGCAAGAAGGGAGCGTCCCCCCCCCCCCAAACCCCACCCCCAACCCCCCCCAAAAAACCCCCCACCCGCCCCCCCCAACCCCCCCCACAAAACCAACCCCCCCCAAGCCCAAAAAAAAAAAAAAAGAGAAAGAGGAACCCACGCCCGCTGTCTCTCTTGAGAAAGGGTGGGTCTAGCGGCCTTTCTTTGGGCTTCTTTTCTCTTAGGTTCCGGCAGGGAAGTCTGAAGAGAATTTCCCTTCACGAAATCACCATTAAAAAGGATCTCTAGGGTCTCTCGTTTGATCTTTCCACTTCTTGAAGAAGGGAAGGGGGCTATCGAAATTTACTTCGGCTTTCCCAGTACTTTCTCCTCTATTCGTGGACTAGTAACTCGTACATGGGAGGGAAATTTTTCTATTTAAAAAAGTTTAAGAAGAGATGTGTCAATGCGAGGAGGATAGAGATCTAAGTCTTACCTCTCGTTGTTCTCGGTCGTGAAAGGGGATTCTTTGTGAGGTGGAGGGGGGAAAAAGGGGGGTACTGGAAGGGAAAAGGGGAACCTGCAAAAGAAGATTCTCCCTATCTTAGAAAAAAGGAAGTTCTGTTGGGTTGAGAAAAAAAGGGGTATGCTTTCTCTCCGAGTGAGGTCGGAGACTTACAGAAGGGGGGGTATTCTCCATTGAGGGGGCTTCTGCTTGCGACGTTTTCTCCGTCATGAACCTCAGGGGAAAGGGGACCTATTAACCTGGGGGATTGAAGATCGTCTAGATAGGGGGGGGTATCTTGCCTCCACATCGCCTCAAAACTCGCTCGGTTGGAGACGGGGAGGATGGCCGCCCGGAGAGGAGGGAGGTGAAACGCTTTAACACGAAAAGAGATCTCCCTAGTTCTCTGGGGGAAGAGCTTCCAGTAATAAGTATTCCTCTGAGCGATCGGGGGGAAACAGAGGATGTTTGTAGGCGGTGAGGGGAAGGGGCTTACCTACGGGGGTGGGCGACAGTGGGTGGAAGGAGATTCCGCTATGATAAGGGACAGATTGTCCTCGGCCCATTCATGCCCAGGGACTCAAAAAGAGCACGGTTTCCGGGGGTTCTATCTTATCGAGGAAAAAAATTAGAATTCAGGAAGTATCTCGAGAAAGGGAGAAAAACGCAGCTCGGATGAGAATTTCAGACGTCAGGGTCTCTCACGATCGGAACTGAGTTGGTCTAAGCGGAGAGCTATTTCTATCGGCCTTCTTTGAATAAATACAGATCTGAAGAAGCTCCTTTAAGAGGCGAAATTTAAGAGTAGAGAAAAAGGATTCCCGCGATCAATTCTTCCTCTCAAAAGGACGTGGGTCAAGAGGTGTAGAAGGCTTTCGCTTAAGGCAGGTACTACTCGGGGGAAAAAGGCTATCACAGATAAAGCAGACCTTCTAACACGAGACTACCTGACTTCCGCATTAAGGAAAGCTCAAGAACTATCAGGATGGTGGGGGGGAAGAACCTATAGTATACTGTTATAAAGCTGCGGAGACGACTAAAAAAAAAAAAAAGAAGACCCACTTCTCAAACTTCCTCAATAAGGTGTGAATTCCGTCTCTCACTATCCCCCAAAGGGGAGGAAATGGGCTCGTAATGCCTGGGAGCGGGGGGCTTGAACTACTGGGATCGTTCAATCGCCATCAGGGAAAGCGCGAGTCCTCCGAAAAACGTGTACTGGGAAGAAACGGCCGTGTTTGAAGGGTGGGTTAGGGCATGGACTGGGGAAGGGAAAGTAAAAATAGCCTAAAGAAGTCCTCAACTCATTGAGAGGGATGAAAAGCAACTACGGGGAATCGCACAGATGGGTGTTATCCTATTGCGGGTTTGACCTGAAATCAACGAAAGGAAAAAGAGAGTTGGTAGAAGGCGAAAAGGGGGAAAGGGGTCAAGCAGGAATTCGGGAGGAGTCCGATCGGACCAACGAGCAAAGTCAAGAGGGGCGGTTCCTTCAGGGAAAAGAAAGACCTCCGGTCAGGAAGAAAAAAGAAGGGTGTCTTCCGCAGGGGGGGGGTCGGCCGGAGACGTGGTCAGCGGGCGGTAACCAAGGCATGGTCACGGATCGAATGGAAGGGGGGAAGAAGCAGGCGTATCATACTGCTCAACCCAGGGGGACGGTTCCACACCCTAACCACTTAAGAAAGGACTGTCTTCTTGCAAAGGGAGGAAAGACCCAAAGAGTACACCCGAAGAGGAGGGGGCTGTCGAGGAAAGAACCTTCGCAAGTAGAAAAGGGAAAAGCGACGACTTACCGGGAGGCGCTGGACAAGACAACTGGGGTGTACGAGAGAAAATTTGGACGTTTTGGGGGGGAAAAAAGAAATCTTGGAACTGAGGAGGAAAAAAAAAAGAGCTGAGGAAAGGAATACTGGCAGCAAAAGGAAAAGATGGGAGAAAAATTCTCAAAAAACAAAAAGGTGGAAAAAAAAAGGAAAAGCTTTCATAAAAGGGGGGGGAAGGTTTATCGAACTTTCTCAGGAGACGGACTGTCCGATTCAGAAGAAAAATCCTTGCTCCCTCCAGGGAGAACTAAAGGCTACTCCCAAAAATGAAAGGTGGGAATCGTATTAGTTCGAAAAACGTAAGGGAATAACATACCTAAAGAAAACCAATGGGCAGGAGTCATTTTGGTAAAGAGAGAAAGGGAAACCAACCTTAGTCGGGGAGGGAAAAAGCTTGCCTCAAGAGAGGGGGACAGGAAGGAAGCCACTCTTACCCAAACCCCAGAGAGATCACAACAACAAATTAGAGGAAGGGGGGGGGTCGGGGGGTTTTTCGGGAGGGGGGGAATGCTCTCGCGGGGGGAACCTAGGATTCTTAGACAGAAAAGAAGGGGGGGGGACGGATTCGGGAAGGAGAGAAAGGGGAAATGTTCCCAGCGTTTTAGAGGGGGGGGGGGGGGGAAGAAAAAAAGGGGAGTCATGGTAGTAACTCGAAAAATGTTGTGGGGGGGGGAAAGGACACGCCACGGGAAAAGGGCACTTTATTGGGAGAAAAGGAAATCGGGACTCATCGCGGAGTCGCCGCAGGGAGATGCACACTTCGGGTGGGAAAGAGGGCTTCTAAGGGATCCCGGAGGTAGAAAAAGGAAGAAAAAATCAGAGGGGAAAGGGGTTCTTTGTTAAAGAGGACTGCAGACAAGATTTGGAGGGGAAGGGACTGTCGCATCTCACGGAAAACGTTTGTGCTCCAAAGGGGGAGGGTCCGTAGGATCAGGTGACAATGGAGTGGAAAGAGGGGTCTGGTAATAGAAGGGGGGATGCGGGGTTGGGGAGAGGGTGTGTCGTCCGACTCGGTGTGTTCTGTCAAAAAGGCGCGACCAGGGCGGTGGAAAAAAAGGGAAGGGTCCCCGACTGGGTTGGGAAGAGACAGGCTGCCATGACAGAAACACGAAAGTGGAAAATGACGTGTGGGGGGGGGACTGTACCGAAACAAGGCCCAGACGAAAAGTCTGCTCAGCCTCGAACAAAATGAGAAGGGCCTTGGTAAAGGTACGGGGGATGCGGCGAGTGACCAAGGGGAACCAATCTGTATTAGGGGAAAAAAAAAGAAATGGATCCTATCGTGAAAGAGGGGAAAGACTGACTAGTGAAAACATGACTCGATGAGCTAACGGCCAAAGGCGGTTTTAGGAAAAAAAAAGAAACCAGGAAAGAAAAAACTTCTGGTGAAGGAGGGGGAATCGCACATCGGAGGGGAGGAGCTGCTTGGATCCGGAGGGAAGTTGGTAGGAAAGCAGGGAAAACGAGAGCTTTGAAAAAGTGACAGGGGAATTCCACCCGCAAAAAACGGGTTCGGCCCGCCACTTGACTCGGGGAAATGAGGGGTTGGGACAAGGCCTTGATGGGCTATGAAGAGAAGCCTCAAGGGAAAACACGAGAAGGAATCCTTTCAAGAACGGTTCTTCGCTTGAAAAAGGGGCTGGGATCACTGGGAGTGGGGTAAGGGGACTGGAAGAGTTGAGGAAGGGGTCTTGTAGTTCGACAGTGATAGGTCGGGAGGGGTAAAAAATCTTATGCGGGGGAGACATTTTCGGGGGAACGCTGCCGAAAAAGGAGGGGGATAGGTCCGGAGGGGGAATTTCGTAGGGAGGTCGACTGTTGGGAGAGATTGCGACGGGACGCCTAGAAGAGTCAGGATCTCAGCTAAATCAAGGAAGAACTTCTTTAAGGAAGGGGGATCATCATGGATATCCTTCGGAGAGAAAGAAATCTACATCAAGTGCAGGGGGAATATCATACATTCTCAGGTGTTCAATCGGGGGAAAGGGTCTCCCCATCCGGTAAGCAAGGAGATATAAGTTAAGGAAGGAGGGGTCACTCAGATCAAGTTGGAGGGGGTAATCAGAGAGTAAAAAACCATCGTCGAGGGAAAAAGAGCCGCTCGGGGGGATCTTCCAAAGCTCTGCCTTAAAAAGTGGAAGACTAGGAGTCACAGGGGACAAGAGGAGAACCGTGCTCGTGTGAGGAAGGGAGGGGGGAGGAGGGGGGAAAAAAAAGAAGCGCGGAAGAGAGGAAGGGAGTGAAAAAAAAAAAAAAAAAAAACCCGTTATAAACACTCGGAGGGAAACTGGAAACTAAGGTCAAGCCCCCTACAGAAAGGGGAACCACCTCCTCCTGGGGGGGGGGAAGTCGATCAAGCTACGAAAGCCTGTCGGGAGGGAAACCAACCAGCGCCAAGGCGCCATTATTGAGGGGAGAAGCCGTGGAGCCTGGCGTTCAGTTCACCGAAAGGCAAGAGGGGGGAAATCCCCGAGAAAAAACCTCGCGGGTGGGAGGACGATGGGGATCACGTCATCGCAAAAGGCGGTTTTTGGGAGAAAGACACTCCCATTTTCTCATATTCAAAAAACGGAATGGGAAGGACGACCAAGGGACCTCCGGGGAGAGGAGGGAAAGAAAAGCGCTCAGAGCCGGGAATCAAAAAAAGAGCGCGCAGACAGCGCGTGCACTCGAAAAGGCCAATCCCGTCGAGGAGAATATCAAAAAAAAGAAGGAGGAATCCTGATGGAGAAGGGGAAGAAAGGGAGGGAGCTTCCAATCCCTCAACCGCCGCCCTGAAAAAAGCGAACAACTCCGCGGGAGGTCCAGGTATATAGAGAGAACTTCGATCGGGGAAAATCTCAGCACTGGCGGAAAGGTGATTCGCCTCTCCACCGGAGCCTAGAACTAACGTGAAGGGGGGGGGAAAGGTCCACCTGTGCGATGAGTTAGATCGAAAATCGTAACGAGAGGGGAACAGGTAAAAGAGAAGACGAGGGGGTCAGGAGGCAGGGGATGGACCATTTTTCCGAAAAAGGGAGAGCCTCAACAGAGAGAAAAAAGGAGAGTCTTCAGCAGCATCCGGGGTTAATGAAACTGCTTACCATAGGACCCGTTCCAAGAAAGGCGCTCACCAACTAGGGGAGTCACGAGGTGCCCTCCCATTGGGGGAGGGGAAGCGCTTTTCAGTCAGAGGTATCTACCTTGGGAAAAGACGAAGAAGAAAATTCTGGAAAAGAAAGAACATCTCTTTGCGGACGCCACGATACACAGGAACCAACTTATTACTAAATGGGGGAGGGAGCCCCTAGCAGACTTACGCAAGAGAAAAAAAAAGAACCCTATTAAGTATTAGGATCTCCGCCGGAGAAACGAGTCAACACTGCAGCCAGCTACCATCAACATCCGAGAAACCTTAGAAGACTCCGGGAGTCGAGACGAGGATCTCCCCGAAAAGATCCCTCAGTCCCTTTCAAACCTAACCAAAAACCAAAGAGGGGGAACTGAAATACCAACACGTCGAGTCCTGATAGAAAGAAGAAAGCATCAAGGAAGGCACTGGAAAAAAAACTAACGTTTCAGTACAACAACATCTCCCTCTAGAAATTGCGAAGTCCTGGACGAGAAGCTCCGGCAGGAAGCTTCTTAGCTGGAAAAACAAAACAGGTTTTGTTTTGTTTTTTTTGTTTTTTTTTAGGGCGGGGGGTGCCAACGGGAGAAAGAAAGTTTGTGTAGAGCGCGCTGCGCCGCAGGTACTCTCGGTTTTTTGGCAAGCTACTATGGGGAGCGAGCATCAAAAGAACACAGAAGAGGCCACCAAAAAAAGGAAAGCACGACCAGACGGGGGCGCCTCCCCCGAACAAGAAAACGACGCAAAAAGGACTGAAAAGATCTCTAAAAAAAAGGGGAAAGAGAGAAAGAGGATAATCAGCGTGATTTCGCTTGGCGAGTGAGGAAAAAGTGTTAGTGAGTGGGAAGACGTTCCTGTGATAGAAGAACCTGGGATGGGGGTTGGGAAAGGAGCAACCGCTAGGGGAGTTATGAGACAAAAAAAAAAAAACTTGGCTATCGGGCCTAAAAACCTGTGGAGGATGTTTGCTGAAGTTCTGGGACTTGTTGTTCGCTTCAGGAGGAAGCAAGGGGGGGGCAGGAAGGAGCTTCTGGAAAGGACGCGGGCGATGGGGGGGGGAGATGTAACACTTTTCCAGTTGGGTATGAGTCGTGGCGGGACGGATCTTTTTCTGAAGGAATCCCTCGGGAGCGTTGTTTGACGGGGAAGACAGCAAAGAGCTGGGGGTGGGGGGGGGACCATAGGCGCTAAGGGGAGGGAATCGATTGTAGGGAGGAAGGGGGAGGAGACCTCAGGGATCTGCCGTGGAAGGGAAAACGCAGCGGCTGTTCTGGGAGCGGGAGTAGGGGTGACTCGAGAAGCCTCGCGGGCGGCCGAAAGAGGGGTCGAAGGAGGGGTCCATGGGTGGAGACGATCGGGGCGCCAGGGAAGGGAGGAAGCGGGGAGGGCAGGGGGAGATACGGCGGCCTAAGAGGAGGATGGGGGGAATGTGGGGAGAAAGGGAGAAGGGGGTCGATCCGATCGTACTTGAACTTTCACCGCTCTCACGTGGGGCCGGACGAGGAGTTGACAAAAATGGAGTCGCTTCAGGGGGAGGGGGGGAAGGGAGACGAGCGGTGAAAAAAGGGGCATCCTTGTTTCAAAACCCCGAAGGAGTTCCTTAAAGGGGGGGGAGAGGAGAAAAAGCTCAGGGGGGGTGGGTGAAGAGAAAGGGGAGGCACAATGGGTCTAGCACAAGTCCGGGAAATGCGGACGCTGTGAAATTGTCACACGGGGTAAAGGGACGAGCATAACTCCCCAGTTTGACAGGCTGGCGTGCCAGAAATTCCGCAATACAGGGAGGCGCCTCCATTGCAGGAAAGGGGGGGAGCAGGAAAGGCTGAAATAAGAGAGCTCTGTAATCAAAGGGGGGGCGTCGTCTTTGTTCCAAGGAGGGGCCAGGGGGGACGGGGAGGGGAAGAGGCCGCACTGGAAAAGGAAAGGAGTAACTCAGGAGAATCTAGAAATAGAAGTTGTTCTGTGATCGAAGAGGGAAGCAGGCTTTCTTCTCAGAAAGGCTCTTGTAGGAAAGAGGGAGTCTACAGTTATGAATGGAAGGGAGAGGGGAGCCTTCAAAAGGGAGAAAGTGGACTAGGGAAAAGGGGGGAGGGGGGGGGGATGGAATCTCGTCTGGGGTCTCAACTCTCAAAGTATGGCGTTTGCGCTGAGAGAAAAGAAAAAAGCTTAACCCGACGAGGGGGGAAAGAGGGCGCCTTTTAGCTTGGCCTTAGACAGAGGAGGAGAGGTGAACGCGGGGAGTCGCTCAAATAAGACGGGGGGGTGGCCTTCCGCGGCCAGGACAGGGAATCGGAGCTGATCGAGTCCTCCAGGTGCGTCCGGGGGGCATGGACAGGGGGAAGGGCAGTTGCAGAAGGTGGGAGAACGAAAATCCTAAAAGAAGAAAGAGCTTTCCTCTGCCCCGAAACGATTACTCACACGGGGTCCTGCCTTGGTTGAGAGAGGGGAAAGGAGCTTTAATCCGAGAGGGCGAACGGCTCAGAAAGAGAGAGATTGGGAGCTACTGGGCAAAGAGGGAGGCCCTCTCACAATCTGGATTTACACTGAGGGAAGGGGGGGAATTCTATCGGAAACGTTATGGGGAGCACTCTCCTGAAGAGGGGGACTCTCCCTGAAGTTCTGCTCTACGACGAATGGACAGAAGAGAATCCGCTAAGAAAAGAAAAGGAGCCTCTCATTAAAGAGGAGGAGATTCAGTTCTCGAGCGTCGCGCGGGAAGAACTCGATCCCGGAAAGAGCTCAACGCAAAAGGTAGGGAAAGAGCTTAAAAAGAAGGAAGAGCCAGAGTAAAAAAAAAGCGGCATAGTTTGGAAACGAACCGAGAATCTCCGAAGGAGCAGCGAATGCCGACGACAAAAGGAAAGCCTTCTCAATAGGGGGGGACAAACGCCTCCTGATGAAAAAGGGGAGATCGTAGACCAAGGGGGAGCAGGCCTTACCTTTGCTCGGGAAGGGGCATCAGAGGGAAAGTGCAAACTCTTTCAGCCAACGCCGACTTTCACGAAAAGAATCCCGTAGAAGGGAGCCGCAAAAAAGGAAAGTTTGCTGTCAGGTCATTTAATTTAGGAAGGGATATGAATCGCTGGACAGCCTTCTTCCAGGATAAGGGCCGGAGCATCGCGCTACAACTCTGGGGAAAATTTCCCTCGCACAGAGGTGGGGGTTATAACGTGATTGCTGGTTGGAACGAGTACTCTAGAAAAAAGGAGGGGGCCGGAGAAAGTTGGTTAGGAAAATAGGGTTGGCAGACAGAAGTTCGAGTCCATCGCGAAAAAACGCGATCATGAACCCTCGAAGGGAAAGTGTCCGTAAGTCGAGAACAATCCTTCTTCCTGGGTTCAAGCAGGCGGGAAAGACGTGGGCTTAGAACCTTCCATGAACGGTCAAAAAAATGGGCACTGACGAGGGCTCAGCCTCTCTTGGAAGGAAAGGGGGAATTCCGCTGGCAGGGAAAAAAACCCAGTCGGGTATCAGAAAAAACACTAAAAAGTCCCACCAGGGAGAGAGGGGGTCGTTCCCGACCCAAGAGGACACTCACAATTCCTCGTAAAGGGACCCGCCTAGTGTGAGCCGGGGAAGGAAAAAGGAGACCACTCCAGGGGGAAAAAGAGAACTTCGACTCCGGCTGACCAAAAAGGAACCAAACGTTGCCCAGAGTGGGGACGTTTTTGTCCGCACAGAGAAAGGGACAGTCTCATTTAAAACAAAACACGGTAACACTGAATTTCCTAACGGGGTAGCGGAGTAAAAAAGGACCCTCTTCTGTGGTTCTAAAATGCATAGAAGGACAGTTGCCTCATGAAGAAGAGTCGATTCCAAAAAAAAACTCCATCCCATCCCAGGGAAAGAAGGGACTGCTCAGTGAGGCGAACCAAAATCGGCACATGAATTTGATCGAGAGTGGAACCGGGGAAGAAACCAAATCCTAGAAAAAAGGGGAGTACGCGGAAGAAGGGAACGTCCCCCCAAAATGAAGTCGGGGTCTCATAACTCTTTCTCCTCGAGGAAAACCGCGAGATCATCCAACAGAAAAACAAGGAAAAATCTCTCGAAAAACACGGGGGGGAGAAGATATTTCGGGGGTTTTCGGGGGGAGGGGGGAGAAAGAAGTCAAAAGGTTTTCCGACAAAAGAGAAGGTGGGTCGATGTCTTTGGGAACAGCGAAGGTGCCCATGGAGTGTCTAGGTGGGGATCAAAGGGAAGAAATCCTCGATAGCAAAAAAAGGTCAGGAAGGGGGGGAGCCTTTGGAAAGAAAAGGGGGAAGCACTGTATGTGTGCCTGGCTTAAGAGACGGTACTCTACAGCGGGGAAAGGAGGCAAGTTTCAAAAGTGCAGGGGGAGTATGAAAGATCTGCGCCCTTTGCGTCGTGGCTCAAGAGGCGTAACAGGGGGGGGGAGTTTTCAATGACGACTTCTCTTCATTTGGAGGTGGCAGGGGGAAAAAAGCTCTTCCACTGGAGAAGGAAAACGTTTGGGGGGACTGGAAGGGGGGTAAAAGTACGAAGCGGTCGCTTGGAAAGGTTCGCATGGGTACGGGGGGAAGAAGGGATCAACCCTCGATTCGGGGTGAAGGGGAAGAATTGTTGGATCCTCCTCGGGGTTAGGGGGGACAACAGGCTCGACTTGACGAAAGGGGGGGGGAGTGGGGGGAGGTCCCCTCCTGGGGGGATCGCCAGGCGTCATGCAACCAGGGGAAACTGAGACACTCGTCGGGGGACTTGAAGAACCATCCTGGAAGGAACATAAACCTTCTGAACTGCCAACATCTGAAGCTTGGGGGGAAGGAAGGAACACTTGAAAGGATTTAACTACGCCATCTGAAAAATATGAGGGGAGGCAGCTGTATCCTATCTTACGAGTCATGCTGCAAAGCGAGTCTACCAACTGGGAAGGAAAAAGTTCCGATAATAAGCGGGGCAGAAACCCGAGGAAAATATCACCCCCATTAGGGAAAGACGCACGCGAGGGTTGAGACTTAAGGGGGGACTACCTAGGCAAGGAGTTGTTCGTAGGGGGACAAAAGGCCAGAGGGGTTTCCTAGAAGGGTCGCTCATGGCCGCGCCGGGGGGGGCCAAACAAAAGGGGGAGACCCTAGGGGGGTCGTGAAAGTCGGAGATGTGTCCCTTTGGGGCGAGAATAGAGGGAAAAACCGAGGTCAGAAAAAGAGGGTCGGGAGGAGGGTTCTTCGCGGCACAGGACGGAAGTGGATGGGGAAAGTCACCCCGAGATGGGGGGGGGGGATGGGTGGGGTTCTACAAAGGGTGACTCTCGGGCGTACAAGACTGAACGGAGAGTTCTTTAAAAGGCCTCGATTAGGGGAAAAGGAGTCGCTTCCTGCGGCGTCAGGCTGAACGTGGGAGTTTTTGCCAGAGAAGGAGGGGACTCGAGGAACCCTCGCGGAGGCAGAAAAGCGAACTCCTAAATGGAAGGAAGTGACCAGCACGGAAGAGGCGCATCTGGAGGACTCTAAATCCCGCGCAGCAAATGTAAGAAGATCATACATTCTTCAGGACTGGAGGTCTCACAAGAAGGAATTGCCCAAGAAGAGATCTCCTCTGCGAAGAGGGTGGGATATGCCGAGGACTTGTCAAATAACAGCAAGACTCTTTATCTTTCCTCTGAGATTTCACCATCATCGCAAGGATCTGTTGGGGAAAGGGGAGGCTCCGAGTCACATTAGGAGGAAAAGTTGCCGAGCGAGGAAGCTCGAAAACAACCCATTGAGAAAAAGGAGGGGACTCGTGTTATTCGCGGAGCTGCCTCGTTCCAAAGAGAGTAAGAGCGGCCGTTACCTTTATAAAGAAAACGGTCAGCCATGAAAAAAGGTAAAGCTCCCGACGCAAGTAAGACTTTCTGGTAAAGGAAGAGACCTCCTGCTGTAAAGGACGCTTAATTCCAAAAAGCCAGAGACGGGTCGGATGCGGGGCGGGGGTCGCCTTAGGGAAGAGGGAAAGAAGCCATCTAGCTTCTCCAGCTCCCCTGCGTAAACAGGTGAAAAAGCTCAGTAGAAAGAAAAGACTCAGCGCCCGCCATCGAGGGGGGAAGAACGATCTGGAGAAAGGTCCTCAAAGATCACCGGGAAAGGGAAGCGACCCAGAGAAAAGAAAATAAGTCCTCCCTTTAGGAGAAAAGCAGAAGGCTAGTAGGAAAAAAAGGGGAGAGCCTCACGTTCAAAGAGTAAAAAAAGAACAAGACCTTACGCAAAAGATTCCTTAGGGGGAAGAAAAATGCTCAGCCATTTCGCCACGAGGGCCGAAGCACCAGAAGCCCCGGAAACCTACAAACGGGTGGGGGAGGAAACTCTAAATAGAAGTCTCTCGCTCTAAAACGTCGATCTGTCAACTGCAATCTCCAACCGGGGAGAGAGAAAAAAAGGCACCGAACCTGGTTCACGAGAAGTAAATTGGCTCGAGGGAGCTCTCCCATCTTGGAGGCTTCCGCGTTGGAGGTCCCATCGCCGGAGATGCTCTCCTGAACAGGTGACTTGTACCTTTTCCTCACAGGGCCGCTCCGGGCCGGACTACGAAGAAAAGAACTTTCCATTAGCGGAGACGCGCAAGAGGCCACGGAGCAGAAGGGCCGTGCCCTCCTGAGGTAAAAAAAAAATCGAGGCAACCCATAGAAAGGACGCGTGAGCTCGGAACACGTCTGAATACCTTTGTATCAGGGTGAAGTCCATAGGACCAACATCTGCCAGGACGTGGCGGGGATAAGATACAAGGGTACCGCACACCAAAAATGAAGGAAGACATTTAAGGCCCAACCATAAGAGACCCGGACGAGGGAGGGGCCAGATCTCAAGATGCCAGAGGCACCTCTAGATAAAGTGGATCCGGAAAGAAGGATAAAAGAGCAGCCTCTACCCCCCCGCAACAGCCGGGGAAAGAAGGGACCGTAAAGAATCGGTCCGAAGGGGCTCTCCGATGATACGCAAAAGCTCCATGCTTAGGTAAAAAGAAAAAACCATCCCGTCTGGAGGGAACATCGTCAACTCCAAAAGAGAAGAGGAAATTCCCCGCAAAGAAAAGGTTTATTACTAAGCCTCCCTGTCGCGATCTAGAAAGTGGAAAGGCATGAACCTATCCCAAATCGCACGCAATGACGCATTTCTCAAAAAGGGAAAAGAGAAGCTCGCGAAAGGTATCGAATAAAAGAGAAGCCGCTAACACATTCGAAAGAAAACCAACATTCTAACTGTCAATGCCGAGGAAGAATCCCTATCGAGAACAAGGGAAATCATCAACGAACACACAGAAAAAAACGGAGGCCACCTCTACATCAGGTAGGAAAGGAAACTGCTCGGGGAAAAGAATCAGTCCGCAAGGAAAGTCCCTCTGACGGACCTCATCCGATAGAAAAAGAAGCAAACGTTCTCCTGTTTATTGTCTGATCTTGTTGTAGTAATGATCCGCATCTTATTCTCTGGTTGTACTTGGCGAAAAAACTGGTGGGGGGTGATTCCGAACTCTGGCTGTGATGTGTGGGGGGAGCCCTGACCTGTTGTCGGAGGGGGAAAAAAAGGAGGTGTTTCAGGTCATTGGCGAGGCGGTATGAGCATCGCTTTCCTTTTAAGGAGAGGGGGGGATTAGTCTGTCCGGGAAAAGCTAAGGAGGGAAAGAAAGGTTAGGAAGGACAATACTTCGCAATGGGGAAGAAGCGGTCGCATGGGGGACTAGAAAGGAACACGTTCCGTGGATGAGCGCAAGAGGGATGATCGAGGGGGAAAAGCTGGTTGTATTTGCAGGGGGGTTGAGATAGGTGTTGGTTAGGGGTGCACATGCGCGCCTGGCTGCTTCTTTGTAGGAGGAGAGAAGAGGACGGAGACTAATAGAAAGTCTATACTAAGAGGGGAAACGCGGCCGTAAGACGGGAGGGGTCTCGTCGGCCGTCAGGACTCCTTCATCAGGGGGCGGACGCCTAAAGGGGTTTCAAAATACGAGCCGGTTCTGCGCGTTCAAGACGTGGGGTGCGGTACAAAGTGTCTATCAAGCGATCAACGAGAGGCAGATGTGTAATAGGTCGAGAGTGCGAAACAATCCACAATTTAGGTCCCTTAGAAAAACCTGGCAGCGCTCACGAAAGTGGAATGTGGAAGACCGATTGGGGAACGCTCGTCAGCCGAACGCGTTCGGGCCCTGGTGGCAGAGGGGCCGAAGGTTCCAGGGGGCACACGATAAGGGTCCTTCTCTGAGACAACTTGAGGGGCAAGCGCACAGTAGAGATCACGGGGTTGTGGGAAAGTGATGGCCACTTCAAACAACCGCTGGACCATAGACAAAGGAATTCTTCTTGCCCACAGGCGGAGAAAGGATCGCAGGTGGGAAATTTCTTCAAGGAAAATGGGGGGAGAAGGAGTTGAACCTATTACTTTAGCGAGAGATCATACTGTATTCGGGGACCCTCTGCGGTGGTGGAAACTTGCTTCGGACATTTCGGGGATTGTTGGGAGGCCCGCAACGGCTTGAAAGTCCCCTCATTATGAATTGCTAGAAGAAGTCAGAAGGAAAATGTTGAGAGAGGAAAAAAAGGGGGAAAAGCTTTCACGAAAGTTTGAGTTCTTCTCTGAGAAAGGGAAAAAACAGCGAAGATACTCAGGGGAGGGAGAGCCTTCCATGCCGACGGGGGGGCAAGGAGTTAGGTAAGGTCCACTCAGCAAAAGCTGTCGGTGAGATGAGAAATCCCATAGTCTCTTAACATAAAGAGGGGGTGCACATTTCGAAGGAGCAAGGAGCTCTTTCCGATTAGAGGGGAATAAAGGTAAAGGTGGGGGGACTCCCTAAGCAAAAGTGGGGACTCGTACCAGGAAAAAAAGGTATTCCTCGAGAGGGACCGCACGTTGGCTCTTTCGAGAGAATCGTTAATTGTTTGAGGAAAGGTCCACGTCCTCTATGTGAAAGCTGGCCGCTTCAAAGTAAACTCACACTACAGCGGAAACTGGGATTGGAAGGGGAAGAAGAGTCCGAGAGAGAGATAACCTCGGGAAAGCGCTCTCCAAATATCAGAAAAAGGAGTCGGTTCAACCCCCAGGCATCGAGGAAGGATCTTCTGAGAGGGCATATAAAGGATAAGAGTCCTATCTGACCAGGGAGCACTCGAAAGAAAAAGAACCCGCTCCTTCCTGGAAGAGGCTGGAACGCCTGCGGGACCCGAAAGAGCAGACGGAGACGGAACCACGATCTGTCACGAAGGGTGATGGTCTGGGAGCGGAAAAGCTAACGTTCTAGAACAAAGGAGCAAACTACACAAGGGTAAGACACCTCTAAGAAAAAAAAGCATGAAAGAGCTCAAAGGGGTGTCCAAAGAACCGATAGATGGGGAAGAGACTCCCTTCAATATCTCAAAGAAACGCAAGCTCTGTAGTCCATCACAAACCGGAAAAAAGGGGCAAGCCAGGTGAGAGGGGAGAACCCTCGGGAAAAGAGGGGCGAAAGAGGAGGTGTCTGCTATAAACTACTTGCTTCTTCAAGGGTCGGGCCCCGGAAGGAGTTCAAGAAAGAAACTCAAGACCCCTTGCGGGACGGACCCGGCCCGGTTTTGAATTGTCCCTCGTCGACATAGGAAAGCGGAAAGAACTATGGCCCTAAAAGAGTCCAGGAAAAATAGGGGGATAAAAGACAGTACGCAGTCATAAAGACGGCCTGCGATTTCCTCGCACAGAATGGGTCAAAAAAAAAAGTTACGTCAGAAAGGCTATACTCATGAGGGGGGCCTGTAGAGGAGCGCCGTTTGACAAAACAGGAGTCTTCGGGGAGGGAAATCGGCTCCCAGAAAGTGGCGGGGGAAGGGAGGGGTTGGAAATCCGGGGGAAAGTCAGACCAGACGCAAGCCGTCTGAAAGTTGGTGCGGGAGCGACGTGGGAGGAAAGGTTTGCGGGGAAGGGGCAGTCATTGTCACCACGGGGACGAGTGAAACAGCCTCGCCTGGATTAGGGGAGCCCGAAGATCAACCCAAGTCGGGGAAACACCCACTCCCATTTCGGAAAAGGCTAGCCTGTCCTTCGTGACCAAACTGCGCCCAAAGGATACCGCATCGAGTGGGGAAAAAAAGGTCGATTCCAATTAGAAACCTACCATAACTGTACGCTGTCCGTACTTCCAGCAGATCACCGAGCAACATTATGAAAGGGTTGTTGGTTCCCAGAAAAGAAAGGCGACAGTTAAAAAATACTCTAGGGAAAGGTCCGACTGGAGGACAAGAACGACAAAGGGCTCATATCAAAGAATGGGGCCGCCGGGAGACATGCTGCGAATCTCCGCTGGAGTGAAGGGATTGCAAAGAAGACCTCCGGCGTCCGGGCTCCCACACATCGTCACATGGTGTGGCCGATCGAAGGTGGGGTTTGAAACCCGAAAGAACTGGGCACTTCGCGAGGGAAAAGAGCCCACAACAAAAAGAACGCTTGTCAACGGCAGGGTACACAGCAGCATCCAACCTGAAAAGAAACACAAAGGCTCTCTCACAACAAAGGGGGAAAGAGAGAGTTTCGGGTTTGGCGTATGGAAGAGTCGGAAGGAAGACGAATCGTTCTAGTGGAAGAAGGTGGGACCGGGGGGAGGTTATAGAGTAAACCGCTAAGGGCACAAGGCGGTTCTTGTATTTGGGAGGATGGAAAACCAGGGGAGGTCCGACATCAAAACAAAGGGGTATGTTCCTATGGGGGGGGGAACTGAGAGCACTTTATGGTCAGGGCCAAGCGGTACGCTAAGAGAGCAGAATGAATCAGTTTCGGGACACGAAGTATATTCAGAGGGATAGACAGCCCTTTTCGCAAGGGAGACCGTCTGAAAGGGACGGGGTGTGTTTCATCACTAGAGAAAAGGACACCAAGAGAGGAACAAAACTTCCCCACTTTAGAGGGCAACGGTTGGGGGGGTTACCGCGGGGGATTACTAAGCGTTCTTGCCATTGAGTGGATAAAAAAAGTCGGGAAAGCGAGAGAGGTTTAAGTAAGAGGAATTGGGAGTTTGTTGGGCCAACGGCCAGGCTCGACCTGGACGAAAGTGGGAAAGTGAAAGCCTTGGGGTGTCGCCAGCTGGCCGAAAGAATCACAGGCGGGATGATGATACACTAGGCCATGACTTTGTACTCGGGACACCAACCGAAAAAAACAGGAAACACTGAAAGAGAAAAGAAAAATGCGGCTTAAACGTGAAAAAGGGAGGGGCTAGTTACCTTACTGAAGTATGATCTTTGCTTTTCTGCTCGAGAAGAAGGGACTGAACGACGAGGAGGGGGGCCAAAGAAGAGATCTAAACGTCAACCGCGTTGCGGATATAAGAATGGTAAACCGCAAGCATCACGAGAGCACACCAATGGGAGGGAAAAACTTTAGAGTCTGAGGGGGGAGAACGAGTCCCTGATAGGGAAAAGGAATCCTTGAGTTCCTCAGAAAGGAAGGAGAATCCATTAAATAAAACTAAAACAAGGAACCCGGCCGTGGTGGGAAAGTCCCCCTCAGGAGAGGGGAGGAACGTGTAAATAGTCGCGCTGGCCCTTTATTTTTGGAGGGAAATAGATAGGGGCAAAAGGCCTAGGAACGAAAAGAAGCCTTCCGAGAAAGAGGGGTCTTCGCTCAAACCTTTCCGATTCTTCGGGTAGGGTACTGGACAACGAGACTGAATTTGCGAAGGGGGTGTAGTGGTGCTCTCTGGATGAACGATCTTCTCGTTAGAGCTCTGGGCTTTGATAGCGGAGGCCATTCCATGAGGGAGTGAAAGTCCGTAGCGGCGGGAGGCGTTGGGGACGGGGGAGCCGGTCGCAGGGGAAAACGCAGAAGAACGACGAAAGGCTAAATGTGAACATCTACGTGGCGCCCGGAGGAGGTGCGAGGAACTCAGCAGGAGGAGGGAGGACGCGCAGCCATTATAAGAGACATCTCTTTAGGGGAAAGATAGAAATGGCAAAAAAACTTGTCTAAAGGAATAGAAGATAGAAGTGAAAGTGGGGGAGGGAAAACATTTCAACAGGGGGGAGAGGGAGCCAATACATGCCGATTGCCCATTCTCTCATCGGGGGGGTAATCGTATAGACGAGAAGGAGCTCTAGGAAGAAACGATACAAAATCCTCTATAAGACATAGGACAACCCAGTTGCTTAACCTCTGGTAAAATCGGCGGCCTGAATGGAAAAGAGCGTCTCATAGCGGAAAAAGTAGAAAACGGTCCTCCACTGAAAAGAGGTAAACCCCTGTCCCAAAAACCACACTCCGGGTAGGTCAGCTCCGAGGGAAAGGAGGGGAAAATCTTAAAAACCAAGAAGAGAAGGAGATGCGATTCTGCCTGCAAGGTAGGGTACCTGCTTGAGAAAAAAAGCGAATTGCGGAAAAGAACACGGCGACATTTTAAAAAAAAACAGAGAGAGTGGAAAGAGCAGCGCCAATGACAAGCGGCTGAGTTGGAAAAAGAAAAGAGGGGAAAGCAACTACTCAAAGGGAACCAGAAAACCGAGGGAAAATGGAGGCGAAAAAAAAGAAAGTACTCCCTGGAGAATATAGGCGGAATGCGAAGTAAAAAGTATCGCCGAGGGGAAACATCGTGCCCCCTCTGAGATAAGACCAGCCCTTCTATTAACGCGATGCCTGAGTGAACGAAAAGGGAGGCCTCGGCACAAGAATCAAAAAACCCTGGAAAGAAGGGAAAAAAGACGCCGAGAAGAGCTTCCTGTATATCTCGAAAGAAAAAAAAGCAAAGTCACTAATCGGAATGCCAAAAAAAATTGAGAAAAGGAGGCTCAAAGCCACCGCCGGGAAGGAAACGTGAATCTGGAAGAGGTACAACGGGATTGGAGAGAGCCAGCTGTCACTGCCGTCAGAAAGGTGCCATACAGGTCCAACGGCCGTCCTAGCGCACGGCCTGTTAAGGAAAAGTGCAAATGTCTGCGGCCTCAAAACTCTACGGCTCTAGGGAAAGAAAGCCGCCCTGACTAGGCCGCTGCCACCAAAAATAAGGTTCCTCAGAGCGAAAACTCTTATTACCACTCCGAGAGGCCTGCCGACGTGATCGGGGGGACCAGCACGTCGATCGGGGAAAAAAGGTTGGGTCCTCACGCACGAACATCCTGACTATAGGGGCGAGTCCTCCCTAACAGCCCAAAAAAAACGGATGCGAGTAAACAAAAAACAAACCTAGGGAGAGGGGCCGCCGACCCTATTCTAAGTGAAAACGCTTCTTCACCTCTAGATGAACAAACGAGGGAAAAGAAAAAAAAGGGGGAATACCAGAGATCTACGGGGAAGACTCTCAGTCTCCTCCTTAATATATAATAGATAACCCTAAATTGCGGCAGCTCGCAAGAAAAGAAGAAAAACAGATCAAAAAACTCGGTGCAACTCCAACACGAGAAAAAAAGAACAACCCCCCCAAATAACTCATCAACTATCAATCCCGCACAGCGGACCACTTAGTTAAATAGAAAAAAACTGCCCTCAAGGAAAGTTGGGGATGGACGAGAAGCACGAAGGGATGAAAAACTCTTCCGACTGGGTAGGTCAACCTAGTAAAAAAAGGAACAAAGACTCCCGCCAACTTCGCCGGGAGAAAAAGGAAAGCGACACTATGGCCGAAAAGGGGAAGGATCATCAACGACACTACGAAAGAGGCTCCTCTTCCACACAGAAAAAAGAAGGCCAGGGACGAAAGAAGGTAAAAGGAAAACTCCAAAAAGAATCCTAACTCCACTAAGCGCATCA
>Ga0179593_1447976_pt1 | contig 26042 bp, 32 predicted proteins | sample CZODoug2_1_08_16_FD_185931 | JGI IMG/M metagenome (GOLD analysis project Ga0179593, IMG submission 185931) | Vadose zone soil fungal communities from Angelo Coast Range Reserve, California, USA - CZODoug2_1_08_16fungal (PacBio error correction) | ecosystem: Environmental > Terrestrial > Soil >...
GCGAGACTCGAGCTATTGGACACAGTCACTGGCGCGATTGCCCAAAGGGATTTAAAGCGGGGAAAAAAGACTAAAGACGTTCCCCGTAGGGGGATTCAGGGGAAAAAAAAAAAAGCAGATGAAAGAAACGAAATCACAATTGCGAGGACCCAGCATGGGGCCCCGGAGCGGGAGATTTCAACCTCCCGGTGCACGGAGGGAGAAGAGGGATTGAAAACCACAAAGGGAGAAAAAACAAAAGGGGGTGGCCTCGCAACAGGTAGTCCTCGTTTTGGTGAAAACAGTTAGACCGAAAACGTCTATGGATGACGGCCTTCTGGGTGGGGAAGTTGGTAGGGGGGGGCGAGAAGTAAAAAAGGATTTGGAAGGGGAGGATCTATAGTCTCTTAGGAATACTTGAAATGTATAAAGTATTTTTGATCTGGGCGGAGGAAAAAGGAGCAGCGTGACGCCTAGAAGAAGAGGATGAGGGAAAAAGAAGAGGGGACAAGTATCTTTAACTTTTCTGGACCTGGTAGGTCCCGACTGCCGAACGGGGGAAGGAGAACAAGGGGGCATTTCACTCCGTGAACAGAATAAGAGTTGCGGAGCAACTTTTGCGACGGTCACATATCTCATGATAATGGGCGGCGGGGGTGGGGGGGGTAGAGGGAAAGGTAACCTTGGGAGGTGAAGATTGACTAAACCTTTGTGGCAGGAAGTTTTCTTTGTAAAGCCGTAGGATAGGGAGATTTTTGACCCTTCGAAAAAAGTCCCAAGACCTCCTCAGAGCAATCTGAAAAAGGGAGAGGAGGGGAGGGCTACCTCTAATTTCTCGGCATACGAGGGGGAGTGACTGAAAGGGACGCGCGCATATCAACCAGGCCGGAGCAGCTTTGGGGGTAGAAGGTTCTCTCCGACCCTGCTAGGGGAACGGGGGGGGAGGGTCTGTTAATCTGAAAGAGGGGGTTACTATCAAAGCTCTGTAGGGGAGACCTAAAACAAAAAGCAGAAGGAAGAATAAAGAGAAGTGGGATTTCTTTTCGGGGGCAGTAACTTATGTTACGAGGTCAATTAACACAAGCCAAAGAGATAGTGGCATAGCAAAAGGGGGAAATAACTCTTTGACCTCCTCTTCTCGGTCTGCATCAGTTCGTGATCGAAAAAGATCAGAAGAATGGGGAGAAGGGAAAAAGGTTGCCGTGTGTTCTTTCGTACCGTGGGGGGACGGAAGAGCGTGGGGGGAGGATTGGAGGGGGGGACTAGGGGAGGAAAAAGGGGGCAGAACAACAAGGGAAAGCGGAAACTATCAGCGACCAACCAGAAATAGCCAAAAAAAACACAATAGTAGATAGAGGAGTTTAGTACCCAGGTCGAACAAAAGAGAAAGGTTCTCAATTTCGCACGTGGATTAGAAGTGAATCTCGGACGAACACGACAAGACACAAAATCCCGGAGGCAAGAAACGAGAAAGGGAAAACGTTCACATCCGTTCCTTACTTCGGCTTATGTTCTCTTAAAGAAAAACTGATGGATAAGGGGGAAGGAAGAGGGGGGGCCAGCTCTGGGCTTTATAGAGAAGAAACACTATTCCAGACTTTCCGCTTCCCAGTCAAAAAAGATCTTTTTTGGAGGGTAGGACCAGAAGGAAAACTACACGACCCTTCCTCAGTTGATCAGTCCCATAGTATGGTGTAACTCATGAGGGGTAGCCGAACGAAGTAAAGGGCCGGAGGAAAAGGAGGAGACACGACCCTCCATCCATTCCTGGCTAATAGATTGGACTGAAATAAGGATCATTGTCATACAGATCATGTGAGGACGCCGGGAGTTTCGAAGGGTGCGGAAGAGGAGGTCTTCCGAAATGGTGACTCATTCTAGTGCGAACATCCTTCCTGTGGGGGGTCGCACGATTGATGAGGGAGGGCGGGGGTGAGGTAATTTTCAACGGAAACCAAGGCACCGGGGAGGAACACCCTAAGGCCACGCTTGACAGACTGAACGAAGAACTCTGAAGCCCCGCGCAGCATCGAGTGGGGAAGAAAAAAACCAAACCCCCCCCGCGCACCAACCCATCAGGAAAAGGGTGGCAGCGGGGGGGACCTCGCGATGGACGTGCAAAAAAACGGAGGGGGGGGGAAGAAACTATGGTTCGACGAGGTCTGGTCGCGTCAATCAGTTCCGAAAGTTTGGCACCAATGCTCCCTGCCGGGCAGTCTGAAAAGGGGGCTTAGAATCTGCGGAAAGAAGAAACTTGCAAAAGCTAAAAGGTCAATAAAAAGTTAAGGCAGAGAGAAGGGGCCTTCTACTCACAAAAAAAAAGACCCCTACAAGCAAATATAAGGGGAGGAACCCTCCCTGGGGGGGGGGGGGACCCAAGCACGGTCAGAAGCACATTAGGAGGAGACTTGGATGATACTGCGAACGCAAGGGGGGAGAGGGAAAAAATTTGTAATATGTCGTTAAAACTATGCTCGGGCTAATTGGGGGGGCGGCGCTCACTGGGACCTAACTGTCAGTGTCTATAGGGGGGATGGCACATGGGGGGGCCTCTTTTGGAAAGGAAGAGAAAGGACCAGACTTGACGGGATCTATTTGTCCGCTTTTCCATGGGGGGGGGGGTATCGAAAGCCCTACCCATCCCAAATGTGAGGGGAAGACAAAAAAACAAAGTAGGAGAGTCCTGGGTCTCGTTATTTCATGGCGCAAGGGAAGAGGGATAATTTGGGGTGTGGGATCGGGTTGGTGAGCGTCAGGGGGGGCAAACAGAAAGGAGACATCCCAAATACTAAGTTCGATTTTTGTAGAAATGTAGTGCGTCCTCGTTTTCGATGAGAAGGAAAGATATTCATGGAAAGATAGATTTCACAAGAGGAGGGCTGGCTGAAAAAGAAAGCGAGAGAGGGGGCCACCATTCTGGTCGAGCTTTTTTCGCTTGGGATCCGTCGCGAATAGATCCAAGTGAGAAGTAGAGGGTTCTCTTAATGGCGGTTACATAGGGGGGAAAAGGTTCGGACCGAGGAAACTGAGAGAGGGGGGGCACGTGTCGAGCACTGCGTGTGTCCACGCACCCCACCTCCATACCGAAAACTGAAGAAGTTATTCTACTGTCGGACGCAATGCATATAAGGCTTTCTGAGAAAAAGAGAAGTCGAGACAAAAACACGGTCAGAAAAGAGCGGAAAGAAGATCATATCCTCAGAAAGCGACGATGCGGATGAAGAATAGAAATAAAGAAAAAAAGATTGAGGGCTCTCATTGCCATCCGTTTGAACCAGAGAATCCCTCCTAATCAATTGCTGGGTGTGAGTGAAAAAAATACGAGACTAACAGACTTCAGGTTGCCAGAACTCTAACTCTAGTCAGGTAGGTTAGCAGAGAGAGAGTGCTGGAGGCTCTCTAAAGAGAAATACAGAAAGAAGGAAAAGAGACCTGTCGATGGAGCTCATACGAAGCCACCAATCAACTGCGAGTGAGGACTTCTTATGGTTCGGTTAGTGCGGAAGGACGTGGGAGAGTCAAGAAAACGAGGGGGGGAAGAAGAAGGGAGCCTGGCCGATAACGGACTCGGTCCTGCAAAGTCTAGCAGGTTGAGGGATCGGGGAGACAGCTGGCAAGGGGGGGGGGGATACTGAATAGGGAAAGGAGGGGAAAGGCCGGCGACGGGGCCGGTTCAATTAGTAGAGCTTAATAGGCGAGTGAATGTGGGCCGATTTGAGTTTAAAATGCGAAAGCTAGTAACGAAATACGTTTTGTGGGAAATCTCAGAGGGGGGGGGGGGAAGGGACACGGAGAGATGCGGAAAAGGGAGGGATGTCGTTTCCAAAAAGGATATTACCGTTCTAGAAACGTTTGCGATCTATGTGAAAAATCTCGGGATTGCTATGCAGCGTCCAGGAATGAAAACAGCTGGAAGAAAACAAACAACGGTAAGGAAAGATAGAAAATCTAAAACGGTTGAGAAGAAGGGGCCAAAGCCGCAGGCCTCGGGGGGGTCAAATCGCCTCGCAAGAGACTATCTCCGCAAATCATTCCCGGTTACAAACCGACGCATCACTGCTCACAAAAGGCATTAAGGACGAAAAAGGGAGAAGGGAAAAAAGAGGAGCGTTTTCCCATATTTTCTGGGTAGAAAACGACCATCGCCCCGAAATCTCTAGCGGTGACGCGACAGAAGAAATACGGGGACTCGAGAACATTAAATAGAAAAACTCACGATTCTACCGGCGGCGCATCGAACACTTCCGCTCGAGTGGTGAAGGGGAGACACTGCAGGGACTCGCCCAGGGAGCCTGGAGACTTGAAGAAGCGGGAAAAAGGCCTAAGACGTAACATCGCAGGACTAAACTACGCAGCGAAGTTTGGGGACGTCGTTGAAAGAGAAAACAAAGGGAAGAAATCGGTGCAGGGAGGAGGTTAGAAGGGAAAAGGACGTAAGCAGAAGAAAAAAGGTCCTCTAGCTACATAAAGGGAAGGGTTTGTAGCGCATATTTTGGGGATCTATATGCGAGAGGGGGAAAGGGGTCAAAGGCACAGCGGAGGGGAGGGCTCTGGAGCGTTTGTAGGTCCCACGCTTACTGAAACATCAAGATCTTCAGGGGAGAAGAAAAAAAGGGAAACAGCAGTCCACTCTCGCTGGGATGAATGGATCTATCGTTTCATTAATAACGGAAGTGGGGGTGGTTTCACCTAAGGAGTTTGTAAGGGAAAGCATCTCGAAAAGAAGGGGACGGGTCAACAATTCATCTTTTCGCTTGAGGTGGTAGGGCCCAAAACGGCTTGACCTCCACTGTTCACCTACTCAGCGGGGAGGAAGAGGTCGAACATCGGAAACTGTCACGACAGTAAAGCTATTCATCAATTTTACGCTACGAACGGCTTGGAGATTCCCAGCGAAAAACTCGAAATTCCGCCGTCGCCGAGCTGAGGGGAGGCTGTGGAGAAAAAATAAGAATTTGTTATCCGGATAGATATAAAGGGAGAAGTCGGTTTCAGGACAAAGCCGAGATCCTGTTACTTTCTCCAACCACTCATTGCAGGGAAGGCCGTTAAGAGTGGGGGCACGCGGAACAGGGGAGGAATGGGGAGTGGCGGGAGGAAAAGAGAAAAAGAAAATATTACGTCCAGTCTCCCCGAGGATGCAAGCCATTGACGCGAACGCCGAAAGGCTAGCGAGTAAGGTTGCTCTAGCACTGGGTGAAATTTTTAGTCTTCGTGAGGGGGGGGAAACATAAATGTATGGGGGCAAAGAAAAGAGGGAAACTGTTCGCTCCTGGTAAAGCCGGCACAGGAACCGACATTAAGGATCAAAAAGACCAGCAGGAGGTACGGCAACCAGAGGAGAGGGAAAAAATAAAAAACGAGCACTTCGAGAAAGCCTTATTCAATATTGATCTGACCAATGGCCCCAACAGGGGGACTGGGTGACTCAAGGGGGGAAGAAAAGGAAGAAGAGGGAGGGGGGGGGGAAGGGTCCAGGTTTCCTCCTTATAGATTGAGGGTCGTTTCTAGTAGTCTGGTATCTGGGGGTGCGTAAGGGCGAATTGAAAGTAACTTTTGAGGAGTGGGAAATTTCAATGGTTACTCCGTTATCAGAGGGTTCGCAGAAGATCGTCCAGGAGAAGAAAACGGGGAAATGAGGGGGGAAAATCGACCGTCCAAATAAAACACGAGGGTGCTGAAAAACTACTTGGACCTATAGGGGTTTTAGGAAAGGAGAGATTTCCAGATCGAGGAGGGGGCTTGGGGGAGGAAGAGGGGAGGAATGAAATAGGAGTGCTTAAAAATTTAATTCGTTTTGCGGGAACATCAGGGAGTTGATTAGGTTGAGATTGGAGAAACTTCGACGAACGAAAGAAGATCTGCAAGCAGGACCAGGCTCAAAAATCGACGGAAGAATAGGAGAGAACGAGGTCGTCATAAAAACATTAGTCCTTTCATCGTAAACTGCGCAACATTCGGCGGCAGTAGGGGGGTTTCAAAAGGAAGTAATGGGGGTGACACGGAGGGGGAGGGGAATTAGGGATCTCAGACTCATCAGTCGGAATCGTTCGTCTATATGTGATGGACAAGAAGGGAAAGGGAAAAGACGGTGGAGCTTTGAGGTGGAGGGAATGGGAGGTAAGGGATTCTATGAACCCGGAAGCTAAAGTTCGAAGAGGCCCACATATCTACGTGACCGGACTCTTCCGCGTGGAAGAGTGCTGGTAAACGGAGGGAAGAAGAAGGATCTGATTTTTGCCTGGTCAGGTGTTCCGTTTTTTTACTCTAGGAGGATGGTTTCGGCGTGGATAGATAAAATCGTGAGGAAGAACGTCACCCCGGAGCTTCCATGATCTGTTCGAAAGGCGAACGCTCACTCCACTCAACAAAAAATGAGTAGGTAGAATTTAAAAAATGGAACAGGGGAAGAATCTAAATAGCTTCAACTGGGGGAGAACGGTATCAAGAGTGGAAGATCGGGAAAAAAGAAGAAAAAGAAATCAAAAAAAAGGAATCAGACCATCCCAATCCATATAAGGCTGTTAACTGTGTCTAGAACTAACTATGCATCAGAGAGGGAGGGAACAAAGACTTAGATAGAAGGGACCCCAATAACCTTTTTTTAAAACAGCCAACCTCTACAAAGTCATAAAGAACATCAACACTCGCAACTCAGGGGTTTCAAGGGAGACGAGTGTAAAGAGGAGTTGGGCGCTAAACGCTTAGTAACAATGCGAGAACCAGAATCCCGCCACCCGTCAGGCAGTGTAAGATGGACCTGAGGGGATGAAAAATGGCAACAAGCATTTCTGCGCGAGGGGAGAAGTGGGGCAATATTCAACACTTGGTCTTAGACCTGTTCTAGTGGTTCGTCCATACTTCCTGTTGAGCCGCGAGGGATCAGATGCGGGCTTTCAGGCTAGAATGGAGAAGTCTCAAAAGTGCAGCAAGGGGGAAAGAAAAAAAAAAGAAGGCAAAAGCTGTCATCATTACTCAAACCGGGGGGGACTCTACCGCCCCCATATCCGGATCGGGCGGGGGCTTGCATAAAAAAGGGAGTGGGGTCCCAAGTAGTTTTGCCGCCAAACGTGGTTTCTGGGGAGGGATAGTCGATCCATCGGGAAAAAGGTGAAGGGGATAAGGGGAGGGTAAAGGAAAAGCGGCGGGGGCTCCCGGGGAATACGTGACCTGGCATCTCACACGTAAAAGACCGTCCCGACGCTGAAGTGAAAGACAACTAGCACGCAACTAAAGAGAACAAGACATACTCTACGGAGGACCGTTCCCATCACCAAAAGTGGACAGAATTGCTATCTTTTCGTCTAACTGAGAAACAACTCGAGGCCTTGCGCAAACACCTGCAGAGACTGGGAGGGGGGAAGAAGGGGAGGAGACGGGGAAAGAAGGGAATTGGTAAATCGTCCGCTCTAAACGGTCCACTAATGGGTCGCGAGAATGGAATTTATTCATGGCGCATTTTAAAGGAAGCAAAAGGCACGGTGAATGGGGGAGGGTTGGGTCATTCTCCAGGTGCAATCGCATCCAAAGCAATGTCTTGCCGCAAACACGCCCTCGGTAGTAGTAAGGGCGCGGTGCGGACAAGACGGGTGGAGGAAGAGACAAAACCGTGTTGTAGATTGGGCGAATCCGTCATCTCAATCCAACAGTAAAAAGCGAGAAAAGAGAAAAACGTACAAGAGTGGTTGAGAAAGACAAGGGGGGGGCAGCTTGGGTTTCCGATGGAAGGGGTCAAGGAGTATGCGGTATCAAGGGGGGAAGGGGGGGCCGTCCAGAAAACAAGAAAGAGCGGCGATCGGAATGAAAATGGTCTATGTCGAGTCGTTTTCGGACTGGGGGGACATAAATCTACAATGGAAAAACAAGGGAAGATCGTCGGAAGTCGGTGAAATGGTGGAGAAGGGGGAGAACTCGTGACTAGATCGTCATTTCCTTGGAAGAAGGAAGGAGTTTGCCTCCCCCCGCCATCCGCCGACGAAAATTGACGTTAAGAGTCCTTCGAGCCCGGGCGGAAAACTCCGCGAACACAAAAAAGGGTTTAGATTCTATCTTCAAACGTCTAGATAAGCAGGCCAAAGGAGGGGAGACAGAGTCTACTAACTAAATTGTCTCGGAACATGACTCCTATAAAATCCCGCCCCAACACAGGGCAATCCTGCCGAGGGGCGGGAGGTGACTAAGCAAAGGCTCCAAGTACAGTCACAAAGCTTGCTGCATCCGAACTCTAGGGGATGGATGCTCTATACCTGGTGTCATCTTACCTTCGACGCGAAAAAGAAAGACGAGGAATGAGAAGGAAGGAGAGCTAAGACGAAACGCGAGTTGCTATGGACGGTACCTTCGGATTTTCGAGGTTTCTGGGAAAGGTTGAAATTCCTAGAAGTCAGGTACGACCTGCGAAAAAAGAATATAACGGGGGAATCGGGATGGAAAAAAGTAGGGGAGGAGGTCGCATGTTACTAATCCAGAATCTTCGACGGGTCCGAGGTATGGGTAGCTCGCACGGTTCCATAGACTGAGTACGATGATTAACTGGGGAGAGTGGAGTTGAGCAAAAAGAAGGGGAACACGCGCCATCTTGTTAAAAGGACATCGGTTTGGTAAAGCCGGAATGAATTGCTGGGTGGAAGGGAGTGGCTGTCGTTTCAAAGGGAGGATACCGTCCAGGGACGACGTTGCAAGTGTGAATGAGGAAGGAGGGGGGGGGAAGAGTTGGAACGAACCGACGGGAATCTCTCTCTCCACACTGGGGGTAGTAGGAACGGAGTCTTCAGTCGGTGGGGTCAGAAAGATGGGCCAAGCGGCATCGAAGAATATTTTGGGGAAACACGCGCCGAAATCGGAAGCGCAGGGCAAAAATTACAGGGGACCACCGCCCGAGAAAATAAAGAGCACAAAACTCCGGGGGCGGGGGATGGGGAAACCAGAGGGGGCGTATTTTCCCAAGAATCAGGGGGGTGGGAAATATGGGATGGTTATTAACGACATGCTTCCCGGCATCGCGATCGACAAATAAAAACCTGCAGCGGTACTTACCACTAAAGGTCACCGGAGGAAAGATGAGGGACGCTCCCATACCCGTCCGCGTCCTGTCAGGGGGGGGAAAGAGTCCCAGGCGCTTTCAAGGTCAGGGTATAGGGAGGAGAAGAAATCAAAACTTCCAACTCGATAGAACATCCTGCAGGACTCAAGGAGAGCAAGGGGGGGGGGGGGAGGGTACGATCTTGAAAACAGCTCTCACCCCAGGAAGGAGTGGAGGGAGTTCAAGCAGGAAGGAGAAGGGACGCAAAATCAAAACGTGAAGTACCTCCAACTCGGTGAACGCTGAGCTTTGTGGCTGCAGAGGAGCGGGGTTGGAGTAGGGAGAGGGGTTAATGGAGAACACGGGCGCCTGTCTCAGCGTGGTTACCCAAACGCTTTACGGAACCAATAAGTCGGAGACGGAAAAAGCGACGGTAAAAGATAAAAGATTGTCGGCTAGGGGAAGGATCTGAGAGGACGTGGCAAGGCTCGCAAAAAATTGTGGGTGTGCCGAAGGGGGGGAAAGAACTCAGGGCTCGCATGATCAGAAAAAAGAAAGAATCACATCTTCAGCAGGGGAAGGAAAAATGGATGAGGGGGGGGAGAAGAAACAGAGTCTCGTTCAACTAAAAAAACGATATCTTCTTCACGAGAGAAGGGCCATGTCACAGAAAGGTAAAGAGAAAGGAGAAAGGAGCAATGGCTCGATCAGAGGGCAGATGGGGAAAGAAGGCAATCAGACCCTCTACCATTACCCAGTCATTCTGATCGCATCGGGCGCGGTAAGCTCCAAGCAAGAACCTAGTGTGATCCACTTAGATAAAGAAATAACTCGCGGAAGGAAAAGGCAAGAGAAAAAACGATATAGTTCAGGGAGTAAAATCTTTAGGCTTTAAGAAAACTTGGTGAGCAAGGACTGTCGTCTTTGTGGAGGGCGGCGGTCGGCCCGCACACAATTGAAAAGTAGTGCTCAAACCCCCCAATGGAATCCTGCAATCAACCTAGGGAAAAAAGGGGATCGAAAGACGCGGGGGAGGGAGAGACAAGAACGAGGGGGGGACGTCTATTGACCATCCCCGACTGGAAAGAGAAAAAAAGCCCACTTTAAAAAGTACTGGGAGTTCCGGGGGAAAGCTCCCTTGAACCGCCAATACCTTCTCAGCCGACCCGATTTAGTGGCCACGGAGCGAGGAGGGGGGATTTAACCCTCCAACCTTCTGACCCGGGGAGAGAAAGCATGAGGATTGTATGAAAGGGGGGGGGGGGAAGAGGCAAAACGAAGCTAGGTGGGAGCAATTTATGCAACAGGCAACACAAGGGGAATGGGGTCTGAAACTTCGGTGATGGGAAATGGGGGCGGGTTGCCTCCTTGAGGATGGGAGGGGGTAGAGTAGAGGGGCAGTAAGAAGTCGTGGGGAGGGAAAGGAGGGACCTTTGAGACTTGGATTGACTGGGACTTTCACAGGTAAGATTATACTTCTTGCGTGGGTGCGAGGACCGGGGTGAGGAAGGGACATATCGTGAAGGGTGGAAGGGGCCGTCAAAAACGCCTAAGTTCACCCACCTATTTTTCGGCCAAAACTTAAACACGTATCAAAGGGGAGGATAGTCAACGTGCAGCATCAGTAAGAGCATTAGCGCAGGCGAAGGGAGGGATATAGGTCCTTTATTAGATTTGCTGAACGCTAAGGGCTTTTGTTTCTGTCAAAAAAACGTTTGAAGTGGATGGGTAATTTAAAAAAAAGGGGTGGCAAAATCAGAAAGAAAAAGAACCGACCAAATCACAAGAGTAGGCGAAAAGGGAAAGCTAGGCCGCACCTCGGGGGACGTTCTCTCAGACTACATTTCTGGAATAGGGGAATCGACGGACCTTAAGTCGGGCATGCAATGCCAGCTTGAAAAGGTCTGGTCCAGGTAAAAAGGCCTGGACAGGAGTTCAGGGGGGTAGGTGAGAAAGGGGGACTCAGTCGCTCTGAGTAACATCATCTGTGACACAATCCGGGAAGAAATACACCGCGGAAAGTGAGGGTTCTGGAAAGGTAGAAGTAGACTGTTCCGAGGGGCCAGAGAAAATAAGGCCTCGGGATAGGGGGGGGAAGGGGGAATAGCAGAGAAGGAAGACCCCTCCTCTTCAAAAGTCGCAAAATCGTTATTGAGCAAGCAAAGGAAAAAAAGAGTAAGAGGGGGTGGTGGGGACCTGGGGGGCCTAGGTAGGAGTGTGACGCAAGAGGGGGGGGGAGGAGGGGGGGAAAGTCGAGCACCCTGGTTGATGCAAACTTTGAACCACCGTGAAGAGAACATGAGCTTGGCTACAATTGGGAAGAATCTCAAGATCAAAAAAAACAAAGGGGTTAGAACAGATATAGATTTAGGAAAGGAGAAAAATCTGATTTCCCGGTCGAAAACGTTCATCACCTTGGGGGAAGACGACAACCAACACAGCAAAGCGAGTGGGAACACTTCCTAAAGAAAAAGCATATACCTTCCAGGAGGAGGAAGTGTGTCGCCGAACACTAGCCGAGGGAAGAGGAGGGAAAACAGCGTAGGGACTTAAGTTATCCAACAACTACAGGACCGTGTTGGCCTAGCCCTCGGCAAAAGAGCGGAATACCGGAACCGGGGGAAGAACTAGGGTCCTAAACTGTTGGTCAGTACCAGGGGGAAACTGAGGAGAATTAGTTGAAACAGAAAGAATCAGCCCTCGATTAGCTGCCACTACCCTAAGCAAAAGAAACCGTCCAGAAAGGGGTAGATTACCGGGCTGAAGCCGAAGGAATGAGCAGGAATTGCATGAGAGCGTTGAAGAGTTGAAGAGGAAAAAGAAGGGGGGAGGACGCTCGGGAGAGCCGAGGTCTTGCCATCGAGGCCTTGAAAAAGTCTTGATCGAGCGGGACGTCGTTTGTCGGAGGGAATGTCGCAAGAGAAAATCCTCAAGAAAGGAGGGGCAAGAACAAAGAGGGAAAAGAATACATCCCTGCAATGACATGCATGCAGCCCTGATAGGTCTGGAAGAGACACGTTCTGACCAAAAAAAGGGACTCGGAGATTGGCCCACGTAGGTGGAAAAAAAAAATCGGGGGGAGGAAGCGGCTGTGGAGGGGCAAGAAAGGGAAAAGGGGGGGGTCCAGGGTTTCAAGGTCTTTCTTCATCCATCCTCGGCGGGGTCATATGACCATGGGAAAAGCCCATCGTAGAAGAAATAGAAAGGAAAAAGAGGTCAAGCCACGAGAGAAAAAACAAGAACGAAGAGGGAAAAAAAATCGGAGAAGGGCCACCGTTCCCATCACCGACTGGGACGGTCAGCAATTCTCCCGTTCATACAAAAGGAAAAAAACGACCTTCAAGGGGGGAGCGGCCCCAAAATTGAAATATCTTGTCAGCAATATAGGGAGAAGGGAGTAAGCTCATGGGAAATGCTAAATGGTGCCACGATGCGTAGGAGGGAAAATGGAATTAAGCAAACGGGGGGACAGCGGAAAGGGAAAAGGGAGAGGAGGGGGGGATTTCGTAAATTTATGCAATCTCGGGACTACGGCCCGGTTTGACTTGCCTCAAAAAAAAATCGCGAGTATGAATCCTTGGGGAAGGAGGGAATTGGATGGGCATCGGAGCGGGGGAGCGAAGGGGGGGGAGAGGGCCCGACGACGCACAATCTACAGAATCTTCATCAACTACCTTCACCGTAATAGGGGTGGAGAAAGGGACAGCCATCATCGATTTGGACGCATTCAAGGAGGAGGAAATTATATCCTGGGGGTGGAGGGGGGGGGAGGAAGAAAGCACGATAGCATAGGCGGATCGGCACTTAATTTCTATGTCAGATAGGTTCGTCTGGGGGGGGAACTCCAATCGGGTAGAATCGCCCCAAGTGATTAATTGAGGAGGGAGGGGAAAAATTCGGTGGAATGGCGATGTGGGGGAGAGGGGGAAGGTAGACGGTTGACTACTCCGGTGAGGCCTCCCCCATCAAAACAGACCGAAGCCGAAGATGTTATCAAAAGGAAGGATGAAAGGAGTATCCGTCTTTCGCAAACCCGTACAAGGAAAAACCAACACCGGGAGAAAGAAGGCGGAGAAGATCCAAGACAGCTTATGCAATTAAGCGCGATACTCGGGGGTTGGCTCCAGTCCCGTGGAGAAACAAGAGCAACAAAAGCCGAAGATGGATGGAGAAAATCACTAAACGATCCCCATTTAGCAGCCCAAAAAGGGCTCCCTAAATCTCGGCAGGGGTCAAGGCTCTAGAGGAACCTTAGAGGGGTCTTACGGGAGGGTCAAGGGGAAGGGACGGCTCATCACCGAAAACAAGAAGGCAAGAAAAAAAGGATCATAACGACACACCCGCTCTGCGATGGGGAACGATAAAGCAGGATTTTCGAGGAGGGCAGGTAAGTGGTTTTGATGAGGAAAGAAAAAAAGGTCGAATCCGCGAAAGAATGGGCAGGAAGGAAGGTAGGGGCCTTAAAACGAGATCACATTTTCGGATCGGGCAGAAAGCGGCAATGCATCTTGCGCCGGGCCTGGAGGGAGGTCCGTCGCGTTGGAAGTATTACTAGGCGAAGAGTGAACTGGGGGAAAAAGGGAGTGTGGAAGGACAAGCCCAGATTTTACCCTGGATCGGTTGGGAAATCGCATCGGGTGGGGTGGACAGGAAAGGTGTTTGGGTGGCGCCGTATTCAGTCTTTTAAGGGAACGTATGACAGTCGAGGAAAAGGGTGAACGAGCGATGGGGGACATGACGAAATTTGGAAAAGGAGGGAGAAAAAAAAGACAACGGTGAAAACTAAGCAACAACACCATTGGGAAGGATAACTGAGTAAGGTTTTCGCAGCCTGGCCAGGGAGTGTCCTAAGGGGTTTAAAACAACAGAATCGTAGAGTCGAGAGGAAGGCTGTCCTTGCCAGGTGGGAACACAGACAGCAAGACTAAACACTCGCCACAAACGAGTTACATTTCCGGCCAAGGGTCACAAACTCTTTCGATTGAACAAAAAGATTCTAGGACCGGTCGGGGGGAGAGAAAAAAGCCATCTGCCCAAAGGATCCGATCGGGAAAAAGGAGGAGAGAGGGGACTAACATCTCTAAGGCTTCGGCCACTCTCACGATGCCGGGCCGCTTGCCTCGACAGAACCTGAATACGGGGGGGCAAGGCAAGAAGGTACTTTGCGGGGGAAAAGGGCTGTCAGGCTGGATCTACGTGCCGAGGAACTCACTCCTACGCAAAAAACAGAAAAAATCTGCCACTCGCCATTGCGAGGGGTTTTGAGTCGTATTATAATCGTTTCTGGTAGTCAGAGATCAGGTGCAAGAGGTATGGCGAAGAAAAGACAAGCTAAATCACTAAAGTCTAACGAGCTACCATAATTCCGTCTATGGAGACGCTTAAGATTTGGAACTGATCTAAGAGGGGGGGTAAGGACGGCAGAGGTGGACAAAAGGAGGAGGAGGAGAGGGGAAAGTGGTAGGTCCCAAGAGATGGGAGCGCTCCAATCTTCCGCTTCCGCGGGGCGCTAGATGGAATCAAAGGTGGGGCTCGGAGGGGTAGATATAGGGGGGAAAATAACGTCGTGCATCTCTAAAAACGGGTGTGGGGTGGGGGGAGGCGAAGGGTTTGGAACTCCGTGCGTACCTACGGACGTGAAGAACTCCTTCTTGGAGGGAAAAATGATTTGACGGGGGGGGAGGGGGAAAAGGAGGAGCTTCAACCCCTGGGGAACATGAAGCAGACTTTCAAAGAGTTTCGAAACTCACTATTTCACAGGAGTAAAGAGAAGAAATACGTAATAAAACTTTTTTCTCATTCCCCTCTTGGGTATGCCCATCAGGAAAACTCCTATAGGACAACATGGCAAAAAATATCCGGATGGAAGAGGGAGTGGATTAGCGACCAAAACTCCTCAATGTGGATCACGGATATGAAAAAAACGGACCACTAAGGTATAAGCAGAGGATGGAAAAAGAAAGCCAGAAAAAAAATATGGAAGGAACAAAACAAGCGGGAAGAAGGGGCGGGGTATGCTTTGCTCTCTTCCTGAGTTCCTAACTGGCGGCGGAAAGCCCCAGAGACAACCAAGGATTCGCTCAGTTCTCCGCCGATACAACATGGGGGGCAACGTTACCTCCAAGGAAGATACGGAGGCGTTGCTTCACTACTGTGGATTGAGGCGTTTCGAGGAGGAACAAAAAAAGACCTGGAAGGTAAAGCGGAAACAAAAGCAAAAGAAGGTGACTTCGGGAAGAGGTGAAGTAAAAAAAAGGACCAAGGAAAGAAAAGCAAGTCTCAACTCCCGCATTTTCGTTTCCCCGGAGACGCGGCTGGACTCCTCCCCGGTAGCAGCGAATCATCGAACGCCAGGATCTTAAAAGGGGGGGGCCGGGAAAATTGAAGGGAGGTGGGGACCAGTAATCATAGCGCGCATGGGTGGACTGAGTGATGGGGAAAAAGGGGATGGCGAAGTGATGGTGATTTGTCATGGGGACTAAGGTGAAGTAGGGGTTCGTATTCGTGGGGAAGGAAAAGTCCGGAGAAGGGAGTGGAGAAGGGGGAGATGGCAACATGTTACGCCTGTATTCAGCCTCAGGGGGGGGAGACCGCCTGAAAGGAGCTTTAAAAATGAGGCCCTGAGGGGGGAAGGGAAGAATGAAGGAGAAACCAAGGCTTCCAAACTCAGCGAGACCACTATCACTCTTGAAAAAGGGTCACTTGCCTCTGAAACAGATGGAAATAGGAGAAAAAGGGGGGGCTATGTACTGATGGTAAGGGTGAGACGGAGAAGGGGGTTCTTTGTGCTTTTCCCATCCGGGTGCCGTGAATTAGTGAATTGTTAGACACTTCAGATACTACACCTTCCCTCGCTCTAGCAAACGGCATCAAACGAAGGCGCTGGCCGAACCAAAGCCAAAAACCAAAACAAAAAAACCCCAAACCACGTCGCATAGTCTTCATCTTGCAGACGCTCGTCAGGAGGGAGGTACTAAATTGCAACAGGCTTGCAACAGGAGCTTCGTAAACAGGGAAAGGGCTTTGGTCGGGGGTTAGGGTCGCGCAAAAGCAGGGTAAGACATTCAGGAGAGAAAGAAGGAGGGAAATCTGTCTAACCCCTCTCCCGTTCAGTTTTCGGAGAAATGAAATGTACCAGGGAAAACCGGTCCTGAGAGGGGGTTTCGGGTCTCAAGATAGACATAAAAGGAAAAGAAAGAAGCGAGGGTAAAAGCGTTGTGGGGAGGGCAGAGCAACGTCCCGAAGGCGGGATGGGAAAGTTTTAGTCTTGCCTGGTGTGGACGGGAGAGCGTGGGGGGGGGCGGGAGGGTATCACCGGCATTTTGGACACGTGGTCTAACACAGGGGGGGACTCGGTCCATGATTGTGAAACCCTGGGCAGAAATAAACTAGACAACAACAGTCAATGTAATTTATGCAAAGAGAACAGCTAATGGTACTGGGAAAAGAAAGGGCAGAAAAAAAGGATCTCCTAAGACAAAAACGCCCACAATGTCCACACGGGTTCAACTCCACCTGCACCATCCAGACTAAAAACTTAGAGAGGGGCGCGAAAGACTGGGAAGCAAAGAGCTGGCGGGAAAAGAGTGGGAAGGTATTCGTCTACGGTCCTGAGGCAAGTCGATCCCTCGCACAGCTACGGCTAATGACCTACACTAAACAGGCCCCGCGTGGTTCAGTCGCCAAATGTCACTCAATCGTTTACCGACCGCGGGGAGAATGAGGAAGAGCGAGGATAACCTAATCCCTACCCTTAACCCACGACTAAGATACTCTTGCTGAAGAGGGAAATGGGGACAGGACCGTCATTTAGATTCGATGCAAGATTAAGCCGAATTCTCTACCTGGGGGGGATTCGAAGTTCTTCACGAGAGGGAAGGGTTAAACGAACGCTTGGAGTATTCGGGCGTGCCGTTCTTCGTGGAGCAAAATAGAAAAAAGCAGAACAGTCCGGCTGTAACGCACAACGAAAAAAGGGAGGTCGCAGCTCATCCAGGACTCGATAGCAAGCGGAGATCAATCGGAAAGAGGGCGGAATTGGTCGGAAATGGAGGGGGGGGTCACGTCCACTTAGGTTTTCTCACGGGGTTTATACGGCGTCGGGCCTTCATAAGCCTAGTTTCACAGTATCCAGTGGGTCACGGGAGGGAGGTGACTACATAGAGGGAGAATACGGTGGGAGTTCACACGCAAGCGAAAGGGGAAAGAAAATCTCAGGAAAGAAGAAACTATCTACGCCGCGTCCCTACATCTGTACCCAACTCCCTCTAAAGACAAAATCCCGGAAATAACCATTGAGGTCATAAACATGAGAGGCGGAACGGCGTGACAAAGAGACGGAAGTTGCGCGGTACCAATTGAAGATCAATTGGCGTTAATCACTTGAGCGCCGGGCAGATGCTGAGGTGAAATATCAGCTCGAAGGGAAACGAACGGGGGGAAAAGTTGGATTGCCAGGCACGAAAGTGTGAAAAAAAAAAAGAGGTACACAAGACTTGATTCGTTGTGTCCGCTTTCGCAAGGGGGTGTCAATCAAAGGCCTCACCATCCCCGTGGGGAGGGCCGGGAAAAAAACCCTCAGTCGTAGGGAAACTGGACGGAAAAGGAAAGGAGAGGGGACTTGTGGGGCTTTGGGGACGCAGCCAAAGTCGCAAGGAAGTAAGAGAAGCGCAAGACCGAAAGGAAAAGAAAAAGGGGTTGGGAAAGCCGGGCCTCTAGGTTGGAGATGAAATTTCAAGATGCATCTTATATAAGGTGTAAAAAGAGGCTATTGGGAGCCGGGACAGGCAATAATCCTAACGGCAAGCGGACAGTGGGAGGCGAGGGCGTTGGGGCGGAGGGGGAAAAAGCGGCGAAACGAGAAAGGTGCATTACTCGCTTGAATGTTTTGAGAGGCGATGTTCGCGCGTGAACTTCTCGTCGGTTGCACGGGGGGGAAAGTACAACCTCTTCCAGCCACATCCCAAACCAAACAAAACGAAGAGAATGAAAGAGAAGAAGTAGGAGGAAAGGAAAAAATCGGGCAACTCCTCTAAAAAACCAACTTTTTCGTCGATCAATGCCACGTACAATCGAGATCAAGAAGAGACTCTCAGGGGAGGAGGAATCTACCGAGAGCGCGAGACAAACGAAAAAAGGAGGGTAATCCGAAGTGGGGAGACAAACTCCCGAAACGTCTCCTCTTGTTGATGGGAAATAAACGCACGACGCGCTCCCTGAGAATCATCAAAAGCGCTCCGAACTTGCGGCGGGGTGACTTCGGACATGTAAGAGGAGAAAAAAAAAGATGAAACATCACCATCCGGCGAGCGCTGCATCAAACGATCTCGAAGAAGCCACCCAAGGATCTAGTGCAACAGAAGGGGGGGGGGGCAGGGGGATGGGGAAGAGGGGAGGGGAAGGGGATTTCGATCAAATTAGACCCGACTGCCCTGCGCGTGCCGAAAACGGACGTTCAGACTGCCAAGGCAAGCGGAAAGGAGTCTTCAAAAATGGATGGCAGAGGGGAAAAGGAACTTATTCCCGTTTCCAGGATTACGGAGGAACCGATCGGATGGAACTGTTGAATTGTAGTTGGGGAAAAACCCAGCAGGGACCCACGGCTCCCGAGGTTGGAATCGCCATCGGTTTTCAAAGGTGAAATTCGTGGGGGACGTGAGTGGAAAGGGGAAAAAAAGGACATTAGAGAGTTCTATTTGTTAAACCAATCTCTGCTAGCAACGAGGGTCAGACTTGCAAACCGACTTTGAAGAGACCGAGAAAAAAAAAGGAGGTAAAAGACTCGAATGAGAGGGGGAGGCAGGAATTGCCAAAAGTTGGGGGGTTGTGAAACGGTCCTCAAGTCTAAGAGACCTGGCATCCGTTCCCTTTGGACACCACAGAAATCACGTGACGAAAACGGCCATGGAGGTCCTTCAAAAAAGATGGCGAGGTCCAAATAGGCGTGACAAATAAAGGGGGAGGTTAGTCTACGACATCTTCCGACATAATGGTAACGCGCTAAAATAAGGGAAACGGGGGACAAGGACGTCGGCACAAAAGGAGCAAAAGAAAATGGGAAAGGGAATCGAGGGAACATTACTACCTGCCGCTGACTTGGGCTGCAAGGGGGAAACAGCGAAGGCATCATGTATCGAAGGTCACAGAGAACGGCTAAGACGAGCGCCAGCCCAGAGGTCAACAGAGCTGGGTGGAGGGATGGAGAGAACATAGGTAAGCGATAGGGGGCGAGGTGAATTGGATTTCACTGGAAGCGAAAAGAAAGAAATCAGAGATAAGGGACTCGAAAGGAAAGGCCGAGAAAGGGAGGCAGAGCTTTTTGAGCGAAGAAGGCTGGGTGGATGCAGGTGGCGTTTTGCACAATCCAGCAATGGGAAATTCGGGGTGAAGTGTTCCCGCGGGACGGGGAGCGGGACCAATAATCGGCGTACTAGAAAGCCTAGAGTCATAAGCGTCTCATTTGAGGAATATGAAGAGGGGTATTGGAAGGCCATACTAAGGTGTGGGTGGGGGGGTTCTAAAGAGTGGGGGCCGGAAGCCGGTGGGAGAACGGAGACTGGAAGATCCATCTCTAGGGTTGAGATTAGGGGGCGGCCCTCAAACGCGGCGGAGTCCCGGCCAAAGAAAAATCCGGCTTTTTCAGCAGGGGCGACAATCGAAAGATCACGCATGGAAAGCGAACGACAATGGGGGAGCGGGGGGAGGAGGAGCCTGGTTAACTCAATAAAACTCAGGCCACATGCCAGGGGGCAGGATATCGACGAGCAGGGAATGGGGGCTCTCCCACTCTTGGCAAAGGATAGAATGAAGGGTAATGGACCAAAAAAGGCAAGAGGGAAAGGGGAGTCAAACAAACTCTTTACGTTAAGGGAGGGTAGGGATTGGCTCGCTTAATTTAGGAGTGAGATGGCGGCGGGAAGGCCACAGAAAAAAAATCTCTTCGTAAGGAAAAAATTGGGAAGTGGCAAACAGAAACGCCCAAGAAAACCCTCCCTATGGGGAGGTTGTCTAGGAACAAAGTTATGTGTTGGGGAGTTCGTGAGAGGGAAACTTTGAATGGAAGAGAAAAAATCAGCGTCAATTAAACCTTGTTCGCTTCCATGTAAAAAAGCTCAATCGCATTCAATCGGCCATTCGCACGGAAAACAGGGCGGGGGCCGAGGGAGGAAGGAAAAAATAAGAAAGGAGAGAAGACTGCTCAATCCTCTGATTCATTGATGACCAGTTTGGTGAACAAAACCATTGAAGGTCTATTTGTTACGGCAGTTATCACAGAGCGAAGAGGAAAGCGGAGGTGAAATGGGAAGGAAAAAATGTCACCTATATTAAGGGGTGAGGGGGGTCGATGTCCCGAGGTAATAGGTCGTGGAGGAAGGGAATGAAAGACGCATTTTCTAGGGGGAAGCTGGGCAGGGAGAGACAAGGAGAGACTTTGTAGAAGACAGGGCCGCCGGCAGGAGATGCAAAGGGGGAGGGGCCTGATGAACGAACTCCTGGCCAACCCAACGAGTGGCAGGGGCGAAAAAGGAGAAAGGTGTATGGCTAGCAGGTGCGCGCTTCCTAGCTCCAGGTCGGAGGGGATCGAAGGGGGATGGAGAGTAAGTTTCGGACGACAGGGGGGGGAAGAAAGTTAGGGGTCGACGTTGCTGGTTAGGTTGAGGGTTGTTGGGGGAAATGACGCCCCAGAATCTACGTCTACAAAAAGAGCTGGCTCCGCCAGGGGTGAGTCTCAGCGCATGAATTCATATTGCAAATCAATCTAATGGTTCCGAGGATAATAGGGGAGGAATGGGAAACGCTCTGAACCCGGGACTGGGGGGCGATTGCAAGATACTCAGCGGCTCTCGCGGCGCTAACCGGGGGGGGAAGGGAGGACAATCAATGAACAAGAAGGAAGCGTGGTTTCGGTACAAGGGAGTCTGGGAAGTGCCGATGGAACGAGGAAAAAACGCCGCTCGGTTGTAGAAGATAATGAAGAAACGGGGGAACGGCGCGCCCAGCCCGCCTCGTGACGTGCCCCCTAATAATGTTAGCTTTTTATGGGGTTTGTTTTCTGACTTGAAGGGGGTGTTTTGGGTGAGGGGAGGGGTTTGGTCTGTCTTGTTCTTTATCCACCAACTTTCTGAGGTGAAACCTTCGTCTAGTCTGGCGACCATGTTGACATAACTCTAGACACTGGTATGGAGAAAAGAGGGAAAGGAGGAATTTGCCACTCATCCCAATCCAATCGAAATTTGGTTTCGCACGGGCATACAAGATCGAAAAACTCAACGCCCCAAAAATCCAGGTACAAAAAAAGCACCAAAATAATACTTAAAAGGGTCGAGGAAAGTGTCTCAAACAGAGGCAGCGCGCGCGGTGCCCCGCTTGTCCTTATAGGTCAATCCGACCCGAGCCGAGGCCGTGGTTTCCTCAGGGCCCTTTCACATCTAACCGGCAAAGGGAAAAGCGGTTAATCGGCAGGATGGGGGACAAATGAACGGGTAGGCGCCCTAATAGAAGGGAGGAGTACGCTGAAGCGACCAGAGACTCCCCATTCAGCACGGGTACGAAAGAAACGTAAAAATGGCAGGGACAGCATTTAAGAAGTGGAATCGCGAGGAAGCACTTCGTAGTGACGCACAGGTTCGGGGCTGCAGGAGGGATCTGAAGGTAGTCAAGCTTGAGGGGTCGAGCGTGTGTGCACAGACAAAGAGAAAACTCCCTTTACGACACACCTAAAGGCCAAAGGGGGATGAACACTGAAGCTCTATCACCCGGCAAGGCAGGCCCGAGAAAGAGATATGGAAAGAACGCAAGTGAGACCAGAAAAATACTGACGTTTAGCCACGAGTTTGCAAAGCCTCGGGGAAGGCGAGGCGGTCGCGGCAGCATTTAATTTACTGCTACGAGGAGGACTGGAGATCCGGTACCACCGGTGCCTTTTCCAGCGAGGAAAAACTCCCGGCTCCATTCCAACTTAAGAAAGATCTACGGCGCTCGGAGCCACCAAAAGAAAACTGCGACCAAAAAAGACAGAAAAAGACGAGGTCACCCAGGAGGCGCTCTTTTCGCGGGACTGAGGACCAAAACTCTCCGGTGGGGGGCGCGGCCCACCTGGTCAGAAAGCGGAATCATGGAAGCGCCGGCTAACCGGTCGTTAGGTATCGAAAAAGGAGGGAAATCCAGGAGGAGGAGAGGAGAGGGTAAATGCCAGCTTGGTACAGTAATCGGTAATTCAGCGTGAACGTTAGCTTGGGGGCACTTTCCCAATTGGAATGGAAATGGAACCACGAAAGACAAAGTTTTAGGGACAAGCCCTCGCGTTATATTCCTGGCTCGGACGTCTTGGCATGGGGTGGCACTGGATATCAGTTGGGGGAGACGCCCTCCATAGTCGAGCAACATACGAAGGAAAAAGAGGGTTAAGAAGGACAGTCGCATCAGGTGGGGAGGAAAATTGGGAAAAGCTATGGGTCTTATAACCGTTCTTGACCGACCAACACGCAACGAGCCGGAATGACCATGGAGAGGGAGGGCGTGGGAGCTTGTAATCAAAAAGGCGGCGCGAATCTCGCCCGATCAGGATCGTCCGCGGAAGCGGTGACGGAGTGGCGATGTTCGACCAATTTAACCGACGGTCTTGTAAACGAAAAAGGGGCGGGTTGAAAGCCGAAAAGAAGGGGGGGGGAATGCACGTCAGGGAGCTTAGGAGACGCCTCGGCGTTCTGCCCAGTCCGCGAAAAAACCACCAACGGGACTTGAAGGGCTGCCTATCGAGAAACAATATAGGGAGAAAAATCGGCTGCGAAAGTATATCGCGGATACAAATGATTGGCCAGTCCGCATTGTTTCCCGACCGCCAAAGGGGGGAATGGCCGGATATTGAGAAAAGGAAAGCCGGGAGATCAACCAACTTCTAACTGGGCGGACGCGCCGAAGAAACAGGGAGGTATCTAGGAAAGCCTAAGGGATTAGCTTCACGAAATCCAAAAAAAGAAGACGCTGGGGCGTAAGAATGCAGCAAGAATACTACAACCTCTTTCATGAAGGGCCTTCGTAAGGGGGGTCGGATCGGCGTAGTCCGTTGAGCGGATCAAAGTCGATCCCGACGGAAACGCCGGGGGGAGAGAAACTACGTGAGGGCTTCGAGGAGGTTATTAACGCACGGACAAAGAAAGTAACGTCCGTTTAATAACTTCTCGCCGGTGCAAAAGAATTTAGGAGGAGGAGATCAAGGGGTGGGTGGGGGGGGGGGGGGGGGGGGGGGGGGGGGGGGGGGGGGGGGGGGGGGGGGGGGAGGGGGGGGGGGGGGGGGGGGGGGGGGTGGGCGGGGCGGGGGGGTGAAAGGGGGGGGTAAGGGGAGGGTGGGCGGGGGTGGGGGTATAGGGGGAGGGGGGGGGGTAGATGAAGGGGAGGAGGGGGGGAGGGGTAGCGGGGGGGGAGGGGTGTGGGGAAGGGGGGGGGGGGGCGTGCGGGGGGGGGGGGGGGGGGTAAGGTTTGGGGAAGGGGGAAGGGGGGAGGTGGGGGGGTAGTAGGGGGGCGGGGGAGGGGGGGGGGTGGAAGGAAAGGAGATGAAAAAAAAGGCCGAAGGGGGTCGTTGAAAGGAACATACATTTACCCACTCTGAAGATATTGGTAAAGAAAAAAGTTTGTGAACCGTGGGTTGCAAAGGGAGTGGACTGTCGGTGGAAACAAAGAGGATCCGCCATTATCTAGCGAAGCGATGTGGTGACACATCGCGATTCCGATTTGGCCTATGCTTGAAACGACTTGAAGATCATCCACTCCAAAAAAAAACTTATGGGATGAAGAAGAAGAGCCTTCAGGCAAGCATGAACGAAAGCAAGAGTGGTTTCACGAAAGACTCGCAACGGATTCCCTTTAAGGAACCGGGACCTTGGCCGACAGGACAACAAAGCATTGTCACATTCCGCCGACCAAAAAAAAAGAGGCTTTCCAAAAGATTCGCGAGGGGGGTCCCCTAATGGTCTGGCTAAAAAAAAAAAAGACATTTTCTGTATCGTGATACTGAACCGTTCCAGACGGACATTACCGAGAAAGAAAAAGATGCCTTCCGGAACGAAGAACGACCGGCCGCTCTAATTTGTTCAGTGCAGAAGGCTCGACCAGTCGGCAGTGACTTTACTCCCGAAACCGAGTCACTCTCTCAGAATCGGCAGCAGCCGTGGCGTCAGGGCTGCAAGAGATTCAAGAGAGGGGGGTTCAGAACGTGAGACGGCGCGACGGCTCTAAGGGCAGATGACCTCACGCTGGGTCAATCAGTTTGGCTCGATATGGGGTAGTTCGTAAGTTCATAAAAAAAGAGGCTTCGGGGGGGGGTGGTGGGTGGGAGAGGGAAGATTGAATCCCTGCGACTCTCGAAAAAAAATAATGACTTCTGCTGGCGGGGGCAATCCTATTAGCTCTCTGGAGTATCTCGATAGGGGGGAGGCTACAAGTGGTTTTGGTCTAAATATTTGGGGAAGAAAACAAAGGGTGATAGGGAAGGCCCGAGACGGGGGAGTCGGCAGTTTATGGAGTCGGGGGGGGGTTCCAAAAAGTCTTCGCCACAGTGGGCAACCGACTGTGGCTTCACGCTGTCACATCCAAGGGGGGAAAAGTACATTCTAAAATAGGCAAATTGGGGTGATATTTCTAAACGCTTGGGGGAAAAAAAGTTTTCAGAAGCAATACATCGACATATACACAGGAACTATCTGCCTATTCTCGCTTGGGTGCTCCACCAATCTTGTGATCCACGGATCGAGACGAAATGTTGAACGGACAAAAAAGCTTATCAAAAGGTAAGTTCTCCATCTCTGTTACGGGAAGGAACGGGACGTCAAAACGGCTTGTAGGGATTTCTTCTTCTACAAGGAGCACACCAGGAACAGGTGCTAATTGGCCATGAACGTCCTCTACCAAAAAGAGACCTCGGGGTTTGGTCATAAGCAAAGAAAAATTGTTGGGTGTCGAGATTACGAAAACCTTTCTGGAAGCGGAAAAAGAAGGAAAGGCCCGGCGGGACTTGGACTTAATAACAGGAGGAGTATTACAAGTGAACCATTCATGCCTTCGGAGAAAAGCGGCATCATTCACCCTCCGCAAACCCGGCGCTCAATCTCTGATTACTCTGGATTCGAAAGGGGGGGGTTCTAGTCAAACATTGAAAAGTGGACCGACAAGCAAAACATAGAGAGGAGATGCGATCTGATTTAGTGGCGTGGCCGTAGAGGGATTTTGTTGACAGATTCAGAGGTCTAAAACTAATGGGTACCTAATTTCGTAGGACAGGCATCGAGAAATATCGCCTAGGAGCAGACCGCCTACTGAAAGAGCTGGGAAAAACGTTCGGCAAGTTCTAGGAAAAGTCCAAGCCTCGGAACCCTTGTTTCCACAAGAAGGGGACAAAAAGATAAGAGGATTAACTGAAAAATTTCGCAAAGAAAAGAAGAGTACAGGGGGTGCGATGGTCGTATAGAGTACCTTTATGGATTTCCTGACGAGTTGGGAAGTCCAGTGGGGGCCTAAAACATCAGAACTTGGAAAAGGAGTGGCGATTGGTGCGAAACTCTACGAACTCAGCAGAAGAAAGAGGACGAAAAATTCATCGTGCCGAGTAGCCCTACGGTCGCGCAGCAGTGATTAAGAGGGCATCGAACGCGCGCATCATTCTGAAGGAAATTCACACCCACCCACCCCACCGCAAACGGGAAAAGGTCGTTCGACCAGGGACTGTGCTGTGTCTTCTGGAACTAACTGGGCGCCCTCTGCTCTAAAAAACGAATAAAAGGACACAGCCTCGGGTCAACTGAACCCCGCGGCCTTCGGAGTCGTAATTTAGAGAGGCGATTGAGAAGGGCAAAGATCGTTACAGCGTGGGGGAAGCCGCTTCGCGCTGATCGTTCTGGGGCGACCACGAGCAAAAAAAAACCGAAAAAGGAGAACGGGTGCGGTGGTCGGGGTCGGAAGTTGTGGAAACATGGGTGGCCCGGGGGGAGGGATCCCCATGTGATACCGGGGGGACGACCAACAAGCAGCAGGAGCTGGACCGGTCAGA
>Ga0179593_1488953_pt1 | contig 26041 bp, 29 predicted proteins | sample CZODoug2_1_08_16_FD_185931 | JGI IMG/M metagenome (GOLD analysis project Ga0179593, IMG submission 185931) | Vadose zone soil fungal communities from Angelo Coast Range Reserve, California, USA - CZODoug2_1_08_16fungal (PacBio error correction) | ecosystem: Environmental > Terrestrial > Soil >...
GAAAAAAAGGGGACCTTGACGTAACTGTTCAGAAAGGCGGTGTGGGTGCCATCGTTACGGATAAAAGGGAAGGCATGTATGGGGGGAAAAAGGGTGGCTCCTACAGTCTTCAGGGGGAGGGGGGGAGGAGGGAATAGGTCGGTGGCCGAAACATCAGGAATGGAAACCCATAGGAGGAAAGGGAAAAAACAAAAGTGACACCTGACAAATACAAGCCGAAAAAAGGGCAACGTAAAATCGGAAAAAGGGCCTGATCCCAAAGGAAGGAATGACCGATCGTCGTTCGAAACAGTTAACGGACGCAAACTTGGAAAATGGCCAAAAAAAGGAGGCGGGGGGAGGGGGGGGGGATTGTTTCTGTGGCTTAGACGGAAAGGGGGGGGTTGCATAAGGGGGTCCATCGCGTGTGGGAGTGCAGGGAGTCAGGGGAAACAGCTCCCTGGTCGGGTTGTTTCCAATGGCGGTGGTTTTTATCTTCCGGGCAGTCCAGATAAAGGGAGGGATGACTCCCAAGCGCGTCTATTAACACAAAGGTGGATGAACAGTTTTATAACTCCTGGTGGGATTGTTCACATTAACGTCGGTTGTCAGGTGATGTTACCGGGTCGTCCCAGGGCTCCTCAAAAAGTTCAAAAAAAAGTGTCCTTCGAAAACTTGGTTCAGGGGGGGGGGGAACATGACAACATTTGGTTTTCGGTCATCAAACGAGCTCGTAAAAGGGCGATCTGGACAGACGGTCCCACGCGGGGTCTTACGTCTTTGCGAACCCGGAAATACAACCATAAAAACCCATTACACTCTGTGTCCGCCAAAAGCTTGGCTCTGTGTGTCACACGCCGCAAGAAAGCAGGGTCCGGGGTGGTCGATGCACTTGCCCTCGCCGGAACTCGAAAGGCCCATGCAGTCTCAGGGGAAGTATCCCCGGGATGTTAGTGATCACCGAGTGGGACCCTAAGGGGCGTTTTGCCTGGGTCAACAACCGCTGAAAAGGGGGGGGATCGGCCCCTCCTAACGTACTGGCCTTGCCTTGTCCCCGTTCTGTAGCGGGGGCAACCGGCCCAACTAGATGAAGCATCGTTAAAGACAGCGTCGGCTTGGGCGACGTTACTCCAATGGCGGGAAGGGACCAAGAAAAAACGGTGCCGCTGATCTGCTTCAATTGTTTTTCGCGCCGGGGGGGACGTGAAGAGGGGTCATGGCAGAGAATAGGGGGAGGGTGCCTTGATCAGCCGACTGCATTGGAAGCGAGCACGCCTCGTCCGGGACGCGGGAGAAATGAAAACGGACTTCTAGCCTGGGTGAGGTACAGGAGGTCCCAGTTAGTGTTCAGGGGCACCTTCCCCAGGGATGTTGACCGTCGGAAACGGAAGACACCGTCGGGAAGTGGGGCTGGGTTACGTGACAGACGGCTAAGGCGTTGGAGCGGTTGGCCGAAAGGGGGAATGCACGTGGGACAACGGGGAGAATGGGGACTACTGAGAATGTGGAATCCGAACTAGGAGGAAAAGAGGGGCATCAACGGGGGGGGAGGAAGAGAAGAATCACTATCCGATGACTGACCGGGGGGGGCGGACGTAAAAAAGCTAAGTCCAGTCCAAAAAAGGTCAAACCCAAGGCAAGAAAACAGGCCGCAAAAGAAAGACTCAAAAGAATCCGAGGTAAGACACGGATGAAGGGGAAACCTGCAGCCGACGGGGGCGGGTGCTGAGAGGCCTTAAAGAACGCCGACAAATACAACAGTCGTTACTTAACACCCAAGGGGAAGAACTAGGGGAGAACTCTCTTATCCCCGGTCACGCCCCGGAGAAAAAAAACGAAACGCGCGTTCGCGCTGGGAAAAACAAAGGCCCGGGTCGTCAAAATCAAAAGGAAAAAAACAGAGGAAAAGATGAATCCTCCACCCTGGCGACGCGAAACGCACGGAAAATCAGCACAAACTTAAATGCTAAATGGAAGGGATCACAGGCACCAACGCGAAAAGAAAAAGAAAATGCTCATCACTCACCTGGAAAGGTCGCGAACTAAGAAACGATCAGAATAACGCCATTTCTATATAAAACAGAGGTTGTAGAGGACTAACAGCCACAGGGAGACCGATCACTTTAACCAAAACGGGGGGGGCTCCGTTGAAACATCCCGTCCTGACCAGGACTGGCCAATCTACTTCAAAAAAATGAAAAGCAACTACACTAAACGCGGCAAGGCTGGAGTTGAAAAAAAACAACTGCCGGGACACATCAGAAGGGGTTGGCTAAACACAGCGTGGGGAGCCCGGAGTAAAAAGAAAGAAAAAAAACTGAAACTGACTCTTCCCACGCCGGGGGTGGAGAAAGGGAAAAACCCAGATCGCCCTGTGATCGAGTAAAAAAGAAAAGAACAACCAAAAAAACAGGCAAAAAAAACAAAAAGAAGGTCCGCCACAAAACGAAACTCCGACAGGACGACCGCTAAATATAGGAAACAGGGTCAGGTGCCCCGGGGGAAGGAAAGAAAGGGAACAGGGGAAATAAAAGACCCTCGCGTTGAAAGAAAACATCACGAAGTAAAGGCAGCAGACAGCTGAAAAAACCGAGCACTTCAGTCAAAAAAACCCATGCCTTCCTTAAAAAAATTTAAAGGAAAAAAAAGGAAACCCAAAAAGGGTCGGAAAGGCTTCAACAGAAGAGAGGAAATCAAAACTGAAATCCACACTAACACTAACCCACCAAAAGGGGGGAGGAAGGCCTTCTTTATCGGTAAGCGGGGAAAAAAAAAACAGCAAAGTTGGGGATTTCAAACGGGGAAGTAAAGATCCGCCGGGAAAAAAAAAATTGAGACAATCCAAACGGGGGAATCGTTGGAACTTCGTGACCAGGGGGGGGGAAAAAGAAAAAGGGGGGATGAAGCACGTCGATGCAGTGGCCCAAAAGAGAGGGGGGAGTACAGGCCCACAGAGAAACCTTGAAAAGTGAAAAGACAGTCGCAAACAAGTAAAGAAAAGAACAAAGCCCGAGCCGAACAGTGAAAGGGGAAAAGTTGAAACTCCGATCTCAAGTTCCTCTGAAAGAAAAGGGGTTGAAAAGGAACCAATTCCCAGTAAAGCAAGCGAAAATCTGGAGACTAAAGCTCTAAGAAAGAAAAGACACGAAAACAGGAGCAACAACAAGAGGGGCAAATTCAACGAAAAAAAAAAGGGCTGAGCACGTCGGGGAAAGTTCCGGACCCTGAAAGAAAAGGAGGAAACGGACGTGTCAAGGCCACAGGTGGGGGTCACATAGACAAAAAAACGAAAAAAATTCGGTCGAAAAAAAATTAAAAAGGGGGAGGGTCAAGTCGGTAGAACCCCCAAAGGGGGCAAAAACTGAATTTGTGGGGGGGGGGGAGAAAAAAAAGCTGCCGTGGTAAACAGGGGGGGGAGCGGGAAAGGGGGGGCAAGCCGCGGGTAACCCGGTTTTCCTGACAAAAAAGGGTTGAAATGAAACTGGCTGGGAGTGGGGACCGATAATAAAGGAAAAACCGTGATTCCCAGCAGAAAACAGAAAAGGGTAAAAAAAGTCGGGCGTTGGAACTTGGAAAAAAAACAGGAACACTAACAAGACAGCCTAAAGTTTAGGGAAAAAAAGGGGGTTTGGGGTATGAGGAGGAAAAAGGACCACCCAGAGGGCGGAAAAAGAGAACGGGAACGTCACTATGTAGCTGGCGTCAGAAGAATTGGCCACATCCTCGGGACGAGGGGGGGGGTGGGAGAGAATTCCGGGAACCGGTCAAAAAGAAAAAAAAAACAAACCGGAAGGTTAAAAAAGGAGACCCACGGGACTGGGTGGGTCACGGTTCAAAGTCCGGGAGGTTTTTTCCTACAAACGCGATAAAGGACCGCGGTAGGGGTTGCGTGGACAAAGGGGGAATAAACGTGGAAACAAGGGACCCCATTTAGTGAAAAAAAGGGGGATAGTTGAAAAAGTCTTGGCGGCCACTTGGGGAAGGGGAGGACATCACCACCTGGAATTTCTGAAGGGGGGAAAAAAAGAAACCTAAGGTTGAACTACGTTGAAAAAAGGGAAGGAGAAAAGACAGGTGCGGGTGAAAAACTAAAAAAGGAACAAAGCAATGCAGGGGGGGGGTACCGGAGGAAAAAAAAATAAAAAGAAGTCCACCGGGAGGTTGGGGAGAGGAAAAACCGAGGAAAAAAAAAAAGGATTGGGAAAGGGACTGGAAACAACTACCCAAAGAAAGAAGTGGACACCCAGCCCAAAGGAATCCAGAAAAGCTAGATGCTGTAAAAAGAAGGCTGGAAAATGAAAAAAAAAAAAAAGGCCCGGGAACTAAAGGGGGGAGGGGTGGTTTTCCGAAGAGTGCACTAAGAAAAACGTGGAAGGAAAACTAAAAAAGCAAAGAAACCAAACAGGAACGGAAACTCCCTCACGGGGAGAAACAAGAAAAGAGGGGGGTGAAATTTTCCCGAAAAATTTGTGGAAATAAAAAAATTGAAACTGAAACCGGGCGACATCTTCCGGAGCAAAACATAAAAAAGAGAGACACAACAAAAGGAGGAGGAAAAACGGCAAACTTGTGGAGACAAGAGAAACTGGAGGTAGAACGGTTGCCTGAGGTGGGGGGGGAAAGGAGAACACAAAAAAGGAGGAACCAACCGAGGGGTCCAAGGGAGGCCGTGGTGGGGGGGGCATTTAAAGAAAAGGAAAAAAAGAGGTTCCGCTTGGAAAAAAAAGGGGGAAAAAGAACCACGGAGGCGGGCAAAAACGAGGAACTTCGAAAAACGGGGAAAAAAAAAAAGAATGGGGGGAGTTGCCATTGGATTGGCCTAGGTGACCATCCCCTCAAAACATCAGGGAGATGGTAATGGAGCCCCCAGAGGGACTTGGACCCGACCCCATGCAACCACAAGGCTCACATTCATTGGGAAAGGAACACCTCAGAGAGCGAGGAAGACGGTTGACAAAAAAGTGGAACAAAAGGTGGGGCGTTGGTCTAACGAAATCATTAAAGGTTGCCTTCCTGGTGCCAAAAAGCACGGCTACAGGAGCCAAAGGGGGGGGGGGACAGGTTTCAAAGAAAGGGGCACAAAAAAAAACGGCGCGTCAGACCGAAAAAAATGGGGAGGGCGGGAAAAAGAGATCGAGAAAAAAACAAAGGGAAAAATTGGAAAAGACCATTACCAGAACGAATAATAGAATGACCTAAACTACTGTGGAACGGAGGAAAAAGTGTCGGGGGGGGAGACCCTGCCCAAGCCAACGACACGCCCAAAAAAAAAGGAAATCCCAAATACCCAGGGAAAAAACCAACCTCTTTGACAGGTGACCCGAGGAATAACGTTGAAAAAAAAGGGGAAGAAAAAAAGTGGTAAAAAAAAGGAAAGGGCATTGAAGTTAAGGAAGGGTCAAGTCAAAGCCCAACTGCTAAAAAAAAAAGTCGATCATGACAGGGGCCAGATCTCAGAGGGAACCTAAAGGAAGACTACAATCCCGCCGCAAAGGGGGCAAACGGACACTCCCCGAAAACACGTCAGAAACTTCTTGAAAGAATTCTGCTGGAGATTCAGGGGAAGAGCCAGGAGTGTGGGTCTTGAAAAAAAAAGGGGGAAGGAGGGAAAATCCTTGTCAATGATGGACTCGAAACGAAAAAGATCCATCCTCGAAAAAAAAAAGGCCTGACACACCAACCTTTAGAAGAAGGGGGGAAAAGAAAAGCAGCAAGGAAAAAAAATCCAAAGACGTGAGCATAGCCTTGGGGGACACTCATCAAGGGGAGAACTAACCCCCAACCACAAAAAGGGAAAGGGCGGGGAACAACAAAATGCAAGATGGGGCTGGACAACTATCATCGGGCCCTCAGTAACTCGGGTTTTTGTTACGCCCGACATGAACCAAAAAAAAGGGGCAAAAAAAAACGGCCAATCGCATCTGCAGGGACAAAAGAAAAAGGAGTTCCCCTACCTCCAGGGGGAAAGAGCACGGAAGGAAGGGGCCCGTGAATTATGTAAAGGGAAGGAACGGGAGAAAAAGGACAGCGCTGTTGGAGGGGTCGAAGGGGCCGAACCTTTCATTGGGGGGGGGAAAGGGGGCCTGGGTTTTTGTCGGATTCAGACAGGGGAGGCAAGGTCCGAAGCAATGGGCCCGCACAAAGGAGGGAGGGAAAAGGGTTTCGATGGCTTGGGGAAGGGGAACACAAAAGGTCCCTAAGAAAGAAGGATGGAGAGGAGGGGTTCAACAGAAAGACGGACGTACTTGGGTGGAAAAATTGCGTCCTCGTTTGGGAAAAGAAGAAAAGGGGAAAATATCGGACCTTGAGGGGGCAAGGAGAGTGGCCTTCAAAAGGTCCTTCCAAGGGGTGGAGTCGAAAACCGCGAGAAAAATGGCACAAGAAATCGCAGCTTCCTGAACATAAAAGAATGAAAAAGGAACGGAAAACCTGAACCACGAAAGCGCACGATTCAGAACGCGGGTACGGCCCAGGAAGGAAGGCCAGGGGGGAAAACGGGAAAACCGGGGCAAAGGTCCCCCCTGCCTTATCTTCAGATCCGGAGGCGCACTCAAGGCTGAACAGGTGAAAAAAGGGAAAGACGGGGCCAAAGGCCTGGTGGCGTTTGATGGGTCAGGATTGGGTCATCAACTGAGAGATCCATGGGGGGGAATTTAGGGAAAAGGAAAAACCAAAACCCTGGTCGTGATGCCGGAGTCGGTTAGAAACCTGAAGGGATAACTGAACGTTCAATGAAAAAAGGGAAGCGAATATCAAAAAGGGGGGGAAAAGTTACGTTGTTATACGTGGAAAGGCACCGGCCGACTTGGTCAGTGCGGGGTTACGCTGTGAAGGAAGGCAGGAAAGGCCCCGTGCGGGTCAGGGTACGGGGAGGAACCTGGTGGGGAGAGTGGCGTCAATCGGAAAAAAAAAAAAAAACGTAAACGTCTAGAATAACGAACTGTTTTCCCAGCGTCAGTTACGGCGGAAAAAACAATCAAAAAAAATGCAAACTAAAAAAAAAAAAAAAAAAAAAGAGGGGGGGGAAAAAACGCGTGTGACCAAGTGCCAGGTGTGCAAACGAAAGCAAAAAGACCGTCAGGCTTAGGGGGGGGGGGCCTGAAAAAAGGCCGTTGATCGGCCAGTATTATCACCGGGGGGAAAAAACTCTTAATACTGGCCGCCACGGGTCGGGGGGCTGTGTCAGCCCGGAGGATGAATACGTGACACCCTACATGAGGGGGCGACCAGGGTTCGCCGGGGGCCCCGGACTGGAAAAAAGAGAGCGGGGGGGGATATGGCCGCGGGCTATTCGAGACTGCGAGGCTAATCCCAACGAGACCGGACGAGAGAGGTTACGTGCCAGCCCGGGGTTGTTCACGCCTGGCTGGGGGCAGGGTATCAGCGGGGGGGGGGGAAAGCTTGCGAAATGGGGGAGGTTTGCTTGAGAAAAAACCTGCTGGTCCGTCAACAAAAAACTATCGCCGACAGCGAGGTCGCTTCTACGGACTTCTCGGGGCGGGGGGGAGCGAGGTTCCCCGCAGGACGTGCGTGTTCCAAAAAAAAAAAGTTGGAACGGCCCTGCAAAATGGGTGGGAAGGGAAGGGTAGGGAGAAGGGGACCACCGGAAACTGTTTGCTGCAGGGGTAAATCACCACAAACAGGGGGGAACGCGCCCCGGTGGCCTGTGGAGTGGCCACTGGGGGTGAGCCATGGACGCCTACCAGTCCTCGGATGTTCAAAACAACAACAACGGAGGGAAGAGGGAAAAAAAAAAGAAAAGGAGAGGAAAACGATCAAAGTCCCGTTCCAGGTCGGACACATCTAGGAAAGGCCCCAGTGGGACTCACTACTTGGCAAAACCAAAAAGGGCAACCGCGGACCTCAGAAAAAGAATCCCGCAGAGAAGAGTCAGTTAACCCTTCAAAGCCACGGGCCGGGGTAGGGAACGCCTCTCCTAAATCACCATCTCCCAACACCAAGGAAAAGGAAAACCACGCGAAAAAATACGCGGGGGGGGAAGGGAAAATGCAAGTACCACCCGTATAAAAGACGCGGACGCGGCCGGACCACAAACATCCTTATGGAAAAAATCCCATCGTCCTCCAGAGTAACAAGCTGCTACAGCCCGCGCCGAAAAAGAGACTTCAAACCGGGAAAACGGCTTCGCTGCGGGCACAACCCGAAGCTCTCACAATGCTAGCTCACTGTCTCTCTAACCAATAAATAGATCTCAGGGAGGAAAGAAAACACGATGAAGAATAGACCAGCACCGATACCCTCAGTGCTTAACCCAAAAGCCGTGCACAACAGGGAGAAGATACCCGACGGGGCACCACGCGAATTGTCCAAAAGGGGCCTCGAGAACACCTGGAGGGGAGAGCCCAACGTCGACACCACGAGGGGGGGACGAAACGTTGGCGTCCCACGCGGTGGTGGAGATGTGGGGGGGGGGGTGTAAATGCCCGGTCGACACGAAGAAGAGGAACACGCGGGCAAAAGGGGGGACAAAGGACAAGATCCGCCGTGCGCGGATGACGAGCACGTCATTTCCCAGAAAGGACAACGAAGGGGAAAATCTACGAACCAGCGAAAAAGGGAACCAACAAGGGGGTTCCAAAGGTGGCAGATACCACGAAAACAGGTCAAAAGGGGGGGCCAGGGAGGAGAAGAAAGAAGTAGCTGAAGGTGCCACAGGGCCTCAAAAAACCCTTGCCACAACCATCCGGGAAACCTACCATCCAAAGTCCACCAAGAAGGGAAGAGGGCAAAAAGACAGGAGACCAATCTCTCGTACAGCACACACCCAACAGGACCGCCTTCGCATTGGGGAAGCCATGTGTCCAGCGTTGCTCGAACGGCCGACCAGACCGAATAAAGAAAGGTAACAAGGGGGAATTACATCAGACCTTTCCTATCGGGTGAGAAGCCGTGTGGGGTCACGTGCGCTTCGGGACGTGGGGCACATTCCGAATAACTGGTAGAAAGAATGAATATGAAAGCGGGGGGCAAGACATCCACCGAAAAGATTGAAGAAAAAGAACAAACAATAAGCAGATCAGTCGTAGGCCGAATGCAACGATCCGAACAAGCAGCATTCCGTTCAAGTCGTCTTTGGGAAAGAAAACTAGCCGAGTTCCAGAAAAGGCCGGCCGAACGCCCAAGTGACAAGAAAAAAGTCCTAAGTTGCACGCGAACTCTTTCCGGGCGCAAGAAAAAAAGGGACCAGCAAGGGCCCCGATCCACAGGAAAAAAAAAAGGAACACCCACAAAAAGAGTCTGACCACACCAAGGGCGAAAACGGCAACGACCGAATCGGTTCACTCAAAGACCCGGGGCGGCAAAGTCTTGGGAGAGAAAAATTCAACACGAGGGAAAGGGAGAGCGATGCGGAGGAGAGAGCGGGGACCCAACCACACCCCCAACGACCCAAAACTCAATGAGGGGGAATAGTCGGGTGGCGACCCAGACGGGGACGTTAACAAGTGGGGTTGGGGTCGGAACAAAGGTTCCACCGCACTATCCAGAACAGGCGTCAAAGGGGGAGGACCCCATTGGCCCAGCGGCTCTGCAGGGGGCGTAAAAACCCGGACGTAAAGCGTCAAGCGCACAGGATCCCGATGTAACTTGGGGGACACACAAGAGTCCCACACCCTCCGCTAACCAAAGGTCGACCGACGGTTCAGCCGGGGGGGTAGGTGTCTGACGAGGGTTGCACCCGAAATGAAACCGAGTCGGCCCGGGTACGTGGCACGCTTCTAGGGGGAGAGTGGTCAAGATCTCCTCCCGCGGTTGGGGTAGGGAAAGGGGATAGGGGCGTACCCTGTCCAAAAGGCCTTGGTGCAAGGGGGGGGGAAAAAAAATTTAAACGCGCCCGTTAGTCAACGTTCCGAACTGGAAAGCCGCCGGGGGTCGAACCGGGATTTGACCAGGAAAGTCTGTAGGCGGTTCGGTTCAGGGACAAACGAAAGAAAGACGGGCACCCCGTATTCGTTGAGCAGGATTTCCAGGCTCTCTCCGGCACCAGCCACGGGCCCTTCCGTAAGGAACGTGTCAGGGGGTTGAACAATGGACACCTCGAACCGAATACCGGGGAGGGGAAAGAAACGCACCTTCAATAAAAACTTAACGAGCCGTTTCCCACTCCACACACGGGGGGGGACACCTGCACCTCGACGACAGATCTGGAAGGGAGCAAGAACAGCCAGGACACGTCAGTTGAAAGTCCAGCCAAAGCCAAGGAAACTCCATCCCTTAGCAGGGAGAGGCGAAAAGAACGGGTGCGTACTTCTCACACAAGCAGAACGTAGAGTTTTCCTCAACGATTGCAGCAAGCGCAGCGCGGTGGAACACCAGGGAAAGAGGGGTGACAAAAAAAAAACATATGCCACCACGCGCCCGGCGGTCCAAATCACCAACAAACACTGATCCGGTCCGAATCAGGAAAACCCAACAGCGACGTCGTCCGCCTGCCTAAAAAGGAAAGAGCAAAGCCAAGAAAGAAAAAAAAACACCGGGGTAGGGAGGAGATGGGGAGTTCACAATGCTCCTACCTGACGGGAAGTAACGAATTTCGGAAGTTGATCTGGACCGGCCGGATCCCATGAAACACTTCTGGAAACAGCGGGTTTGCGGGACTAACCTGCCGGGGGTTTCCTGTGGGCGGGAACAGGCACTGTTCAACAGGGGTGGTTTCAAGGAGGGACGTAGGAGGAGTCGTGCATCAGTAAAGTACTATGAGACTCACGGAAGCCGCCTGGGGGAGGCTGTCCAGGTGCCGGCCAGTACCCCAAAGACGGGGAAAGTGAACCGAAAAACCAACGAATGACGTGCATGGGCCCGGTAATAGGCACTCTGTGTCCCCATCCCCGCGGCAGAAGCGTTGGCACACCGTGTGTGTTGCGGTTCGTGAAAAAAAGGGAACGGGGGCAGGGTACGCTTCCAGTGCACACGAAAACCGGTCCCCGTCGTTGAAACGGGTACGCAGAACGCCAAGGAACCTCAGAAAAGGGTTCTCCAGGGGGGAATCGAACCCACTCCTCAAAAACGTCTTTAAACCGGAAAAAAAAAGGAAAACCTAAAAACTGTTTAAATTCAGCTCTCCCTTTTCGTAATGCAACTGTCCAGCACGCCGAAAGCGAAGGTCTTCGCGGGGGGGTGCCCAAAGGGGGGGGGGGGGACACACCCTCTCGACAAGACAACGCGACCGTAAACCAAGGGAATACACCGATGTAAACTAGACCCAAAGAACCTTGATAAGCCGGAAACAGATGAGGAAAGACTCTACTCGATATTCCAAACCCCAGGAGGTCTCTCTCCTCCGCTACTTTTTGGGCGATCAGATAACCTCCTCCTGAAAACCGGCCGGGGGTGGGATTTACGTCGAATCGAGGCTTGGACACAACGCGCAACCAAAGTGAAAGTACCATTAACTATTATTCCAAAAGCGTAGGGGTACCTGTGACGGGGAGGTGGTCAAACTGCCCCCGACTGTGATCGGGTTAACTACCAAAAAAAGAAAAATCCCGCACTTGTGGAACAGTCCCAAAGCTGGAGAGCACACCCCGATCGGGAGGGCGGCAGCTTTGTGGGGCGTAAGAAAAACAACCACAAAAAACCAAACAAAGTCCGGGCCACCTGGGTCATCCCAAACAAGTGCCGCCCCAAACTAAGGGAGTGAACCCCGCTAGGGCAGCGGATTCCGTCCGGGCCATGTAGTGAAAAAGGGTGGAAAAAAAAAAAAAAAAAGGAAGAAAACACGAAAGGGGCTCCCCTTGAGGCGGAGGGCGGAATCATAGACGACGTGGAGTGGAGTTCGAAAGGATTGTGTGGCAGTCCGGATCCACTCCCGGGCATTGTTGCCAGAAATGCCGGCCTCCCAGTAGGCATTCGGGGCATTGGACGGTGTGCTTGTGAAGGAAAAAAACCATCCGCAAAAAAAAAAAATGGGGCACGGAAAGAAGGGGGGCCTAAAAAGTACGGGTGGCAACCGGCGGCCTCGTTTGGAAAAGGAATGACGTGGATCGACTTGAGTTGGAAACGGCAGTGGTAGCCACCAGTCTGCAGTGGGGAAAAAAAACGCAGGCATCCGGTGGCCCCCGAAGCGCCCAGGGCAGGAAAAGGCAACAACCACTGAAGGAACATGCACGCACTTCCCTGTGGGTCAGGCCTGCGGCGATAGAAGTGATGAATTATCCCACCATGTTCAGAAGAGTACGTGACGAGTTTCGCACGCACGAAAGGTGGAAATTCAAACAAAGCGCGGGGAGGTCGGGGGATGAGGGGTGTTCTTAACGCCGCGTCAGAAGTCGGGTGCCGATCTCCTTTTGTGGACGTGAATTGTGGTAAAAGAACCGGGGGTTCCGTGGCTGCCGGCGTCGGGGGTAGAGGGGAGATTGCTGACACGTCCAGCTTCACTGCGGGCTGCTCCAAGCCCCGACGGATAATGGCGAAAGGGGAATGGTTATAAATCCTTGGACCAGGGCCAAAAAGAGGGGTTTTGTCCGTTCAAAAGGGGGGGAGCGAAAGGGCGATCCGCGATCACGGCAACGGAAGGGGTGCGGGGCCATGACCGGGGTGGGGGGCGGGGGGGGGGGAGTCATCTGAAAAAAGAACCGGGGAAGGCTGGGACTAAACGGGACCGCGTTGGCAGCCCACGTCCGAAAGGGGGCGTAAAGGGCAAGGAACCACACGCAAGTTTGTTACGGCTGGGACACTGGGGGGGGGGTCAAATGGGGGGTGTCAACTCAAAGCGGGCGAATTTCCCGAAGCGACCGTCTGACCCGTGAGCTTGGCGCGGATTTGGGAACACGATGAAAAAGAACGACGTGCGATCTGTGCTGCTGGTCGCCACGGGAAGAATTGCGAGTTCTCACGACCACTAGCGCCTGTTTGGCCGGGAACGCCGTACCCGTGAAATTAGGAAAAAATAAAATATAGCTTGACTTGGTCTCCTAGACAAACTGACGTCTCCCTCAACGGTGGGAGGCGGATACGGGACGAAACCTGGTGTTGGGGACTAAGGGAGTTTGGCGGTTGTAAACGGGGGGGGTTAAAACATTCGAGCACATAGGAAAAAATGAGTCTTTTACCCGGAGCCGCCGATCAACCACGTCGCCGTTCTAACAAGGAACAGGAGAGGCCTCGAGGCAAAGCGAGAAACCCGGCGGTCTGTTTTGGTGGAATTAGTGGAGGGGCCCTGCAAAAAAAAGGGGTTTCCTAGGAGAAGCAAGGCTCCACACCCGGGCCACGGAAAAAGGGGGGGGGGGGAGCGTTAGTGGACCGACCAGACACGAGGTGATTTTGACGAGCCGTGCGGGTGCAAATGCAAAGGGTCACCTTAGGAAGCAAGGGGACGAATGATTGTGGGCCTCAGCCGGACGTCCTGAAGAATCCGAAGACGCTGCACTACCAACGGAAGGAGAGACACCGATCCCGCCAGGCCGTCCGGTGGGCGATCAGAAAGTCCCCCAGTGCTACGACTTTGGGGGAAAAAAACGCAAAAAGGAAAGAATCTTGCGCACATACAACCGAGGTCCGCCGTGGACCACGGAACGGAAAGAAAAAAAAAAACAATTTTGAACGGAGGGGCCGCCTTGCCCACTTCCGACAAATCAATGAAGGAAATTAAAAGAAACCAAAAACGTCCAAGCCGGAAAAGTAACGCTGAGGCCGACACGTCACCGGGGGGGGGAAACTAGAATCGAACTCTAAAAAAAAACATACAAGAAGGAGGAGCACGGTAATACTCCACAATGGAAACGCCTTGAACTCAAAAAAAGCACAAAACAAAGAAAAATCCTGCGTGCACCCGGAGAAGCATGGCTTCTGAACTTGCATCTACAAAAGATCTACGGGGGGGATCACGTCATAAAATCCAGGGAGCCTACATCGGACACAGCGCGAATACTCATGGAAAGAGTCACTAGGGGATCCAAAAAGCGTCCCTACCCGCAGAAAAAAAAAAGCTCAGACACATCTGTTATCCTTGAAATGGGTCTACCATCCGCGAGCGAATTTCCATCAAAAGTCGAACAAGTAATTTTTGTTTGTGGTTTGTTGGGGGGGGGCAAATGACTCTGAGACGAAAACCCAAAAAAGAGTTTGCACAAAAACATTAGGGAAAAAAACACGGGGAACCACCGATTTGGAAAAAAAAAAAAAGCCGGGAAGCGAAGGGTGATCCTTTTCCCCCACAGAGAACGCAATGCCCACGCGGGGGGGGAGTGGAGGTCGTCCAGAAAATAAAGGACCGTGCCGCGGTTCACGAGAGAAAACTCACACCAGGTCCATGGCCCACGAAAAACGCCGTCGCTCAGGGAGGTAGAAAAAATCGAAGGGGCAACGGAAAAAACATCGGGAAAGGGGAACATGGAGAGAAAAAAACGGAAAGTCACCCATAGCCTCTCCAAGGTAGCAAGCAAGAGGTAGAAGGACAGGGACCTCTCAACCCCCGTATCGGAAGAAGAAATCAAAAACGAAAAAATGCACCTCTTGCCCAGGAAAACCCCACACCACGTTCCACAGGCGTATCGGCAACCCCAGCAGGACGTCGGAAAACTACCAAAATAACACTCCCCCACCGACAAGTAACAATCGACCTGGGAGGAAAACATTGGGGTTCCGCTGGCGCACTATAACGCATTGACAGCTTTTTGGATTACATCAAAGGACCTTCCAAAAAGGGGTCAGGAGGGACAGCGGTTTCCTCAAGAGGGAAGGGGTTTGAAAAAGGGTGGCAGGTACGATGGGAGGGACTTGCAAAAATCGATCGAACATCCCACCACGAATACTGAAGAAGAAGCGTACAAAAAAAACATCAGCGCCAGATCAAACGTAGAAAAAAAAAACTGGATGCTCCACAAAGTCCGTACAAGTCGTAACAGATTACCGCAATTTCCCCGAGTCGACGGGGGGTGTACAGACAGAAACCATCAACGGAAGAAAATCTTGCAGCTGACAAGGCCAGAAAGTTCAAGACACAACCCGGACCTCCACAGAATCGGTCCGGGAAAAACATGAGGCATCTGATCCTCGGTTAAAACCGGAAAACATCCCGGCGGCCACGGGAGTTAGTAAAACGTTTGGATCGACGGACTTGAAAGGTAACAGAGAGATGGCAGGGGGGAATAAACTTGGAGCGGTGTTCACTTGGCTGCCCGTTGCGACCCGACGTGGCGCCCTGGTTTGTGGGTGGGGGGGGGGGTAGTAACTGAATCCACGCTCGAAAAGAAAAAAAAAACAGTTTATTTCTCAGGGCCTGCTGACTTTCTGGCAAAGGAAAAAATTCGGGCTTGGTGTTCAGTAACACGAGAAAAGGGTAGCTTGCAGGAAGACCCAACGAGCAGCAGCAAGGGAAAAAACGGGGGGACCCGGTGTGGGGAATCCACCTTCCACGATAAACTCACTACGGAATCCAGGGAAGTTGCAGAGCCGAGGGGGTGGGTGATCTGCAAAAAACACGGACGAAAAACAAGTCGAGGGGGGGGAAAAGAAAACGCGGGGTGAACGGAGTGGACGCCCTACCGTAGAGATGCTCGCCGGTCGCGTTGGGGTGGTAGCCGGTGTGTAAAAGGAACGGCAGGTCCCAGGAACCGGCCTGGTTAAAAAAAAGGAGCCCACGGGAGGGAGATACGGGGTCCCTCGTCGCTGGTTCAAAGGGCGAAAAAAACGAACATCATCTCGAGTGCAAAAACGGGTCGAACGCCGTGACCCAAGTTTCCAAGGGGAAAAGTGGAGAAAAAAAGAAGGCTGGCAAAGCAATTGGTTCTATCCGGAGAAAACTGGCGGTCTGCGCGGGGGCGGTTGAGCACGGACAGAGGGTTAGTACAAAAGACGATACCGGTAGCAAAAACGGTGACTGGAAAAAAAAGGTCACGGGAAAAGGACAGTCAATTACTGCAGGGTTCGCAAAAAACACGGGTCCCGGTTGAAATACTGGGGTACAGGGGGAAGAGAAATCCTCTGATGGTGAAGGTGACTGAGAAAAAATAAGTCCGGGCCAGGTCTCCAACAGAAGGGGTAAAACAGGAACTCCAAGACATTTCGCGGAAAAGGGAATGTCCGGACCCCTCGACCTCTCTGGGAAAAAAAAGCTCCGAGGAAAAGTCCGTCCTCGAGTCCTCGAGGAACTGTGCGAGCAGAGTGGAACCGAACCGGAGGGGGGGGGAAAGAACAAACATTACTAAAAAGCGCCGTATTACCCATCAAAAACGGTCCTCAAGGGGGTAAGGAACAGAGCCGTGCCCGAACCGCAGAAGACGGCCATTCACGTACGGTAAGGAGTCGCAACACTTGAACAAAATCAAATCAACAACAACAGAGGAGAGTAAATGGTCTTGGGAAGGGCGGGCCGTCCGGAACACTTAGAAGAGGTGCTGGGAAAAAAAAAAAAAAGGTCGAACCACCTGATCGACACACACCAAAAGGGAAAACCGTGGAAGAAAGGGGTGTGGCCTGGAACACTAAATCCTTTTGGGTGGCCGGGGGGGGGAGGGGGACATAACCTTGTTTTACAAAAAAAAGTTAGGTGTTACACAGATTGACGCCAAATGCAGGGCCACAAAAAAAAAAATCGAGAACTCCGACGAACTTTCGAAAAAAAAAAAACCTGGGTTGGGAAGTCCGGTCCCCAGAATATCCAGAGAGATTTAGGTGGTCAGCCCCGAGGCTTGGCCCGAAGGGCTGGTCTCGTGGCAGGCAAAACGAAAAGGGATCTCCGCCGCGCCAGGCGGGCGGTGTCAACACCAAATTAAGTGTTCGAGAAAACGGTGAGTTGGGCGAAATTAAAGGGGAGGGGGAGTGGGCTGTTGCGCACGTCGGAACGTTAGGGATCACGAAGGGTTTCCAAATGAAATTTAGGACAACTCTAGTGTCAGGAGAAACGCCAGAAAAAAAAAAAAAAAAAAAACAACAAAAGGGGGGGGGGGGGGGCATTTGATCCGCCCGTAGCCGAAACCAAAACAAACCGGCTTTATGAAAAGCTATAAAAGGAAACACCTACTACTGGGGTCAATGAAACCCCAGGGGTTTCTAACTGCACTCAAGAAAGAAATAGGGGAGGAGGAGTCCTGGGGGGGACACACCGGAAGAGGTCCAAACTTCGACGAAAAAAACGAACTGCAGGGGGACAGCGAAATGTAAACAAAAAGAACTGTCACTGGACCCTGTAACAAACGGCCGAAAACGGGGGGGCTACACCAAAAAAAAAAGACCAACCACTTAAAAGAAACACGATGAGAGCAAAACATCATGAACGCCGAGGCCAAAGAAAAACGAGTGTTTCTCGCCCCTACTGGAGAGCAGCGGAAAGACCTGAAGGAACACGTCCGGTGCACACCTTAGGGGCAAAGACGCTTAAGTGTTGGTGTCCGGCCATACTCCATCAAACGCCTGTCCAACTGCTTCCTCCATTCTATGGGACAGGCCCTCACGGTCCAGTAGATGAACAACCAGCCAGGAATGCCGCAATGGCCAAAGAAAACTGGAAAACACTCCGTGGATAGAGTAAGGGGGGGGGGGGGGACGATTGGGGGGTGCGTACTGAAACAGAACAAAACCAACATTGAACGTTCAACGAGGGGGGGTCTCCACCGTAAGAGACGTCAAGACTAAGTGACAACCGCTCAAGGGCATCTCACGTGCATACGCCGACTGACAACTCAGGTGACCCGCCATGGGCTAGAAAAACCGAAGAAAGGGACGGGAAAATGGATGCCCCCCCCCACAAAACAAAAAGGCCAAAAAAACGCGGGTCAGACGCGTGTGTTTGGGGAATGCGTGAAGAAACCGGACAGGGACTGGTTGGCGTCCCGGTTGTAGAAGACACAAACCCGGGCTGGGGCAACTGCCAATCGGACCCGCCGTTTTTAGAAGAAAAAGTTGACGAAGGGGAGTGTGAACCATCCAAGGACCCAGAGCCTTATGTTCGATCAGGGGAGGTCTTCAACGGTGGACTGTACATTGGGGGAAAAAAAGGAACCGGAGTCACCAGAACTTTGATCTTGCGCTTGATTGAACAGGTAAAAGCTAATTCATTCTTCACCCCGGGAAATTTCCAAAAAATCGGGGGAAAGGAACTCAGGAACTTTCCCTCCAAAAATCTGGAAAAAGTAAAATGACCACGATAAAAATCGCACGAACCGGGGGGTCCAAACCACGGCGGCAAAAAAGAAGTAGGGAAAAGGAAAAGGACATCCAAAGAAGGTCCCTGCTAGGTCAGTGCTTAGGAAGCGGGGATGCCCCCACGAACTTAGACGGATGCTCTCCAATCTCGACGTGGGAAGGGGGGGAGGGGGGGTTTGTGGGGGGGGGGGGGTGTATTTTTGTTGTGGCAGGTACGGGAAAAGGGGTAACCGCCCAGTCCCCATTCATTGGTTGAAATCAGGTGTTGTGACTGTGGAGGGCTGAACAAGCCCCGGCCTGTCGTTGCTGTCCCAAGTGTTAGCGTCCCGGCCCTGCAACTTAAGGGGAAGCAAAAACTGGGGGACTCCACCATCCAAAAGGGACGCAAGAGAACAGTCCAGGTTGTAATCCCGCACACAGGAAGAGTGTTGTCGGTGGGTCTGCCGTCCCAAGATGCCCCGACAACCCGGACGTGGGGGCTCATGGGGTCGGGCCAGAACAGGTTGGTTTCTGGCCGGGGAAAGGGAAACATCCCGAAAAAAACGGGAGAAGGGTACCTCAACCGAGGGGGAAAAAAAGTTCCGTTACTGCTGGGTGCGACCGGAAGATCAATATCAAAAAGAAAACCTCTGGGGGTTGGTTGGGACTCCCAAGGCCTAAAAAAACGGGCTGGGAAAGAAAACAAAGGTGTTTCAACTAAACGGGGGGGCAGTCAGGTACGAGGCCGGGGGGAAAAAAAACGGTACCTATTGCTGGTCTGGAGGGTAAGAAGGACTAGAGGTCAGAACGAGCAAGATAATTGCCTGGGTGAAAGAAATGGGTATATGCTGGCTCCTGTCAAAGGTAACCTGTATTGAAAAGTTTTTGTAGAACTCAACTCTTGTTGACTCACGGGTCCATCTTTTGTCGTAGGGCCTGGGGGTCATCGGGCTCCAGGTGCGACGGAAAGCTAACGTTAGAGGGGTCTTATTTCGACCTAGATAAGGTTCGCCAAAAGTGATCCTTTAAAAAGTCGGGGAACGGCAGGAAGGGTGTGGGGGTCGATGTCTACTGAAAAACAAACTCTGCCGCCTCCGGGGGGGGAAACGCAGATCTTTCTACACTCAAGTAAAAAGATTCGGGTGGCCGTGAGTCAGAGAAAAGGGAAAAAAAGGGGAGCGGGGTGATTTGCAAGGGGAAAACTGTCGTTTCCGTGCCGCAAACAACAAGGACGCAGCCGCAGTTCTAACCGACTCCCCCTCGCGGTCATAAAAAAAAAAAAGTAAAAAGGTACCGGTGGGTGTTCTTTGAATGAGCCCTTGGCCCAAGGACCGGGGGGGGATCCGGGGGTTCACGGAGGCAGGAAAAAAAAGAACCACAGGGGCCGCTGCCGTTACGGAGATCCCCAGAAAGCAAGGGTGAGGTTATAGTCCTCGGTCCCTGACACGGTTTAAAAGTCCTAAGGGGGTAAAGGGAAGCAATTGGACTGGACGAGTGTTGAGAAGAAACAACGGCCCTGCGTAATCGGTTATCTCGTCTCAAAGGAAAGAGAGGAGATCACGAAGACACGGGGAAGCCGGGGAAAAAGTCTTAAACCCCAGTGGGACACGAGAAAAAACAACACATCACCAGGCACGACTAGCCTCAACTTCTCCGCAAAGGTTCGCCTGTAGGGGGAAAAACGTACCAAAAGAATGGGTCCCGGTTCCCCGGCGCTGCTACAAAAAACACATAAAAGGAAATGGGAAAAAAAATTACACACTATTAGGAATCACTGTATACCAGAGGAAGGAGCAACGAAGGGTAATAAACTCTACGACTCGAAAAAAAAAAATCCAAAAGAGGGCCTGACAAAAAAGACCGTGATTGAGAAAGAAACGCCGAAAATCATAAAAAAAAGCCCACTGTATAACTTAAACCAGCGCCGGAAACAGACCCAAAAAACGATAGAGTGACCCTTGAGGCGATGGTGGTACGAAAGTTCAGACGCTCCAAGGAGAGTACGAAGAAAAAAGGTTCTCCTCCGGGTCCTGAGCAAAACCGCGAGTCCGCAGTAGGTAATAGCACTGAGCACCCTAAAGTGCAAAAAAACAGCAACACTCAGACCGATTCGTCGCCATCTTTCTCAAACGGGGATAAACATCTCCCCCGGAAGGCCTGGGGGGCCAGCAGCGAATTAGACTGAGAGAAGGGCCAGGACCCTCTACAGAAAGTACCGGCCGCAGAAAACAAAGGCAGGTGACACCAATGCATTGGGGGGGAACCGGGGGGCTCCCACAGCGGTTAGCTGCAAGGGGAAGTTTGAAAGAACGAAGTGAAAAGACAAGAGTGACCCAACGCCGGGGGCGTTTAAGAAGGACAGATTCCTCAAAAGTTCCTCTGGGGGAAGAACAGAGGGGACCCCGTACACCAAAAGGAAGTGAAAAAAAGAAAAGGATACCAAAAAGAAACGATTTAAGCGACAGAAGAATAACTCACGAAAAAGAGGTCACGAAAAGGGACATATTAGGGCACGGAACAAGTCAATGAAAACAGGTGGGCAGAAGTCTTGATCACGAAAAGAAAAAGGTAGTCAAAAAATCAGGACCGCTCAACAAACCCGGAAGCATCAAGAAACATCATTGTCTGAACTACACAGCCCGGAAAAAACACAAGGAAGAATAGGAAAAAAATTACTGACGTAACAGAGGAGAGTTACAGCAAAAAAAACCAAAAAAAAAGCACCTCGTCCCGCATTTAAAGGTCCAGCGGAAAACGGGCTGGGCACGACTACGAAAAAAAAGACCTTTTTATTAATCACGGCGCCTGTCAATAAAAAAGTTACAGGGGGCGGACCACGGTGTGTCTAAAAGAAAAAAGTGGTACAAGGGTCCCGTTTCATGACCATTGATTCCGAAGGGACCCCGAGAAAGGGTTTCGAATAAAAAAAGAATGAAGGGCCAAAAATCAAGTCAGAAAATCATCAAGGAATCCGGGACCGACAACGGGGCTGCGCCCCAGTCAAGATAAGTATGGAAGACCGAGGGGGAGACAAAAACAAAAAAAATCGTTGTAAAAAAGACCTTTTGACAAGAAAAATGAGGGAAGAAGAGCGGGCGTGCAAGGCAGCCTCGACAGCAAAAAGTTGATCAACAACCAGGACTCCAAGTCCGCCCTGGCCCGAAAAATAAAAAATGGAAAAAGGAAGGTGTCCCGTCCCGCAAAAGGAAAGAAGACGGACCGTAGGGGCCGCCTGGAAATCGAACACTTCCAAAGAATGGGGAGGGGGCCGTATGCCCTTGGAGCGGGCACTCGAAGGGGTAAGCAAACAGGTGGCAGACCAGAAAAGGGGGACTTAGGGTGGTGGGTTGTTGACAGGAGGACCCAGGACCTTTGTAAACCTAGGGGGAAAAAAGCATTTCCTCTCCAGGGAGGGGTGAACGGAACAATTTGAAGCTTTCGGTGTGGGGAATGGGGGAAAAAAGAAATAACCGGGCAGGAAAGGCCAGCAGGACCAACAGCTTGTCCAGGGGGGGAAAGAAGTCACCCAGCAAAGGCGGGTGGCCAAACGCCTACTGAAAACACGCAATGTGTGAAAGAAGGTTGGGGACCCGCTGGGGGGTGTAAAAGAAACAAACACGTCCCAAGGGACAAAAAAAAACAAAAAAAAAAAAAGGGGTCGTGGGGCCTAGATTGGGGAGAACTCGGGGGGTTGATCGCACGCGCGGGTGGGTGTGAGAATGGACCGTACCTGACACAGAAAGTTGGGGGTGAAAGTTAAAAAAAAAAAAAACGTGAGGCGGGCGCGGACGTTTGACCAGATTAGGACGGGTGACTCCAAAAAAGGAAAGGCGACTGACCAGGTGACTCGAAGGGTGGGGGGGGCTGGGCCATTTTCCGGGACTTTTACCGCGTGCCAAGTTAGTGACGAATCCAACCAGACGCGTGGGGTCTATCACTTGAGAACAGAAAGGAGGAGCCGGAACGGGGGCGTGAGCCAACCTCGTTGCAGAAGGAAAAAAAAAGACTGAGGAGGGTAGAAAGGTTGGTTTCCAAGAGGAACTCACCAGCAAAAAGGATGCCAAAAACCATCGTGGCGAAACACAGGGTCGGGTTTAACTTGTTGGGGAAAACCAAGAGCAGGAAAGAGGACCTCAACGAAGAAAAAAGGTCCAAAAAAAACATGAAAGTCTACGGTTTCATTAAAATACAAAAAAAAAGGGGCGAAATGGAAGATACCATGGGGAACGCATCGGAAAGTCTCCCCAAAAAGTGGAAAATTACCCAAAGGGTCGTCCTCGTTAGAAGCACGAAACTCCGCCGGGGGCGCCGTGAAACCCGAACGCTGGAAAAGGACCGAAAAAAAAACCGCGAGGGCGTCTATCTCAAAAAGGCTCGCACTTGTATGGTTCGTTTAGCTTCCTGCCCTCTGGAGCGAGAATCGATCTCGGCCAGGACAAGGAAAGGAGACAACACAGATTGCCTCTAGCGTCCGCTTCCAGATCCATATGCCCAGGCGACTGAAGTCAGAAAAGGAAAAGATCAGCAGAATTCCTCAAAAAAAACCAAAAGGAGGAGGAGAGCTATAACTAGGCAACGGGGGTGGAAAAAACAAGAAGGAATGGCGGAGACGGTGCTGCAGGACCTAAACAAAGAAAAACTGCGGACCCGAAGTCGTGGGGTCTGAGAACATCTAAAAAATTTCTGCTGGGTTTGGAGGGGTTGGGTGGGGGTGTGGGTTGTTTTTTACAAGGGAGGAGAAAACAATTGCGGATCTTAAGTGGAAACGAAGGTTAATCCCAAACCGGGGTAAGAGCGGCGTCAAGAACCCTGGAAAAGGCAGAAAGGACCGCGAGCATGGAGTTGAAGGGGGGCACCAAAGGCAAACTGACCGCCACGAAGTTCCTCGTAAAAAACCGCGCAGCCTCGAGCCAGGGATGTCCAAACTGGGGGTACCCACAAGTATGTTCAATAGAACGTGGTCTTGGAGAACATCGGCGGGAGAAGGAAAAATGAAAAAAAAAAAAAAAATTTAAAAGGGGTAACGGAAACACAAGGGCTAAAAACCGGGGGAAAATCCGGATCCCATCGGTGTCAAGTAGGGGAAAAAATGAATCGCTCAGAAAAAACAGGTGGTGGGCTTTCGAACTCACGGAGAACCACCAGCACGGCTTTAAACACAAACGTACAGAAGGGGAGGTGGGCAAAAAGCCGGAAGTGGTCGAACCCTCAAAAAGCAAACGAAGCAAGGAAGAGATCTTGACCTCAAACACGGGCCGGAAGGGGATGGTCCCAGCCCGAAATCAGGGGACGAAGGAAGGGCTCACGAAACCGGTTTGGAAACAGTCCCTCCCTTTGGGGGGGGAAAAAAGGTGAAGCCGAATTCAAAACTCAAGAAACACAAGGGGAGGTATACAAACACCCCCCTCTAAAGGAACAAAAACAACTATGGGGGTTAAAAAAGAAATCTAAACCAGAACTACTCTAGACAAAAAAGAACGGGGGGGACGCGTGGGTTCCTCCTGAAACGCACGCGAAAAACCGTTGTTGGTGGTTGAGCAAGGAAAAAAACAACCTAAAAAAACGCATCAGGAGTGCCCAATTCGTCGGGAAAATGAAAAAGAGGGGTGGCAACTAAGACGGAAAAGGGTTGGGTGGGAAAGACTGATGCCCCGTCACTCAACGATTTTTCAGGGGTAAAAGCCTCCGAATGGGTAAAAAAAGGCACCCAGAAAAAAAACATAAAAAACTGTCTTGTAGGGTGGAAAAAAAAAACCTGGAATCACTTGGGGGGAAATAAAAGAGGAGTGACAAACCTATAGGAAGGGGAAGTAAAAGGACAATCTGGTGGTGCACCCAAACACAAAAATTAAAAAGGATGTCCCCGGGGAACAACTGGGGGGGGACGCACCGTCCCCCGAGACTACTTCCAAGAAAGTTACAAGAGAAAAAGTCAATAAAGAAAGGAAGACAAAATCTGGCGTGCCCTGGAACACCCAGGGTCCCAAACAAAAAAAGAGGTGGACCCGCCTGGCCTGACGTTACCTCAAACAAAGGGAGGCAACGGGTGCGTAAGAGAAAAATCAAAAAGGAATGTCTTTGTTAAGACCAGGGGGAAGAAGTTCAAGGTTCTGAAGCCGGGGACTGGAAAAAGACAATTGCTGGGGGGGTGGCAAAGGTCAAAGAAAAACCGAGTAACCCCCAAGAGGGACCGTTATGGGGGAACTGGGTCCTTGTCCCCGGAGAGCCCTCATCTCTTTGGAAGGTTCGAAAAGCACTGTGAATAAGAAAGACGAAAACGGGAAAAGGAAACATTGTTTTGCGCAGAAAGGGGGCAAACCTTCCCAGGTGACAGCGCATTGGGTCCTTTGTACGGGGACTGGTGGTTGGGGGGGGGGGGCCACGGGGGGCCTCCTTTTCATCCGAGGGGTCGGGTTAAAATGGGTCGAAAAAGACAAAAAAATAGGTGGGCCTAGGGCTTATAAAAGGGAGACCGATGAACACAAACGTTGAAAGGAATACCACGATAAAAACGTAAAGAGAAAATTGTTTCGACAAACCAGAAGGCGGGGGGCGGGTAAAGAATCCCAAACTCGTCATTGGGGAGCGGATCTTCGTTTTCAAATGCCGACGTGTGCCGGACTGTGAACCAGGGAAAAAAAAGCGCGGGGGACGGGCGGGGTGGGGTGATTGAAAAAAAATGGGGTGTCCAGGCAGACAAAAAAAAATGGGTACCCCACCCGTACCGCTGGGTGAAAAAAAAGTGGGGGGGGGTTAGTTGCGGCGAAAGGCCAAAAAAAAGCCAAAAGGGTCGTGGCGGTCAGTCAGGTGAAAATCTCACGTAACACTGTACGGAAGGCTACAGCCGATAGATGCCAAAGAACCTGGTATAGTCAAGGTGGAAAAGGGACCATGTTTGGGGGGAAAAGGTATTCGAAAGGCCCGGGGGAAAGGAGAAGCCCCTAGCTTTGCCCTGAGGTCTAGGGAGGGGGGGGTGCGGGAACCTTGGGGGTTATAGCAAAAAAAAATCTGGGAAAAGACGCACAACAAAAAATGACTTGGACAAAAGGTTCAAAAAAAAAAAAAAACCCGTCAAGAGAAAAGAGTGCAGCGTGAACTGTAACAAGGGGGGACTACAGGAAAACAACAATCGCATTCTAGGGAGTGAAAAATCCACCGGAAGGTGACAAAAAAAAGTGGGGGTTGGGGAACAAGCCGTTTTGTTAGAAAAAAGAGGGGTCTAAAGAGGGGGAGGGGACCCTTTCCCCAGGACAAGGCCAGAGAGAGGTAGGTCTCTCGTAGGGAAGGGGTGTTTTCACTAGAAACCAAAAAACTTGTGAAAGGGAAGTTCAAAAGGGGGTGGGAGCCTTTTCTGGGGGGGGGGGTCATCAGGGGGCTACGTGGGAATCGTTGGAAGAGAAAGCACAAAAAAAAGAATCTCGAAAATGGGGGGAGTCGCCAAAAAAAGGGGAATGACAAATCGGGGATAATCAGAAAATGACAGGATTGAGCGTGAAAAGCAGAAAATAAACACAAACTGACTGACAGCCTCAAAAAAATAACCCTCTAAGAAATTGGCATTATGACAAAAAGTGGGGGGGTTCTGATATTGGGGGAGGGAGGAAATAAGAACGTGGTTCAATGGGGATGGGTGCTGAAAAAAAAGCATCCGTCCCTGGGGAGTGCCCAGAGAAGTAGCCTGTAGTCTGGGGGTTAGTCCCTACATATAAACATGTTAACTTGCGAGGGGTGAATCGGGTCGAACCAACTAATTGAAACGTCTGGGGGTTTGTAGGAAACCAAGGGGCCACAGTGCAGTGGAGGTGGCAATGGCCAGGAAAGAAGTCAGACCACCAGTTCCACGGGGGATTGTAACGGGTACCAAAAAGCAAAGCTGATGATTGTGTTACGTGAGGTTAAAGTTCAGAGTGAAAAGGAAAGAAATGGGGACTGGGGAGATATTGGGAAAAAAACCCCCGGAAGAATTCAAAGATAGGGGGAA